>Ga0194051_1000449_pt1 | contig 23320 bp, 23 predicted proteins | sample SepL2320m_MetaG_FD_161275 | JGI IMG/M metagenome (GOLD analysis project Ga0194051, IMG submission 161275) | Anoxic zone freshwater microbial communities from boreal shield lake in IISD Experimental Lakes Area, Ontario, Canada - Sep2016-L239-20m | ecosystem: Environmental > Aquatic > Freshwater >... | reverse complement strand
CTCAGTAGGCACGGCCATCCCGGTGAGCATCGTGTTCACCAGCGGTACTACTGGCACCCTGGCAACCACGTTCACCTACACGCCCACCACCGGACAGCCAGCACTGCCCACCACAGCAGCGCAGCGACTCGGTACCACCATCACTGCCAACGCATAGTCCTACCGGCAAGGTAGTTTGGCGGGATCAATGCAAACCACGATGAGGGTGCAGCTACATACACGTAGCTGCACCCTCATCGCGTGAGTGACCGGCACCGACATCCAACGTCACCAGCGCTGGTGCGGCGTTCGGGCAGTCGTCCGGGCGCATCAGCCTTAGGCTTGGGCCATGGCTGCACCACGTCACCACAGTCATCGGGCTTCGCGTATCCGTGGCGAACGTCCGAGTGAGCCTCGGCATGAGCCGTTGCCCCCGGCTGAACCAGTCAGTGATCCAGCCCGGCCTCGTTCAGTGGTTGATTTCGCTTTGACCCGGCGAGGAGTACTCGAACGCATCAGCGCAGGCGACACGTTCGCTCGCGGTGAACATCAGGATGCCGACCCGTATCTGCTTCGCGCAGCTAAGCACCACGGCGAGCCCACCGAGCGACCATGTCCGTTGTGCCACAAGGTCAAACTTGTCCATGTGACGTATGTGTTCGGCGACGAGTTGGGGCCCTACTCCGGACGCGTCAAGAATTCTGCCGAACTTCCGGTGATGGCATATGAGCACGGTCAATTCCGCGTATATGTGGTCGAAGTGTGCAGTGGTTGCAGTTGGAATCATCTGACGATGTCCTACGTGCTGGGTGATGGCGTCCCGCGCAGACCGCCACGCAAGCCCGCCGATCTGCTGGACTGAGTGCCTCGAGACTGATTCGATGTCGTCGCTTTCTTGCCGAGCCAGCCGTGCGATTGCTCCTCGTACGGCACGATGTGCGGGTGGACCTCTTGCAGACGACCGAATCCGATAGTGGCGCTGGTGGCCCGTTCACTCCTGTCGGGCAGAACGAATCGCCACTGAACGAGGTCGGCACCTTCGTGTCGCCTGCTGGCGGCGATCCGATCGTGGCCGCTGCAGCTGAACGCATCGGTGGGCGCATGGGTGCTCACCTGTCAGTGTTGCGGCCGTTCTGGACGCCGCTGCGAATACTCATTGTGCTGGCATCGACGGCGTTCACAGTTGGCTACGTAACCAAACTCCCCTGCCACGCCGAGTCGTTTGGGGGTGACGCCCGATATACGCGGCTGTGCTACTCCGACATCCCGTTTCTATACCAGCTCAGGGGTTTTGCCGATGGGTGGCTGCCTTACATTCAGACCGGCGCAGGGCAAGGTCCGCCGCTTGAGTACCCGGTATTGACCGGTGCCATCATGCAATTGGCGTCCTGGCTCACTGGTCATCGCGACTCCAGTTCTGCGCGAGCACTCACGTTCTACGACTGGAACGTCCTACTCCTGCTCATCTGCTTGATCGCGGCCGTAGCCTGCACTGCACTGACTGTGCGCAGACGTCCATGGGATGCCGCGTTGGTTGCGCTGGCCCCTGGCACGATCTTGTGCGCGGTGATCAACTGGGATCTGTTGGCAGTCGCTTTGTTAGCGGGCGCCATGCTGGCCTGGTCGCGCAAAGCGCTGTGGTGGGCCGGCATCTTGCTGGGGTTGGCCATCGCCGCCAAGTTCTATCCGGTGTTGCTACTTGGCCCGTTGTTCCTGCTTTGCCTGCGCGCTGGACGGATGCGGGCGTTCGGCGTGCTGACCTTGGCCACAGCGCTTGCTTGGTTGGCAGTCAATGTCCCCATTGCCCTTCTGAACTTTCGTGGCTGGTACGAGTTCTACGCTTTCTCCGGCTACCGCGGTGCTGACTGGGGATCGATTTGGTACGCCCTGATGGCCCTGAAACTGCCGATCCCTTCAGCATTTCTCAACGTCGTCGCCGGCGTTTTGCTGATCGGTCTCTGCGGCGCAGTCGCGTTGCTCATCATGCGCGCCGAACGTCGGCCGCGCATTGCCCAGGTGGCGTTCTTGGTGATCGCAGCGTTCTGCGTTACCAACAAGGTGTATTCGCCGCAGTACGTGCTGTGGCTCATTCCACTCGCAGCGATGGCGCGTCCACGGTGGCGAGACTTTCTGATCTGGCAGAGCGCCGAGGCTGTGTATTTCGCCTCGGTTTGGTACTTCCTGCAGCAGTACGGCAATGACAACAAGGGCTTGCCCGAGGGTTGGTATGTCGGGGCGATCCTTCTACATGTTGTTGCCACGGCTTGGTTCGCTGGTCTCATCGTTCGCGATGTTGTAGTTCCTGCGCGCGATCCAATTCGTTCTGACGGTGAGCCAGACAATGCCGACGATCCAGGTGGTGGCGTACTCGACGGTGCAGAAGACGTGATCGTCTGGCGTCGCCAGGTTGTACTTGACGAGGGCACCGAAACCCTTGAGCCAGTTGGGGTTTAGTCAAGCCCGATTACTCGGTCGGGATGAGCGATCGTGAGCCGGACATCGACATCTAGTTCAGTTCCGACTGCCGGTAGTGAGGTGTCTTGCGGTAGTGCGATCAGCGAGACTTGCATGTGTGGCGGCTCGACGAACCAACGCTGGGCGCCGCCAACATAGAACGGTGAGAGCGAGCGTCCGCCCGCTTCAAGAATGCCGGCACCTGCTGTGCGAATCCGTTGCCTGGCTGAGCTCAGCGGCGAGGGGGCCTGTAGCGCTACTCCATGCGCTGTGCCACCGCCGACTACGGCAATTGCGCCGGCCCGCGTCGAGCGTCGCTGCCGGTAGCCACTGGCATCACCTTTGGGCACAAGATGTACCGCTAACACCGTTCCACGAGCGCGAAGGGCGCCGCGATCGCCTAACCACAGGCGCGTGCCGGTTCGGGCAAACAGTGCGATGTCAGGAAGCGCTGAGCGCAGCACTGCGAGTTCGGAGTCATCGAGGTGACTCGTCCAAACTGCGGCGGCGCTGGTCAACGCGGTGATCGAACTAGTGGGCGCGTTGCTCTCGGTGAGGCTCTGGGTGAGGCTCTCGGTGAGGTCGGCGAGTTGTGCCTGCCAGCCCAAGCCCCAGCGCCAACTCTCGACCACTCGGGCACTCGCCTTGGGCGGGGAGGCCGGGCCGACACCCGCATCGTGCCAACGTGACCCCGGGATGGCGCGGTGATCGATGCTCGGTTGCACCAGTGGCAGGTGCAGTGCCAGACCCTCGAGCCGGATGCGGTCTTGCGCGAGTGCGTCGATGGTCGACGGGTCGAGCAGCAGGTCTCTAAGTTCGTCAGGGGTCAAGCCGAATCGGCCCATCGACGTGAGGCCTTCAAGTACAACTCGAACTGGACCGGGCCCAGCGGCCAACACATCCCAGGAAGCGCGCGATGAGACAGTGCGGGTGATTCGTTGAGAAGCAGCGGATTCGGCGAGGTCGGACCATGCGCTGGCGGCGATGCGGTCGGCCGGCTCAAATGGGGTGAGGACCAGGATGTCTGCCTCGGTCTGCCCCGCCAACTGCTGGGCCTCGAAGACCGTTCCCACTGCGATCCGGGTTAGGCCAAGGCGGGCAGCCTCGTCGGCGAGGCGCCTATTGCCAAGGCCGTAACCGTTGCCCTTGATCACCGGGACAAGGTCGCCGTCAACGCCATGCTCGGTATGAATGACCTCGCGCACGCGGGCTCGCACCGATTCGGTGTGCGCGCGCCATCGATCACCATCGACATACAGCGTGAAAGTCATGGCAACAACCTACTTTGCGAGGTGGACGTGCCGTGCGCTATCGACGCGCGAGGTAGGCATCGAACGCTCGTGCCAGCACTGGACGAAGGCGAAGATCCCACTCTCCGAGGTACTCCTGGGCGTACCCGCCGGTGCCGAGTTTGAACTGAATGAGTCCGAACAGCGGGTCGCTGGAGTCGAGCGTGTCGCTGATGCCGCGGAGGTCGTACACATCGCAACCATTCGCCAGCGAGTCGCGGATCATCGCCCACTGCACTGCATTGCTAGGGCGGACATCGCGTCCCTCATTCGACGACGCACCGTAGGAATACCAGGCGTGCCGTCCAACGCGGACGAGGGTGGTTGCGGCGAGCACTCGGCCTTCATGTCGTGCGAGGTACAGCGTGATGCGGTGCGGATCTTCCTCGGACATAGCGCGCCACATGCGTTGGAAGTAGGGCAACCCTCGTGGTGTGAATCCGTCGCGCTGTGCTGTCTGGACGTAAACCTCGTGGAAGTCCGCGAGGTCGTCGAAGGTTCCGTGTACGACCTCAACACCAGCCTTCTCGGCCTTCTTGATATTGCGGCGCCAGAGTTGATTGAAACTCGTCAGCAAGTCGTCTTCGGTTCGATCGGCAAGCGGAACCTGGAACACATACCGAGGCTGAACATCCCCGAAACCTGCTCCGGCATCTGGCTTTTGAGTCCATCCCAAGGCACGGAGTTCGTCCGAAACGGCAAGGCCACCGGGGTCATTCCAATCGGCGGCTACGTCTCGTAATCGTCGCGCGTTGCCTTCGGCGATCGCTGCTTTGAGAGTTTCCGCATTCCAACGGCGCACTGGAACCATCGGGCCCATCTTCACGGCGAAGGCGCCACGTTGGTACAGGTGAGCAGCCATTGGTGTTAGCCATTGCGCTAACGAGTACTTCGGATTAGTAGTGGTCCAGTCGATGCTCGGGCCCTCGGGCAGGTACGCGAGATAACGCTTCACCCGCGGCACCTGCCGTAGCAGGGCGAGTCCGGTACCGACCATCTCTTCGCCGTCGAACCAGCCGAGAGACTCGTGGTTCCACTCCGCCTTGACTCCACCCCAGCTCGGGACCTGTAGGAACGACACGGATTGTTGTTCGGCTCGCGCATTCACAAACGTCAGGTGCTGATCCGGGGTGATCACGCGAACGGACAGCGTTGAGGTCGGGGGCACGGAAACAGAGCCTACGGGTCGGGCCGACGCAACCCCTGCTGAACGTCAGAGAGCGACGTCTACGACCACTGGCGCGTGATCCGACGGAGGCGTGCTGTTTGCCTTCCCGGCTTTGCGCGCGTCGCGGTCGACGTAGGAGTCCGTGACGGCGGTGGAGAATGACGGTGAGCCGTACACCAGGTCGATCCGCATGCCGGAGTTCTTGGGGAAGGCGAGTTGGCGGTAATCCCAGAAGGTGAAGGCTACGTCGTACTTGAGAGCGCGGGGCTGCACCTCGATAAGCCCGATCTGCTCGAGCGCGGTTAGTGCGGCTCGCTCATCGGCCGTCACATGGGTTGAACCAGCGAACTCGTTGATATCCCAGACGTCGGAGTCGGTGGGCGCGACGTTGAAGTCACCGAGGATGGTGAACGGGATCCCATCGGCGAGTTCGGTGATTGCCATCAAGCGAAGTGCGGCCAGCCACTGCAACTTATAGGCGTAGTGCGGATCCTCGACGGTTCTGCCGTTGGGCACGTACACCGACCACACTCGTACGCCACCACAGGTGGCTCCAACCGCGCGTGGCTCGATTGCCCCATCCCATTCGGGCTGCTCGGGAAGGTTGTAGGTGATGTCGTCGAGGCCTACGCGAGACAGGATCGCGACGCCATTCCAGCGCCCATCGCCGAGCGCCGCGACTTCATAACCCGCGGCCTGTACCTGCTCGAATGGGAACTGGGTACTGGGGACTTTGAGCTCTTGCAGGCACAGGACATCGGGCTTCGCCGACTCGAGCCAGGCCACCAAGCGCTCGGTACGGGTGGTGACCGAATTGATGTTCCAGGTTGCGATGCGCACGACCGCGATCCTGCCACTCGCAGCGCGCGATCATGCAGTTTGGGTCCTAGCGGCCCGTCCGGGTAGTCTGAGGGCACGGCATCAACGCTGCGCGAGGTCCCATGACTTCCCGAGGCAGAAGCCGTGACGCGTTCAACCCTCCTGCCACGGAACGACCGTGGCCGTCTAGTCCAAAGGAGGTGGGTAGTCACATGCGTCATTACGAGGTAATGGTGATCCTCGACCCCGACCTTGAGGAGCGCACTGTCGCTCCGAGTCTCGACACGTTTCTCAACGTCGTCAAGGCCGACGGTGGAACCGTCGACAAGGTTGATATCTGGGGCCGTCGACGTCTTGCATTCGAGATCAACAAGAAGGCTGAGGGCATCTATGCGGTGCTCGACATGACCTGTAGCCCTGCGGCAGTTCAGGAGCTGGACCGTCAGCTCAACCTGAACGAAGCGGTACTGCGTACCAAGGTCATGCGCCCGGACGCCCACTAGTCGTCCACATGTCCGCGCTCTGACTTCACACAGGATCTTCAATTCCTGTCGCGAAGTCGGTGCGCACCCGTAAGGTCCGGCTCGAGAGCATCGAACCCCCCCTTCCAGTCACGGCATAAATCAAGGCGGACACCATGGCAGCAGGCGACATCACGATCACCGTCGTCGGGAATCTCACCAACGATCCCGAGTTGCGGTTCACCCCGAGCGGAGCAGCGGTCGCGAGTTTTACGATCGCTTCCAACTCGAGGTACCTCGATAAGGCCAGTAACGAATGGAAAGATTCCGAACCCGTCTACATGCGTTGCAGCGTGTGGCGTCAGTACGCCGAGAACGTGGCCGAGTCGTTGACTCGTGGTACCCGCGTTATCGCCACTGGTCGTCTCAAGCAGCGCAGCTACGAAACCCGCGAGGGCGAGAAGCGCACGGTGCTTGAGATGGAGGTCGACGACGTCGGCCCCGCTCTTCGCACAGCAACGGCCAAGGTCACCAAGGTGGCCCGCGCCGGTGGTGCAGGCGGATTCGGTGGCGAGGGCGGATTCGGTGGCTCCCCCAGCGGCGGCAACGACGATCCGTGGGCGAATGCGCCAGCGGCCGGCGGTGCCAACGATGGTGGTGCCTGGGGTGGCGGCGCGTCTTTCGACGAGCCTCCGTTCTAAGTCTTCGACCGAACCAGGCTGCACTGTCGCGATCGCGAGAGTGCAACGGCACCAAAGATTTGCAACTGCAACAAAGATTTACCGGCGCCCACATCAGGTGGTCGTTGTTCTAGGTCCGACCCATCCCGGCCGTAGTGCCGGGCTCCCTTAAGGAGCACCACGATGGCCAAGCCACCTCTTCGTAAGCCGAAGAAGAAGGTCTGCGTCTTCTGCAAGGAAACAGCTGCCCCGGTTGACTACAAGGACACCGCAACGCTGCGCAAGTACATTTCCGATCGAGGCAAGATCCGTGCTCGCCGCGTTAGTGGCAACTGCACCCAGCACCAGCGTGACATCGCCATCGCCGTCAAGAACGCGCGCGAGGTAGCCCTGCTCCCCTACACCTCGACCGCTCGATAACGAAGGAGGCGAACCACCATGAAGCTCATCCTTACTCAGGACGTCAACGGTCTGGGATCGCCCGGCGATGTCGTCGAGGTGAAGGACGGTTACGGCCGCAACTACCTACTTCCCCGTGGTCTTGCGACCGCGTGGACCAAGGGTGGCGAAAAGCAGGTCGCTCAGATCAAGCGTGCGCGCTCGGTCCGTGAGGTCCGCGATGTCGAGTCGGCAAACGAGATCAAGCAGGCCCTGGAGGCCCTATCGATCAAGGTATCTGCGCGTGCAGGTGACACCGGCCGCCTGTTCGGGGCAGTCACTGTTTCTGACGTCGTCGACGCGATCAACGCCGCTGGCGGCCCGTCGGTCGACAAGCGCAAGGTGACGATCCTGTCGCCGATCAAGCTCGTTGGCTCGCACAAGGTCGAGGTGCGGGTGCACCCCGAGTCTCTTGCGGCGATCACCGTCGAGGTTGTCGCTTCCTGATCGCAGCAACTCCCAATGCGGAGAATGGGCCACCGTCGCACTGCGACAGTGGCCCATTTTTCATGTTCTGGGTGTGGTTGTTCGGATGAAGTTGCGGATCTGCTCGCGGGCTCGATCCCTGATCTCGGGGCCATGGGTGAATGCGGCCAGCGTGAACTCCAGATCAGCGAAGCGTCGGGCTGACTGATCACTTTGCGCGGCTGACGTACAGAACATCGCCATCGGCCAGCGCATTCGTCCGAGTGGATTGAAAATGCAGTCGCCGGTGATGAGCACACCGCTGGGCTGATGCAAGAGCGACACATGTCCGGGGGTGTGCCCTGGCGTATGGATCACCTCGAGTCCGCCACCGACATCGAGGAGGTCGCCATCGGTGAGTTCGCGGGCGACGGCCACTGGCTCGAAACTGCTGTTTTGCAGGCGCACGAGGAGCCGTCCTGCTGCCGAGGCTGGGTTGACCGGTGCTGAATTGCCGGCTCGTACATAGGGGGCGTCGGCTTCGTGCACATCGACCCCGTCGATTCCAGCGGTCTGGAGAACTTGTGCGGCTCCCCCAGCGTGATCACTGTGGGCGTGGGTCAGGATGATTCGTTGCACATCTCTGGGCTGGCGTCCGAGCGCGGCCAGGGCTGACACGATGCGAGCGGGTGCTCGTGTGAGGCCGCAGTCGACCAGCGTGACCGAACCATCGGATTCGGTGAAGGCGAAACTATTGATGAAATCACCGGCTGTGGGGATGCGCACGATGTTCTCGCCCAATGTCACCACCGGCCTGCCCATGACGGCGAGCCTAAGGCGCTGATCAATGGTCCAGTGACAAATTTCGACAAATTTCGACAAGTTGGGCGGATTTAGCAGTATTAGCAGTATTAGCAGTTTTAGTTGATTTAGCAGATTTTCGATGTTTTTTGGTTGCTCTGGCTCGGTGTCTGCGAGCGCAAGTGTTCACCAGTTGGACACTTGGCAAAGTATTTTCCCTCCCCAGGCTTGTGACAGCATAACCGCAGGTCACAGGCCTATTTAGGGAAACATTTGAGGGTTATCCCAGGGTTGTCCACACCCTTGTCCGCCGCGTTTTGGCGCGTCGTCCCCAGGTAATCCCCACGGTTACCCACAGGGAGCATTGAGGTCTGGTTGACCCGCGTCTAAGTTCACGAGCAGGGCTGACACCGACCAATGTCAGACCCCTGAGGTAGACCTAGAGCGATGACGACTAGAAGGGGGTGTCTACGGCGTGAGCGTTGTCGAATTGGCTCCGCGTGATGACTACCCCGATCGCACTCCGCCTCAGGATGTTGCTGCTGAGCAGTCGGTTGTCGGCGCCATGCTGTTGAGCAAGGACGCGATCGCCGATGTGGTTGAGACATTGCGCGAGAGTGACTTCTACCGCCCTGCCCACCAGTTGATCTATGCCGCGATCCTGGATCTCTACGGGCGCGGCGAGCCAGCCGATGCCGTCACCGTCTCTGGCGAGCTCACCCGCATCGGTGAACTCGGCCGGGTCGGCGGCGCTCCATACCTACACACGCTTGTTGCCTCGGTCCCCACCGCAGCCAACGCCGGGTATTACGCGCGTATCGTCAAGGAGCGCGCGGTGCTGCGGCGCCTAGTCGAGGCTGGCACGCGGATCGTGCAGATGGGTTACGCCGGTGATGGTGACGTCGACATGGTCGTCGACCGTGCGCAGGCAGCGATCTACGACGTCACCGATCGACGCACTAGTGAGGATTACCTCCCACTTTCGGAGATCATGCCCGGCACCCTTGAAGAGATCGACGCCATTGCCTCTCGCGGCGGAGTAATGGCTGGGGTGCCCACTGGATTTCAGGATCTTGACAATCTCACCAACGGGTTGCACGCAGGCCAGATGATCGTGATCGCAGCTCGCCCAGCGATCGGAAAGTCGACCGTCGGCCTTGATCTTGCTCGGTCAGCATCGATCAAACACGGCCTCACCAGTGCCATCTTCAGTCTGGAGATGAGCCGCAACGAAATCGCCATGCGGCTGCTGTCAGCCGAGGCCAGTATTTCGCTGTCGAACCTACGCAGTGGATCCATGAGTGATGCCGATTGGCAAAAGTTGGCCCGCAAGATGAGCGCGGTCAGTGAGGCACCGTTGTTCATCGACGACTCACCGAACATGACCATGATGGAGATTCGGGCGAAGTGCCGACGTCTCAAGCAGCGTCATGATCTGCGCCTCGTGGTGATCGACTACTTGCAACTGATGACCTCGGGCAAGAAGGTCGAGAGTCGTCAGCAGGAAGTGTCTGAGTTCTCTCGGTCGCTGAAGTTGCTGGCCAAAGAGCTTGAGGTGCCGGTGATCGCGATCAGCCAGCTCAACCGTGGTCCTGAACAGCGCACCGATAAGCGCCCGATGCTCTCTGACCTTCGCGAATCGGGCTGCTTGACGGCCGACACTCGCATCCTGCGTGCAGATACCGGCGCAGAAACCACCATGGGTGAACTCTTCGCATCGGGTGAACGCGACGTTCCCGTGTGGGCGCTTGATCATTCACTTCGCTATGTTCGGTCGAGTCTGACCCACGTGTTCGACACCGGTGTCCGCGAAGTCTTCAACCTTCGGCTGGCATCGGGTAAGCAGGTTCGCGCGACCGCCAATCACCCGTTCCTGACGTACGACGGTTGGCGCGCACTCGGTGATATTGCACCAGGGGTTCGAGTGGCTAGCCCTCGTCACGTCTGCGCACCAAGTGTGCAGAACCCGTGGCCCGATGCCGAGGTTGTCTTACTCGCGCACCTACTCGGTGATGGCTCATTCGTTCGTCGTCAACCAATCCGATACGCGAGCATCGATCAAGGCAATCTCACTGCTGTGACCGAGGCCGCACGCCACTTCGGCATTGCGGCTGTGCGCGACGATCACGGCGCCGCTCGCGTATCGACCCTTCGGCTGCGCTCGCCGTATCCCGTGACTCGCGGACGTCGTAATCCGATCGCGAGATGGCTTGAGGGATTTGGTCTTTTCGGTGCTCGGTCACACGAAAGATTCGTGCCATCCCAAGTCAATGCGTTACCCAAGGCGCAGATCGCGCTCTTCCTTCGTCACCTGTGGGCCACGGATGGATCCGTGACTGTGGCTAAGGACGGACGTAGTGGCCGGGTCGATTACTCATCGACGAGTCGGCGACTGATCGATGATGTCTCCCTATTGCTTTTGCGTTTCGGGATTTCGTCACGCGTGAAGGTTGTGCGCAAGTCTGGCTACCGTCCGGGCTACACCCTGGATATCTCAGGTGGAGACGATCAGCGACGATTCCTTGGGGAAATCGGAGTCCACGGGGCTCGGGGAGTTGCTGCGGCGCAATTGTTGGAAATCGTCCGTGAGACAACTCGCAACACGAACGTCGACACTGTGCCCGTTCACGTATGGGATGAGGTGAAGCAGGCGATGGTCGATCAGGGGATCACCCACCGTGAATTCGCGGCTGTGATGGGCACATCGTTCAGCGGCTCTGCAATGGTGCAGCGTTCGCCGAGTCCTGAACCTTTGGGCCGTATCGCCTCGGTCTTAGATAGTGCCGATCTTGAAATGTTGGCAACCAATGACATCTTCTGGGATGAAGTTGTCGCCATTGAACCGGCCGGCGTAGAGCAGGTCTTCGATGCGACTGTGTTACATCGTCACAACTTCATTGCCAATGGCATCGCCGTACATAACTCGATCGAGCAAGACGCTGACATGGTGATCCTCATGCATCGTGAAGATGCCTATGAGCGTGAATCACCGCGCGCAGGTGAGGCCGACTTCATCGTTGCCAAGCACCGCAATGGACCTACGGCGACCATCACGGTCGCCTTCCAGGGCCACTACTCCCGCTTCGTCGATATGGCCGCTGTCTGATGCCGTCGTTGACTGGCCTGCGGGTTCTGGTCACGGGCGGTGGCAGCGGGATTGGTGCCGCAATTGCGAAACGTTGCGCAGACGAAGGCGCCGATGTCACGATCACTGGCCGACGCGCAGATATATTGCAGCAGAGCGGGTTTGCCCACCTCGTTGCTGACCTCACCTCACCTGCTGACCGGGCCGCCCTCGTTGAGCAGGTCGGCACCTTGGACGTATTGGTCAACAACGCGGGCGTCTTCAGCGATCAGTGGGACCTCAACCTGGCAGTGCACCTTGATGCACCGCGCGCTCTGATCGAAGCTTTTCTACCCACCCTGACCCAGCGCCGTGGCAACGTAGTTAACGTGGCTTCAGTTGGCGGCATCGTGGCAGTACCTGAGGCTGCGCCGTACTCAGTATCGAAGGCGGCGTTGCTCATGTTGACTCGCACGATGGCGTTCGAACTTGGCCCGCTGGGAATTCGGGTCAACTCGATCTCACCTGGCTGGGTGCGCACCCCGATGGCCGATGATGAGATGCAGGTGCTTATGGCCCGCGATCACGTCGATCTCGACGGGGCGTACGACAAGGTCACGCGTTTCCTACCGCTGCGCAGACCTGCTGAGCCAGAAGAGATCGCGGGCGCAGTCGCCTTCCTCGCCTCGCGTGACGCATCGTTCATTACGGGCGCTAACCTTGTGGTCGACGGTGGTGCCTCGGTGGTCGATGTCGGCATGGTTGCCTTCACGCCCTAGTTGCCTTCACGCCTTAGTTGCTAGCCACGTGCTCGGTGTATCTGCGTCGTGCGGGTTAATCCTCGAGTTCTGGGAGCGGGGTTTCGCCGCCGAAACTGTTGTACTCGCGACCCATGGCTACTGCCATCTCACGACCAGAGTTGAGTTGGTAGGGGCTGATTCCGCCGAGTTCCCAAGGGCCTACGGACCCAGCGCGTATGGCTGCTCCCGACTTTGGTGGGATGCCTAACATCTTGCGAACTTCGTCGACATCGCGATCGGCCAGGCTGAGCCAGTCAACTTCAAGCAGGTCCTGCCCGCCGAATTTAGCTCCAATGATCGCGCCGCGATACATGGCATCGGCAAGGCGAACTCCCATTTGTCGCGAATGTTTAGACAGGTGGCTTGGATCCTGCTCGAAAATGGCGACCGAGGAGAGCCGGCCAGTTTCGAACAGGCTGATCACCATGGTGAGCAGGGAGAAGCCGTCGGTGTTGTCATTGGCGCGGGAGATCAGGCCGAAGATCTCGATTTCGGACTCGATCAGGGAGCCGTAGTCGGCGATGACGTGCATCCAGTCGTGCTGTGCTAGGTACGGTGAGGCACTGCCGGGGCTGCCGGGGAAGTGGAAGCCTCTGGAGATGTAGAACTGCCAGACCTGACGGCCCACCGTGTTTGGGGGCAGATGCTCCATGGCGGCCCACCGGCCGGCGAGTTCGGGGTCGTCTTCGACTGGCTTCCAGTGATCAGGAGCCTCGACGCCCGCATATGAGGCGCCGTCGACGTGCTCGGGCAAGTCATCGTGGTATCCGGCTCGCTGGAAGTCCATGCTGATCTGGTCGCGCGCGCCGAGGGCTTGGTGCAGCGCGGCGTCGATCATGTAGTCGTCGACGGACATCTCGCGGGCATACTCGCGGATGCGTTCGACGATCTCTGGTGGCAGTGGGTTGAGGATGAATGCGCCGAGGAGCATCATCTGCAGCATGCGGACCCGGTAATCTTTGACGCGATAGCGCATCGCTTCGGCGAATTCCACCGGACCCAGCGGCTCTAGAAAATCGGGATTGACGTGGGTGTTGGTCATCGCCACGAAGTTCGCTGCCATGATGTGGTACTGAAGGTCAGTTAGGCCGTTGGGGCCAGCTATTGCGGTGACGATCGCCCGAGAAGTCAAGAAGACCTCGTCAGGGGATGGGGGTGGCAGTAGTTCGCCGGGGGGCGGCAACGGAACGGGCAAGAGTTCCTCGCAGGGGACTGATATTGCGGTGGCTTCCTGAAAGGGTGCTGGCCCCGACTTTATCGCTCGCGAGCACTTTCGTCATCAGTCTCACCCATCCGGATGCACTACTCATTAGCGGGAAATCCGGTGGTGTACCCAGCCGCCGGCCAGATAGTGCGCGGCGTCTTGAGGCGCTTGCACCCTTGTGCTTCAACGCACTGGGAGGATCAGAACGTGGCTGACAACACGAGCACGCCGGATCAAGGTTGTCGACTCACGTTCCACGGCGTGGAATGCCTGGCTCAGCTAGAGCCGCTGTGGCTCAGCCTGTTCGACTGGCATGAAGAAATTGGTGCGGCGGGGCTGCCGGTGATCGAGCGCTCTGCGTCGTGGCCGTTGCGACGCGCGCTGTATGCCGACTTCTTCGCACACCCCGACACGTTCGTTGTGCTGGCCACCCTTGCTGGTGCTGGTGCTGGTGCTGGTGCTGTCGTTGGCTACTGCCTGGCCCATCTGCAGGACGGCGCAGACGATACCTGGCCGACGAGTGATCGCATCGGGCACATCGAGTCACTCGCGGTGCTCCCCAGCGAACGCGGTGCTGGCATAGGAACCGCATTGCTTGATGCCGCGGAGCAGCGGTTAGCCGAACTTGGCGCGACCACGGTCGCGATTGAGGTCATGGTGGGAAATGATTCGGCGCAGCAGTTCTATCAGAGCCGCGCGATGCTCCCGGTGACGGTGCGCCTGATGCGGCTAGGCGCCCGCGAAGTCCAGGGTTAACGCGCTCGATCCGCTAACCGCGAGGCGCGCCTACCCCGCGACCTAGATGCGCGGGATGGGGAACCTGGTCGTGAGCTGCCTTGATGTTGGCAAGCGCCGCGGCTCGATCCTCGGGGAAGACGGCGACTTTGCTGGCGCTTTGATCCATGTGCAGGTAGAGGTAGTCACCGCTGAGCACTTCGACCGCACCCTCGAACACGCTGGTGTGAACGCGAAGTCGCTTGGTGTCGTGGTGGACGAGTTGGCTGCGCGAGGTGAGCACGGCGCCGCGATTGACCTCGGCTAGGTAGCGCAGGTGCGACTCGACTGTGTAAGTCGAGCACCCCGTTCGCGCTAGATAATCCGCGCTTAGCCCAAGGTAGTTGAGGAAGGCTTCGTTCGCCCGCGCACAAATCACTGCGTAAGCGGAGTCGGTGACGTGGCCGTTGTAATCGAGCCACTCGTCGAGCACCTCAATCTCTGGGCCAGCGAAGAGCAGCAACACAGGATCGGAGTCGCTGGCCAGGTTGCCGTTGCTGTTCATGGTGCCTCCGGAAGTCTGCCCAGTGGAGATGTAGCCAGTGGAGATGTACCAAGCGCGGCTTGAATGTCGCGCGCTGCCGACATCGCATGGTCGCCGAGGTCGGCAAAGCGATCAGGGGTCAGCCGGTCGCGAGGGCCCCAGATACTCACCACAGCGATCGGACGTGGACCGTCGAATACCGGAGCCGAGACTCCGTAGAGTCGATCTTCGAACTCCCCGGTGCACGTGCCGAAGCCTCGATTGCGAATGGCGACGAGTTCGCGGCGCAGGGGTTCGACCTCGGTGATGGTGGTGTCGGTGTAGCGAGCCAACTGGTCCGTGAGCATCGACTCAAGCTCGGCCGGTGCAAGCCAGGCGAGCCAAGTCTTTCCCGACGAGGTCGCGTGCAATGGCACATGGCGGCCGAGCCAATTCGCGGTCATCACCGTTGATGGCGCCACCTCATCGACGTAGGTGAGCCCAGTGCTGCGCACAACCGCCAGATCCGCGGTCTCTCCGGTGCTGGCGCACAGCCGCTCGAGGATTGGATGCACCCGTCGGACGAGACCATCGACCGCGACGGCACCGCTCAATCGTGCGATCCCGTGGCCTAGGACGTAACGCCCGGTGGGGTCGCGCTCGACTAGGCCGTTGTCCTCGAGGGTTGCCAGCAGGCGCCAGGCGGTGGCGCGGTTCAACCCCGTGGCAACGGCAAGGTCAGCCACTGGGACGCCCGCGGGCGCAGTGTCGGCGACGGCGCGGAGGAGGGCGGCGGCACGGTCGACTGACTGGACGCGGCCAGTGCGTGGCGCGTTCATGTCGACCTCCGGTCTCGCGGGATTTCTCGGGATAGATCGGGCTGGACTGAGCTGGGTTGGGCTGGGCTGGGTTGGGCTGAGCTGGGTTGGGCTGAGCTGAGCTGGACTTGCCTGAGCTGGACTGGACTGGGCTGCGGCTGGCTGCGGGCGAACGTGTGGCCGAGTGAGTCAGCCTTGACCAACACCGGATCGGAACCTAGATTACGTATCGCACCATACAAACAATCGTTGCACAATGCGAACGAATCTCCAGGTTTCTCACGTGCTTGCACGACTCGACCCGGTACTACTCGACCCGGTACTACTCAGCCCGGTACTACTCAGCCCAGTACTACTCGAACCAGTGCTCGCCCCGTTCCACCGACATGAAGGAGCACCGTGCTCGATACGACTCGACCAGGTGGGTGGGGGACGTCGGCCGAACCGATCCCTGCGCCCCTCGCCCTGCATGGCCTGGCAGTGCCGCCCGAGTGGGTTGATTACAACGGGCATATGGGTGAGGCGTATTACCTGCTCGCCATAGGTGAGAGTTCGGACGCCTTTTTCCGCTACATCGGAATCAATGAGGCTTATCGCGCAGCCGGATCTTCGCTCTACACGGTTGAGACACACATGCGACACCTCGATGAGGCCGTGCTGGGCGATCGGATGGACGGCACGTTGCGCGTGCTGGGTGTCGACTCTAAGCGCGTGCATATCGTGCATGAGCTATCCCATGGCACAACTGTCCTGGCCACCTGCGAGCAGATGTTGCTGCATGTCGACATGACTGCAGGACGATCAAGCGCAATGCCTGATGAGCTCTATCAACGGCTCGTTGCGATCGTTTCGGTGCATGCCGTTCTTCCAGTCCCTGACTGGGTCGGCCGGTCCATTGCCATTCCCCGCTAGCAATTTCTCCCACGCCTAGGCAATCTGACCACTCACGACTGACCAATAACGACTGACCACTCACGACTGGCAACTCACGACTGGCAACTCACGACTGGCAACTCACGACTGACCAATAACGACTGACCAATAACGACTGACCAATAACGACCGAAGGGACCACCGTGGACTTCGTCCTCAGTGATGAACAGCGTGCGATCGTCGAGACGGTACGTGCGTTCGTGGAGACCGAGCTCTATCCGTTCGAGGACGAAGTTGAGCGCCTCGACGAGATTCCCGTAGAGATCGCGAAATCCATTCAGGCTAAAGCGATTGCGGCTGGTTTGTACGCGGCCAACATGCCGGCCGAACTTGGCGGAGGAGGCCTCGACGCGGTGGGTGTCTCGCTCGCGGAGCGCGAATTCGGCAGGGCCGGATATGCCCTGCAAATGCTGGTTGCCCGGCCGAGCAACATCTTGCAGGCATGTACCGGAGATCAGATCGAGCAGTACCTGCTACCGACTATTCGTGGTGAGCGCCACGATTGCTTGGCAATGACTGAGCCAGGTGCTGGTTCGGATGTTCGCAATATGGTCACTCGCGCCGATCGCGATGGCGGCGACTGGATCATCAACGGTGGTAAGCACTTCATCAGCCACGCTGATACTTCGGACTTCGTTGTGCTGTTCGCTACGACAGGTACTGATGAAACCCGGCGCGGTCCTCGCAAGCGAATCAGTACGTTCCTGGTTGATATGGGTACGCCCGGATTCGAACTGCGTCGAGGCTCAGCATGCGTATCGCACCGTGGCTATCACCAATGCGAACTCACCTTCACTGACTGCCGTATCCCTGGCGGTGCACTTCTCGGTGAAGAGGGGCGTGGGCTCGAACTCATGGGTGAGTGGCTCGGTGCTAGCCGGCTCACTGTTGCTGCCACGAGTGTGGGCCGTTCACAACGGGTCCTCGAGACAGCGCTGAGCTGGGCGGCGAACCGTAAGCAGTTCGGCCAGTCGATCGGCTCGTTCCAGGGAGTTGGCTTCCAACTTGCCGATTGCGAGGTGCAGATCGACGCGGCCGACTTACTCACCTTGCGTGCGGCCGATCGAATCGACAAGGGCACGTTCGTCGACGCTGATGCAGCTAAGGCGAAGTTGTACGCGTCCGAGACTTTGGCCAAGGTCACCGACACTGCGCTGCAGGTGTTTGGCGGCATGGGCCTCATGAGCGAAAACCCGATCGAGCGATGGTGGCGTGATGCCCGAGTCGAGCGCATTTGGGATGGCACGAGTGAGATCCAGCGACACATCATCAACCGGTCGCAAATGCGTCCATTGGGAGCCTGAGCATGAGCGAATCACCCGTACGCGTAGAGGTCGATGGCCAAATACTGATCGTCACCCTCGACCGGCCCAAGGCCAATGCCGTGGATGCACCCACGAGCCGAGCGATCTACGAGGCGTTCGTGCAACTTCGCGACGACCCTGACCTTCGCGTTGGAATCCTCACGGGTGCCGGCGATCGATTCTTCTGTGCTGGATGGGATCTCAAGGCTGCCGCAGCAGGCGAGGCGGCTGACGCAGACTGGGGCGGTGGCGGCTTCGCTGGCATCACCGAGTTCTGGGATCTAGGTAAGCCGGTCATTGCAGCGGTGAACGGTATGGCGTTCGGCGGCGGGTTCGAACTCGCGCTTGCCGCCGACATTGTCATTGCGGCCGACCACGCAGTCTTCGCCCTCACCGAGGCCCGGCTCGGCCTTGCCGCCGATGCAGGTGGTTTGTTCATCGTGCCCGCGATTGTGCCCAAGCCGATCGCGGTCGAATTGCTGATCACCGGACGCCGGCTCTCTGCCGACGAGGCTGCCCGCCTCGGCTTGGTCAATCACGTAGTGCCGGCAGGTGAACTCATGGCCAAGGCTCGAGAGATCGCTCTGCGCATCATTGAATCGGCGCCGCTGTCTGTCGCTGCGATTCTCGAGGTCCTTGAGGCAACTCACGGGATGAATCCGCAGGACGGGTTCGCTCGCATCCGAGCTGGTCTTCCCCACTACTCAAAGGTCGCGTCCTCCGAGGACGCACAAGAGGGAGCACGCGCGTTCGTCGAAGGTCGTCCGCCCGTGTGGCAAGGCCGCTAACCTGCGCTTGCTCGTCCATACTTTCCCGCCCGATTTCCATTGACACGAAAAGGATTTCGCTATGCGTCAGATGAGTACAGCCGCCTTCATTACCTGTGCCGTCACTGGCGCCGGCGATTCCACTGGTGTGAGCGACAAGGTCCCGGTCACTCCTGAGCAGATCGCGAACTCGGCGATCGAGGCAGCGCAGGCGGGCGCAGCGGTCGTCCATATCCACGTGCGGGAACCCGCCACTGGAAAAGGCTCCCGCAATGCTGACTACTACCGCGAGGTATTCGAGCGAGTGCGCGCGTCGCAGACCGATGTCGTCATCAATCTGACGACCGGTATGGGCGGTGACTTGGTGCTGGGAAACATTGAGCGGCCGCTGCCCGTAGATCCAGCTGGAACCGATATGGCCGGAGCCACCGAACGCTTGGTACATGTGACCGAACTGCGCCCAGAGATCTGCACCCTAGACGCAGGCACGATGAACTTCGCTGCTGGCGGCGAATACATCATGGTCAACACGCCGGGCATGGTCCGTGAGATGGCCCGGCAGATCCAGGCGCTTGGGGTCAAGGCCGAGGTCGAAATCTTCGACACCGGCGATCTGGTTCTGCTGAACGAGATTGTTAAGGAAGGGTTGATGGATGACCCGACCATGGTGCAACTGTGTATGGGTATCCCATATGGCGCACCCAACGATCCCATCACGATGGCCGCGATGGTCAATAACCTCCCGCAAGGCGCGGTCTTCTCGGCTTTCTCGATCGGCCGATTCCAGTTGGCTTACGCTGCTCAGGCAGTGCTGTTCGGTGGCAATGTTCGAGTCGGGCTAGAGGACAACATCTACCTAGCCAAGGGTGTTCTTGCATCGAACGGCGACCTCGTGGCCCGTGCCGTGACGATTCTCGAGGCGATGAACGTCCGCGTGAAGACCGCTCAGGAAGTCCGCGACGAGCTTGGCCTGATCAAGAATGGCTGAGGTCCGTACTGTCGGCTTGCTCGGCGGCGGGGTCATCGGTGGTGGTTGGGCTGCGCGGTTTCTCCTCGCCGGCGTCGACGTCAAACTCTTTGACCCAGACCCGGCAGCGGAGCGCAAACTCGGCGAGATCCTCACAAATGCTCGTACTGCTTGGAGCGAGTTGATCGATGCACCGCTGGCAGTTGAGGGCACGGCCACGATCGTGACCACAGTTGCCGAGGCGGTTTCGGGTGTCGACTTCGTGCAGGAGAGTGCACCCGAGCGCCTCGAACTCAAGCAGGCGCTGCTCGCCGAGGCCGATTCAGCCGCGGCACCTGGCATCGTCATCGCATCCTCGACCTCAGGTCTGTTGCCCACGTTGATGTCGGCCAATATGACTAATCCCCAGCGACTCGTGGTGGGGCATCCGTTCAACCCGGTGTACCTGTTGCCGCTGGTGGAGATCTGTGGCGGTGAGCGCACGGCCGCCTGGGCTGGTGATCGCGCTGCTGCGATCTATGAGTCAGTAGGCATGCGCCCCTTGCGAGTTCGCAAGGAGATCGATGGATTTGTGGCCGACCGGCTGCTTGAGGCGCTCTGGCGTGAAGCGCTGTGGCTGGTCAACGACGGTGTCGCTACGGTCGAGGAAGTCGATGACGCGATCCGATTTGGCGCTGGCCTGCGCTGGTCATTCATGGGTACCTACAAGACCTATCGCATCGCTGGCGGTGAGGGCGGAATGCGGCACTTCATGGAGCAGTTCGGTCCATCTCTGCAATGGCCGTGGACCCACTTGATGGATGTGCCCGAACTCACCGATTCATTGCTCGATCAGATTGCCCAACAGTCCGACGATCAGGTGGGCGAAGCCGGCGTACGCGAACTTGAGCGCTGGCGCGATCGCAGCCTGATCGCAGTCATCCGGGGGCTTAGCGCAGTGCCCACGGGCGCCGGTGAAGTATTGGTTCAGTACCAGGACCGGCTACGGACGAGTGCTACTAGCGCAGGGTGAACTAGCGCAGGGTGAGCGCGATGTTATCGGTGGAGATCGACCCGTCCTGACCAAGGCGAATGCCAGTCAGTACACCTGAGCCGTTAGTACCGGCCCAGTTTCCTGTGCCAGCGATAACGACCAGCGCGGCCCTGACCGTGCCGCCGGTCGGTTTGTCGCCTCGTCGGCTGGTGGTGATTGCACCGGTAGCGCGCATGACAAGTTGTGAACCATCAGCAGCGGACATTGTGAGGAAGCCGTTTATTGGGCCGTTTCCTCTGACCAGTGCAACTTCGATGTTCTCTTCGATCGATACTGATTGACCTCGGAACCTTGTCGTGCCGGTCAAGCGCTCGAAACCGTAACTGCGGCCATCAGGGTTAGTCGTGATGAAATTCTCGCTTGGCGAGCCCGACATATCGACCCGCGTAATGCTCTGGGGCCGTTCTGTTGTGGCGATTGCCGCTGATCTCGGTGGGTCGGGTCGCTCGCCCTGGCGAACATCGAGGTCAATGGTGTAGTTGACGGGGCTGCCCACCGCGAGCCCGGTCGCCCGGAAGCCGTTTACTGTGCCGCTGCCCGTTATGTGGGCGAATGTGCCCGTGCCCGAGAATGCGAGCAAGCGGCCGGTCACGGTGGTGGAGCCATCGGGATTGAGAGTGGCGTTGCCCCGGTAGTCGAACACAAGTTCGTCGCCGCCTGGCTTAACTACGGAAAACGAACCCTGGAATGGTCCGGAACTTTCAAGGTATTCCAGGCCGACGACCAGGCTGAGGTCATAGTGCTCGCCGTTGATGTCGGCAGGGGTGGCCAACTTCAACGTGCCGTACGTCAGTTTTGGGGGCCCAGGCAGCGCGTGTAAGAAGTTGCCACCGGGCACTGCCAAGAGCGTGGTTACAACATGCATGTGGGTGCTGGGAGCCTGGTGCGCATCTGCTCGCAGAGGGATCAGCCCAGCAATGGAGATGAGCACAGCCGCAGCTACAAACCGTGGGCGGTGCGTTAACACAGATCCCTCCAACTTGGTCATATTCACGAGGTTCACCTTCGCGACGTTCATCTTCACGACGTTCACCTTCGCGACGTTCACCTTCGCGACGTTCATCTTCAAGAAGTTCGACGTACAGCCACCACGGTGATGTCGTCGCGGTGCCAGCCGGGCGAACGTTCCCGCAGATGTGCCAGCAGGTGCGGTACGAGTTCGCCGGGCTCATGAGTTCCGGCACGGATGATCGCATCAGCTAGGGCATCGTCGCCGATCTCACGGTCAGCGTCGTGCGCCTCGGTGAGCCCATCGGACCATAGTAGGACGAGGTCGCGTTCAGCAAAGGTTGCTCGTTCGGTGGTCCATTCGCCGCCCAGTACTGAGACGAGCGGCCCGGTAGGGGCAAGCACGAGCCGGTCATGGGTGTGCCCTCCGGTGAGTAGCCAACCGCCTGGATGTCCGGCATTGGCCCAGCTCAACTCGCCAGCTAGGGGATCGAGCACGATGACCAAGGCTGTGGCGAATCGACCATCGATCGCATCGGTCATGCTTGCGGCAGCGCGCTTGAGGGTGGTTGCCGCATCGAAGCCGGATCGAAGTGCCACGGTCATGACGTCTCGGAGCCGCAAGGTGACTAGCCCAGCCAGTTCACCATGACCTGAGACGTCGATCAGGACGAGCCCGGTGCGATCACCGTCTAGGTGCACCAAGCCCCACCAGTCACCGGCCAGAACACCTTCGGCCGGTTGTAGGTGGCCATGGATGGCAACGTGCGGCGCGATCGGATTGCTCTGGGTGGCAAGTTCGGCGCGCAGCGCGCTGACCACTGGCCCCTCTTGCGCGAGTCCTTCACCCGCTGCCCTGGCGGCATCGGCTGCGCTAACGATCGCTCGTCGCATAGCCTCGGCATCGACTCCCGCGGCGTGTAGTTCGGGTGGTCCAGAGGGCACGATGACCTGGTCGCGGTGACCATCTTGTGCCACTTCGCGGAGCTGAAGGCGCAAGGTATCGAGTGGGGTCAGTACCCAGCGGCGAACCAGTAAGTACGCCCCGAAGACCAATGCCAGCATGGAAATTCCAGACACGACCAAGGCGATTGCTAGGCGTTGAGCTAGCGCCGCGATCTGGTCGAATTCGGCCCGCTGCCAGTTGCTTGCGCCGTTGTCGAGGGTTGCGGCTGGTGCCGCCACGAGCACGTACCCGGACGTTGTACTTGCGATGAAGGCGCGAAGTTCAGCATCTTTGAGTTCGCGCTTTGCGCGGAGCGTGAGTGCTGGCTCGACCGTTGCCGGTATCCAGTGCGCGCTTGCCGCCAGGAGTTGCTCGAGCTGGGAGGCAAGTTCGGGGTTTGATCTGACCAGCGGCCCCAGAGCGCTTGCATCTTGTTGAGCCTGTCGCAGCGCATCGCGGTAGCCCGTCAAGGTGAGCTTGTCACCGGTGAAGATGTATGCGCGCGATTCGCGATCGACCCGGTCGTACGCGACCGCTAGATCAGTTGACACCCCGATCGCCGGCTGGATCTGTTCAGCAACAATCCGGCTAGCTTCGCGCAGATCGGTGAAAGCCGACCACACAACCGTGGCCAGGCTCAACACGACCAGTACGCCGACCGCGCCGAGCACGGTCACACGCGTGCGCAGGCTTGGCCCTCGCCCGTGTGTTCGCGTTGCCTCGGTGACGACGATCATGTCCCCACGGTAGTGACAAGAGCGCAGTTACGTGTACCGAAGTACCTGGGCCGAGGCCGAAGTGGGCC
>Ga0194051_1000445_pt1 | contig 23507 bp, 15 predicted proteins | sample SepL2320m_MetaG_FD_161275 | JGI IMG/M metagenome (GOLD analysis project Ga0194051, IMG submission 161275) | Anoxic zone freshwater microbial communities from boreal shield lake in IISD Experimental Lakes Area, Ontario, Canada - Sep2016-L239-20m | ecosystem: Environmental > Aquatic > Freshwater >... | reverse complement strand
GCCCGTAGTGTCTTGGTTCGTGTTTCTGGAAGTAGTGGATTGCTTCACTTCGGCTTTTTCACTTTTTGTAGGCCGCGTTCCCCTGATGGGCTCAAACTGACCTCTGAAAATGATCGGCTTGCATCACTGGTGTATGGGTACCTGATCGACTGTGGATACAGTGGGCTTTGACGTCTCGTGTTCGGCGGAGTCGGAAAATCGCGATTCCCGTGCGCCTGTAAAAACAACTGTGCCACGGACTGATACCGCCAGTCGGGTATAACCAGTCACAAGAGGTGTGCGTCTTGATCGTTCCAGCTTTCGCGAAATACATGACAAGGAACACTTTGAACATGCCGATAAAAGGGAACCACGCATGAAGTTTGTTTTATTGTCAATACTTTGTGCGACAGCTCCGACAGTTCTCAGCGCGCAGATCCTGGAAAAACTTCCTTCCTGTCAAATGGTTCAAGCTCCCTGGGCGGACGGCGACAGCTTTTCTATACAGACTCTTCGCGGTGAGCAGCACACGATTCGTCTCTACGGAGTCGACTGCATTGAGATGCATGTGAACGATGACACAGATGCTCGCCGCTTGCGTGCTCAGCGGCGTTATTTTGGAATCTCTGAAGTCGGTGGCTCACCACAGGCATCAATTACTCTGGCGAAAGAAAATGGCACCATGGCTGCCGTCGAAACAGCGAGAGCGCTAGCTCAGCCGTTTACGGTGTACACATCGTTTGCCGATGCCCGCGGCGATGCCAAATTTAAACGCTTCTATGCTTTTGTGAGAACAGCCAACGGTGACGATCTTGGCGAACGGCTCGTACGTCTCGGATTGGCACGCGCTTTTGGTGTTTATCGCGAAACACCTGACGGAAAGCACTCCGATGTCTATCGGGAAAAGCTGCGCGATCTCGAACTTCTCGCTTCGAAAATGGAAAACGGCATTTGGTCAAAGACAGATTGGAGCAAACTTCCAGCAGAGCGCGCGATGCAGCGCGAGGAGGATGCTGAACTTAGCCTTGCCACCGGATCAAAAAAAACAGGCCCGACGACTCTGGTCGATATCAATACCGCCTCACGCGATCAACTCCTGACCATTCCTGGAGTCGGGGAGGCTACGGTCAACCGGATTATTCAAGGCAGGCCATACTCGACGGTTGACGATCTTCGCAACGTCGAAGGCCTCGGTCCCAAGATCCTCGATACGCTTCGGAAATATGTGCAGGTAAAAAGTCGATAACGAACGTTCTACAACCCGCTTGATGCTTGCCTCGCGTCAAACACTCGTTCGATCAAAGCTTGAGCAGCGTCACAGCACCCTGATTCTCGCTCTTCGGGGAGTCTCGTGAAACCGTGGTGAGAGTACTTACAAAATCTCATGTGCATTTAATCGATGAGTTCAACAAGCACCGTTGTTTCAGAAATCACCCGATCGGAACCGCCTTTGAGCGACGTTGCGCGAATCTTCAGCATGTGCTCCAGATGAGATGATGCAGTTGGAGCGATAGAAATGGTGAACTCGCAGCGTGCCACATCAGAGGCAAGATCCTGCGGTTTCGCCACGAAGAGCAATTGTTGAGATTCTTGACAGCAGAGTTCCAGAGTCACCGGTTCGGTCAGTTTTTCTGAGCGATCAACGTGGATCACAACGGAAATGTCTGTGCCGGGTTTCACCTGAAATTCATTTGCAACAGCCGAAATTTTTAACAGGGCTCCGGTGGGCAGAAAGCCCATGCGGGTTTTTTGGGCACTGACTGCGTAGCGAACATTGCCTTTTGGGTCGGCAACCTTGGCAACACCGTTAACGACCATCCTTGAGGTGCGTGTTGTTTCGAGCCATTCGGGCAAATAGATGGGATACAAAATGCGATTCACACCCGGCGGAACAATGAGTTGGGGCCCTGTGATGCCCTGCACGTGTCGGCCCTGCATGGAGTTCATTTCCAGCACGATCTCTGCGTTAAATCCGGCGTCGCGAGCAATCAGCACCGGAGCTGGAAATGTCGAACCACGCGGCCATTTTGTGACGTCGTCCTGACCTTCAGCATCGATCGAAAACGGAGGCTTCATGGTCGTTGCGACGAGCACCGGACCGGCTGTCCGTTGAATGGGGCGATCCTTGATTGTCGCGAGTCCCACCACTTCGACGAAGGTCGCGGCGGCCGCGGCGTCGGCGGCCACCGAGAATTCTACACTCAGCACATTCTGGTTCGCGGCAACCTGGAGTCGTTCCGGCACGGTGACTCCAACTGGCAGACCCGACACTGTCACATCGATCGCTTCTGTCAATCCACCGAAGCGAGTGACATTGATCGCGAGAGACGCCTTGCCGCCGATAGGTGCGTTGAGCAACATCGGAATACTGAGCTCAAAACCTGGCTGCGCATATTGCACCGACAGATGATAGGTCGCTGCGCGCGTACCGCTCTTCGACGCGACATCGTTCACGCAGATGAAATAGTCTCCATCTGCTGGAACCTGGAATTCGACTCTCGCGTCAGTTGAACCAAGTCGATCGTCATTGCGAGCCAGTTCTTTTCCTTCGTGATCAAAAATGGCGAACACAGCGTCGACCTGCGAACCTGTCTTCTCGTGGGAGACCTCAACGGCCCAGACTTCACCTTTTTTTCCAGTAATCGCATAGCGATCGACGGCGAATCGTTGGTCCAGCACTCCTGTAACTCCGCTCGGAACGCTTAACGTGAAAACGCCAGCCGGTTGCTGAACGTCATCGCTGACATGCATCACAAATGGCCTACTGTCGCCGTGTACCGTCGTCAGTAGGTGCACAAATGAAGAGGACTTTTTGTCATCGGGAAACGTCACATCCCGTATCACGGATTCGAGTCTTGCCTGCCCTGTCGCGATACCGTAGCCCACGAATTCGACGGGGCGAGATTCACCGCGGCGTCCGACCGACGGAAGAGCGGTGACAACCCGTGGCCCCGGCGTGATCGTCAGCTGATACACAAATGCCCGATCACCGCGAAAGTCGAGATCATAGATCGCCGCGGTATACGATTCGTGGGCGTTGGCAGAAAACGTCACAATCGTATCGTCTCCTGCCGTGTCTGCCGCTTCAGCGATGATTCGACCACTGTGATCTCGAATTTCTATGACGGCGTTGAGCTTCGAACTGATGGAACGCGCGGCAATCGAACAGGTGATCGGTCCAGATTGTGTCGATGTGAATCGATAGCGATCAACCTCCCCAATGAGTTGAATCTGACCAGAAATGCACACCGGAAGTGATTCGATCAATTGCGGTACAGATTCCGATTCGTCGTCGAGTGTCCTTTTCGCTTCTACCACATGTGCGGTGTGACTGACCGCAAAACTTCCGGTGGCCGTGGCTCCATTGGCGTTGGCAGCTTGCCACTTCACGATGCCAGGCAGAACATCGGCAGGGATGGTCAATCGAGCTTTTATTTCTCGCGGTAAGGGATCGGGAGAACGCCTCGATTTCTTGCCGAACCAATACGGCGGTTCGGGCACAAGGACTGGTCCCGGAAGACCAATGATCTCGAATTGGATTCGGCGGTCATGCGCAAACAACTGCATATCCGGCGTCCAGTCGTAGCCACCGAGCATCACTTCAATCGTCTGACCTGCCTGCCCACCCGGCGGGAACATGTATCCGATGGCCGGTGGATGCTGGCCGAGGGCGACCTGCGGAAGGTTGAACAGAATCAGTGTGATCAGCAATGCAACCGAGCTATGCTCCAGTTGCAGATGCAGAAATTCAACGATGGGTTTTCGGAGGATTCGCACTCTTCAGGACACCTCCATCAGATCATGAATCACTTTGCCACCGTCAACGATCGGCACAGGACGGCCGAGTGGCCCGAGAAATGTACGGTCAGGATCGATACCCATAAGAACTGAAATCGTTCGGAGCAGATCGTTGACGCCGACGGGATTTCCTGTTGGCGCCATGGCATGTTTGTCGGTCGCTCCGATCACCTGACCCGGCTTCGTACCGCCGCCAGCAAAGATAATGGTCTGCGCCATCGACCAGTGATCTCGTCCCGCTCCAGCATTGATCCGTGGCGTGCGCCCCATTTCGCCCATCATCACCACCAGCGTTTCATCCAGCAGTCCGCGTTGTTTCAGGTCTGTGATCAGTGCACTGAACGCTCTGTCGGCGTAGGGAATCAGGTCCGTTTTAAGACTGGGAAAACAGTTGAAGTGCACGTCCCAGCCTGGTGCATCGACACCCACAAAACGGCAGCCGCCTTCGACGAGTCTTCGTGCGAGCAAAGCACATTGGCCGAGTTGCGTGCGGCCATAGGCATCTCGTACGGCATCCGGCTCAGCCTGAATGTTAAACGCCTTTCGGGCATCTTGAGACGTCACCAAACTGTAGGCTTTTTCATAATAGATCGACATAGCCTTCCCATGGCTCTGATTGCGTTGCCGCTCCAATTGATCAACACCAGACAGTAACTGCTTTCGAAGACTGAGGCGTTTCTCCGAAAGGTTGACGGGGGGCCGCAGATCCTTCACTTCAAAGTCAGGCTGAGTGGGATCGGCTTCAATCACAAACGGCGCATGTTCCGCGCCATAAAATCCGGGGCCACCGGCCGACATCGGGTGTGGCAAATTGATGTACGCCGGCAACGCACCGCGCTGGTTCAGAGTTCGTGAAACGACTGAACCGATGGATGGGAAATACTCATTGTTGGGGACAGGGTTATCGCCATCCGCAAAGCTCGGCCGATGCCCTGTCATCACATAATGGTATCCCGTCGAGTGTCCGTTATCGCTGTGACTGTGACTCCGAAGAATCGTGTACTGATCAGCAATCTGCGCACACAACGGAAGTTGATCCGTGACAAAAATACCGGGGACATTCGTACTGATCGTGCCGAATGGTCCACGAATTTCCGTTGGTGCTTCCGGTTTCGGATCCCACATATCGAGATGAGGTGGACCTCCTTCCAAAAACAGAAAAATGCACGACTTTGCTTTGGGCGATACCGGACTTGCGGCAAGCGCCTGAAGCTCAAGCAGACGCGGCAACGTCATGCCGCCGATCAGACCGCACGTCCCGACACGCAGAAGGTGTCGGCGCGAAATGCCATTGCAGTTGTGATGAGGCCTGCCGAGTGATAACTGAAACATACGTAATTGTCCTCGTCAATGTGTGCCACTAATGATTGAACACAAACTCTTTGGAATTCAGAAGTGACCACAGCACATCTTCTGCTGCTGCGCGACGATCATTTTCACTGAATGCCTGGATCATCAATGCTTGTTCGGTATCTGTCGGAAATCGCGAGAGAGTGCTGAGATAGAGTTCATCGATCAGCTCAGCGGGTGACAATTGTGAGGCGACGAGTTTTCTCACAGAACCATGTCGATGCGATATCTTTTCAGAAATTTCTGGGGCATTCAGCAGATGCAGTGCCTGAGCGATACTGGGTTCATTGCTGCGTTCGCATTCACACACGGTCGTGCGCACAGGTCGACCAAAGATGCGAAAGAAATAGGATGGCATGTGATTGTCCCAGATTTGAATCGCCCGGTAGCCCTTTGGCCAACCGTTGAAATCTTCCGGTACACCAGTACTTTGGGAAATAGCATCCAACAACACTTCTGCCGGTTGTGATTTTTGAATGAAGTGCGAAAAGTTTTGTTGGTCATCAATGTTCGATGGAACCGAGATTGCACTCAACTGATAGACACGCGAATTCAGTAACGTGCGAGTGAAGGCCTTTACGTCGTACTTCACGTCCCGAAGATGACTGGCCAGTGCCTCCATTAAAGGAGGATTTGTGGCGGGATTCGTATCACGAATATCGTCGATCGGCTCGATGAGACCTCGTCCAAAGTAGTGTGACCACAGTCGATTGGCGATTGCTTTGCTGAAGAAGGGATTTTGATCAGCCGTCAGCCAGTCGGCCAACGCTCGACGACGATCCGACACCTTCGAAAAGTCGGCCGGAGCAGCCCCCAACGCATGCGTCGGCACCGCCTCACCGCCTCGCGGATGCGGCAAGTCATTGCCACCAAACGAGACCAACGACTGTTCTCCATTGGGCAATTTCTTCAGCGTCAGGCCAGTAAAGAATCCCGCAAGGCCGACGTAATCTGCCTGACTCCAGCGTTCCGATGGATGATGATGACATTGAGCACACTCAATGCGCACACCCAATAGCAGTTGGCTGATGGATCGCGCAGCCTCGTCGGGTTTGTTCAGAATCTTATAGAAGGAACCCGGGCCTTCTGCCGACGTATTTCCCTGCACGGTTAACAGATCGGTGGCAAATTCATGAAACGGCCGATTGTGAGCAAATCCATCGCGCAGCCAACGCTGCATCGCCACTGCCCCCTGCGGAGAAATGGTCAACTGATCGGCGCGCAGAATGTTCAGCCATTTCATCGTCCAGTAATCGACGTATTCGTCGCGCTCCAGCAAACGATCAATCAACCCTGATCGCTTCTTCGGCGACGGATCGTTCAGGAATTGACGGACCTCTGCTGGAGTTGGCAGCGTCCCGATGGTATCGAGCGACACGCGCCGCACAAACGTGGCGTCATCGGAGAGATCGCTGGGTTCGATGCCGAGGCGTTCGAGTTTGTTCCATGCCAGGGTATCAATGAAGTTGTTTTCCGGCGGACGAACAAACTTCACGCCTCGACGCGGCACGGTTATTCGACAGGTAGCGACATGGCCCAGATGCCGCACCAGAATAGCGGCTTCACCGGGAATCTCACTGGCCTGAATAAGACCGCGAGCATCAACGTCGGCGATGGAAGCAGCGTTCGATACAAATTCTGTTTCGTTGGTGACACAGCGACGATTTCCAGAAGCATCAATCGTGCTGACTTGAATCTGTTGTGTTTCACGACCCAACAGGATTTGCTGCTCTGGCTCAATATGAATACCTGTAATCTCCGATGCTGGATCGTCATTCGCATTAAATCGAGCGCCTTCGGAAATCCATCGCAACAAGCGGCGGTCACGATAACTTTCGGGCTCGATCCGTTGACCACCGCCGTGAGATGTCCGCGCAGACGCTTTGAGAAGCAGCAGACTGTTCTCGGGAGAAGCCACAGAAACACGTCGCCCACGACCTTCCAGCACCAGAGCTTCGAAGTCTGCTCGCGCGTCGTAACCAAAAATACTGAGCTTCAATCCGTTCTGGCCCTCAGCCTTCCCATGACAGCCGCCAGAATTACAGCCAGCTTTTGTCAGGATCGGAATAATCTCACGGTGAAAAGAAATCGGTACCGGATTGTCCAGTTGACGAATAGTGATGGGGATTGCTGTGCGTTGATCGGCAAAGTCAATGACGATCAGGCCCTTGCCATTGACTTGCGGGCGGATCAAACCGCGTTCGTCAACAACTGCAATGTCAGGAGGATCAATATGAATCGATACTTTGCGTGTGATATCGAGAGCTCGTCCTGTGGAGTCAGTGTCATACACAACAATCTGTTGCGTAGCTTCCGGCCGCTGCAGAGTGACCTCCGGTGGATTCACCGTGAGCGTTCCAGCCCCAACACAATCAGCAATTTCGCCAAGAGCCAAAAGACAATAGACAAGCAAATATAGAAAATGCACGCGAAGCATGATCAGTCCTTGGTGTAGAGATCTTGCAAAACGTTTGCCAAGATATTTTCCAAGACATTATTCGTACAGGAATAAGAATAGCTTGCTCGACAGTCTATCTGCAAGAGATTCAAGACGAGTCATTGCTGACGGCGGAACAACGATCCTTTCGCAACGCGAGGATGCGTCGTCGCAGGGAGAGCGTCTTTAAATAACTTCACGCACAATCAATAAGCGGATGGGGTGGGATTTGAACCCACGAGACACTTTCATGTCTGCCGGTTTTCAAGACCGGTGCATTCAACCGCTCTGCCACCCATCCAATTTGCTGTCCGTTATCACTCCGAATCGACTCAACGAGCGCCATCGCGCAGTCGTGCAAGGCTCTGTTATCAGTCGACAACAAGATAGCCGCACATCCAAGAGAAAAAGTCTAGCAGGCCAGCGACGCTGCGGAGATGCGCATTGCCTTTGACTCGTGCATCTCTCTTTTCTATGTTTTGCTTCGCTTTCAAAGGCTCACCACGAGTCCAATTCAAGACGTTCTACAAGAAGGAATCCGATGGGTGGCATTAGTAACCGGATGAAAGAAATTAAGCGTCGTCGAACGCGTCGCCAAAAGGTGGCAAAATTTCAGACAAAAGTGAAGAAGGCGACTGCCTCTGAACGAGTCATTATGGCAGATAAATTGCGAAAATTAACTTCCGGATGCGAGATCCTTATCGCTGCAATGGGGCTTGAAGATCGCAAGCGCGCTTGATGAAATGAACACGATTTTCCCGGTTCGACATTGATTTCGACAGTGAGAAAAATCTGGGATTTATTGATCGAGACAGTGTGCGGGTTGTAATTGAAACTCAAACGCATCCTGTTCGAAATCAATAAGCACTCGACTGCCTTCTGGAAAATTGCCTGAAAGCAGTTCTTTCGCCAATTGATTTTGAAGTTGTTGCTGAATCACCCGCTTAAGCGGTCTAGCGCCATAGATCGGGTCGTATCCGAGTCGTGCAATCTCATCTACAGCCTTCTCGCTGCACTCTACTGAAATGCCTGCGCGCGTTGCCTGATCCTGTAGACGTTTGATCTGTAGTTGAACGATTCGCCGAATATGCCGTTTGTCGAGCGGATGAAAAATGATCGTTTCGTCGATACGGTTTAAAAATTCTGGCAAAAATCTTGTTTCCAGTGATTCCTTTACCGCCTGCCGAATCATTTCTTCATCGCCTCCTTCTTTGGTGATTCCCTGAATAAGTTGACTCCCTATATTGCTCGTCATTACTACCAGCGTGTTTGTGAAATCAACTGTATGGCCAAGGCTATCGGTCAGTCGTCCATCATCGAGAACTTGCAGAAGGATGTTAAAGACATCGCGATGGGCTTTTTCTACTTCATCTAAAAGAATGACGCAGTACGGTCGACGACGCACCGCTTCAGTCAATCGGCCTCCCTCCTCGTAGCCCACGTATCCAGGTGGAGCGCCAATCAATCGACTCACGGTGTGCTTTTCCATGAACTCGCTCATATCCAGACGAACCATCGCCCCCTCATCGTCAAAAAGAACTTCGGCAAGGGCCTTGCAGAGTTCCGTTTTTCCAACGCCCGTGGGGCCGAGAAAAATGAACGAACCGATTGGACGATGGGGATCTCCAAGCCCCGAACGGCTTCGTCGCACAGCATCAGAAACTGCCTCAACCGCTTCATCCTGACCAATCAATCGTTGATGCAAACGGTCCTCAAGCACCAACAGTTTGGCTCGCTCAGTTTCCACCAGACGCGTCACGGGAATCCCGGTCCATGCACTGACAACCTCGGCGATTTCCTCCGGGCCTACCTCGCGTCGCAGCAATCGCTTGGAGTGTAGAACCTCCTTGCCGCCTTTGGTCAGAGAATCCTGCTCGCCTTCTTGTTCCACTCGTGCCGTAAGAGATTTGAGTTTCTGATCGAGTTCATACAAACGCTGATAGAGATTCTCTTCTACTGGCTGTCCTGAAGCTTGCCGATCCTTGATGGCCACTCCAGTCTGATCAAATGCTAACTGCGTCTCGTCTAGCTGCTTGCGAAGTTCCTGAGCGTTTCCAACGCCCGACTTCTCTGATTCCCACTGTTCACGCAGACTCGCAAGTTTTCGGCGAAGACCAGTCGCCTCAATCTCAACCTCCGAAAGCCTTTCTTTCGCTCGGTCTTCGGTTTCTTCCGAAAGTTGTCTCGCCGCGAGTTCAAGCTGTACGAGTCTTCGTTGCACCTCGTCAATTTCTGTAGGAACGCTCTGGAGTTCCATAGACACTCGACTGGTGGCCTCATCCATTAAGTCGATTGCCTTGTCTGGCAAAAATCGGTCTGCAATATAGCGATGCGAAAGTTCTGCTGCGGCGACGAGTGCCGAATCTTTTATTTTGACTCCCTTATGGTGAGCTTCGTACCGGGGCTTCAGGCCTCGTAGGATTGCAATGGTGTCTTCGACACTTGGCTCACCGACATGCACCGGTTGAAATCTGCGTTCAAGCGCCGCATCTTTTTCTATATATTTTCGATATTCATCAATGGTTGTTGCACCGATGCATCTCAGTTCTCCTCGAGCAAGTGCAGGCTTCAGAAGATTGGCCGCATCGGATCCTCCTTCGGCCGCTCCGGCACCGATCACCGTGTGAAGTTCATCAATAAAGAGAACAATTCCCCCGGCCGCTGCCTCCACCTCTCGCAAAATAGCCTTTAATCGATCCTCAAACTCACCGCGATATTTGGTTCCTGCGATCAGTGCTCCTAGATCGAGCGCAATGACCCGCTTGTTGCGGAGGGAATCAGGAACATCCGACTGAACAATTCGAAGGGCCAACCCCTCAGCAATCGCCGTCTTGCCCACGCCTGGCTCACCGATCAAAACGGGATTGTTTTTTGTTCGCCGCGATAGCACCTGAATCACCCGGCGAATTTCAGAATCGCGACCTATGACAGGGTCGAGTTTTCCCAGACTTGCTCGTCGAACCAGGTCGATTCCGTATTTTTCAAGTGCCTGGAATTTTTCTTCCGGATGTTGATCTGTGACACGTGCTGATCCTCGCAACGCCTGCAGACCGGACAAAAACTGTTTTTCGTCGACCGCTCCAAGTGACAGAACGTTCTTTGCTTTGGAGGGAGTTTTGACAAGTGCCAGAAGCAGATGGTCCGTCGAGACAAACTCATCCTTCATCGCATCGGCCTCAGTCGATGCGGCCTCGAATATCTTTATCAAATCCTGATCTGGCTGAGGTTGTGCTCCTCCCGATATTTTCGGGAGATGCAAAAGTTCTGCCTCCGCGATGCGTTCGAGATGGATGCGATCAACGCCTATTTTTTCTAAGAGCGGCCCAACAATTCCATCTCGTTCTGCAAGAAGCGACTGGAGAAGATGGACTGCTGTTGCCTGTGGATTTCCTCGCGACGCGGCGAGCTCTATCCCACGCTGTACAGCTTCTTGGGCTTTGATTGTCAGCCGGTCGAATCGAAATGGCATGTTTCACCTTTTTCGTTCAGTGCAGCGGAAAGGAATGTACCCCGTCGAGTGCCATAGCGGACAATTGCGGCTTGAGCGATCAACAAACCTTTGAACGCGGCGATGCGCACCAGAAAACAATTGGGCATTCTTAGAGACGTGTTTTTTCGTACCCACGTTTGACTCTGAGCGACACCTCGACAAACTCAATTGCGCGTCAGTGAACGATCTCTTTTATCAGCACTAAGAATCTTTTTTCACTTCGAATTCGGCATCAATCGCATCGTCGGAAGCTCCGCCTGCCGAAGTCCCTGCGGTTCCTTGGGGAGACGTCTCGGAACCATCTTTTGCGGCAGTATCGTAGAGCACTTTACTCAACGCATGCGTTGCCTGTTCAAGGGAATCGTGAGCTGAAGTGATCGCATCGATATCTTCCCCCTTGGCAGTCTCCCGAGCTTTTGCAATCGCGGATTCCAGAGGGGTCTTGTCGGCTGCGGAAAGCTTTGACTCGTTCTCCTTCATCAACTTTTCGGTTTGAAAGCAGAGTGCTTCGGATCGATTTCGGCCTTCGGCAAGACGTTGTTTCAATTTGTCTTCGTCGGCGTGTTCCTCCGCATCCTTGCGCATTCGCTCAATCTCAGTTTCGTTCAAACCACTCGATTGCTCAATTTTCACCGTTTGCTCTTTGTTTGATCCAAGATCCTTCGCGCTGACTGCGAGAATTCCGTTGGCATCAATGTCAAACTTCACTTCAATTTGCGGAGCTCCACGCGATGCAGGAGGAATGCCCTCTAGATTGAACTGACCAAGCAGACGATTATCTTTCGCCATCGTCCGCTCTCCCTGATACACGCTCACGGTAACGGCTGTCTGATTGTCAGCGGCCGTACTAAAAACCTGCTTGCGTTCAACGGGAATCGTGGTGTTCTTCTCAATGAGTTTTGTAAATAGGCCGCCTTCGGTTTCGATCCCTAAAGACAACGGCGCTACGTCGAGCAGAAGCACGTCCTGCACTTCGCCTCCAAGCACACCACCTTGAATAGCCGCCCCAGCAGCCACGACTTCGTCAGGGTTGACACCCTTATGAGGATCTTTGCCGAAAAGTTTCTTAACAAGTTCCTGGACTTTTGGAATGCGGGTGGAACCTCCAACCAGAACGACCTCGTCGATCTCCTTCGGATCAATTTTTGCGTCCTTAATCGCCTGGAGAACAGGACCTCGGCAGCGTTCAATGAGATGATCGCACATCTGTTCAAATTGCGATCGCGTGATCGACATTTGCAAATGCTTTGGGCCCGATGCATCGGCTGTAATGAATGGCAGATTAATATCGGTGGACTGTGCTGAAGAAAGCTCTTTTTTTGCTTTTTCGCAGGCTTCTTGCAGGCGTTGCAGAGCCATCGTGTCCTTGCGCAGATCGATTCCCTGTTCCTTTTTAAACGTATCTGCCACATGGTTGATCAATACTTGATCGAAATCATCGCCACCGAGATGTGTATCGCCATTGGTGCTGATCACACGAAAAACTCCGTCGGCAATCTCGAGCAATGAGACGTCAAACGTGCCGCCGCCGAGATCAAATACGATGATTTTTTCATCCTTCTTTTTATCAAGTCCGTAGGCAAGGGCCGCGGCAGTGGGTTCGTTAATGATGCGCATGACCTCAAGGCCTGCGATCTGCCCAGCGTCCTTCGTTGCCTGACGTTGAGCGTCGTTGAAATATGCAGGAACAGTAATGACTGCCTTGTTGACCTTGTGTCCCAAATAGCTTTCGGCTGCTTCCTTGAGTTTTCGAAGAATTTTCGCCGAAATCTCAGGAGGGGTAACGGTACTGTCACCAGCCTTCACTTTGACGTAGTCCTCGGGCCCCCCCACAACTTCGTAGGGAACCATTTTTTCCTCGCCAGCCACTTCGTTGTGGCGACGTCCCATGAATCTCTTGATCGAATAAATTGTGCGCTTTGGATTCGTGACTGCTTGTCGTCGAGCCAAGTCACCTACCAGGGTTTCGCCTTTGTCTGTGAACGCAACAACACTCGGAGTAAGACGATTCCCCTCTTGATTTGGAATAATCTTGGCTTCCTTCCCCTCCATGACACTCACCACCGAGTTTGTGGTGCCCAGATCGATTCCGATGATTTTTTCACCACCTTTATTCGCTGCCATGAAAATGGTCGTCCGTTTCTTTTAAGAGAGGGTGAGAGAGCTATATCGAGGGAATACGTGTTCGTGCGGGGAGTCGGCAAGACGATGGACGTCACGGATGATCATTTGTACCGTTGAGTACCGAGAACCAAACGCTCTAAACTCAACGCAAACATCGTGCCAGCGTCTACCTGTTGACGAAATATTTTGAACAAATGCAGGGTTCGCGGTCGATCCTTATCAAAATTCAGGCTGGTTTCATAAATCTGATACGAGATAAAAGACTATTCTTGAGCTACATTCGTGCGAGAGGGACTGCCATTTTGACCGGCCGCAGTATAAAAGCCACGTGTGGAGATCGAGGAACTCTCAGGCACAATAGAGCCTTCACAGGAGGGTCTCATGGCTGAGATCGAAGTCGATTTTGAACTGTTCTTTTGATTGAATCGTTGGAATTGTTGGGATTCATTTGTGTACTATGTTTTTATCGTTCGATCAAAGAAGAGGCCGATTCTTGTATGGCAAAAGTAAAATCGCCATCTGCCACAGACGCTCCACCAGGCCTCGCGTCGCTGCGTTCAGAGATTGACACACTCGATCGGGAGATTGTCCAACGCATCAACCAAAGGGCTCATGTGGCCGGTCAGATCGGTCAGATAAAAAAGTCCAGCGGAGAAGTGACATACGATCCTGCTCGCGAAGAGATGGTGCTTGAGCGTGTCACCGCTTCAAATACTGGACCACTCTCCAATGAGAGCGTAAAGAACGTTTATCGTGAGATTATCAGCGGTTCGCGCGCCGTCGAGCAGCACCTGCGTGTTGCCTACCTTGGACCGGCATGGACCTACAGCCATCTTGCGGCAATTCATCGATTTGGAAATTCGGTCGAATTTGTTCCAGTCGCAAGCATTTCGGCGGCATTCGAAGAAGTGGAAGCCAATCACGCACAGTACGGTGTGGTTCCGCTTGAAAACTCGACTGATGGACGCATTGCCGACACGCTCGATAATCTGTCGCGATTACCGGTTAAAATTTGCGCGGAAGTGCCACTGCGAATCCATCACAACCTTTTAGCCTCCTGTGATCGTTCTCACATCGAGGAAGTTTACAGCCGTCCGCAAGCAATTTCCCAGTGTCGCAATTGGTTGGCTCGGCATCTTCCAAAAGCACGAACGATTGAAGTCACAAGCACCAGCATTGCAGCCGACAAGGCGAAACACACTCCACGAGCCGCTGCGATCGCGAGTCGACAGGCTGGCACTCATTATGGTCTGGATGTACTCGCCGAAAACATTGAAGATGTTGAAGGCAATTCAACGCGTTTTGCGGTGATTGGTCACATCGATGCCAAACGCACCGGTCGGGATAAGACGGCTTTGATGTTTCAAATTCATCACAAACCCGGTGGGTTGGCGGATGCTCTGGCGATTCCCAAGCGACAGCGACTGAACCTCACGTGGATCGAATCGTTTCCACTTCCTGGACCCCAACGAGGCTATATGTTTTTCGTTGAACTCGAAGGGCATCGCGACGATCTTCGAGTGCGTCGTGCAATTGAATCGCTTGAAAAAAAGTGCACTCGGGTTGTCGTTCTCGGGTCATACGCTTCGGCCTCTCCCGTTGGTTAATACAGGCAACAAAGTTGCTCGTGATTGTAATTCTTCAGCGCAGAGTTCAATCAACACCGATGCCACGCATGGCTCCCGCGTTCCGGTGACGTCTCGTAATCTTTCGAGATGAGCATTGGATTGGTGCAGGCAACGTGAACACGCACAACCTATAGCGATCAAGGCGCTGCGTATCCGTAGCGATCGAGGAAGGGCTGCCACCGTCGAGCTATTTCCGCGTCGATTCGCGGATGAGGGCGATAGGTGCTGGCATGATATGTTTTCATCGTCACGGCTTCTTTTTCGAGTGATTTCCGGATTGTTTCAAATCCGCCGAGTTCCAACTGTTTGTAGGCTTCCTCGAGCTGGCCGACTGGATCGGCGACCAGATCCTCGTAACGAATTTCATGCAATTGTCCCGGCGCAAGCTTCGCACGATCTCGCTCAAAAGCAGTGTACATCTGCTCGAACGCCTCAAAGACGTACTCCTCGAGCGTATCGCCCCGATCCACTTGCAATCCGTGCCCTTGGTGCAGCGACAGCCACAATCGCATTGTTGAATGAAACACATTAAACGGATTGCGAACAATGTGCAAAAACTTCGACTCCGGAAACATTTCCGTCAACACACCGATGCGAGCTGTGTGCGGTGGGCTCTTTAACACTGGCCTGCGTGGATCGGCGACCGCCAGCATGTTGAGAAACCGGCGCATCGTGTGTCGCCAACGATCCAGTTCAGATTGCGGCAGCGTAGTCAGATCGAGCGCCTCGGGATGTGGACTACTCGTGATGGGAAATGCAATGCGACGATAGGGCGACGGCGCCCCCAGATTCAAAAGCGCAAATTCATCCTCCTGCGGCTTGTCAAGGCTTAACGTTACGTCGTCCATCGGACGCTTTGCGGGAAGAATCCATGACAGAGCCGGTGTCAAAATACGCTCCGTGAGGAGAAAGTGGCTCGGCGCGAAACACTTATAGTAGTTCGGGCAACAAAAACGCTCATCGTTCATAAAAAGTTCGTGAAGAAGCGTCGTGCCCGCCCGCCAATGGCCGATGAGAAAGAGCGGTGGCGGCGTTATGGGCGGCGAGCGAAATCGACGACCGAATCTGGCTTCGCAGACCCGCGCAGCCAGCCAGTTAAATGTTGCGGCCATGGTGATCGTCACGATCAGGCCCCAGCGACTCGGACTTGCCCTCCATCGGTGTTCGGCCGCCAGCGACAGCCATACGTTCAGCGGCATGCCGTGCCAGAATCGCGGTGCCCACAAAGGCCAGGGGCGAATTACACCCTCGCGATAGGTCTTCGCCGCTGCGACCGGCGTATCGGGGGAACCGTCCGAGGATCTGACACGGGGCAGCTGGCTCATTCTGAGTTTTTCTTTCTCTCAACTCTCGGTGACACAATGTATGGGTGGAATTTTTATCGCTTATACTGCCCCTAGGAAAATGCTGCGGATTGTCACAACCTCTGAGTATCCTGCATGCTCAGATTTTTTCACCGGCTGCTAGATACAGATCTTGTCCTGGGGCATTTTGAGCACTCGATTGAAAATGCAGCATTTCGTGGGAATGTGCAATCGCCTCTTCCAGCGAGTTCACTTCATGCATTTCGTTTCGACCCACGCACACACTCGCCATTCTTGCAAATCTTCGAAACACATTCTCCTGCCGGTAGAGCAGGTTATGTTTCTCGCACAGTGCCTTTACGCGAGGTTGAATTTTCCGGTATTGGCTCATTGGTAAATCTGGAATGAGATGGTGTTCAATCTGGTAGTTCAACCAAATACTCAGGTAGTCAATGATCTCCGTGCCGCAGGAGTAGTTCACTGACCCCAAGACTTGTGTGACATAAAATTCCGCTTTGTCGTTGTAGTGAAAGTTGAATTTCACCAAGTCGTCAGCCGTATGATTTGGGCCGATCACCACAAAAGCATGGAGATTCGTGATCATTTCGGCGACCAGTTTATTGATGAGGACATACACAACAGCCGTCTTTCCGAGAGGAAAAAAGAGGAGTGGTACGACTGCGAAATGAAAAAGTCCATAGGGCACATAACATTCAAGCCACAAGCGTCTTACGTGCTTGTTTTGAAACTGGAAAATATTTCGAACCGAGATATAGAGGATGTGTTCTTTCTTGACTCTGTTGAAGCCAGTGGGTTCAAGAACACTCATGGTATTCGGCGCGTAATAGAGGAACTTCCACGTTACGCTCGCGAGCATCAATACGATGTATTTGAGTGCGATTGGGATAGGGAGTTTGCGTAGAAACTCCGTGTGACGGACTGCTAAATCGGGATCGTGGTCTTCACCCGTGTGATAGTGGTGCAGGATGTTGTGTTCGTAATCCCACGCATCCGGATGCAACCAATCAAACCAGTCGACATACCGCCTCCACCCTCGAGCAAATCCCTGACTCGTGTACCGGTGCGGAATGCCCGGCACGCGGTCGTATCCACGATGCATTATATGATGCGCAAGCAGCCAACGGGTAAACGTTCCGAGCGAAAGGCACACCGCCGTGATTGGATTCGGAATCAACCATGCTGTCGCGTAACCGATAATGCTGAGCGCACGTCCCCACCGTTCGATTTTTAGCAGGTGCGTAAAATCTGAGTACCCAATGGACGAGTATGCCTCGGCCTTCAAGTGTTCTATATCTTGGCACAGCGCCTGAACATTCATACGATTCAATCGACTCACTCCACATGGACGAGGAAAAACGTTTCTACGTTCTGCCTCCTTTTGTTTTGTTGTACGACGCCTTAATCGCTCAGGGCATAAGCGTATCCAGAAAGAATACCCGACTACCACACGAACGCCGAAATTCTCTGCCATAGCTTCCGGCAGGCGCACTTCGGGCCATTTTTGATATGTTCAGTGATCGCCATCACTGTGCGCACTAAGAGTATTTCCTAATGCCATCGTATGTTGCACGATGGAAGGCAGTTCTTCGAATCGTTTAACCCTATGAGCACTCCTTACAGCAGCGTTCTGGATCTCTTTTCCCTGCATGGACGCCGTGCACTGATCACTGGTGGCTCAAAGGGACTCGGACGATCCATTGCGATCGCCCTTGCACAGGCCGGGGCCGAGGTGGTCATCGTGAGTCGAACGCTTTCGGAATGCCAGGCTGTTGCTGCAACAATTAACTCCATCTCCGATTCCAAGGCGACTGCGCTCGCGGCAGACGTGACTCGAACCGATGATAGAGATCGACTCTTTCATGAGGCTGGTACGATTGACATTCTCGTGAACAGTGCCGGTGTAAACATTCGAAATCCAATTGAAACTCTTGATGAAAAAGATTGGGATGCGGTGCTGAATGTAAACCTCAAGTCACCGTTTCTTTTGGCGCAGCAGTTTGGCCCCCCGATGGCAGCGCGGGGATGGGGACGAATCGTTCATCTCGGATCAATTCTCTCAACAATCAGTCTTGCCGGACGTTCCCCCTACGCATCGAGCAAGGCAGGATTGCTAGGACTGACACGAACCCTTGCACTTGAATGGGCCACCCAGGGCGTGACAGTCAACGCACTGTGTCCAGGACCGTTCGCGACAGAGATGAACAAGCCACTGCTAGACAACCCCGAACAGTACGCCGCATTCATATCCAAGATTCCGATGGGTCGGTGGGGAGATCTCAACGAGATCACAGGGGCAGCTCTGTTTCTGGCTTCTCCCGCTTCTTCCTTCATGACTGGAAACGCTTTGTACATCGACGGTGGATGGACGGCGCAGTAATCGGGTGTACATCAAAACCCAGATCAACATTCAACTCAATTCGCGTTTACTGTTTTGGCGTTTCAGTGAGAGATGGTTTTCGCACGTCCACACAGACAATCTCGCGGCCATCACGCAGATAGAGGAACCCACCTGCAATCGAAGGAGACTGACGAGTCGATTCCACAATGTTCATTCGTCCTACTTCATCGTATTTCTCTGGTGAAATCTTCACGACCACCAACTCGCCGAGAATTGTGCTTACAAACAGTTTTCCGTCAGCGGCAATCATATTTCCTTTTCCGAAACGAGGCATTTGCCACATGCGTTCGCCAGACATTGCATCGATGCACGTCAGGTGCGTCACCGGCCCTGCGCCACCGACGTTATCCATTCCGTACAGAAAACCATCAATCAATAACGGCGTCTGCCATTCACTTCGTAACACGCTTTTTGGACCGAATGATTGCCAGAGTTCATCAAACTCATAACCGGCTTTCATCGATTTTACATTGAGCAAGACGCTGCCGTGATTCTCACCTGCTGAGAGAAAGAGTTTTCCGCGAATGGACAGCGGTGTTGCGATATTACATTCGTAGTTCGTCTGAAATGGATATCGCCAAAGAATCTGCCCCGTCTTGAACGCAACTCCCAGCACAGAGTTTCCTGAATACGAAACAATGTGAGGAACCCCATCAAGAACAAGAACCATGGGTGATGAGTATCCTGCCGGATCGTCACCTGCCGTCCAAACAAGCTTTCCTGTTTTCGTGTCAAAGGCTGCAAGTGTGGCTGCTGCCGCACCGACAATCACAATCACTTGATCGTCAATCACCAGCGGAGAACTCGCCATTCCATACTCTGCGACTTTTCCTGACAATTCGACGAGAGTGTTGTGCGACCACAAAAGAGCGCCACTTTCAAAATCAATTGCAGACACAACGCCATCACCACTCAAAACAAACACTCGATCGCCAGAAATTGTCGGCGTTGCACGGGGCCCATCTCCCATCGGGTTGCCGTACTCCTTGGCAACAGCCGTCTGCCAAATCGATCTCCCCGTCACTGCATCCACTGCAATGACCCATTGTTGGCCTTCTCTTTGAACCATCGTGAGCACACGACCTCGACTGATTGACAGTCCAGACATTCCAACACCACCAGGAACCCTCCAGATAATTTTCAACCCATTTTCTGGCCACTCTTCCAGAAGATCGATTTCCGATGACAGTCCGGTTCGATTCGGACCAAGAAACTGCGGCCACTCATTTTGTTTTATATCTCGATCTTCGGCCCAGAGCGGTTGACATGCTAAGTGGGCGGCTTCTCCTGCTAGGAGCAAGCCAACGACCAACGCGAATGCATTGATTTTTTGATTCTTACAACCTTGAAATGAGAACAACATCGATTTGCTCCTACACACAGCACTCGAGCTGCATGAATCACCACTTTATTTCTCGGCACTGTTTATTTCTAAAGTGTTTTCGTCGTCCTATACAAAGGATTTCTATGAGTTCATCTAAAACCTCTTGAGAATAAATGCGATGTACTGCAGCAACTCTGATCGTATTCACTCTCCACGCATTAGGTCTCAGACTGATTCGGTTTGATGCGAAAAAGAAGATCGCGAGCAAACAGAATGCTCGCGACCAATCCACTTATGGATAGTACAACGCTTCCGACAATGAGTACTTCCTCGATCACTCCACCTTGAAAATAACGGACAGGAATTTTCATGGCTTCAACAAACACTTCGATAAAAAGTCCGACAACAATAAAATAGACGCCGTATTGAGTCGCAATATCAGCCATATTGTCCTGCGGATGTGCGGGCGTGCCTGAACCAATCAGTTTTGATATTTCGTGTCGCTCTTCTATTAACACTCCAAAAGCGACCATGATCGTCGCAACATTGTCCGTTAAGTCATCGATCTCATCAATCGTTCCGCTGCGACCGAAAATAATGACTAACGTGTCGTAAAATAGAAACAGGGTCAACGTAAGGAGAAACAAGTTAATGACAAAAAGCCCTGTTCTGCTTATTGATGCAGCTGCAATGACTTTGAGAAGATGCAACATTAATTCAATACTTCTTTTCTAAAAAATGCGGTGGTGTGCTTTGGTGTGGCTTCAGTGTTGTGGACATAACTCTGTAAACAATGCTTCGGGATGATCATCACGCGTGCTGTGCTGTAGCACAAAGACGTTACGGACTTACAACGGTCTCCCGCACTGTCTTTGTGCGAAGGTCGACTTGCTCGCTCGAAAAACCAACTATCTGATTTTCGCCAATGTGTACTCCGCCGACATGTTCTCCGAGACGAATGCCGATTCGTTTCTCAGGTCCACGCGTCTCACGAAGTTCATTGCCGAAAATATCAATGGCGCTGGTATAGCCTTGCACGTCAATCCCAACACCGTCGGCCAATCCGCTGTCAATAATCTTGTTGTCGATGATTTTGTTTCTGTCACCAGAAAATCCTTCACCACGTTCCGGACGAAAAACGATACCAGCTTTTCCGCTGCCCGTTATCTCATTGTTCTGAATGATGTTGTCAGTATCGCGATGCCCTACTGAAACTCCGAATGTCCGATTGTTCTGAATTCGGTTCTTCTCTGCCAGACCGAAGCGAACTCCCCAGCAGAAAAAGATGCCGATGTCGTTACGCTCAAGCGTATTGCGAAGCATCACTGAGCGCTGCGAACCAGAACCAGGATGCAGACCGAGACCGGTATGATCATGGCTGTGGCAATCTTCCACAACACAATCGTGACATATTTGCCAACTCAGTCCGTCGCCATTGTATTCACGTGCTTCGACGTTCCGCATCGTGATGCGATTGCAATCCTGCAAAAAAATACAGCCCGCATGGTTACCGTCAAGATTTTCATTGTTCGCTTTGTTCCCGTCGAGAACGATATTGTCGATCAGAATGTCGGACACATGTTCGCCAGTAAGAAGAGGGAACAGCGTCGAAGCAGTCGGCTTTCCCATTCGCCAGATATTTTCCCGAAGTGGTCGGTCGAGCTTGAACCGCTTACCACTGCGAGCTACCAATGTCCGTTTGAGTACTATTGAAGCATTGTTATCTGTATTCGTCGCCCGAATACAGATGCCGTCTCCAACTCGAAATTCTCGATCATCTTGAAGCGTGATTTCTTGGTCAAACCAATCGGAATCGTGACGTATTGTGGACACCACGGATGGTTCTTTGATGAGCACCGAGTCACTGCCACTGCCTACGATCCGCACCCGACTCGAAAGTGCGATTGCATTTCGAAGTCGATAGATTCCAGGAAGCACTTTGACGGTACCGCCTCCGATGCGAGCTACTGAATCCACCGCTGCCTGAATTACCTTTTCTGTGCTGCCCACCAGATCAGCATCCTTGTGACCAACGGTGATTGTGAGTCGTTCATTCCAGTCTGGTTCTGAGCGATCATCACCAGAGGTCGCTCTGGGATATTTGGTCTGCGGGGTTACGTCGTCGGCAATGATGGCTCTGGACAAGAATGCACTGCACGAACTGCCGAGCCACATACGGCGCGAGAGCTGCGTCGAAATAATTCGTTGTTGAGACATGACGCAATATCACCTCACATCGATTGTTTCCACGATGTTCTCAATAAACGCAAACAGTTCTAAATATTTCTATTCGTAGCAGTCGGCTGTCCGACGGAAATACTCGCTGCTGAAAAAGTCACCTTCGGATACTCCCTCATCACATACTCGGCATCCCATTGCGATTGAAACAGAACGGCGGGACGCGCATCTTGGTCGAGCACAACTTTTGTAGTCGACGGCAGTCGCATTTTTCGTAACTGCTCAGGATCAACGTTTACCCATCTGGCGAGTGTATACGGTAACCAATCGACCTGAGTGGTCGTGTTGTACTCACTTTCGAGTCGAAAACGTACGACGTCAAACTGCAACTCGCCAACCGCCGCGAGAATCGGTTCATGGCTTACGGCAAATGGGTCGTTAAATAAAGCAATTGCCCCTTCCTCAAGCAACTGCTCGAGACCGCGTTGAAATTGCTTGCGACGGTCAGTGTCACGGCATCGTAAAACTGCAAAATGTTCAGGTGAGAATTTAGGCAAGGGCTCAAAGTGAATGGGCGGTCCTTCGCAGATGGTGTCGCCAAGCCGAAACTCACCGGGATTTACCAAACCAATAATGTCACCCGGAAACGCCTCATCCATAGTTTCCCGACTTTGTCCGAAGACACGATGCGCACGCCGCAATCGAAGTTTTTTACCGGTCCGAGAGTGTACGACTTCCATGTCACGAAAAAATCGGCCCGAGCAGATACGAACAAAAGCAATACGGTCTCTGTGTCGAGGATCGAGATTCGCTTGAATTTTGAACACGAACCCTGCGAATTCCTTGCGGGTTGCGCGAATCGGCCCAACGTCGCTTTCTCGTGGTCGTGGTGACGGACAAAGAGAAAGGAACCCTCGCAGAAACGGCTCGAGACCATAATTTGTGAGCGCACTACCAAAAAATACAGGCGACAGATCGCCCGACAGAAATCGTTCTCGATCAAAGGGCAGGCCGGCGTGTGCCAACAGATTCACTTCATCAACAGCATGCGCCGCAGTTGCATTCATCTGTGAAAGCGTTTCAAGATCGAGCGAGCGGTATCCAATACGTCGCTGAGAATCTCGATCCTCAAAAAGCTGCGCCGTTTGGGTATTGATATCAATCACCCCAGTAAATTCGTGCCCTGTGCCGACAGGCCAGTTCATTGGAACGGCATCAATTCGAAATTTGGATTCTATTTCGGAGAGAATTTCTAGCGGTTTGTGGCCGGGGCGATCGACTTTATTCACAAAGGTAATGACGGGAATGCGTCGCAGTGCGCAGACTCGAAAAAGTTTTTCCGTCTGAGTTTCAATCCCTTTTGCAAGATCAATGACCATCACAGCACAGTCTGCCGCCATCAGCGTTCGGTACGTATCTTCGCTGAAGTCGTGATGTCCGGGAGTGTCGAGCAGATTGACCTGATGCCCTTCAAAC
>Ga0194051_1000443_pt1 | contig 23584 bp, 21 predicted proteins | sample SepL2320m_MetaG_FD_161275 | JGI IMG/M metagenome (GOLD analysis project Ga0194051, IMG submission 161275) | Anoxic zone freshwater microbial communities from boreal shield lake in IISD Experimental Lakes Area, Ontario, Canada - Sep2016-L239-20m | ecosystem: Environmental > Aquatic > Freshwater >... | reverse complement strand
ACGGACAATATTCGCGAGTTCATTCGTGACAACGTCGGGAAGCATTTCCAGTGGCCGGCCCGTCTCTGCAGCGCGAACCTCCAACTGCGTCAGTTCCTCTCCGAGTGTGGCGAGGTTCTTGTACCATCCTTTCATCAGATTTTTTCGAGCCGTTTTTACTTCGGAAGATATTGCATCTTCATCTAGAATGCCATTTGAATCCTTCAACGTGGACTCTATCGCCATCAAAGCGTCTCGTGAATCAGACGCTGCCTGGACTGCATCGAAGACCGCTGAAGTATCAAGCGGTTCCGGTTCGGCTGGCTCAACGATTTGTGTCTCGACGACTGCTAGATCCTCTGGCATTTCATCCGTCGGAGGATCAGGAGAAAATGGGCCGTCTTCTTGTGCGATTTCGTCTTTCATCTCCTCTGGTTTATTTGTCTCTTCAGACAGGCCGAGTGAATCCTTCACGTCCGCGCCGATCCCTGCAAGACTGTTCGCAGTGGCGTCGTCAGGCGGGGTTTCAGTTTCTTCGTCAGACGGCATTACTTCACTGTCTTGCGACAAATCATTCGAGGGCTCTGGTTCGTTGGTTGACAACGGAGTCGTTTGGGAACCAATCGATCCCAAATCATCCAGAGATGGCCCACTCGGGAGCTTTGTCGATCCCTTCCCTCCAGGCTGAAACTTCTGCGGTACAAGCCCCCCAACAACAGGCCACTTGGCCATTGATGGGGCAATTTTCAAAGGATCCTGTTTTAGTCCAAAAATCAAAATCGCAAGTACGATTGGAATCGAGAGAAGACCTCCACCAAACACTCCCATGATCTGCCCCAGACCACCCGACTTCTTTGATTTTTTCCCATCGTGCAACGGCGACTTTGATTTTTTCTTCGAGCTTTCCCGAGACGCCTCGAGACTGCCTGCGATTGCGACAACTGCTTCACCGTCAAGAGACGTCTGGATATCGATGCCTTGGGAAGTTTCGCTGCTGGTATCTGCAGCAAATGGAAATATCCCGGCTTCAATTGACTCTCCTTCAATTCCAAATCCAGCCGATTCAGAACCGCTTTCTTGCCACGGCTCTTCTGTGGAAGAGGAATCGTCGGAAAATGGAAACTCGGAGACAATCCCTGCGTCAACAGATTCACTTTGCTGTGAATTGTGTTCGTCGTTTGCATGAGGATCTACATCTGAATCAAACACATTTTCTTCTAGGTTTCCTCCCGAAAAAGGGTCTTTGTTCGAAAGCATTGGTGATGATTCGGACAACGTTTCAAAAGAATCCTGAGGCTGTGAATCCCATGCTTTTTCCACAGGAAGACTCTCGTCGCCAACGTCTTCAAGAAGATCTGCTATCGCCGGATCATCAACGTCATTCTCCCATGCGTCCGCCGGATCACTCTCGCTGTCGACGAGATTGCCTAGGCTCTCATTCGTCTCTGCGGCCATCTCCTCTGGGAGATGCCAGGCACTTGTGTCTGTCGGCGCAGAGTCATTCCACGGTTCATCGGATGGTGGCTGAAGAGGAGTCGACTGCATTGCCGTGTCAGAAAAATCATACACGCCGGAAACATTCGTAAACGGCATCTCGCTCTTCGATTCGTTCACACCAAAGAAACCGGCCGACTCAGGCTCGGAGGGCATCTCTTGAGTGATGCCCTGCCACGGATCGGAAACCGTTTCGCCGAGCGACTCAACGACTGAAGGAAAATCCATCTGTTCTGTTATTTCTGTGGGATCAACTATCGCTGTGGCATCAACAGCATTATTTTCTTCGTTGAATGAGTTCCCGTCTTCTTTGCTCTTCTCATTTTCGGCATACGTTGCTGCATCGCCTTTTCCAGAAACTTCTACATTCGCAGCATGCTCGTGAACGGGTGCTTCTCCATCTTCATTGTTCTGCGCGGAGAGCGATACATTCGAAATGGATTGTGTCGAAGACTCTTCCACGGAATCAATCATGAGATCACCAAAGTCGAGATTGACTTCATCGAAATCTTTTGGATTGATGTTTTCAAACTCGGGAAGAGCGTCTGCATGTGCGGACAAAGGCTCGCTGTCTGACGGAACGAGGTCTTCGAATGAAGGAATGTTGATTGTTTCAAAACCTTGAGAAGGTACATCTGCCTCGATGCCAGCCCACGGATCCGACTCTTCGTTCTTTTTATCGTCCATCGGATTCTCCCATGTGTAAAAACTCAGCCCGTTGACTGCTCAGGGATCAGCTTGATCTGAAGCAGTTGCGTCACGCTGCCAGTGAGTCACTCAATTGATTCCCACCGAAGAGCGTCTCGCACCCTACGATTCAAAAAGAGTGTACCACCACTCTTTTTGTGGCAAAATGTTCGATCAAAACAATTGCACGTGCCGACGAGTGAATGTCTCGTAGACCGCCTGAATCCATTGAAAAGAGTGTTTGCACCGACAATACGGCGATTTATCCGACTAGGACGGCTCGGCATTACGATGAAAACTTACACAGCAATCCTTCTAAGGTTCTTAGAATGTCAGCCGTACAATTTTTTGTGGAAGCGTTCATCTGTGGAGATATTTTCTATGTTAGATGCTCTCGTAATCGCTCCTCATCCAGATGATGCCGAAATCGGGATGGGGGGTACGATCGCATTAATGCAGTCACAATCATTGAAAGTCGGCGTGCTTGATTTGACCGATGGTGAACCAACGCCACGCGGATCGCGTGAAATTCGTGCTCTTGAAACAGCGGCCGCCACAAAGGTGCTAGAACTCGGTTGGCGAGAAAATCTTGGGCTGCCAAACCGTACGCTCAGAGCTACGCTCAAAGCTCGAGCTTCGCTGGCGTCAGTCATTCGACGGACTCGGCCCCGTATTCTCTTTGCCCCCTACTGGATCGATGCTCATCCTGATCATGTCGCAGCCACCAGACTTGTTGAGGCGGCGCGATTCTGGGCAAAACTGACAAAGTGTGATTTACCTGGAGAGCCGTGGCATCCACAACGAATTTTTTACTACTGGAGTATTCACCTCAAGTTGGTGCGTCAGCCGGCTTTTGTCATCGATATTTCAAAGCACTGGGACACGAAACGACACAGCATCGAGTGCTACGAGAGCCAGTTCCCCCACGATGCCCCATCCCCTACCGTACAAGAACGAATCGCGACCTCTGCGGCTTGGTGGGGAAATACCATTGGCCGAGCTTACGGAGAACCCTTCTCCTCGCGCGAACCGATCGGGTTGAGTGGATTAAGTAATCTACTTTGACATCGAGTCGCTTCTCTTTGCCCATACTCCGCGATACCGATGCGCCCGATCACAAAGACTTGGAGGGCTGTTCATCCAAATCTCCTGAAACGGGCCTCGATTCGCCGATACCTTTGATCGACACCGACGATCGCTTGAGAGTCGGATTATCCTGAAAATATTAGGGTTTTCATGCCAGCCCAAGACATCAACGTCGTTGCTCTTGTCAAAGGTTCTGAGCGTTACGTATTTCTCTACGATGACGACAGCCGCGCTGAAGCGTTGCGAATGCTCGGTCGCTATGCATCCAATCCCGATCTGAGTTTTACCTGGTACGACGCTGCGGTGCTCAGCCAGAAGGTTCGTCAAAACGCACCGCGATCTTTTCGCACTCGTTTCGTCCCCCCAGCCGATCATGCCGCGTGATGCCTCCGACACCACTGCAGCCAATCTCGATCCATACGAGGTGACGTTTTTACGTTTTCTGGAATACTTAATTTCTCAGCGAGGCGCATCTCCCTTCACGCTCAAGAGCTATCGGGAGGATTTTTTGCAACTTGTTGACTTTCTCAGATCCGCCGGTTGCACATCACCCGGGGATGCTTCGAGCATGCTGCTGCGAAGATTTGCAGCGGGTCTCCATGAGGCCGGTTACGCCCCCTCCACGGTCGCTCGCAAGCTTGCCAGCATGCGGAGCTTTTATAAATTTGGCCAGCGAGAGGGCTGGGTGAAGGTCAATCCGGCAAAGCCCCTGAGAAGTCCAAAACAGACTCGAAAGCTGCCTTCTTTTCTTTCCGCCGATGAAATTACGTTGCTCCTTGCGGCCCCTGTCGATTCGGATGAAGGAGGACTGCGCGACAGAGCAATTCTCGAACTGATGTACTCCTCAGGCGTGCGAGTTCGAGAACTCGTTACCCTCGATGACGATGATCTTGATTTGAACGGAGGAACAATCCGAGTGCGGGGCAAGGGACGGCGCGAACGGTTGGGAATCGTTGGTGCACATGCCCGTCGCGCCCTTGAGGAATGGCTACGGGGACGACCTGCAAGAAAAGATGATCCCGCTCCAAAAACCCGAAAGCGACCAGTATTTACAAATCGTTTTTCTCACCGATTGTCAGTACGAGGTGTTGCCAGATTACTTGAAAAACATTTAAAAACCGCCGGGCTTTCACGCCGCGCCAGCCCACACACACTTCGTCACAGTTTCGCAACCCATCTTCTCAACGGAGGCGCAGATATTCGAAGCGTGCAGGAACTGTTGGGGCATAGAAGCCTTGTCACAACGCAGATCTACACCCACGTCAGCACAACAAAATTGCTTGATGCATACAAAAAAGCGCATCCAAGAGCCCACTAACACCGGATGCACCTCGATCAAAAACAAATCGTTCAAAACAATTTTATTTTGATTTCAAACGAGTTCATGCCGAACTGCCCAAACCGCAGCCTGAGTTCGATCGCTCACGGACAGTTTGCGGAGAATATTTTGCACATGCTCCTTCACTGTTTCAACACTGATTAAAAGGGAGAGCCCGATTTCCTTGTTCGAAAGCCCTAGGGCTACATGTTTGAGCACCTGGGTCTCTCTATTGGTGAGCGGGACATCTGGATTGGGGGATGCAAGACGGTTTGCCATTGTGGTAGCGATCCGTCGAAGTTCGCCCGCTCGAGAAGATTGCTGCCCGATGGCCGCTCCTTGAATTGAATGAACGATGTCGCTTCGACTCGAACCTTTCAGCATGTAGTCATGGGCTCCCAGCGCTACTGCTCGGGCCACATACGTGGGGTTATTGAATGTCGAAAGCACCACAATTTTCACGTTGGGAGCATCCGCACGAATTCGCTCAATCGCAGAAAGCCCATCTGATCCGGGCATTCTGATATCGAGCAAAACAACATCCGGTTTCAATTTTTTCGTTAATTTGAGTGCTTCGTCACCGTTGGACGCTTCTCCAATAATTTTGATATCAGACCCAGTGAAAAGCGCAACTAAACCTTTTCGAACCACCTCATGATCATCGGCAATCACGATTTTTACTACATTTTTCGCAGCCATTCTTCTTCCAATCCTTTTTCTCCGTCTCTGTGGACGGGTAATAATCCGTGACGTTTTTCACTCGTCACAATACATTTTGAAAAAAACTACAACTTTCCGAGGCTCATCTTTGCAAGTTCACTCATTTTACTGACACATTTCAATTTCTTGATTTTCCGAACTATAGCCGAATCTTACAATCACCCCACCCCTTCACAAGGAGTATTTCTGGAGATTTTCTAAAAACTATCGTGCGAATCTATTTACTCAATACATCTGAGAGGCTCTCGCGTCTTGATCTGAACGCATGAGACATTTTTAGCCGCTGAGAGCCTGTTTTCCTTCGGCGGCCCGCATCGAGGCGAGCATTTCCAAAGCCCCTTCTTCAATCAGGCGGGCGGCCACCATTCGTCCGAGGTTGGTGGCCTTTTGTTCACTCGAAAGTCCTTGAACAAGACTCGCTGACGTTGAGAGTGTTACTTCTATTTTTCGAATCGATCCGTCACGCTCTTCAAGAATGCAAGCGCCTAGAGTCAATTCCTGTCCTGCGTGTGTCGCAAGGGCTCCAATGGGAACCAAGCACCCTCCCGCGAGCGAGGCGAGGCAGGTTCGCTCGGCCATGATCTCCAAATGCGTTGTGGCATGATTCAAAAACTGAAGTTTTGATTTTGTGACATCGTCATCCGTTCTCACTTGGATGACCAACGCCCCTTGTCCCACTGCCGGCCAGAAACGGGGCGGTGCGAGAATTTCGGTAATTCGTCCCCCCAGGCCGAGCCGATCAAGACCGGCACCGGCCAACATAATTGCGTCACACGAACCGGCGTCTAAATTTTTGAGACGCGTGTCAACGTTACCTCGGATTGGTTTAACCACTAAGTCCGGACGTTCCAACCGAAGAAGCATTTCGCGACGTACGCTCGACGTTCCAACACAACTTCCTGTCGGCAACGTGGCGAGCGTGCGTGCTGTCTTTCCAACGAGCACGTCGTACGGCGTTGCACGTTCTGGAATAATTGCCAACGAAAGCCCTTCGGTGAGAATCGTTGGAAGATCTTTGAGGCTGTGCACCGCCGCATCAATTCGCCCGGTTTGAAGAGCCAGTTCAAGTTCCCGCACAAAGACTCCGTCGGAGCCAATCTGGCGAATTGGAATATCCCCACGCAAGTCTCCCCTCGTGGAAACTTCTATTATTTCAACAGCAATCCCCTGTTGTTGTATGTGTGCAACAACCCATTCCGTTTGGGTTTTTGCAAGCGCACTGCCTCGGGTACCAACTCGAATTGAATCGACATCTCGCACGTCGCAAAACTCTTCTTTCCTACAGTTGTCAGGATTACCGGTTCTTGGAAATGTGTTGGAGTTTACCCGTTTTCAGACAGGAGCGGACTACGCAGAGCGATCAGCCTTGGAGACTACCGCGCAGAAGACTTTTTCGGCACCTGCTCGAAGAAGAACGCCAGAACAGGCCTTGAGTGTGGAGCCTGTCGTGCAAACATCATCGATTAAAAGCATTCTTTTTCCCCGTACGCGGGCACGAATTTGAAAGGCGTTTCGAACATTGGCCGCTCGTTTGGAGAATGGAAGTTCATTCTGCATACGAGTTGATTGCACTCTTGCCAGAGCACGCGACCACAAAAACCCCATCGTTTTGGAAAAACTACGGGCAATCTCTTCGGCCGGATTGGTGCCCCGAAATGCACGACGAACAAAGTGCATCGGAACGGGCACCACGCACTCAACCTTCCACGAATCGATGAGAGCTCGGTGCTTTTCCGCAAGCAGTCGACCCATCGCCGCTGCAATCACTTCGCCTCCAGGATGCTTTGCGCGTAGCACGGCATCCCGCGTGTGAAGACCATAGCCTGAAAGTGCAATCAATCCCTGCCACGGTGGACGACAGTCGGTGCATTGTCTGCACCCATCGACTGTTTCAAAACCAACTTCACCGCACACCATACATCGCGGGACATCTGCCGAGAGAAGTCTCTCGCAGCGCTGGCATACATCGCTCCATTGACTGCTTGAATAATCTCTCTGAAGGTCTTCGCCGCATACCGAACAGCGCGGCGGAAAGAGCAAATCAAGGCCATGTCGGCCCCAGAAATGGGCAAGTTGCTCGAATGGATCGATGCTTTTCATGCGAGTCACTCTCTCGATTGACGCTCGGCTCTAGCCTTCCTATTCTCCCGCCTCGTTTGACCGTTCTCAGCAGCCGTTGATCCGTCTCACCCCTGATCCTCAATCACACTGCAGATTCGTCAAGCGGCCGGTGAATTGACACTCAAAACGTCGTTGATGGATGCCGCACCAATGCTCATCGATCGTTATCTTCTTCGCGCTCAGTTGACGTCATTTTTGATCGTCTTTGTGAGTCTGGCTGGTCTCACATTCGTCGTAGACGCATTTAGCAATCTCGAAGATTTTATAACGCACGCTCCTCGAGGGGGCGGACTGTGGAAGGTTTTAGGGACCTACTACGGACTTCGTCTTATTTCTTTCTTCGATGCGACCAGCGCGATTCTCACGTTGGCAAGTGCCATGTTCGCGCTTTCGTGGCTCGAGCGTCATAACGAACTCACGGCACTGCTTGCAGCGGGCGTTTCGAGATGGCGAATTGCGAAACCAATTCTTTTGTTCGCAATTATTGTCAGCGGACTTGCGATGACAAATCGAGAACTTGTTCTGCCGCAGGTGCGCGACGCTCTCTCCCGAAATGCACAAAATCTTGGCGGTGAGCTGACACAAGAGTTTGAGGCGCGTTACGACCATGAAACCGAGATTCTTTTTCGAGGGCGAACCTATCAACTCTTTTCTTCACGGATCGAAGCCCCCAGCCTGCTTATGCCACCTTCACTTGCCGATCACGGCCCACAGATCGATGCGGCAGAGGCTTTTTGGCGACCAAGCAACGCCGATCATCCCGCGGGATATCTGCTTTGTGGAATCCGGGAACCGGTTGATATCGACCATCTTCAACCGTTGCACATTCGTGGAGAGGCCATTGTAAGCACGCGCCAAAATGCCGCGTGGCTCCAAAGCGGCGAATGTTTTGTCGTAAGTAAGGTGTCATTCGAACAGATGATTGGATCTTCTGCGTGGCGACAATACGCCTCAACCCTGCAGTTGATTTCAGCAATCCATAACCCCAGCGTTGGGGCCGGAGCCTCTGTGCCGCTGACAGTACACGCTCGTGTTGTTGCTCCTGCTCTCGATATCACACTGCTTTTGTTCGGTATTCCACTTGTTCTTGGGCCCATTCGTCGTGGCATTTTTATAGCCGTTGGCCTTTGTGTTGGCTTGACCGTAGTTTTTTTTCTCGTACTTTTCGGTTCACATGCGTTGGCTGATGGCTACATCATGAGCCCATCAATGGGCGCTTGGATGCCACTTCTTCTTCTGGCTCCACTGGCTGCCTGGAAGGCAGAGCCAATGTGGCAATGACCTCCATAAAACGATCGCTTTTTGCATAGTCGATCCGTGCAGCATCGAGGTTCGTCGTACACATTTTATTCAGCTCCAGTTCTTTGTTGGCCGCACGATCATTACAAGCCCGAAGACCCTCCATTGCGGCACGCTTCACCGAACTCGTCCCAATTCTCCAAGCCTTTTTTCTCTCCCCCAACCACCCGAATAGCCGATCAAAGTGGTACGAACGGGAGTTCGTGTTTTTTGGGTAACGGAGTACCACTGCCATGCGTATCAGCACCACACGATTTGGTCGGATCGATGTCGAAACCGATGACGTTCTTCATTTTCCAAGCGGTATGCCTGGGCTTGAAGGATGTCGAGAATGGGCCCTCTTAGCAGATGCCACCAACGATGCTCTCGGGTGGCTTCAGAGCACCAATCGCAGCGACATTGCCATAGCAGTCGTGAGCCCAAGACGATTTGTTCCCGACTATCAGATTCGTATTCCTCGGAGTGAACTCACGCCGTTGCGGCTCTCCGACATTGGTCAGGCGCAGGTGCTCGTTGTCGTGGCACAAGGCTCCCGATCACTCACTCTCAATTTGAAAGCGCCAATCGTTATTAATCTTGAAGCCCGCACAGGCCGTCAAGTCGTTGCGAGCGGCGATTTACCAATGCAATACGAACTGGTTCCCGAACGACCTCCACTCAAAAAGAGTGCATAATTGGGTGTTCGACTGTCGGAGGAACGACAGCCATACCAGACGATCCGGAAGGAGCCAACAATGCTTGTACTCTCGAGACAACGTGATGAAAGTATCATGATCGGCGATAACATTGTCGTTACGATTGTGGATATTCGAGGAGATAAAGTTCGACTTGGAATCAATGCACCCGCTGAGATTCCTGTTCACCGGCAGGAAGTGTACGAAGCGATCCAGCGAGAAAATCTTCGTGCCAGCCGACTCGAACCAAGTGACACGCGAGACATTGGGAATCTTGCAGCCAAGCCGAGCAACCAGGCTCCCGTGAATAAGAATCCTTAACTCGGAATCGGTTGTGGCACACCGGGATAGATCTCCCGGAAGTGAATGCTCTATCCGATTTTTGTTTGCTCGGTCTTCTTCAGGCCGGCTGGCCGATTGAGTCCCATTGGTTTCCATTGAGTTCCATTGGGTGGGGGAGTGTTTCGTTTCTCCTCTCTTTCGAGCACCTTCAGTAGTCGAACCGCCAGCGGCTTTCTATAGTGTCGACGTCAAATCAATTTTAAAAACGACACTCCTTTCTCGCGGTCCGAGAAAGACTCTGCATCCGGCGCAGAGATGTTCGCCACGAATATTTTCAGGAAAGAAGGCTCCTCCATGAATCGCAGTGTTGAAGACGGCCATGCCGCAACCGAGAAAACGCTCGTTCGAGTAGGGCACAGCCCCGACCCGGACGATGCGTTCATGTTCTATGCCTTAGCCGCGGATCGTATTGACACTGGGACCTATCGTTTTGAACATCAACTTGTCGACATTGAAACACTCAATCGCAGGGCCTTTGATGGGACGCTTGAACTGACGGCTTTGAGCATTCATGCCTACGCACACTTAAACGACCTTTACCTCCTGTGTCCTTGTGGCGCAAGCATGGGGGATGGCTATGGACCAATTGTGGTCTCGAAACAATTCCTGAATCGCGAATCGCTCGGCGAAGTCACGATCGCCATACCAGGAACGCTTACCAGCGCTTTTCTTTCACTGTCGCTGTGGCTTGGAAAACCGTTCCAGCATGTGGTCGTTCCATTTGACGAAATATTGAACGTTGTTCAGGCAGGTCAATTTGACGGTCGCCGCATAGACGCAGGACTTGTCATCCACGAAGGACAACTGACCTATGAGGATCAAGGGCTCCGCCTGGTGGTGGATCTCGGACGGTGGTGGAAGGATCGGCATGATCTTCCCTTGCCCCTAGGCGCCAACGGTATCCGACGCGATCTCGGAACTACGGCGATCAAAGAAATCACAGGACTGTTGTCCCAGAGCATTCGTTGGGGTCTTGAACATCGAGAAGAATCTTTGGACTATGCCATGAAGTGGGGCCGCAATCTCGATCGCAATCGCACGGATCGATTTGTCGGGATGTACGTCAATGATTGGACGTTAGATTTCGGTCCGCGAGGCCGAGCAAGCGTTCAGTTGTTTCTCGAGGAGGCCTTCGACGCCGGACTCATTCCAAATCGTATCCAGCCAGAATTTGTCGATTTTTAATCGATCGCTTTATCCAAAATAGGCAGGTTCGTTCCCTGCCTTCCATTTGATATTGCATCCAAGGCTCGATTTCTGAACGGCATCAATCGATCGTCCCGCTATCATCGCATCAATCGCGCGTCTGAGATCTTCGCCGGTCACCGGCACACCATTGCCAGGACGACTGGAGTCGAGTTGCCCTCGATACACAAGCGACAACGATGGATCAAAGAGGAAAAAGTCGGGTGTGCACGCCGCGTGATATGACTTAGCAACCTCTTGAGTATCGTCGAACAGATAGGGAAACTCGTATCCTCGCTCTTCTGATTCATGCACCATCTGTTCCGGTGAGTCTGCGGGGTGAAGGGAAACATCATTGGAATTAATGGCGATTACGCCGAGACCTTGTGGCAAGTATTCGCGTCCGATTCGAGAGATTTCGTCGGCCACATGCTTCACAAACGGACAGTGATTACAGATGAACATCACCATCAGACCATGAGGACCTTTTACATCGGCAAGCGTCAGTTCGCGGCCATCGAGGCCCGGAAGACTAAAGTCTGGGGCGTGAGTGCCTAAAGGTAGCATTGTACTTGGGGTTTTGACCATGCGATTGTTCATCCTTTCGCGTTTCTAAAAAATACTCAATCACTCTTTGTTTTTGATTCGAATGCTCAACGTCGATCTCTCGGGTTTACGAAGAAATCGAACCCACACAAAATATTCTTTTTGCGTTGGCGGTGGTCACGGCTGCAATGCGTTGGATTGTCTCGTCTCGAAGAACCGCTAACGCACGGGCTGTGTGAACCACATGCGATGGTTCGTTTTTCTTGCCACGCAGCGGTTCTGGCGAGAGAAACGGACTATCTGTTTCGAGAAGAAGCTGATCTGACGGTATCATTTTTGCGACATCGCGAAGGGCCTGCGCTGTTCGAAATGTAATCATTCCAGAAACGCCGATCATACAGCCAAGCTCAACTGCCTCCATCATTTGCTCACTCGTACCCGTAAAGGAATGGAGAATTGCCCGAACCGTACCCCGCGAAGAGGCTTCCCGGATCATCGCTATCGCATCGGCCGTGCTTTCTCGCATGTGCACAACGAGCGGCAATCCCATCTTTTGCGACAGTCTGATGTGTCGATCAAAATAGTCTCTCTGCAATTCTTGTGGCGAAGAGTCCCGAAACCAGTCGAGGCCGGTCTCTCCAATGGCGGCGGCTCTTCCGGAAACTACGAGCCGTATAATTTCATCCCAATCTGTGGAGAGTGCCTGCCCAACGTCGTTTGGATGGATCCCAACAGAGGCGACGAACCCCGAATGATCTTTTACAAAGTCGATCGCTGCTTGACTGTCGTTTGCACAGGTTCCGATGACTGCCATGCCATCCACACCTGCTGCACGCGCCCTTAAGACAACCTGCGACAAATCTTCGCCGTAGTGACCGGCATCCAGATGGCAATGACTATCGAAAAATTCCATGAGATCATCCACTGAGCATCACAGACTGAAACTCAGATCACTACGACAGTTTCTGAGTTATTCAGCAGCACTCAACAGGTGAATGCCCCGACGAAGCTGTTCGAGTTGCACTGCGTACTCGAGAGTACTGTCGCGAACCTCTTGCAGCAGTGAACTCACCAATGCATCGCTTTGATCATCGGCGTGGCACAGACGAAGCAGCTCACTACACGTCTCACTCCGCGCACGGAAATCGGAGGCCACCATACCGCTCAAGAATTCGACGTCGAGGTCGTGTGTTGCAGTAAAGCGAATCGGATATTCCAAAACTTGCGGAGTGCCTTCGCTCGTCGCCATTGCCGATGCAATTCGAGAAAGCAGACTTCGATTGACTGCTACCAGATCCGATAAAGATTCTTTGAGTTTTTCATTTCCGGGGTGCGACCACAACGAAGAATCCCCGAGATAGAGCAGCAGCGATTCGCCAACTACGCAAAAGAGTCTGCCGAGAGATTCTGATGGCTTCACAAGGCTTTCTCCAGATCAATCATTACCACATTCGCCTTTCATGGATCGGCGTGAACGTCCTGCAAAACATCTTTGTGCATGTGTAAACGCAACACCGTCAGGAGGCCATGCCCCCAGCCAACATTGCCAGCACGTAAAGCCCGGACCAAAACACTCCGAGAAATACCACTGGAAAAACAATTCCTGTGATCATGGCACCCGAGAGCGAAACCATAGGAATCTCAGCATGACGTCCCTGTTCAGGAGGTGGATCAGCGGTCATCACCTTTACCACCCGCAGATAGTAGAACAGGCTGACAACGGTATTCACGCCTCCGAGAACCAGAAGCAGGATCATCATCGGTCGCTCGGCTCCCGAAGAGATCGCTTGATAGAGCGATGCAAAAATAAGAAATTTTGACACAAATCCGGCCAGCGGTGGCAATCCGATCAGACTCACAAGCACGACAGCCATGGCAACCACGATGCCGGGACTCGTGCGAACAAGCCCAGCGTATGACGCGATCTCTTCGCTGCGCAATTGATTCCGAAGCACCGCAACAATCGCAAATGCGCCCAGATTCATAAACACGTACGTTCCCAAATAAAATGCCACGGCAGCAATTGCTGCCTGAGAACCTTGTGGATTGATTCCCGCCATTGCCAATCCTGCTGCCACAGGCATCATCAGATAGCCAGCGTGAGCGATCGTGGAATACGCCAGAAGTCTCTTGATGTTCGTTTGTCCATAGGCGGCAAGATTTCCAAATGTGCACGTCACAGCTGCAAGCAGTCCAATGAGAGAGACAATAAAATGTCGAACGTCCTCAAGCGCTACGAGTCGTTGAGAGTCAACGACAACGTCAGGTACTTTTTGTGAATGCAACGGAGCAACTCCCTGAAACATCGCAGTCGAATTCGATGAATCGAGAACGGCGACCGCATCCCCCATATCGACGCCAACACCCAAGCCAAATGCAACTCGCACGAGGAGAGCAATGGCCGCAGCCTTACTGGCCACCGACAGAAATGCTCCCACTTCCGCCGCCGCTCCTTCAAACACGTCAGGACACCAGAAATGAAAGGGCACGGCCGAAAGCTTGAACGCCAAACCAACACTCATCATCAATCCACCGAGTGCCAGAATGATTCCGCACGTTTCAAGACCTCCGGAAGCGGAGAGATCGGCCAGTCGAAGCGCCATCGATGGCAGATGACAGGTTCCAAGAACTCCGGCCAACAGGCTCACGCCATAAAGCATGACACCAGCGGCTCCGGCACCAAACACCGCATACTTGAGCGCCGCTTCACTACTCGTGCGGCGGCCTTTGAGTAATCCCGCCATCACATAACTCGGCACGCTGGCCATCTCCACAGCCATAAATATCATCAGCAGATGATTGGCCGATGCCATCAAGCACATTCCAAGCGTGGCCCCAAGCATGAGCGTGTAAAAGTCAGCACCGTCTTCGTGGTCAGGTATCCCCGAAACCTTCGTGAACAAAATATAAAGCACGAGAAAACCCATCAGCAGCAATCGCACATAGGCTGTCAATGAGTCATACACCAAAAGTCCTGTGAAAAGCTCCACTCTCGCTGCGGACACATTCACGAGAGCCCAAGGCGACCCCGGAAGGGCTCGCACGTCAGACCATGCGTACCAAAGTGCAAAGCAAACCCCACCCAAAGCCACAAGCCCTGAATCAAGTTTTTTCAATAACGGCAACGTTCTCAGCAGCAAGATCAAAACAATTGAAACCGCAAGACAGGCTTCCGGACGCACCAGCGGCATCGAAGTCGACAAGGTGTCGCGAAAAGTGCTCGTCAGGAGTGCTGCAAGATTCACTGGGTCTTTCCTAAGGCTCTGGATGACGCTTCAAAACGTGCGGATAAATCAGTCTGTTGGCCAATGGCACACTTACGGTTGCAATACTGCGGAGTCGAGAATGGGAGACGTCTTTTGCTGTGTTGCACTCTGGGGCTCAATGATTCCACCATTCAATCGCACAGCGTCGTTGACGTCGCGAGTCCATGCAGCAAGAGTTTGACACTGTTTATTAACCGTCGGTGAAATGTAGTCAAAGAGTCCTTGAGGATAGATACCAAAGAGGATTGCAAGGGCCACCAATGGCGTTGCAATTGCCAACTCTCTCCGCGTAATCGGAACAAGATCTTCACCGTGAGGCCCTTTGTACTCAGCTCCCAGATAGACTCGCTGGATGGCCCACAGGATGTAACCGGCGGTCAAGATTACCGTGAAGGCTGAGAGCGATGCGAAGAGACGGCTGTAGTTCCAACTCGAAAGAGTAACCAACACTTCTCCGATGAATCCACACATTCCCGGAAGCCCAAGGCCTGCGAAAAAAATTGCGACAGCTAATCCGCTATAGACGGGCATTCTATTAAAAATACCCCCGAACTCTTCGAGATTTCGATGATGCACGCGGTCGTATAAAACGCCCACCATAAAAAACATGCCCGCAGAACTGATGCCGTGAGCAATCATTTGAAACATGGCGCCATTCACGCCCTGTGCCCAATACTCCCAGCGATATTCCTGTCCAGCAACGGCGCTCCAGACTCCAAGTCCAAGCATTACATATCCCATGTGGCTCACCGAACTGTAAGCAACCATGCGTTTAAAATCTTTCTGTGCAAGTGCCGCAAATGCTCCGTACAGCATCGAAAGCACTCCGATACCACAGACAAGCCATGCCAATGAAAGCCCAGCACCCGGACAGATCGGATAGCAGATCCGAAGAATTCCGTATCCACCGAGTTTCAGAAGAACTCCGGCGAGAATCATTGAAATCGGCGTCGGCGCCTCCACGTGAGCATCTGGCAGCCACGTGTGAAATGGCACGATCGGAACTTTGATTGCAAACCCGATCAACAGAAGTAGAAAGGCCCACGTTTCAAGACTCAGCCCGAGAATCTGCGCTGCTGCAAATGGCGATTCTGGAAGTTGTCCAATGGCGGCAAGCGCGAGCAAATTGAATGTGTGCTGCGGTCCTGGTAAGGACTTAATGGTGGCCGCGTCCATTAACGGAGAAACTGCGTGAACTGCCACAAGCTGTTCATCTGAAAGAAGCTTGAGGTCGCTTGTAAAGTAGAGCATCAAAATTGCCAGCAGCATCAACACACTTCCGACGAGCGTATACAGAAAGAACTTGATCGCCGCATATTCCCGACGAGGACCGCCCCAGATGCCAATCAAAAAATACATTGGCAGGAGCATCACTTCCCAGAAGACGTAAAAGAGAAAGAAATCGAGTGACATAAAGACTCCGAGCATGCCTGTTTCAAGCAAAAGAAACAGCACGAAATAGGCTTTTACATGCTTGGTAATGGGCCAACTCGCTGCCGCCGAAAGCATCGACAAAAATGTCGTCAGCACCACCAACGGCATGCTTATTCCATCAACTCCGAGCAAATACTCGATGCCGAAGGATTGAATCCACGGCAACTTAATTACCGACTGCATGTCCGGTTCACCCAGCATGAATCCAACGCCGCCTGCGGTCACACCTCCAGGCAACGCAAGCCACACCGAGAGCATGAACACTATTGCCGTAGTCGTCAGCGCAATCCAGCGAACCAGATCCTCTCGCTGTCGGGGGATAATTGGCAGTGCGATGACCAACGCAACGCATGCTGGCAGGAAAACAAGCAACGAGAAGGGGAGCAATGCGGGCTGATTCATGAACACTTTTTCCGTCGGGTGAGCCGGGGGGTTAGCCGGCGATGGTCGAATTCCAAAGCATGCTTGCCAGAACGAATAACGCAATCGTGCCAATCACAATGAACATCACGTACTGTCTTACTTTTCCGGTTTGAAAGTCACGCATTTTCAAGCCGATATTCCATGTTGCATGAGCAGTTGCGTTGACCACGCCGTCTACGACAAATCGGTCAATCCAGTCGTCAAAAACAGCCAACCTTCGCGCACACCAAGCAATGCCGTCGACAAATCTATCGATTGCATGTCGATCGGTGCCGCTCGCTAGGGAGGACACAAGCAAAACCGGTTTCATACAAAGAAAGCTGTAGAGCTCATCGAAATACCAACTCTTTGACAGAAAAATCACAAGCGGCCCGAACATTCTGGAAAGCAATTCAACCGAAACGAATTTCCACAGATAGAGACTTGTCGCCGCAAGCAATCCCAGCGCGGCCGTCGTGAATGCCACCAGTGTCGCCGAGCGATGCACCGCCCCCTGATGACTCTCATGCTCCGCCGGAATCATTAACGATACCTGCAGGAGTCCGTGAGAAGCACCTTCGCTTGTTCCAGCAGGACGAGCCTGTTCAAGCAGTCCAGTCAGTCCACCTTCTCCGGAAAATGACCACCCTGCCACGACGGCAAAAAAGGAAAGCACGACCAGAGGTGCCACCATGATCAAAGGAGATTCATGAGCATGCTCTGCGACGTGGTGATCTCGTGGTTCACCGGCAAATGTCATGTACCACAGCCGGAACATATAAAATGCGGTCAGAGATGCTCCTGCGGCAGCCGCAAGAAACAAAATCTGGTGGGAAGGATTATTTTGTACAAACGAAAGAGACTGCGCGAGAATCGCGTCTTTCGAGTAGTAACCGCTGAAACCAATCACAAATGGGATGCCTGCCCCGATGATCGCAAGGCAGCCGATGAGCATCGCACCTGCTGTCCACGGCATCACTTTTGCCAAACCACCCATGCGTCGCATGTCATTGGTATGGCAGGCATGGATGACCGATCCTGAGCAAAGAAAAAGAAGGCTCTTGAAGAACGCATGCGTGATGAGGTGAAACAGTCCAGCCACCCAGCCCCCTACTCCCAGCGCCAGCATCATGTATCCAAGTTGACTGATCGTTGAGTAGGCCAGCACGCGCTTGATATCTGTCGCCACCATCGCAATCGTTGCGGCGATCACCAACGTAATCATGCCGATATAGGCAATGACCAGCAGCACCTCGGGCGCGAGAATCGGATAAAGACGACCCACTAAATAAACACCCGCAGCCACCATCGTGGCCGAATGAACAAGGGCAGAGACTGGCGTTGGCCCTTCCATCGCATCTGGCAACCAAACATGCAGTGGCACCTGTGCACTTTTTCCCACGCACCCGCAGAAAATTCCAAGACCTGCCACAATCAAGAGCCACGAACCGAGACCATCACTACGCCACTGTGAAATCCGACTCTTGAGTTCGCTCTCACCATCTCTCGGGCGAGTTGCATGCTCGATCATAATGCCTGCGATCTCACCTGAGGCCGAAGCCTTTACCATGCCGTCTGGCACGATGAGTTGATGATCGTTTTCTGCTGGACGAACGAGATTAAAAAGTCCTTTGGCAACGACTGGTTTCCCATCGTCAAGGCTCATCGTGACAGAGTCGGCAAACCGAAAGGTTCCAAGGGCACCCCACAGCGCCATCAAACCAATGAGCATTCCAAAATCACCAACCCGATTGAGGATGAACGCTTTGTTCGCAGCGTTTGAAGCTGTCTTTCGTTCGTAATAAAAACCAATCAAAAACCAGGAACAGATGCCAACGAGTTCCCAGAAAATGAAAATCATCGCAAGATTGCCAGCAATCACGATCCCAAACATGCTGAAACAAAAGAGCGACAGGGATTGAAAAAAACGAGAAAAACGTCCGGGGCGATGCAGATGCCCTCCTGCTACGAGGTGCACTTCATGATCGATTACTTCATGCAGTTCGTCGTGCATGTAGCCGGTAGCATAGATATGGATACACGAAGCTATCAAAGAAACCACCACAAACATCAACAGCGTCAGTGCATCGATGTACCAGCCGATTGTCAACTCAAGGGATCCCACCTTGAAAAGCGTGTACCAATCGCCGGAGTACGAGATCGGTACGTGCGCGCCTGCACCGTGCGAATCCGACGAATCGGGCGAGTGGTGCAAGTTGTGCGCGTCTTCTGGCTGAACTCCTGCAGCGTCGGCATCGTGTGCCGGATGAACGGCTTCACTTGCATCCTCACTTCCGGACGGTTGATGATCGGCGAGATTCCACTGCGCAGCTCCCGCAACCAGCACTGTTTGAGAATCCTTGAGAAGCACATGATGACTGCCATGACTCCCCCCGGACATGCCGTGCACACCAATCCACATCAGTAGTGCCGACAACGAAAATACAAACGAACAAACAATTGCAGCGGTTGCTACCGAAGCAGCATTTTTTCCGTGGGTCCCCATTCGGGGACCAAAAAAAAGGATGGCGACGAACGAGAACAGTGGCGTAATCCACGCCAAGCCCAGCAGAATCGGAAGTGTTTGTTCAAGTTCCATACGGATTTCGCAGTGTCACCAAAGACGCGGATCACCCTTTCAGATCTTCCGCTCGGTCAACGTCGACCGTCGCGTGGTTGTTGTAAAAATTGAGTGTGATCGCAAGCGCCACCGCAGCCTCTGCGGCTGCAAGAAGAATCACAAATAGTGCAATCGCCTGGCCGTCGAGCCCAATCGACACCGTCGATTCTCCTCGTAGTACAGGGGAACCGAAGGCGATAAAGTTGATGTTGGCACCGTTGAGCACCAATTCTATTCCCATAAGCACGCCCAAAGCATTGCGCTTGATGACCATGCAAACGACTCCTGCGGTAAACAGAACAGCTCCCACAAGGAGGTAATGGGACACGCCAACAGGCTCGGCCAAAATGTTGAAAAAATTCATGATGCCACCCTCACTTCCTCTTTCGACTCACTCTGGCCAGCCGTTTCCACTGCGCGGGGAGTACGCCGTCGCTTGGCACGGGCCAAATACGCAGCCCCTACGAGCACAACGAGCAGGTGGATCGAAACAATCTCAAAGGGAAGAAGGTATCCGCTGCGAATTGATGGTGTGACAATACCAGAGCTATCGTTATCCACTCGCATTCCTAAGAGTGCCATGCCCAGCGGAGTTGCAGAAGGCTCGGGCGCCTCTCTTTGTACTCCACCACCGACAGAGACTGCGGCCGTTCGCCAAGCATCCACACCAACGCTTGCCTGAACGAGCACCGCCAGCAGACATACAGCCAGTATCGATGCCAGCACCCAGTCGCGTTGCGGAGTTTTCATCGATACAAACGGGGCCTGCGCCGTAAGCATCACACCAAAAACCAACAGCACCAGTGTTCCGCCTACATAAATCATCAACTGCATCGCACCAACAAACTCTGCTCCCGCAAGAAAGAAGAGCCCCGCGGTCGCTCCCAGCGACAACACCAGATAAAAAGCCATTCGCACAACATTGTCAGTGAGCACAACCGCGACGGCCATCGCGCAGGCTGCCAGTGCAAATATCGCAAAAAACATTCCATGCCAATTGATATTCGCGACACTGATGATTGTGGCAAACATCGACCCCGTAGTGATGGCAAATCCTGTATTCATAGACCCACCTGCGAAACAGGAGATTCGCTCTGTTCAAAACGGCTACTGCTCGGAGGTGCTTCACCATTTTTTTGCACCTGCAAAGACATCCCACCCGGGCCGAGCAGCCATCCTTCGCGAATTTCACCAGCAGGTCGTCCAAGTCCTCGAAAGAAACCACCGGGGAGTGCCAAGGTCCAGAGCATTGCACCCACAAACATCACCGCGGCGATGGGGGTGCAGTATTTGAGGCACGTGGTCATCACCTGATCAATACGAAGACGAGGCAGAGTCCATCTGACCCACATCATGATGAGTACTCCGAGCGTCGCTTTTGTCATTAAATTTGCGCACCCAGCCAGACGAACAAAATATCCTGTTGTGTCACCACTTCCATCGCTGAGCCCCAGAAGCGATGCCACAGGTACAGGACCATTCCAGCCGCCCAGAAAAAGAATCGCGGCGAGTGCACTGACAAGAAACATCGATCCATATTCGGCCATGAAGAAGAAACTCCAACGGAGTCCCGAGTATTCCGTGTGAAATCCAGCCACGAGTTCGCTTTCCGCTTCCGCCAGATCAAAGGGAGCCCGATTCACACTCGCGACCGCGCAGGTGACATAAATCCAAAATGTGATAAACGTAAATGGGTCGTGAAACAGGTACCACTGAAAGAACCATCCCGCCTGCTTCTCTCCAATCGTCACAAGGTCCATGCTGCCAGCGAGCATGACAGGAACAACCACACACATACCCAGCGGCACTTCATAGCTGACTACCTGTGCCGCTTCTCGCATGGCACCAAACAGCGACCATTTCGACGCCGATGCGTAGCCTGCAAGAATGACACCAAAGACCTCCAGCCCCAACACTGCAATCACAAAAAAAACACCGACGTTGAGGCGTTGTCCAACAAAATCAAAGGCAAAGGGAAGTGCGATGAAGGCCGCAAAGGAAGCGCAAAAGCTGACATACGGAGCAAGACGAAACAGCAGGCCGTCGGCTCCGTCGGGCATCAAATCTTCTTTTGTGAGAAGTTTGATTCCGTCGGCGAGCGATTGCAGCCAACCAAACTTGCCTCCGGTTCGTGTTGGACCGAGACGATCTTGAATGCGGGCGGCAATTTTGCGTTCTGCCCAGATAAAAGCGAGCGCTCCTCCTGCAATCACATTCAGAATAAAAAACGCTGCCAGGCTGGCAGTGATGGCCCAGGCGATCCAGTCGGGGAGCCCTCCAGTATGAATGAGAAAGTCAGCCATTGTGGTGCTTTACTTCGATCTGAAAATCTAAGACTTGAAAGAGAAATCCTCGGGACACAAACCCACTCGACGCAAAGAATTGTGAAATAGTGTACGAACTCGCGACAGGTCACAAGTGATCGGCAAATTCAGCATTTCCAACTGTTTTTCATCGAGAATTGTGAGCGATACACGTTACCTGTCAATCTCACCCATCACGATGTCGAGCGACCCCACGATCGCAGGCACATCAGCGATCAGGCAACCGCGACAAAGTTCGTGCAACACCGAGAGGTTGGAAAATGAACTGCTTCTTGCGCGGGCCCTCCACGGAATCGGCGTGCCATCTCCCACGAGATAGAAACCCATCTGCCCACGCGGGCATTCCGTTTCCAAGTAGGCGTCACCAACAGGCAGCTTTTCATTGATTTTGAGTGGTTCTCCAAGCGGACCGCGACAGGCCGAGTAACGGTCCATGGCCTGCCGTATAAGATCAACCGACTGAACAACTTCGAGCATTCGAACATAGAAACGATGCCAACTATCACCGACAACCGCTTCGCGCGGGACCGGTGGATAGGCATGGTCTCGGGGATAGTGACCATTTTTTTGAACCACCACCTCGAAGGCATATCCGTCGTACATACTTGTGTAGATGCTCTCTCCATCTCGTCGAAGATCCTGATCGACTCCACTTCCTCGAAGGACGGGACCAGAACAGCCGTAGTCGATCGCCAACGCCTCTGACAAGATGCCAATAGCAGCGGTTCGTTTTACGAATATTGCATTGGTGGTAAGGAGCGAGTGGTATTCGGCAATCAGTGGAGTGAACTGATCAAGAAATGCCTCGCACTTCTCGAGCCAGCCCGGAGGCAGATCGGCAGTTGCACCCCCTACGGTGAGATAGCTGTAGGTGAGTCTGGCACCGCATGTTTCTTCGAAAAGATCCAGAATCTTTTCGCGTTCTCGAAACGCATAGAGAAACGGACTAAATGTTCCAAGGTCGAGTCCATACGCTCCCATTCCAACCAAATGGCTGGCGAGACGACCAAGCTCCGCAATTAAAACTCTCAAGTGCCTCGCTTTTTCACTGACCTGATACCGCATCAGTTTTTCAACCGTAAGCGACCATCCGAGATTCATGTTCATCGCCGCGAGATAGTCCATTCTGTCGGTGTACGGAATCCACTGTCGCGGTGTTAGATTTTCCCCGATTTTTTCTGCACAGCGGTGGAGATACCCTATGTGCGATTCGACCTGTGAAACAATTTCGCCGTCGGTTCGAAGCACTAAACGCAGCACGCCGTGGGTGCTGGGGTGCTGAGGCCCCATATTGACAAGCATCTCATCGGTGCGAACGTCAAATTCAATGATTCTCGGATCATCATCAACCATCTGTGCCATTGTTCGATTTCCTTGTAAGGGCCGCCTCTCGTAGATCGAGGGCGATTGAATGCCGCACTTAACGGGCGCGAATGCCGTGATACTCAAGGGGCATCTCGTAGTCTCGACGAAGCGGATACCCAACCCAGTCTTCGGGGCAGAGAATTCGACGAAGATCGGGGTGCCCAATGAAGAAGATTCCTGACAGATCGAAAACCTCTCGTTCGTGCCAGTCGGCCGTGCGCCATACACCAGTCACGCTCGGGATTTCTGGCAGCTGTCCAACCACGTCTTCTTTCCATCGGGGAAGGTTGGTCTTGATGACAATACTCGCACGAGCCACTGTGCTCCAAAGGTGATACACCATCTCGATGTGAGGCTTCCACTGAACCTTGGCAGCCTTCTTCGCATCAGGCTCGAACCAGTCGATGGCCGTAATGCATTCGAGTGAGTCAAACAGACTCTCCGGTGTTTTTTTTAACCACTGGCTTACCTCAGCGATTCGCTCGGCAACAACCTCAATCCACGGATCGATTGCTTCGAGATTCGAACCAATAATTGCGCCGGGCAATTCACTGGATGCTTTCTCAAGAAACGAAGAACCTCTCATCAACGGTGCAGAACCTCTCATCAACGGTTTTCTCCAGAGGATTTCATATTTCAAAAACCGGGTCGCGCCATACTCTTCATAAACGCATTGAAGAGGAACCTTTTTCTGAAGCAGCACGCGAAGCTCCAACAGCTCG
>Ga0194051_1000439_pt1 | contig 23710 bp, 18 predicted proteins | sample SepL2320m_MetaG_FD_161275 | JGI IMG/M metagenome (GOLD analysis project Ga0194051, IMG submission 161275) | Anoxic zone freshwater microbial communities from boreal shield lake in IISD Experimental Lakes Area, Ontario, Canada - Sep2016-L239-20m | ecosystem: Environmental > Aquatic > Freshwater >... | reverse complement strand
AAGGGCAAGAGCTTTCATCCAGAGATCGTGAAGTTTTCCAACGGGCGAACGCTTTGAACCATATCCAGCGAGCCACACAGGATTGTGAGGCGTAATGACTCGCTTCGCAGTTCCAGCTTTCCACGAGAAATTCTCAATCGCCGCAGCGTTGTGCGCAAAGACACCAAAAGAGAAAATCACTCCTGCGCAGTAAACCATCAACTGTTTTGTCAATCGCATAGCTCTCCTATAAACTCTCTCCGTTTGCCGACCTTAGACCTCGGCACGTTGTTCCCTCTTCGACCAGCAGTGACGACGACAACCGCTGGACTTTTCGCTTTGTCCATCGACACGATCGCCACGATCGACACATATCTCACACAAAAAACTCTTGGTGTATTCATCCGCTAGACTCTGTGCTTCTCTCAAGCAGTTTTGAGAGGATTGAGAATTCTCTTTTTAAGGAAAACCATGCTTGTCGAACGGGTGAAATATATTGTGTGGGCCGCTAACATGAATCGTGCCGTGCTTTTTTACAGGGATCTTTTTGACGGCACAGTACTCAAACAAAACGACGTCCTCAGCGAAGTTTCGATTTGTGGTGCAGTGATTGGTATCCATGGTGGGGGCGAAGGAAAACAGACATGGACGGGCTTAAGCTTTCAGGTACAGGATGTTCTACAGGGAGCAAAAGAAGTCGTCGCTGCTGGAGGCCGAGTGAGTCGCGAGCCACAAGAGGAAGCGGGCGAACCACCCCATCTTGCTATGTGCATTGATCCTGAAGGGAATGAGTTCATGTTATCGCGAAAGCGATAAGTAAAAAGCAATGCGAACTCTCGTGATTGATCTATGGGAGAGAGTGTAGCCTCTTCGGAGATGTCCGAGGCGTGAGACGAAATGAATCCGCGTTACAACAGTTGACATTCTACTCCTCATCGCTCGCCATGAAATTGGAGAACGAATGAAGGGCAGGTGTCTCACACAGTTCTTCGATAGACTTTTTTGCGGGTACTTATAGCTTCTTATCCCAAACAGTATCTGAATTTTGTAGCCAATGTAAATCAACGACGTCTCTGAAACACTCTCTGTTTATCCGCACAACTCTCATGACACATTTTTATTCGACTGTTGACCCCATTGCACAACGAGCGCTTGCGATCAATCTTGATCAAAGACTGTATGGAACCTTTGCCGAAATTGGCGCAGGCCAGGAAGTGGCCCGCTGGTTTTTTAGCGTTGGAGGCGCAGCAGGCACGGTCGCCAAGACGATCTCAGCCTATGACATGACTGTCAGCGATTCGATTTATGGCAAAGCAGTTCGATATGTGTCGCTCGAACGTCTTCGTGAAATGCTCGATCACGAGTATGCCCTATTGATTGAACGGCTTCACGCCGCGCGTGGTGACAAAACATGTTTTTTCGCATTTGCCAATACGGCTGCAGCGCAGTCGCATTCTGGCACATCCGATTGCCATGCATGGCTTGGAATTCGTTTTCAAACAGTGCCCCATGCGCCGCCAAGCGAAGTGATTCTTCATACTCGACTGCTCGATCCAACTGCTGCGCTACAACAGGAAGCGATCGGTCGTTTGGGAGTCAATCTCTGTCATGCGGCGTTCTATGAGGGTTACTCTCCCTCTGCACTGACAAAAACTCTTCTCGATGATATTGGACGACACCGATTGGAAATTGACTGGGTAAAGTTTTCTGGTCCCGCTTTTGAGACTGATGGAAAAAGTACTGTCGATCACCGTCTACTGTCACTTGACTTGGTGCGACTGGGATTTACGCCGGCAGTGCTCTTTGGAACAGACGGCTCCCCGCTGCTTGCATCCGATGCGATTCGTAAACAATCCGTGCTCGTCGAACGAGGACGCTTTGCCCCGGTCACGCGACTCAATTTAGAGATGATGACGGCGGCGAGAATAGCTTTTACACGCGATGTTTTACATCACACTGCGTCAGACTCTACGCGCGAACCAAAAACATCCTGTGGCACTCTCTACGAAGTCATGGAAATCACACTTCGTAATCTGCGAGATCATGGCGTTGTAGAGAATGCTGACTTTCTTTCCCGAGTCGATCTTTTGAGCGCCGTTGGAAAAATGGTGCTCATTTCTGATCTGGGTCCATTTTATAAATTGGCCGAATATCTTTCGCAGCGATCCGTTGAAAGAGTTGGAATTGTCTTGGGAGTACCACTTCTCAAAGAAATTATGCTCGAACATCACTACAGCGATCTGGCAGGTGGTATTCTCGAAGCATTTGGCCGGCTTTTTACGCGGGGAGTCACACTCTATGTTCAACCCACCCGTGACCCGGTGTCTGGAACCATTGTGACTGCCGAAACTCTCTCGATTGAGCCGCACTTGACGAATTTACTTGAGCATCTCCTCGCCAACAAACACATTGCTTCGCTTGACTATGACCCCTCCACACTCCACACCTATTCGAGTGAACTTGTACGATCACTCATCGTGAAAGGTGATCCCTCCTGGAGGAATATGGTTGAACCTGCTGTGGCAGACATCATATGCAACAATCGCTATTTCGGGATGCAATCCAACGAATCATGATTCAGTGATATTTATGATTCCAAAAAACGTCTCTTGTGAAACCTATATTATCGAGATCCGAGTACACGCTCTCGATGCGGTGTATCACTCGCTCGATCCGTCTCCTTTACCACAGCGTGATCTTGATCCACGCACCCACGAATACATCCTGCAATGGGCCAGTGACGCACCACCAAAAGTCCCCATTCTTCTGCGCCTGCTTGTTCCGGTCGCCGCGCATTCTGTTGCAAATGTTGCGGATTTAACAGAGGCGATCCCCCGTTTTTTCTCAGAAGAGGCGCTTCTCTTAAACCGACAACACATCCGTAATCGAGGTCGCGCGATACGCTGGTTTTCCGGCGGACTATTCATCATGCTCGGTCTCCTCTCGCTTAATTTTCTCTGCGTGCACCTCTTCCCAGGAAGCATGCTGATGGAAGTTGCCGGAGAAGCATTTGTCATCGCCGGATGGGTCTCGCTCTGGATTCCCATGGAGCGATTTGGCTTCGACGGCTGGCTGCTGCGCGACAAGTTACGAGTGTATACACGACTGAGTTCGCTGACTCTTGAAGTCGTCTACGAGACATAATCGAAGGTGAATGCAGTCGATTTTTAACGTATCTGCTTAACGTATCACAGGCGCACACTGATCGAGATCAAAAAGTATCTTCGCCGCAATTGCAATTTCTGATATATCAAGAGGATCAACATTGCTCAGCATCGGCAGGAGCGGTCCTGTGACAGCGATTCCAGCACTTTCTACAGCCTGATGCAAAACTCGAATTGGATTGATGCTATTGCGAATATTTTCAAGCGGCTTGAATATATTCTGAATTCGTTGGGCGTCTTCCCAAAACCCCAGTCGAATCGAGGAAAGCAATGCCTGAGAGAGTCGTGGAGCAATACAGACACATCCGCTCGTAAATCCTCCAAGAGCAAAGTCTCGCAGGTGTTCAATCGCTGGTTGCTCTCCGATGCCGCTGATAATCTTGTTCGGGTCGATCAAGTCAACTAATCGGCGCAAATAGGGATCGTTTGCAGAATCTGGCCTTACTGTTGCATATTTAATTGCACTGAGAAGGCCTTCCCGATCAAGTATCGCGGCATCCTCCGGCTCAATAAATCCATCCTGCTTGATATACAGCATCGCTGGAATTCCTGCAGCTTCAACAAACGCGCGCACCCCTTTTGCTACTCCAAGGCTCGTCGTAATACCCTGCTGGGGTAGCACCATGACCGTAGAAAACGCAAACCGCCGAATGATCTTGGCCTGCTCCATGAGAAGGCCAAGCGTGGGTCCCGCCGATGGAATGACGAGCGTTGTATCTGCAGCGAGTGACGCAAGCATTTCAAGCGTTTGCTCATACTCTGAAAGTGGAAGATGATAAAAATTTGCATTGCCGCCATACAGCAGGAGCGAAACGCCACCGGCTTCTAGATGTCGGATGATTTGTAAATTTGCATCTTCGTTGACTGAATAATCAGTGCGTCTGGCAAGCGGAGGCACTGCCATTACGCTTTTTGACAAATGCTCTACGGAAAGAATCGAGGTGTCCATGAATCTACTTTTCCAATGAGGTCATCCAACTCGCTCAAACAATCCGCACGGCTAAAAAATATCTGGCTCCGGGGTGGGCACACCTCGTTCGAGAAACCGAAAATCACACCCTTCGTGGGCTTGTGTTACTTCATCGAGAAAAAGACGACCGTAGCCCCGCGAGTGACACCGCTCGGCGGGCTTCCAGAGTGATTTTCGATTGGCAAACTCCTGATCGCTCACGCACGCATGAATACGACGGGCTTCAAGATCTATTTCAATCATGTCGCCATCGTGAATCAGCGCCAGTGGTCCTCCCACCGCAGATTCTGGTGATACATGGAGAACGCAGGTGCCGTAGCTTGTTCCAGACATTCGTGCATCAGATATTCGCACCATATCGCGAACGCCTTGTCGAAGCAGTTTCTTGGGGATCGGGAGCATGCCCCATTCAGGCATGCCCGGAGCGCCACTCGGGCCTGAGCCCTGAAGAAGAAGCACGTGATCGGCAGACACTTCGAGATCGTCGCGATCGATTCTGTTTTTTAAATCTGCGTATGAATGAAAGACGATTGCAGGCCCAACGTGCTTGAAGAGTCTCGAATCAGCGCCCGTGGGCTTGATGACACATCCATCGGGGGCGAGATTTCCACGGAGCACATAGGTTCCTCCTGCCTGCCGCAGCGGATTTTCAAGCGGTCGAATAACCTCTGGAAGAATCACTTCTGCGCCTTCGATATTCTCTCCTAACGTACGACCGTTCGCACAACGACAATCAAGCGAAAGATGTCTGCGCAGTTGATTGAGAAACGCCGGAACTCCACCGGCATCATGAAAATCTTCCATCAGAAATTCGCCGGCCGGCCGCAGGTTTACGATTACCGGAACTACCCTCGAAATGCGATCAAAATCATCAATCGACAATGGCACACCTGCTCGACGGGCAAGTGCAATGAGATGAATGATCGCGTTGGTCGATCCGCATAGTGCCATGTCGGCAACGACTGCATTTTCAAAAGAGGCTTGCGTAAGTAAGGTGGCAGGCCTGAGATCCTCCCACACCATTTCCACGATGCGACGGCCACATCGCGTGGCCATTCGCGAATGTGCCGAATGAGTTGCTGGGATCGTCGCTGCACCAGGAAGCGTCATGCCCATCGTTTCGCATAGAACAGCCATCGTTGAGGCGGTGCCCATTGTCATACAGGTGCCAGGAGAGCGGGCGATCCCTTCCTCAATTTCACGCATCGCACATTCGCTCAAACATCCGGCTTGCCGCTCGGCCCAATATTTCCAGACGTCGGTTCCACTTCCGAGTTTCACATCCTTCCAACGCCCAGCCACCATGGGACCCGCTGGCAGAAGAAGGGAGGGAACGTCAGCCGAGATTGCTCCCATCAGCAGCCCAGGAACTGTCTTGTCGCAACCGCCGAGAAGAACAGCACCATCAATCGGATGTGAACGCAAAACCTCTTCGGTCTCCATCGCAAGAAGATTGCGATAGAACATCGCCGTGGGCTTCATGAACATTTCCGATAGCGACATGACCGGAATCTCAACAGGAAATCCTCCTGCCTGCCAGACTCCTCGCTTCACCTCTTCGGCACGTTGGCGAAAATGTGTGTGGCACTGATTAAGATCGCTCCATGTATTGAGAATTCCAATAACTGGTTTTCCCTGAGCATCCTCAGCTGAGTACCCCATCTGCCGCAAACGACTGCGGTGGCCGAAACTTCGAAGATCATCCGGAGCAAACCATCGCTGCGATCGCAGCTGATCAGGGGAGCGTTTCGGTGAAGGGTTAGATATTGACATGAACGCTCGCCGGAGAACAGAGGCTACATTGTACGATACCTTATTCGATTCACAAGTCTAAATTGATGCAACGTTTAGATCTTAGGGGACACTCGATTCTCTTTGAGACAATCGGTGTGACTCCTTATTCGTTTGAACCAACTGATGTACAGGATCCCTAGAATCAGAGCTTGTCGATGAGTCCATTGTGGATACTTCTGATTGCTCTCTGTATCGTCATCGGCGGCGTGCTTGTGCTTCGCCTGCATGCCTTTCTAACACTTCTTTTTGCAGCATTCATTGTTGCCGCGCTCACTTCGTCTGCAACCATGTATCGGTACGAAATACGTAACAGAAGCTCGCACATCGTTTCCATCAATCCGGACTGTTCCTCTGTCACCGTCAGCGATCCGAAACGGCGACTCGAGGTTGGAACCATCTACGATGTTTACACACTTACAGGGAGTGACAGTCCGTTCAAAAGTGCCGAGGTTACCGTTGTCTCCCTTGGAACCGATGAACGACCAGTTGCAACAGCGACCGTACTACAAAAACAATCCGAATTATCTCCCTCAATCGGTGATTTGGTGATAACCACAGTAGGGGCCATTGCGGCCAAGTCTGCTTCACAAGAAACCATAGGAAAGCGTGTCGCAGAAGGATTTGGTCGCACGGCACTCGACATCGGCATACTGATTGCAATGGCATCAATTCTGGGAAGCTGTCTGATGGCTGCAAGAGGCGCTGAGCGAATTGTCTTTTCGCTCCAACAGGCAATCGGTCAGCAGCGCACGCCGCTCGTTTTTCTCTTGAGCGGATTTGTGCTTGGTATTCCGATGTTTGCCGAGGCTGTTTTCTATCTGTTACTACCGCTGGCCAAGGCGATGTGGATGAAGTCGAGACGCCACTACCTGCTTCTTGTGCTCTCGATTGTCGCTGGGGCAACAATGACACATTCGTTGGTGCCTCCAACCCCAGGGCCTTTGTTTGTTGCCGATGCTATGGGCATTGGACTTGCGCTGATGATGAGGCAAGGACTAATCGTGGGACTTGTTGCAGCTCTTTCTGGTTATGCCTACGCCCTGTGGGCCGATGCACGGTGGAGTATTCCGCTGCGACTGTCGGCTGGAATTTCATCCGATTCACTCTCTCACAATATTTCGATGGCTGAACATGAAATAAAAGACAAACTCCCCTCGCTCTTTTTTTCTCTTCTTCCAATCCTTCTTCCGGTTGTTCTTATCAGCACTGATTCGCTTATTGATTCATTCTCATGGGATCTTCCGCCGTGGTTTGTTGCAGCAGTTCATGCAGTGGGCGACAAGAATATTGCATTGACACTTTCCGCCGTATGTGCGATTGGGCTTCTTGTTTTTCAGTCTTCAGGAAATCAGCGTGGCACCCAAGTTCGAAAGTCGATTCATGATGCTGTTATCGAGGCAGGAGAGATCATTCTGGTGATTGCGGCAGGGGGCGCGCTAGGCTCTACGCTCCGTCAGGCAGGCATGTCGGAGCTTGCCTCAGCGTTTGTGCCGGAGGCAACATTACTGTTTCTGCCAATGGCATGGGGTATTACGGCAATCGTGCGCATTGCACAAGGCTCAGCCACTGTGGCAATGATCACGGCAGTCGGAATCATTGCACCAATCGCACTCGCAGAAGATCTTTCATACCACCCGGTCTATGTGGCGATCGCCATCGGTTGTGGTTCAAAAGTTGGCATGTGGATGAACGATAGTGGTTTTTGGGTAATTTCAAAACTCAGCGGAATGAATGAAATGGAAACCCTCCGTACCGCAAGTGTAATGGTGTTCATCGAAGGCTGCGTGGGACTCGTCGTCACGCTACTTTTGGCAACACTCTGGCCAATGCTGTAGAGACCTCCACAGAGAGTCAACAATTCTCGTTTGGATCACACTTGTAAACTATCTGCTTTTGTTCGCCTGCTCAATCATTGCCCCAGCCATTGTCCAAAGGATTTCTGCCGATGGTATGCCTATGGATCGCTTTCCGCTGCAGCTCACGGATTCATATCTTTTTAACGATCGTATTAACAACTCTTACAGCGTGTCTTTCACATCAGGTTTCCATCTATTCAGAAGAGAACATGCAGCCTCGTTCAACGCTCCACTCGCACGTGATGAGCTTTACCGATGACGCTGGCAAAGACCACCCCGTCGCATCGAATGAAGAATGGAGTCTTCGTCGAAAGGATATTCTCGTCGGCTTCCAGGCGTGCACCGGATTGCTTCCCGATCGCACTGGTCTGGGAGCCGTTCGGTACACCGTTGACGAAGAAATGCGTCGCGATACTCCAGACGTTCAATGCATGAAACTCATGATTGACAGCGATGAAGGAGATTTCATTCCCGCTTGGCTTCTAATTCATAAAAACATACGCCATGCGAACAAACGAGCACCTGCGATTCTTGCACTGCATCAAACCAATGGCACTCTTGGCAAGGATGAAGTGGCAGGGTTAGGCGGTCTTCCAAACCTACACTATGGCCTAGAACTCGCTCATCGCGGCTACATCGTGCTGGCCCCAGATTATCCTTCGCTTGGAGAATACAGACATGATTTTTCAACTGACAGGCATGCTTCTGGATCGATGAAGGGAATCTGGAACCACATGCGATGCGTCGATCTTCTTCGCGAGCATGTCAACGTGGATCCTGATTGCATTGCTGCAATTGGGCATTCACTCGGAGGCCACAACGCGATTTTTGTTGGCGTATTTGACGAGCGAATCAAAGCTGTTGTCACAAGTTGTGGATGGACGCCAATGCACGATTACTACAACGGAAAACTCGATGGATGGGCAGGGGAACGATACCTACCTCGATTGAAGGAACTCTACTGCCTCGATGCCGATCAATTACCGTTTGACTTTTACGAATTAGTCGCGTCGATTGCTCCTCGCGGCTTTTTTTCCTGCTCCCCAATTGGTGACAACAACTTTTCTGTTGCTGGAGTTCGTAAGGCTATCCCCGTGGCAGGAGAGGTCTACAAACTTTTCAATCAACCAAATCGGCTTCAGGTTCGTTATCCAGACTGCGGACACGATTTTCCACAATCGATTCGCGAAGAGTCGTACCAGTTTCTTGATTCTGTTCTCAAAATATCAGGATCCCCATGAGTACGATGACCACGGAGAAGAAATGCTCACACTCTGACTCTCACGACAGTCATGAAGAGCGAATGACGCTCCCGCGCTTACTCATTGCGGACGAAGAGTCCGTCAGCCTGAAGACTTAAAAGAGGTGTGCCGACGCTTATTTCACTTGTGGCACGTCCTTTTATGACCACAACTTGCCCTTTTTTGATTCCAAAAATTCTGCGGGCATCAAATGGCAGCGTGCCTCCATTCTCGTCAACAAATCGTACTGAAGCCAAAGGACTTTTGGCCATGCGCCGTTTGCAAAATGGACAACTCTCAGCATCGTGATCGGCTCCACCATGATCGCTCACTGGAATTTCTGAGAGGATAAACGAAGCCTGACCCTTCTCGAATGGATCGAGTTCTTTCGCAAAAATCCTGCCAACGACAACAATCGCACCACCGGAAGGATCTGCCGTACTGAGACTTTCTAGAGCCTCTTGGATCGACTGCGCGGACACTGGTTCTCCTGGAAGAAGAAACTTTTCTCGCAGTTGTTCTACGGCGTGATCCTGATTCGAGCCACAGCCATACATGGTGCTCATGAGAAGCACGAGCACAACTGCGAAAAATGCCCCAAGGGGCGCATCACATTCGCAATCACCTCTCGCCAGGCGGCTCATGCTCACTCCTGTGCCGATTTCTCTGCTGGCTCTGGAGCATCGTCAGATTTTTCAGAAGTCTTGATGTCAAGACTGCCCTTCTTCATAAGCACTGTCATGGCCGCATCAATCCGAGCTGAAACCTCGTCGTATGTTTTCCCCTCACCACCATGAAGAGCCGCATCGATCTGTTCAAAACAGTCCATTAATTCTTCGGACGCTTTGTCAATCGAATCTCTCGATGTTTCATCAAGATTTTCCTTTGCGGCCAAGTCTTTGAGATCTCCCATAAGATGACCTATTGCGTGAACTGGCCCGTCCGCTTTTTCTTTGTCTCCATCTGCTAGATGCGTCTTAACCTGCATGCGGAGTTTTTCCAATTCGCTAACAGCGGCATCGTAGGTTGTCGGATGTTCGTGAGCATGATCATCGTGATCTGCATGATCATCGTTGTCTGCATGGTCTGCATGACCTGCATGGTCTACATGATCATCGTGATCTGCATGCCCCTTCTCAACGACAGTATTTTGTTTTGGAGCAGGAGTCGGCGAGCACCCACTGAAAAGAAATCCTGCGAGCGCACACAGACCGCACAATTGTAAGAAGTTCATTGATTTGAGAAGACGATGCGGACTCATGAAAAACTCCTGATAACACAAAAAATGGAAGAACCCTTTCAGGGTGCCAACAACGGTGATTGCCAACCCGAAAGAAAACTATACCGCATATGCACTAACATTGCATCAGCCACAACACAAACTTCTCACCGCCAAATGCCGCGACAGTTATTTCCTATTTATTGTGAGTGAGATCTTTTTTTAATGAGGCATCAAAATACTCAAACAGAGCTTTTTCTGCCATTTCAGCGTCGGCGCCCTTGAATCCGTGACCGGCTCCCTCGAGTGTCAGAAGCTCAGCATCAACCGCCGCCGCTTGCAGCTTATCAACGAGCCACACGGCCTGTTCGTGAGCCACATAGGCATCGAGCGTGCCGTGAATACAGAGCGTCGGAGAAGCATTCGGCGTAACCCAAAAAAGTGGACTCCCTTGAATGTGAAGATCTCGTTTTGTTTCGAGATTGCCTCCAAACCACAGCGGAAGTACTTCGTGAGCGTCAACGCTATGCCCGTAGGATTTCGTAAAATCACTCGGTCCATACACGTTTACAACACACGATACCGAACTTGATTGATTTTGATTTCCACCTGTTCCTTCAAATTGCGGGACGTTGGCGGTGACTGCAAGAAACTGTGCCAAATGTCCGCCGGCAGAACTCCCCGTTGTACCGATGCGCGTTGGATCGATTTTGTAGGTTGCGGCATTGGCCCGCAGCCACCGCACGGCGGCTTTCGTGTCGTGCACAGCGGCCGGAAATTGATGTTTAGGAGCCAGGCGATACGTCATTGTTGCGGCAACGTATCCACGCTCGGCGAGTTTGATACAGAGAGGATCGTAGCTTTCCCGTTTTCCTGCACGAAAACCTCCACCATGAATACACAAAACCGCAGGAAAAGGACCGTCGCCCTGCTTGGGTCGAGCAATGTTGATCTGCAACGATTCATCGGTTGGACGTGAATACTCAATCGCTTCCTGCCAAAGAACCGTCGGCGGAACATCTGGTGCCCCGTAGACAGGCATCCTCGCCAACAGAAAAACAACTCCTAACAAAACTGTCCGAAATATGAGGCACATAAAAACTCCATTGTGAAAATTCATTTTTTATCAGAGTCACAATCCAGATACTTTTTTTGAATCGGGCAGATGATTCTTCACCACTCCTGCTCAATTAATTCAATCGCCATAGATCAATCGGTTTTGCGACTTTTGGTTGACAGGGAAGCAGCACTTTAGAACCGGTACCGGCAGATTGATACGCCGCGTAGATCATCTCAAGAACCACTCGTCCATCCTCTCCAGTCACAAGCGGTGGCGTGTCTTCGCGAACGCACTCCACAAAGTGAGCAAGTTCCTGTGGATAGCCCTGATTAAAAGCTTCTTCGAACATCGTGAACGTCCAACCTTGGGTACTCCCAGCTTTTTCCATCGCGTACCCGTAGCCTTTCTGGCTGTATGTAAGTGCCGCATTTCCTCGAAAAAGATCGGCGTAGCATACTCCTTCTGTGCCGTAGACTTCGGCGTTGTCTTCCATGCCGCCGAGTTTCGCCCAGCTATTTTCGGCAACGCCGATGGCGCCTCCTTCAAACTCAACAATCACAACGGAATTATCTTCGCCACGAGTTCGGCCGCCGTGCAGCACTGTCGACAAGTGAGCCTGCACGCTCACCGGCTTGGCGTTTCCCAGCATCCAGCGAAACCACGCCAGCGCATGGCACCCCATATCCATTAACACGCCTCCACCGGAGCGATCGACATCGTAGAACCAATCACTATGCGGCCCCGAGTGCTTCTCTGCCTGCTTCAGCATGTAGATCCGACCAAATGCCTTCTCGTCGGCAAGTTTTCGAACCCGTTCGTACTTTGGTGCAAAGCATAGTTCTTCGGCATACATCAGTTTTCGACCATGTTCTTTGCAGACGGCAATCATCTCGTCGGCTTCTTCAAGCGTGATCGCAAGCGGTTTTTCAACGATCACATGTTTTCCAGCTCTTGCAGCCTCGATCACTACCGGAGCATGTCGAAAGTTCGGCAGGCACACATCCACAATTGCGCAGGCAGATTCGTTTATTGCCCTGGTAATGTCGTCGTACCACGCCGGTACATTATGTTTTTCTGCAAAAACCTTCGCCCGCTCGGCGGAATGGGAATAGACGGCTACAACTTCTGCGTTCGGTACAAACCGCCGATAGCTTTCGAGATGAATCTCGGAGATAAAGCCTGCCCCCAGAAGGGCAACTCGAGTTTTCATAGGAATTCCTTGAAGTATGAATATCTGTTTTGGAACAGTTTTGGAAAACGTAATTCTTTATGGAGAACAGCACGGATGCCCTTAGGATCGCGCGAAGCGTCAGAGAAAAAGTCAATCAGGCGCCTGTTTCAAATCCCGTTCGCTGCACGCGCGAGAGCATTGCGGTTGCCTCGGCGTCACCAGGAAAAGTTTCTGCTATCGGATCCCACGAAATTGCACGTCCCAAACGCAGCGCAAGAGTACCTAAGTGACAGGTACTTGCACTGCGATGTTGGCTCTCACAATCGGAAATCGGCGTGCGACCGTTCGCAAGACAGTCAAAAAAGTTTCCCATGTGATTCTTGATCGAGTCAAGTTTTCCCGCGCGTTGCGGGCGAGAACGATTGTCAAAATCGTAAAGCGTATAGGAGTCGGTCGGTAAAGGAATTTCGGAGAGTTCCTCAACTGCTTTTCCGGTGAGCACCTCGCGGTTGACGAAAATGCGCCCCGTTGAACCGGTAAACATAATCCCGCTACGGCCCGTGTCACTCACGGTCATAAGAACACCGTTTGCATAACGGTAACGAACGGAGAAATCGACTGGAACGTTATACCCATTCGGTGTCGAGGGGTACGCTGCTGTACCCTCCACAGAAATAGGATTGGAATGAATTGCCCACTGTGCGATGTCAATATTGTGAGCTCCCCAGTCGGTTAACTGACCGCCGGAATATTCTTGCCACCAGCGAAATGTGTAGTGACTACGCTCTGGGATATAGGGAACACTTGGCGTCTGTCCTTGCCAGAGATCCCAGTTGAGTTGACTCGGGATCGGGACGGATGCAAAAGGGCCTCCAACAACATTTTTCCCAAGTACCACATCAACCTTTTCAAGCGTCCCAATACGTCCCTGACGAACCATTTCAACTGCCAATCGAAATCGGTGATCACTTCGCTGCCACGAACCAACTTGTACGACCCTTCCAGATTGCTTTACGGCACGGAGAATCTGCTTTCCCTCGTCGATCGTCAGCGTCAGCGGCTTCTCACAGTAGACATGTTTCCCCGCACCAAGGGCATCGATCAGCATTTTTGTGTGCCAATGATCTGGCGTGGCAATCAGGACAATCTCAACTTTTTTGTTATCGAGAAGTTTTCGATAATCCTCATAAATTTCTGGCGTGCTACCGAAGCTTGCGCGAGCCTGTTCTCGTACATGCCGATCGACATCGGCAATCGCCACAATATCACCATACTCCCGAGCCTTGTCGGCAATAACGCTCCCTTGATAGCGAACTCCAATCGCACCAATCCCCGGACGGCTATTCTTGTCGGTCGCCGCAGAGCCGATTTCAGCGGCTCGAATTCGATCGCGTGGATCACCCGCACGAACAATCGCCGCACAACCCGCCGCGATTCCACAGTTGTGGAAGAACGATCTTCGATTGATGGATCGTGTTTTTTGAATCGGCATTGTTCTTTTCAAAACTACCAAGACGCGTTCGAAACGGCCTACCGCTCATTCACATCATAAATTCTTTTTGAATTTTTATTCGCGCTCCACAACAGTGCCACTGAGGGTTCATTCCCCGTGACAACGTTTCGTGCGAGCCTCCTCAAGAAGCCTGATCCATGGGCCGACATAATGGCCGTGATCGTGAAACGTGCGGCCGCTGACAAGTGTACCGTCGATGACACAGGGAGCATCGACAAATATTCCACCAGCAACCTCAAGATCAAACCGACACTTGGCTACTGTCGCCATGCGTCGCCCTTTGACGCATCCGGCATACGCTGGAATTTCAACACCGTGACAGACACTTGCCACCGGCTTGTGAGCGTCAAAAAAATGTCGCGTAATACGCACAAGATCTTTGTCGTAGCGGATGTATTCCGGGGCTCGCCCACCTGAGAAAAAAATACCGCAATAGTTTTCCGGATTGACATCACAAAAAGCCAATTCAGCTGCAATTTGATACCCCTCCCATTCTCGCGTGATCGTCCAACCGGGCCGCACCTCGTGAAGCACCATTTGAAAAACGCGCCGTTCGGGACCGATAACCACTGGTTTAAATCCCGATTCCTGAAGCCGGTAATACGGATAGAGGGTATCGACGGTTTCGGTCGCATCTCCAATCACGATCAGCACTTCTTGAGGCGTCAATATTGAATCGCTCAATGGATCAGGCATACAAATTCATTCTCATAATAAAGGAATCGAGATTCAGGGTCTTCTTCACGGTAATGCATAAAAAAAGAGAATGGGAATTAATACCGCCGGTACTGAATCAAACAACTTTTCATTTTGTCTTCGATTCCGGACATGAAAAGTTTTCTCGTTTAGAATTCGCTGGGAACAGATCATTTCAATACTTTATTTGACAACAGGTACTGCGCTGCTGAGATCATTAAAATCTGACAGAAAAAGCGTGTTCTCCAAGCGCAGACAAGGAGCATTTTCAGGGCTCGGTTTCATAACTCCACGCGAGAGCCGGACGTCGTCAAGAAGCCCGTCACAACCAAGCGTGCCTTCGACGAGACGACCAAATGCCAAGGACTCCACATTCGCGTGACGTATTGTCGCTGCAGGACCGGTGGGTTTCTCAAAGACATTTTTCCCGTCGATCCACATGGTGACAAGCCTATCATCCACGCTCGTAACGAGACTGTGCCACTGATTATCACAGATGTTGACCATCGAATCGTAATCGCCTCCACGTCCAGGCAGATACAGGGCCAGCGTTCCGCGTCCGGCGTGCGTGTAAAGTTCCCAATGCGTGCTCGCAGACTTTGTATTACAGGCAGCGAGAATGTTAAATGTGTTTTTGCTGTTGAGCTTTACGCGACAGTTGAGCGTGAAAGGCAACGTGTGGTATTCCTCTTTTCCCTCGAGAAGAAGACCGCCCGAGAGAGCCTTTCCAAACTCGTCGCTCAGCGATGGAACTCCGTATGCGGGAGTTGGAGTGGAGGGCAGTTTCGTTTTGGATTCGTTCCAAGTGCGATAGTTTACGCTCTCGGAGGCAGATGCGCCGTTTTCCTTCGACAGGAGCCAGCGCAGTCCATCGAGGTTATCGAGCAGACGACCTTCGGCGTCTTCATCGGTGTGATTCAAAATGCCAATCGGGCCGTTATAGCCACTCGAACTAAGGATTTGAAGTACTTTCGCGTCCTCGGTGCCAATGCCGAGTGGGAGAATTTTTCGCCCCTTTGCTTCGCCGTCGGTATCCATGCCATTGAGATTGAGGCACAGAAGATGCGGCTTCATCGACTCAATAACTTTCGATAATCGGCCGAGATGACCATGACCGTGGTGGAGATTGTAGACAATGCCGACGTTGTCACTGCTGTGATTTGTTTTCAGGTATTCGCATACCGCAATCATATTCTCCGGTTCGCCCCCCCAACCACCGTGATTATAAATGCCGACTTTGCATCCAATTGATTTCACTTTTTTCACAATTGGGAGCAAGGCTTCTGCAGATGTTTTAATTTTTTCGTCCTGTGAGTCACCTTGGGCACTCAACATGACCCAGAATTGTGGATGCAGTTTGTATTTCTCAAAAAGCCGGAATGCGTCGTCGTGCATTCCCCAAAAGGCAAAAAACTCAATGCCATACTTCTGATAGGCCAGTATCTCTCTTTCAAATTCCGCGACATGCTCCTGCCGCCAGTCATAAGCAATCTTTTGAATTCCCATCTTGGCGACCATTTCGGCACGTGCTTCCGGAGAACGCTGCTTGGCATCAAACGGCACGATGCACCACGCAGCGAGGTTCGATTTTTTAAACACACCGTCATCCGCCTTGGTGTGAACAAGAGAAGCACGCGAATATCCAAAAACGATTAACAGCAAAAACAATGTTGGAGCATTGAGGCGTTTGTATTGCATAGTGTGACCATAGATGAAAGAGTTCTCTCTGTTTCAGAGCCTGAGAATACGTGATCCAACAATACTTCGCAAAAGAATCACCGGGCCTCTCGTGATAGCGTTTCACACGCCCTGCGCAAGTGTTCAGGGTACCCCGGCATCTTAGAACGGTACGCGAGTCGATCAATGAACGCACATTCGTAAAAATGTCTTTATGAATTCACGGTGTGAATTGTGTGATCTACGCAAACAACGCGGATAGATTACTTTGATCGTCTTCTAGACACTGTTCCACGGCTTCGAGAGGCTTTCATTACAGCTTCTGAGGGATCATCTGAAACTGCTTTGTTATTCTCTACAAAAAGGGGCTTCTCATCATCGCTTGTCGTTGGAATCGCATCCGCGACCAAAATCATCATTGACTTCTCAGGCATTAAAAGTTTTTCATCAGCCAATACAATGCGGCCTGTTTGATCAGGGTAGATGTCGTGTGGACTCGACTGGGATGTATCGACAAACAATCGCCATGGCAGTTCGGAAATTTGCGGCACTCGTGGAATCATAAACTCCTGCGGTTGCGAATCTGCGTGCATCATAAAGAGCACGTGACGCGAAACACCTTCGAGTGAATGCTCAGAAACATTGTTGCGATCTTCAGTGTGAATCGCCGGTGTCAAAGCAGAAGCAAAACAGGTTAGACTTGGTGCACTCGCCTGCCAGTCAACCTGACTGCCGTCGGGTAAAAACCATTCCACATCGGGAAGGCCATCGACTCCAGAAATATTTCCCAGAAAAAAGGACCGGCGGCGAATAGTCGGGTTACCGAGCCTAAATCGTATTATTTCTCGCGTGAATCGAAAAAGATCCGCATTGTTCTCGATCAAAGACCAGTCAAACCAAGATAGTTCATTGTCCTGACAGTACGCATTATTGTTGCCTTGCTGTGTGCGGCGGCATTCGTCGCCATACAGCAGCATTGGCACTCCCTGACTCACCATCAACGTTGCAAGCATATTGCGAATTTGACGGGTGCGAAGATGCGCAATATCGAGATTGGTTGTCGATCCTTCGACGCCATAATTGTCTGACAAATTATTATTGTCGCCATCACGATTTCCTTCACCGTTGGCTTCGTTATGTTTTTCGCGAAAAGAGACGAGATCATTCATCGTGAAACCGTCGTGCGAAGTAAGGAAATTAATGCTGTGGTAGGGTCGGCGTCCATTGTCACTATAGAGATCGCTTGACCCAGCCAATCGCGTTGCGAGATGCTGCCGCATTCCGTGGTCGCCTCTCCAGAATCGCCGCACATCGTCCCGATATCGACCGTTCCACTCCGCCCAGCGCATCGTGCCAAACGATCCAACCTGATATGCGCCAGCGGCATCCCATGCTTCGGCGATAATTTTTGTGTCGGCCAGCATTGGATCTTCAGTAATGACTTCAACAATAGGGGGATTCGGGAGAATCTCACCGTTGCGATCGCGACTCAAAATACTTGCCAGATCAAATCGAAATCCATCGATGTGGTAATTGTGAACCCAGTGCCTGAGGCATAGAAAAATCATTTCTCGCACAATCGGATGATTTCCATTGATTGTGTTTCCGCATCCGGAATAGTTTCGGTAACTGCTGCCCCCATCACCGAGCATGTAGTAGACGCTGTTTTCTAATCCCTTGAATGAAAATGTTGATCCGCACTCGTTCCCTTCGGCGGTATGATTAAAAACCACATCGAGAATCACCTCGATTCCGGCGGCGTGGAGACTGCGCACCATCTCCTTGAATTCACGCACCTGACATCCGGGTTCTGTGCCGCTGGCATATCCACGGTGAGGCGCGAAAAACGCCATGGGATCGTAGCCCCAGTAGTTTGACGTCTCCTTTTTAATTCCAGACGGGGATTCTGTTGGAAATTCATGCAGCGGCATCAATTCCACTGCCGTAACGCCGAGTGATTTGAGATAGGGAATCTTTTCGATCACTCCGAGATAGGTTCCCGGATGTTCCACGCCACTCGACGGGCTCTTTGTAAAACCTCTTACATGCATTTCGTAAATCACCGTATCGGCAAGCTCACGGCGCAGGTGCCGATCGCCTCGCCAATCAAAATAATCATCAATGACAACGCTCTTGGGAGGCCGAACGATTCCGTCATCGCCGAAAAGAAAATGCCCGGCAAGGGCGCGAGAATACGGGTCTATCAATCGAGCGTTGGAATCGAATCGCTGCCCCTTCTCGGGATCAAACGGACCGTCTGCTTGAAAGTGATAAAGCTGCCCCGCCTCAATACCTGGCACGAACGTGCTCCAGATATCCCCCCAGCGATCCTTCTCTGGAGAAAGTCGAATCACTTCCGTCGGCTCTGGATCATCAGGATGGTCGTACAGCAAAACCCGCATCGCAGTAGCCGAACGACTAAAGACAAGAAATTGCACGCCCATGTCGTGCATTAAAGCACCGTAGGGCAGGGGGTGCGTAAACTGCAACGACGGAAGCGTTTTAATCGCTCGGTGCTTTATCGGTTTTCTGGGAAATTGGGGAGCTGGCATGGTGGAGCATCATACGATTATCAAGAAATTATGAGTGAACAACTCTGTGGTCCCCTGCTATGGTGACACATTCGGCGGGCATTCGCACTGTCGATCTCTCTCCTAGGAATCGTCTGGCAGCGGCAGTCACCGCGAACTGGTTGACAGAGCGTAGCAATCCCATCCAAATAAGCGTTCTTCTGAATCACAAAAGAGAGTAGTGTAACGATCTCGAAACGTCTTCACTGACGTTCGATTGCACGCAGTACCTCTAAAAAACTCACTTTTAAAACTTTCTCACAGCAAGGATCTGTCGCGTGCCGGGTGCCACTTATTCAAGCGCCGGAGTCGATCTCGAACTCTACCGCGAGGGGATGTCGCGACTTCCCTCACTGTTGCGCCGCACGCAGTGCCCGCGAGTGATCGGAGCAGAAGGCGGTTTTGCCGCGCTTTTTGCGCTCGACTTTCCGAAAAATCTCTTTAACCGTCGATACGAAGATCCTGTACTGGTTTCCTGTACCGATGGCGTGGGAACAAAATTAAAAGTGGCTGTCATGGCTGGCATTCACAACACGGTCGGGATCGACTTGGTTGCGATGAGCATCAACGATGCGTTGTGCACCGGCGCTGAACCACTTTTTTTTCTTGATTATATTGCGATGAGCAAAGACGATCCTGATCTTTTGGAACAGGTTGTGGGCGGCATCTCCCAGGCCTGCGTTGAATGCGACTGCGCGCTTGTCGGAGGCGAGACGGCAATCCTTCCAGAGATGTACCAGTCGGGCGACTACGACCTTGCCGGTTTCTGTGTCGGTGTTGTTGAACGAAAAAGAATTATCGATGGACGAGCCATCAGCCCAGGAGATCTTGTCTTGGGAATGGCTTCTAGTGGATTGCATTCAAATGGTTTTAGCCTCGTGCGAAAAGCTGTTTTTGAAATGGGTGGTTATTCATTCGACAATCGAATCGAGGAACTTGGCGGAAAAAGCGTAGCCGAGGCACTTCTTGAACCAACTCGTCTTTATGCCAGACCGATCAAAGCGATCCTTCGACACTACCGAGTCAAAAATGTCGTTCACGGCATCGCTCATATCACCGGTGGAGGTCTGGTTGAAAATCTTGCACGAATTGTTCCTCCGAACGTTCAGGTGCAACTCAAACGAGGCTCGTGGCGCGTGCCTGCTATCTTCGATTGGATTCGGAATCTCGGTTCAATTGAGCAGACTGAAATGGATCGAGTTTTTAACATGGGCATCGGCATGGTGCTTGTTGTTGCGCCGTTTTATCTTGAAAGTATTCAGAATCAATTGTTTGATCTTGGACTGGAAACCTGGAATATCGGTACCGTGACCGCCTCCGGGCCCAAGGAACAACGCGTGACTTTGACCGATGAATAAAGCCTGCTTTGGCTTGCTATGAATTGCGTTGAGAACTGTTTGTGGCACTATGGAACTTGATCTTCCATCATCGCCGATTCTCGTAAGGCTCTTTGCAGAATCGCCGCTGCTGTGCAGTGTACCGCTGGTCTGTACGACCCTGCTTTCTCTGTGGTATGCGTGGTCGAGCAGTCAGTGGAAGCCGATTTTTATTGCAGTCGCTGGACTCCTTGCAACGGCATTCATCGTGACGGTCACCACGATAAATGTTTCTCCCGGCGAGCATGCTGCTCAGATTGTTCGAGATCTCGCTCGCTTCGCAGAGACTGCAGACGTCGTTCGACTCGACAAACTGTTTGCCCCAGATGCCAGGCTCCATTACGGCAGCCTTGAATCTGCCAGCGATGATATTCAGAGCATCCTTCGCAACTCGCAATGGCTCGAACAGATACATCAAATAGAGGCAAATACCATCGTCTCTCTCGACTTTGCAACGGTCGACAGAGAATGTGGCATTGTGATCCTTGGTTGCCGCACGACCGTGGATTCAAATTCGCAAATGATTCCCACCCGATGGTGGATTCGCGTCCGTCTTACTCCTGAGAACTCATGGCGCATTGATCGCATCGTATGGACAGAACTTTTCCTGCATCCACCGGTACGAGGAGTCATTTCTCATAGACCCTAAAATTGATTTCCCAAAACCAATACCGTCGAACTGTGAACGGCGGGTGATTATTTTTTTGCGGGCACAACATTCGATTTCAACAGAGCCTGCGGAAGATGAATTTCTGGCTGTGACTGAAGAATCTCTGCTGCGCTCGGGGAGAGCCTGACAAGCCCTCGCAGAAATACATTTCCTTCGTGCGACACGATCGCCTTTGCGGAACGATCTGACAATCCAATCACGCTATTGAGAATGAGTGTTCCTCGATGCTTTGCCAGCGACTCGGCCTGTAGGTCTGAAATCCTGAGAAGCCCGTCGAGTGAGAGGTCTCCCTGAAACTTAGAAATCTCATCGACAGATTCATCCGACATTTCTGTCATTCCGTAGAGAGAAAGCCTCCCACGATGCTTCGACAACGCTGCTGCTTGTTGGGGTGAAATAGTGCGCAGACCATTTAAATCGAGCGGCGACTGATGTTGAGCAAAGCTCTGCGCCTGCGCATCGGACAACGTGCGAAGTCCATCGAGCCCTAGACCGCCCGAATGCTTTGCAAGGGCAGCAATGAGTTCGTCGCTGCAGGAATGAAGTCCATCGAGATCCAAATAACCACCACCGTGTGACGCGAGACATTCTGCCTGATGCAGAGAAAGTGAGGTAATCCCATTGAGCGACAACACTGCGTCGCGGTGAACACATATGCCTGCCGCAATGTTGTCATCGAGACTCGTGAGACCATCGAGACCGAGATCTCCTTGATGCGTGGCGAGTGCTTGGGCAGAAAAAGCCGATAGAGAATTTAAAGCATTCAAAAACAAGGCGCCATCGTGTGTGCTGAGCACTGCGGCAGTTTCGGTGGAAAGGCTTCTTAATCGATTGAGGGAAAGCCGCTCTCCTTTGAACTCCGCAATCAGCGATGCTGCTTGCTCTACGGAAAGTTCCTCAATTTCGTCTGGGCTCTGGGCACTGACGCACAACGCGACGAACATGCTCCCAACGTACAGCAATCCTGTAAAGGCAACTCGCACGCTGCTCTCCTCTTTTCGATCCCATTTTCCCGTTCATCAATCGGCCACATTCAGCGACTATTTTGAAGGAGCAACTTCTTGATTTTGAGCCGCTAGATATTCAAGCAGATCGATAAATTCCGAAGGTGCAACCGTGGTGGCCGCTCCCTCAGGCATACTACTCTGCTTCTGAATGATTCGTTGTTCGATATCACTTTTTGCAATTTTTCGTGGAGCCTTTCCGTCAAAGATTTCAACTTCTGTATCTGTTTCAGCGACGACCAGACCCGACACAGGCAAACCCTCTGTGGTAACAATCAGTGTGGAGCGATATTTTTCTGCAACTTCTGCATTTGGATCGATGACGGATTGGACAATTTTCATCCGGTTCATGCGTTTTGCGACACCAGCTAAATTCGGTCCAAATTCACGGCCGTCACCGTTGCCTACTTTATGACATGCGGTGCAATTGCGAGTAAAGATTTCCCGACCTCGATTTACGTCACCGGTGAGCTCCGCCAGACTTGTCATCGCTTTGTTGCGCTCCTCCTCCGGCTTTGGTTGCTGCGAAAGAAGTGCCTGCAGGTGAGGCAAAGCAGCAGCTCCGGCCTGCGAAGCCGAGAGCACCTGTGTGACAATCGATGTCGCGCGATCTCCGGCCTCGGGAATTTTTCCGGCAATAAAATCCCCCCTCCAAATCTGTTCATTCGCACCCAAAGCATTGGCAATCGTGTAATCGACCCAATAATCGGCAGGCGATCCGGTCATCGAAAGAAGTGATCGCATTGCCTCGGCCGTCTCGAAGAAGCTTAGACCGCGTGCTGCTTCAGTTCGTACTCGGGGATGCGAATCCTTGGCTGCTGTCACAAGCAACGAGAGAACCCCATCAATTTCTTCGCGTTCATCGACCATGATCCGAACGGCCGCAGCACGTGCTTCTGGTGCCTTGCTCATCGAGGCAACTCGCCGCAGAAGCGGTTGGTCAATCCGGTGATGCGACTGCTGTATCCAAAGCGCCTCGCAGCAGAGACGATCGTACTCTGGCCCTGTTGTTTCCAAACTCGCAAGCCATGTTGTTATCGCTGCGATGACCTCGTCGGTCGGTCTATCTCGAAGCTCACGTCGCGCCCGATACCGCGTACGCCACTCATACTCAAGCATCTGAGAGAGCAATTCAGAGACCGATTTTTTGTGCTGAGTCACACTTGCAACGAGCGGTCTCTCGGAACAGACCAATCGGTATACTCGACCGCGAACGTGATCCCGGTTGGGATCGCGTTGACTATATTGCATGTGGCCCACCAGTGCGTTGGCCCAGTCACCCATCCAGAGCGCGCCGTCCGGTCCTATTTGAGGATCGGCAGGTCGAAAATGTTTGTCACTGGATCTGAGGAGATCGTCCGGAGATCCGTCTGCGTTTTTTATTCGTGCTCCGGAGTAGCCTCCTCCGTCATCCTTGAGACTGAACCGAGGCAATCCATTCATATTGATCACGCAGGCATAGGTAAACTGTTCCTGAACGTCATCTGGAAAATGGCGACTCACTAAAAACTCACTCCCAAGCGCAGGCCGCATCCCTTCATTGTTAAACACAAAGTTGAGACCGGTTCGACCTCCAAACTGTTTTCCAGACAAAGGCGTGTCCCAAGCATGGTTGGCCGTGGTGCCATCCCCGACGATTCCCTGCCCCCACTGATTAAAGACATAACACCACATGTTGTACTGTCCCGGAAGAGCAAACTGACGGATCCGCATGGAACGTGGATCCATGACATAGGCACCTCCTGTTCCT
>Ga0194051_1000438_pt1 | contig 23766 bp, 22 predicted proteins | sample SepL2320m_MetaG_FD_161275 | JGI IMG/M metagenome (GOLD analysis project Ga0194051, IMG submission 161275) | Anoxic zone freshwater microbial communities from boreal shield lake in IISD Experimental Lakes Area, Ontario, Canada - Sep2016-L239-20m | ecosystem: Environmental > Aquatic > Freshwater >... | reverse complement strand
GCCCTGCGGCATATGCAATCGACAGAATGCGGCCAAGGTTCACCGAGTCCGACAGAAAGCGCGCGATGATCACCCGGCGCAGTTCCGTCGGCAGCCGCCAGATCAGGTCCAGCGCCACGGCCAGCGGCAGGTCGGTGCGCAGCGCAAGGGGCGCCTGAAGGCCGGGGTGCTCGCCCGCCATCTGCGAGAGCCGGAGGAAGGACTGGAACGATACCTGTGCACCCGGATTGCGCAGCAGCATGAGGCGGCTCAGCAGGTCGCCGGATTGCACGATGAAGTCACTCAGCGCGGGCGGCACGCTGCGGCGGCGGGCGAGCAGGCGCAGCCGCTCCGGGTCTCCATCGCGGCAGGCCGCCAGGATGTCGGCATCGTCGAGGTGGGCACTGCGCTCCAGCACCACGCCGCCGATCTCGGGTCGCGCGTCCCGCAACAGGCGCGCGACCAGCAGCGGCGGCGGCTGCTCCATCGCCGCGATGCGCTCGGCCAGCATGGCGAGGTCCTTGGCCGGCAGCCTTGGCAACAACAGCAGGAGCGCGTCGCCCGCCATGCTGCGCTCCTGCGGCGGCAGGTCGACGGCACCCCAGATGATGTCGAGCAGCGTGGCAGCTGACTCGCGCGGGCCAAGTGGTGCCGCCGCCTCCGCCACGGGCGGCGGTGGCACCTCCTCCGCCTCGGCATGGACGAGGTGGGGCTTCGGCGGTGCCTGGCGCTTCAACCGGGCAGTGAGCATGCGGAACGAGTCCGCCGTGCCGCGCGAAGGCGCGGGCTCTCCGGCAGTGTTTGGCGCATCGAGCGGCATCGGTTCCTCTTGGGTGGCCATTCAGAGGCTGATACATTGAGGAATTGATTAAAACTGGAGGTTTTGGAATCATTCAAGCGGCGCCCCCGGCGGACGTGCTTAACAAATGCCTTCACGATTTTGCGAAGCACCCGCCAGCGCTTCACATTTCATCGCCGATCCCCCACATTGGAGCGCGAAAGAGAGCCCCAGATGAGCAAGATCGAGAAAACCGACGCCGAATGGCGTGAGAGCCTGTCGCCCGAGGCCTACCGCGTGCTGCGCGAGCACGGCACGGAGCGGGCCGGAACCAGCCCCCTCAACATGGAAAAGCGCAAGGGCGTGTTCACCTGCGCGGGCTGCGGCAAGAGCCTCTTTGCCTCCGACACAAAGTTTGAATCCGGCACCGGCTGGCCCAGCTTCTTCGCGCCCCTCGCCACCGATGCGGTGGGCACCACCGAGGACCGCTCGTGGTTCATGCGCCGCACCGAGGTGCACTGCGCCGATTGCGGCGGCCACCTGGGCCACGTCTTCCCCGATGGGCCCAAGCCCTCGGGGCTCCGCTACTGCATGAACGGCGTCGCCATGAGCTTCAAGCCGGAAGAGAAAGCCTGATCATGACCAATCCTGTTCCCAAGCCGCCGCGGGCGGACAAGCGTCCGCGCGTCGAAACCTGGCACGGCCATGAGAAGCGCGACGATTACCATTGGCTCAAGGCCGACAACTGGCAGGAGGTGATGCATGACCCCTCCGTGCTGCCGGCGGAGATCCGCGCCTTCCTCGAGGGCGAGAACGCCTATCACGAGGCCGTCATGGCCGACACCAAGGCGCTGCAGGACAAGCTCTTCGCGGAGCTCAAGGGCCGCATCAGGGAGGACGACTCCTCGGTGCCGGCCCCCGAAGGCGCATACGACTATTATGCGAGCTACGTCACCGGCGGCCAGCACCCGCGCTATTGCCGCAAGCCCCGGGGCAAGGAAGGCCCGGAGCAGCTGCTGCTCGACGGCAATGAACTCGCCAAGGGCCGCGAATACTTCCGCTTCGGCGGCATCGACCTGTCGCCCGACCAGAACCTCATCGCCTGGTCCTTCGACGGCAATGGCTCGGAATTCTATGAACTCCACGTGCGCGATGCCGCCACCGGCACGGAGCACAAGGACGTCCTCGAGAACACCGCGGGCGAAGCCACATGGACGGCGGATGGCAAGAGCTTCTTCTACACCCTGCAGGACGACAACCACCGGCCGCTGAAGACCTTCCGCCATGTTCTGGGTACGGAGCAATCCGCCGACACGCTGATCTACGAGGAAAAGGATACCGGCAAGTTCACCGGCGTGGGCAAGACCAATTCGGAGAAGTGGATCACCATCGACATCCACGACCATGACACCTCCGAGATCTGGCTGATCGATGCGGAGAACCCTGACGCAAAGCCACGCCTCGTCGCACCGCGCGTCGAGGGCATCGAATATGACATCGAGCACCGCGCCGACCAGTTCATCATCAAGACGAACGAGGGTGGGGCCGAGGACTACAAGCTGGTCACCGCGCCGGTCGCCGATCCTTCCAAGGAGAACTGGAAGGACCTGGTCCCGCACCGGCCCGGCGTCTTCATCGTCTCCTACATCGTGCTGAAGGAGTGGTTGATCCGCATGGAGCGCGAGAATGCGCTGCCGCGCATCGTCGTTCGCAACATGACGAGCGGAGAGGAACACGCCATCGCCTTCGATGAAGAGGCCTATTCGCTGGGCTTCGGCGAGATGCGCGAGTTCGCCACCGACACGCTGCGCTTTACCTATTCCTCGCCCACGACGCCCGCGCAGGTCTATGACTATGACATGCGCACCCGCGCCCGCGTGCTGCGCAAGACGCAAGAGGTGCCGAGCGGCCATGATCCGTCGCATTACGTGACGCGCCGCCTGATGGCACCGGCACACGACGGCGAGATGATCCCCGTCACCCTGCTCTACAGGAAGGATGCGAAGCTCGATGGCTCCGAGCCTGTCTGGCTCTATGGCTATGGCTCCTATGGCATCTCGATCCCCGCCGGCTTCAACACGAACATCCTGTCGCTGGTGAACCGCGGCTTCATCTATGCCACCGCGCATATCCGCGGCGGCCAGGAGAAGGGCCGCCGCTGGTACACCGACGGCAAGATGGAGAAGAAGCAGAACACATTCCGCGACTTCATCTCCTGCGGGCAGTTCCTGATCGACAAGGGCTACACGAAGAAGGGCAACATCGTGGCGCAGGGCGGGTCCGCCGGCGGCATGCTGATGGGGGCTGTCACCAACATGGCCCCTGACCTGTTCCGCGGCGTCGTGGCGAAGGTGCCCTTCGTCGACGTGCTCACCACCATGCTCGATGACACGCTGCCGCTGACGCCTCCCGAATGGCCCGAATGGGGCAACCCGATCGAGTCGAAGCAGGCCTATGAAAACATCATGGCCTACTCGCCCTATGACCGGGTGGAGGCCAAGGCCTACCCGAACATTCTCGCTGTTGGCGGCCTCACTGACCCCCGCGTCACCTACTGGGAGCCCGCCAAATGGGTGGCGAAACTCCGTGAACTGAAGACCGATGACAACCTCCTGCTTTTCAAGACCAACATGGGTGCCGGGCACGGCGGCGCCTCTGGCCGTTTTGACCGGCTGAAGGAAGTGGCCTTCGTCTATGCCTTCGGGCTCAAGGTGGCAGGGCTGGCCGATGCTGGTTGACGCCTCGAAATCCACCCTGCTCCTCGTCGACATGCAGGAGCGCCTTCTCCCCGCAATGACGGGGGGCGCGGAGGCGGAGTCCCGCTGCGCCATCCTGCTCAAGGCGGCCAGGGCGCTGGAGGTGCCCGTCACCGTCTCCGAGCAATATCCCAAGGGGCTGGGCCACACGGTACCGGGCCTCGCTGCCGAGATCGGCAATGCGCCGGTGTTCGAGAAGCTCGCCTTCTCCTGCTGGAAGGACAAGGCGATCAAGGACCACCTGATCGCCCACCATGAGGCGGGCCGTCCGCTGGTCATCCTCGCCGGGATCGAATCCCACGTCTGCGTCATGCAGACGGCGGCGGACCTGTCCGACGCAGGCTTCGGCGTCTTCGCGGTGGCGGATGCCATGGCGTCGCGCGCACCTGCCTCCCATGCGCTCGCCATGGAGCGGATGCGCCAGCACGGCGTGGCGGTGGTCAATACCGAAATGGTCGTATTCGAGCTGCTGGGCAGGGCCGGGACGGCGGAATTCAAGGCGCTTTCGGCACTTGTGCGCTGAGTGCAAGGCGATACGACATTTCGCCGAATTGACAAGTCCGTCCGGCGTTGCTCATTAGGCGCCAATCCAAGGGAGTTTTTCATGGCCGCTGCCGAATTCAACTGGGAAGACCCGCTCGACCTCGAATCCCAGCTCACCGACGAAGAACGCATGATCCGTGACGCTGCCCGCGCCTTCGCGCAGGACAAGCTAAGCCCACGCGTCAAATCCGCCTTCCGCGACGAGCGCTTCGACCGCGAGATCATGAACGAAATGGGCGAGATGGGCTTCCTCGGCGTCATGACGTCGACAGAGTTCGGCGGCTCCGGCCTCGGCTACGTCGCTTATGGCCTGGTGGCGCGCGAGGTCGAGCGCGTCGATAGCGGTTATCGCTCTGCCATGAGCGTGCAGAACTCGCTCGTCATGCACCCCATCGAGGCCTATGGCACCGACGCGCAGAAGAAGAAGTACCTGCCCAAGCTCGCCACCGGCGAATGGGTCGGCTGCTTCGGCTTGACCGAGCCCGATGCAGGCTCCGACCCCGGCGGCATGAAGACGAGGGCGAAGAAGGTCGACGGTGGTTACGTGTTGAATGGCGCCAAGATGTGGATTTCCAACTCGCCCATCGCCGACGTGGCGGTGGTGTGGGGCAAGACGGAAGATGGCGTGATCCGCGGCTTCGTCATCGAGCGCGGCATGAAGGGCTTCTCGACGCCCGTCATCGACGGCAAGATTTCGCTACGCGCCTCGATCACCGGCGAGATCGTGCTCGACAATGTGGAAGTGACTGACGACCACCTTCTGCCCAACGCCAAGGGCCTCGGCGGCCCCTTCGGCTGCCTCAACAAGGCGCGCTACGGCATCGCCTGGGGCGTCATGGGTGCAGCGGAAGACTGCTGGCACCGCGCGCGGCAATACACGCTTGACCGCAAGCAGTTCGGCAAGCCGCTGGCGGCCACGCAGCTCGTGCAGAAGAAGCTCGCCGACATGCAGACGGAAATCGCGCTGGGCCTTCAGGGTTGCATGGCGCTGGGCCGTGGGCTTGAGCGCGGCACCGTGGCGCCGCCCGCCATCTCGCTGATGAAGCGCAACAACTGCGGCAAGTCGCTCGACATTGCCCGCATGGCGCGTGACATGCACGGCGGCAACGGCATCTCGGAAGAATATCACGTCATCCGCCACATGGTGAACCTCGAGACGGTGAACACCTATGAGGGCACGCATGATGTTCACGCGCTGATCCTCGGCCGCGCGCAGACGGGCCTTCAGGCCTTCCAGTGACGACAGTGGTCATCACCATCGCCGACCCGGCGCACCCGCCGGTTCGGGCGATGGTGGAGGAACTCGACGCCTATCTCGTGCCGCTCTATCCGGCCGAGAGCAATCACCTGCTCGACATCGAAACCCTGCGCCAGCCCGAGATGCGCTTCTTCGCCGCGCATCGCGGCGGCGAGGTCATCGCCATCGGCGGTTGCTGGCTGCATGGCGACTACGCCGAGGTGAAGCGCATCTACGTGACGCCCAGCGCGCGCGGGCTGGGCCTCGCCAAGCTGATGATGCAGCGGATCGAGGAAGAAGCGATTGCCTGTGGCCTCCTGCTCGCGCGACTGGAAACGGGCATCCACCAGCCGGAGTCGCTGGGGCTTTATCGCCGGCTTGGTTACGTCGATCGCGGCGCCTTCGGAGATTATCCGGCGGATGACCCGAACAGCGTGTTCATGGAGAAAATTCTCGCACCTTGAAGCCGTCACCGGCGAAAGCCGGGACCCCGCTTTCTCGCCGCACATGCTGAACCAAGGCTGGGCCCCCGGCTTTCGCCGGGATGACGGGTTATCGGGCGGGCTGGAAGATCACGAATATCTTCCTGAGATAGCCTTCCGACTTCCAGCTATTGGGCGTGCCCATCGGCACGAAGAAGGTGTCGCCCGCCGTGAAGCGCTGCGTCACGCCCTTGTCATCCTCGAACTCCACCGAACCTTCCAGCAGGCACATCAGTTCGTGGCGCGGGAAGTCGATGAGCTTGCGGTGGTATCCCGTCGTGTCCCATACGCCGATGTTCAGCTGGCCCGTCACGTCCGAGAAATAGTCATGCGCGTGTTGCGTGGGGACCGGCGACAGCAGCATGGCGGCGGCCGGCGGTGTGGAGGGATCGAGCTTCACTGCGGGATCCATCTTGATGGTCCTGAGCGGGCCCTTGTTCACCAGTCCCGAGGCATCCTCGAAGATGACGAAGAACTTCCTCACATGGCCGGGTTGCGTCCAGCGGCAGCGCAGGCCCTTCGGGATGATGAAGCTTTCGCCCGCCTTGATGGAGACGGTGCGGTCCTCCTCGACGATCACCACCTCGCCTTCAAGAACCGTCATGAACTCGTTCACCGGATAGTCCATCCAGCGGCTTTCGTTCGCGCCCTGTTCCCAGACGCCGGCCGAAAGCCCGCGCGCCTTGTCCTCGAACAGGGTGATCCCGCTGTGCTTTCGCGTGCCGGCGATGATCTCGCTTTCGGGGAAATCCTCCCAGGGAACGAGCGGCGCGTTGCGGTTGAAGGGTATGATTTGCGGCTTTGACATGAATTCACCTCACCCCCTGATCCTAGCGGGGTTCCTTGCACGTTCAAGCGGCACGGACTAGATAGTGCCGACAGCTTTCAAGGAGGAACCACGATGGCTCTCGAACTGCCCGCCCTGCCCTATGCCTATGACGCGCTCGGACCCTACATGTCCAAGGAGACGCTCGAGTATCACCACGACAAGCACCACCAGGCTTACGTGACTAACGGCAACGCCGCGCTGAAGGACAGCCCGCTGGCGGACAAGTCGATCGAGGAGATCTGCAAGATCGCCTTCGCCGACAAGATCGCGCCCCTCGTGAACAACGTGGGCCAGCACTACAACCACCTGCACTTCTGGAACTGGATGAAGCCCAACGGCGGCGGCAAGAAGATCCCCGCCAAGCTGCAGGCTGCCATCGACGCCGACCTCGGCGGCTATGACAAGATGCGCACCGACTTCATCCAGGCCGGCGTCACCCAGTTCGGCTCCGGCTGGGCGTGGATCGCCAAGAAAGACGGCAAGCTCGTCATCATGAAGACGGCGAACGGCGAGAACCCGCTGATGCACGGCGCCTCGCCCATCCTCGGCTGCGACGTGTGGGAGCACAGCTACTACATCGACTACCGCAACCTGCGCCCCAAGTATCTCGAGGCCTTCGTCGACAATCTCGTCAACTGGGACTACGTCGACGAGATGTTCTCCAAGGCGTGATCGCCTGCGAGGTTATGAGACAACGAACGGCCGGGTTTCGCCCGGCCGTTTCCACATGAAGGATGCCTGATCTTGGTTCCAGTCTTCGACGGCCATAACGACGTGCTGCTCCGCCTGTGGATGAAGAAACAGGCCGACCCCATCGCCGATTTCCTGAACGGCGATGAGGGCGGCCACCTTGACCTGCCGCGCATGATCAAGGGCGGCTTCCAGGGCGGCTTCTTCGCCATCTTCGCGCCGAGCCCCCAAGACGCCGACCTTGATGACGACGAGGACATGAACCCGCCGCCCGCCAACACGGTGGGCCAGATCGGCGCACTCAACGCCACAATCGGCATGGCCTCCATCCTGTTCCGCATCGAGGAACGTTCGGAAGGCCGATTCAAGGTGTGCAGAAGCGCCGCCGAAATCCGCGACGCCGTGGCGCAAGGCAAGATCGCCGCGATCTTCCACATCGAGGGTGCGGAAGCCATCGACCCTGAACTGAAGTCGCTCGATGTGCTGCACAAGGCGGGCCTCCGCTCCATCGGCCTCGTCTGGAGCCGCGACAATGCATTCGGACACGGCGTGCCGTTCAAGTTCCCGTCATCGCCCGACACCGGGCCCGGCCTCACCGAGGCGGGCAAGGCGCTGGTGCGCCGCTGCAACGAACTCAAGATCATGGTCGACGTCTCGCATTTGAACGAGAAGGGCTTCTGGGACGTGGCGCGGCATTCGACGGCGCCCATCGTCGCCACCCATTCCAATGCACATGCGCTGTCCGCATCATCGCGCAACCTCACGGACGATCAGTTGAAGATCATCGGCAAGTCGGGCGGCATGATCGGCCTCAACTTCGCCAACGGTTTCCTGCGCGCCGACGGCCGCTGGCAGAGCGAGAATGGTTTGGACACCATGCTCCGCCACCTCGACCACCTGATGAAGATGGCGGGCGAAGATCACGTGGGGCTCGGCTCCGACTTCGATGGCGCCCGGATCCCCTCGCAGATCGGCGACGTGACCGGACTTCCCCGTCTGGTCGAGGCTATGGCCGCGCACGGCTATGGCGAGAAGCTCGCCCAAAAGCTGTGCTCCGAAAACTGGATGAAGGTTCTGGAGCAAACCTGGGGCGAATAGCCCGGCGAAGGGGTTTGCGCCCGATTATTAGCAGTGCTAATAATTCATCATGAAATTTTCCGAGTGGCTCGCTAATAGCGGCACATCGCAATCCGAACTGGCACGGCGGCTGGGCATCACCCAGGGCCGCGTCTCGCAGCTTGTGGCGGGGGCGCTCCCCTCGCTCGATCTGGCCAACAGGATTGCCGCCACCACGGGCAACAAGGTGCGCGCGCAAGATTTTGGAGACCAGACCATGGCGAATGAACAGAAGCTCGACCTCGTCGAAGAGGCGATCAAGGCAATTGCCGGCGGTGAAATGGTGGTGGTGGTCGACGACGACGACCGTGAGAACGAGGGCGACCTGATCGGCGCCGCCGCCAAGATCACGGCCGAGCAGATGGCCTTCATGGTGCGCCACACCTCCGGAATCGTGTGCACGCCGATCACCGCAGAAGACGCCAAGCGCCTGAAGCTCGACCCCATGGTGGCGCTGAACGACGCGCCCATGGGCACCGCCTTCACCGTCACCATCGACTACAAGGAAGGCCTCACAACCGGCATCTCGGCCAAGGAGCGCGCGGCCACCTGCCATGCGCTCGCCAACCGCAACGTGGTGGCCGATGACTTCGTGCGCCCCGGCCACATCTTTCCGTTGGTCGCCAGGTCCGGCGGCGTCCTCATGCGCTCGGGCCACACGGAGGCCGCCGTCGACCTTGTGAAGCTCGCGGGCCTCCACCCTGCTGGCGTCATCTGCGAACTCGTCAACGACGATGGCTCGGTGAAGCGCGGGCCCCAGAACTTCGCCTTCGCGCGTGAGCATGGCTTCAAGATCATCTCGGTGGCTGACCTCATCGCCTATCGCCAGCGCCGCGAGCGCCTCGTCGAGCAGACCGCGCAGTTCGACGTCGAAACGGTGATTGGCAAGGCCAGGGGCTATTCCTTCGTTACCCCGTTCGACCAGGTGGAACAGCTGGCGCTGGTGTTCGGCGACATCTCGGCGGCCAAGGCCGTTCCCGTGCGGCTCCACCGCGAGAACGTGATCGAGGACGTGTTCGGCACGCGCGCCACGCTCAACAAGGTGTTCGAGGTATTCAAGCGCGAGGGTTCCGGCATCCTCGTCTACCTGCAGGAAGGGGCCGCCGGCGTTCCGGCAGGCCAGCTGTCGGGTGCGGAAAAGACCGGCAGCGCGGCCCAGCGCCAGCAGTCCTGGCGCGACGTGGGGCTGGGTGCCCAGATCCTGCGCGACCTCAACGTCAGCACGATCCGCCTCATCTCATCCTCCAACCGCCACTATGTGGGGCTCTCGGGCTTCGGCATCGAGATCGCCGAGACGATCAAGCTCGACTAAGGCCCCGGGCGCGGCATAAGTTGGCGCCATGCAGACGGCGCGACCAAAACAGGCAAAGGACGACGAGCCCGTGATCATCGGCTGGCGCGAAAAAGTGAGCCTGCCGCAACTCGGTGTGGGCACCTTCTCCGCCAAGATCGACACGGGCGCGCGCTCCGCAGCACTGCACGCCACCAGCATCGAGCGCGACGATCATCATGTGAACTTCGTGCTGCCGCTACCCAAGCGCCACCAACATTGCCGCCTTCCGCTGAAGGGCCTGCGCCGCGTCAAAAGCTCCAACGGCCAGATCGAAACCCGCGCCGTGGTCGAGACCGACGTGAAGATCGGGGCAACCACGCTGCGCATGGAAATCACCCTCACGGACCGCACCGACATGGGTGTGGCCATGCTCATAGGCCGCAGCAGCATCGGCCATGACTTTCTCGTCCACCCGACGAAGACCAACATCCTGTCCGCGAAGAAACGCAAGGCACCATGAAGATCGCACTGCTCACACGAAACCAAAAGCTCTACTCCCACCAGCGCCTGATCGAGACGGCACAGAAGCGCGGACACGAGATGGTGCCGATCGACTATCTCAAATGCTACATGAACATCACGTCCAAGAAGCCCGAGCTGCGCTTCCAGGGTGAAAGGCTCGAGGGCTTCGATGCGGTGATCCCGAGGATCGGGGCGTCCCACACTTTCTATGGCCTCGCAGTGCTGCGCCAGTTCGAGATGATGGGCGTCTACCCGGTGAATGAATCGGTGGCCATCGGCCGATCGCGTGACAAGCTGCGCTCGCTGCAATTGCTGTCGCGCGATGGCGTGGGGCTTCCCGTCACCGCCTTTGCCCATGATTCAAAGCGCACCGATGACCTGCTTGACATCGTCGGTGGCGCGCCCGTCGTCATCAAGCTGCTGGAGGGCACGCAAGGGATCGGCGTGGTGCTGAGCGAGACGCACAAGTCGGCGAAGTCCGTGGTCGAGGCGTTCCATGGTGCCAACGTGGCGATCCTCGTGCAGGAGTTCATCAAGGAGGCGGAGGGCAGCGACATCCGCGTCTTCGTGGTCGGCCGCTCAATCGTGGCGGCCATGGAGCGCCGAGGCGCCAAGGGCGACTTCCGCTCCAACCTGCACCGCGGCGGCACCGCCAACATGATCGAGCTGACGCCGCTGGAGAAGGCCACTGCGCTGAAGGCCGCCCGCTCCATGGGCCTCAACGTGGCAGGCGTCGACATGCTGCGCTCGTCCCATGGGCCAGTGGTGATCGAGGTCAACTCCTCTCCCGGCCTTGAAGGCATCGAAAAGGCGACGGGCGTGGACGTGGCCAGCACCATCATCCGCTTCGTCGAGCGCCATGCGAAGCCCGGCCGCACCCGCACGAAGGGCAAGGGATGAAGCCGTTCCTCATTGGCGACGCCGACGTGCATGCGGGCCACCGCGTTACGGTGAACCTGCCTGTCAGCACGCTGTCGAGCCACACGCCGGTGACGCTGCCTGTCCACGTGGTGCATGGCGAGGAGCCAGGGCCTGTCATGTTCCTTTCCGGCGCGATCCATGGCGACGAGATTCAGGGCGTGGAAATCATTCGCCGCATCCTCACCCATCCGGCGCTGCAAACCCTGCGCGGCACGTTGCTGGCGGTGCCCATCGTCAACAGCTTCGGCTTCCTCAACCACACCCGCTACATGCCGGACCGGCGCGACCTCAACCGTTGCTTCCCAGGCTCCGACCGCGGCTCGCTGGCAAGCCTCGTCGCCGACATCCTCTTCCGCGAGGTGGTGCTGAAGAGCCGGTATGGCGTCGACTTCCACACGGCAGCACTCCACCGCTCCAACCTGCCGCAGGTGCGATTGGCGCCGGACGAACCGGAACTCCTCAGGATGGCGCAGGCCTTCGCGCCGCCGGTGATCCTGATCTCCAAGCTGCGCGAGCGCTCTCTCCGGCTTTCCGCTGGCGAGGCGGGCGTGAAGGTTCTGCTTTACGAGGGCGGCGAGGCATTGCGCTTCGACGAACTTGCAATCGACGCAGCGGTGCGCGGCACGCTGCGCGTCATGGCGCATCTCGGTATGGTGGAACCAACGTCACGGCCCGTCGGGCAGACGGTATTTTCGGATGCCAGCTCCTGGGTTCGCTCGCCAGAGAGCGGCATTCTCCACACCACGCGCAGCATCGGCGACCGCGTCGGCAAGGGCGAAGTGGTGGGCGTGGTCGCTGATCCACTGGGTCAGACATCGCTGCCGCTGTTCTCCGAATGGGACGGCATCATCGTCGGCCGTACCAACCTGCCGCTGGTCAACCGCGGCGACGCGGTGTTCCACATCGCGCGGGCCATGCCGCTGGCCAGCATTCATCAACATCCGGGCGAAGCAGTGGCGCTGGCGGACGAGGACGAGATCATCTAGCTCCGCACTCACCACTCATCATGCGCGGGCTTGACCCGCGCATCCTTTTCGCGGCCACTGAAAGAGATGGCCGGGTCAAGCCCGGCCATGATGAGAGAAGGTAGCGTGTCGTTCTGGCAACCTACTTCCACTTCATCCCGCCCAGTATTCCGCGGATGATGATGTTGCCGATCTGCCGCCCTGCGGTGCTGGCCATGTTCTTGACGAAGCGGTCGGTGGCGGTCTCGCGGCCCGACGTGCGGGACTGGGCGCGCGCCTGCTGGTCGGCCTCCTTCTGCGCGGCCTTGTCGACCTTTTCCTGCTCGGCCGCCACGCCGCGCTCCTCGGCGCGCTTCGTCAGTATCTCATAGGCCGACTCGCGGTCCTCGCTCTCCTCGTAGGAGCCATAGACCGGCGAGTTCTTGATGATCTTCTGGCGCTCTTCGGGCGTGATCGGGCCCATGCGGGATGACGGCGGACGCACTATGGTGCGTTCCACCATGGTGGGCACGCCCTTGAGGTCCAGCACGGAGACCAGTGCTTCGCCCTTGCCGAGCTGGGTGATCGCCTCTTCCGTCTTGAAGGCGGGGTTGGACCGGAAGGTCGAGGCGGCGGTGGCCACCGCCTTCTGCTCGCGCGGGGTATAGGCGCGCAGTGCGTGTTGCACGCGGTTACCCATCTGGGCGAGCACGCTTTCAGGCACATCCAGCGGGTTCTGCGTCACGAAATAGATGCCGATGCCCTTGGAGCGGATCAGCTTCACCGTCTGCTCGATCTTCTGCACGAGTCCGGGGGGCGCCTCGGAGAACAGGAGATGCGCCTCGTCGAAGAAGAACACCATCTTCGGCTTTTCGGGGTCGCCCAGTTCCGGCATGCGCTCGAACAGTTCCGACATCATCCACAGGAGGAAGGTGGCATAGAGCTGCGGCGAGTTGATGAGCTTGTCGGCGGCGAGCACGTTCATGTAGCCCTTGCCGGCCGGCGTGGTGCGCATCAGGTCATGGATGTCGAGTGCGGGTTCGCCGAAGAAGTTGTTGCCGCCCTGCTCCTCCAGCACCACCAGGCGGCGCTGGATGGCCCCGATGGTGGGCGCGGCGAGGTTGCCGTATTCGGTGGTGAGCTCCTTGCCGCGGTCGCCCAAATCCTTCAGCAGCGCGCGCAGGTCCTTGAGGTCGAGAAGGGCGAGGCCTTCCTTGTCGGCCAGCTTGAAGGCGATGTTGAGAGCACCTTCCTGCGCATCCGTCAGCCCCATGAGGCGCGACAGCATGAGGGGGCCCATGTCCGAGATGGTGGTGCGGATCGGGTGGCCCTGCTGGCCGAACAGGTCCCAGAAGATGGTGGGGATGGCCTCGAAGCCGTAGTCGTCAAAGCCCATGGACTTGGCGCGCTCGATCAGCGCGTCCTTGGGCTCGCCTTCCATGGCGATACCGGAGAGATCGCCCTTCACGTCCGCCGCGAAGACGGGCACACCCGCATCGCAGAAGCCCTCCGCCAGGATCTGCAGCGTCACCGTCTTGCCGGTGCCGGTGGCGCCCGTGACCAGGCCGTGGCGGTTGGCCATGGCGAGGAACAGCTCCTCGCGCTTGGCGCTCTGGCCGATGAAGATTGTCGAATCGGACATGGTCGCGGACCCCCGGAAAATTCGCTTTGAACAACCCTTTCTTGCTATAAGCGGCCGGGTTTCGCAACGAGAGTGAGCAGGATTTCAGAGCATGCAGGAGCTGATAGACCGTATCGTGACGGCAAGCGGGCTGAGCCCCGAAAAGGCCGAGAAGGGCCTCGGCATCATGCTGAACCTGATCAAGACCCAAGGAAACCAGAACAAGGTGCAGGAGCTGTTCGACAAGCTGCCCGGCGCGGCGGAGCTTGCGCAATCCCAGGGCGGCGACGGGGCAGGTTATGGCGGCGGTGGGCTGCTCGGCATGCTGGCCGGCGGCATGATGGGTGGCCCCCTGGCCGCCATCTCGAAACTCTCTGCCGCAGGCCTGTCCATGGACCAGATCAAGGCGCTGGGCACCGCCACGGTGGACTATGCCAAGGAGCAGGCAGGCCCGCAGCTGTTGAAAGAGGTCGCTGGCTCCATTCCGGGCCTTTCCGGCTACGTCTGACCCATCCCGATTAGACCAAGGGCGGTTTGCGGCGGCCCCCTGTCTTCGCTAGTGTTTTCGCAGTTGCAAAAGACTGGGTTTGACATGAGTGATCTGAAGCTGGCCTCCGAGTTCCCGGCGCTTGGCCGGGCCGACTGGATGAAGCGCGTCGAGGCGGTGCTGAAAGGCGCCTCCTTCGAGGAGAAGCTGGTCCATTCATCGGCCGACGGAATCAGGCTCGAACCGCTTTACGGCCAGCTGGCCGGCCCCCGCGCGGCACGGGCCACGCAGGTGCCGTGGACGCTGCACCAGCGCGTCGACCACCCGGATGCGGCGCGCGCCAATGGACTGGCGCTTGACGACCTTGCCAATGGCGCCACCGGCCTCGTGCTGGTGATGAAAGATTCGGCTACCGCACGCGGCTATGGAATCGATCCCTCGCGGCTGGCGCGCGTGCTGCAGGGCGTTCACCTTCACGCCGTGGCGCTTCGCGTCGAGGGCAGTGCCTCCATGGCGCTGGCCGAACTGATCGCCACGCAGCCCATCGACCCCGAGCGCCTCAACGCCTCATTCGCGCTGACCAATCCCGCCGACGCGGCGGAGCTCGCCCGGCGCGGCTATACCGGTCCCTACATGGAAGCCGACGGCCGCAGCTGGCACGAGCAGGGTGCCACCGAGGCGCAGGAGCTGGGTGCCACGCTGGCGACCGCCGTGGCCACGCTGCGCTCGCTCGAGAGACTGAACGACGTCCACCTCGTGCGGTCTGTCGGCATCACCCTGGCGGCGAACCAGGACATGTTCGCGACACTCGCCAAGTTCCGCGCCATACGCCTGCTGTGGCGGCGCGTGCTGCAGGCGGCGGGGCTTCCCGATGCGCCCTTGCGCCTTCATGCCGAAACCTCATGGCGGATGATGGCCGTGAAGGACCCGCACACCAACATCCTGCGCGCCACCACCGCCGTGTTCGGCGCAGGGCTGGGCGGGGCGGACTCGATCACCGTGCTGCCCTTCTCGCTGGCGCAAGGGTTGCCCAATGCTTTTGCCCGCCGTGTTGCCCGCAATGTGCAGAACGTGCTGGCGGAGGAATCGAACCTGTGGCGCGTCGCCGATCCGGCCTCGGGTGCGGGCTACATCGAGACCTATACGCAGGGCCTGTGCGAAGCGGCCTGGAAAGTGTTCCAGGCGGCAGAGGCTGGTGACTGGCCCGCACCCAACCCGTCTTCAACGGCAGGCCTGCCAGTCATTGGCACCACCGCCTATCCGCTGCGCGACGAATTTGCCCCCGAGACGGAGGCCCTGTCATGAGCCGCATCCCGAACTTTGCGCAGGTTGCGCTCGAGACCTCCCACGTCGACGGTTGTGCAGCACAGGACTGGCTGACGCCCGAAGGCCTGCACGTGAAGTGCGCCTATGGCCCGGAGGACATGAAGGGCATCGACTTCCTCAACACGTGGCCGGGCGCATTGCCCTACCTGCGCGGTCCCTACCCCACCATGTACACGACCCAGCCCTGGACCATCCGCCAATACGCGGGCTTCTCCACGGCGGAGGATTCCAACGCCTTCTACCGCCGCAACCTCGCGGCCGGTCAGATGGGCCTGTCCATCGCATTCGACCTCGCCACGCATCGCGGCTATGATTCGGACCACCCGCGCGTGGCAGGTGACGTCGGCATGGCGGGTGTTGCCATCGACTCGATTTACGACATGCGCACGCTGTTCGACGGCATTCCGCTCGACCAGATGACGGTGTCGATGACGATGAACGGTGCCGTGCTGCCGATCATGGCGCTCTACATCGTGGCGGGCGAGGAACAGGGCGTGCCGCCGGAGAAGCTGGCTGGCACCATCCAGAATGACATCCTCAAGGAGTTCATGGTCCGCAACACCTTCATCTACCCGCCGCCTGCATCGATGAAGATCGTCTCGGACATCTTCAGATACACATCCGAAAGGATGCCGAAGTTCAACTCGATCTCGATCTCCGGCTATCACATGCAGGAGGCCGGAGCGACGGCGGACCTCGAGCTTGCCTACACGCTGGCCGACGGCCTGGAATATGCCAAGGCCGGGGTGGACGCCGGCATGCCGATCGACAAGTTCGCGCCGAGACTCTCCTTCTTCTGGGCCATCGGCATGAACTTCTTCATGGAAGTCGCGAAGATGCGCGCGGCCCGCATGATCTGGGCCAAGCTGATCAAGCGCTTCGACCCCAAGGACGAACGCTCGCTCAACCTGCGCACCCATTGCCAGACGAGCGGCTGGAGCCTCGCCGCGCAGGACGTGTTCAACAACGTCACGCGCACCTGCATCGAGGCGATGGCCGCGACGCAAGGCGGCACGCAGTCGCTGCATACGAACTCGCTCGATGAAGCACTCGCACTGCCCACCGACTTCTCGGCCCGCATTGCGCGCAACACGCAGCTCTTCCTGCAACAGGAGGCAGGCACAGCCAAGGTGATCGACCCGTGGGGCGGCAGCTATTTCGTCGAGCGCCTCACGATGGACCTCGCGCAGAAGGCCTGGAAGCACATCGAGGAGATCGAGGCGATGGGCGGCATGGCCAAGGCCATCGAGGCCGGCATCCCGAAATCGCGCATCGAGGAAGCCGCAGCAAGGACGCAGGCCCGCATCGACACCGGCGAACAGGCGGTGATCGGCGTCAACAAGTACCAGGTGGCAACGGATGAGAAGATCGACATCCTGAAGGTGGACAATTCCGCCGTGCGCGCTGCCCAAATCGAGAAGCTGCAGCGCCTGCGCGCCGAGAGGAACGAGGCCGAGACGCAAGGCCTGCTCGCGAAGCTCACCGAGGTGGCCCGCACCGGCCAGGGCAACCTGCTCGCCGCCGCCATCGATGCCGCACGCGCCAAGGCGACAGTGGGTGAAATCTCGCTCGCACTCGAGAAGGTGTTCAACCGCCACACCCCGGCGATCCGCGCCATGAAGGGTGTTTATGCCGCCACCCCGCGCGACAAGCACAAGATCGAGCAGGTCCAGCATGCCGTGGCGGCCTTCAAGGAGTCGGACGGCCGCGCGCCGAAGATCCTTGTCGCCAAGGTCGGCCAGGACGGCCATGACCGCGGCCAGAAGGTGATCGCCTCGGCCTTCACCGACATGGGCTTCGACGTGGTGATCGGCCCGCTCTTCGCAACCCCGGAAGAAGTGGCGGAGCAGGCCGTGAAGGAGAGGGCCCATGCGGTGGGCGTCTCGACGCTGACGGCAGGCCATCTGACGCTGGTGCCGCTCTTGAAGGCCGCGCTCGACAAGGCCGGCCGCTCCGACATCATGATCGTGGTCGGCGGCGTCATTCCGCCGGAAGACGTGCAGACGCTCATCGACATGGGTGCCGCTGCCGTGTTCCCGCCGGGCACCGTGATCCCCGATGCGGCCCTGTCACTTCTCGAAAGGCTGAACCAGAAGCTCGGCTACGCCCAGCGCGCGGCGGAGTGAGCTAAAGGTAGCCACTTAACTCATCATGCCCGGGCTCGACCCGGGCATCCTTTTTGCGTCCACGGAAAAGAATCGCCGGGTCAAGCATGGCGATGATGAGGTGTGCGGCGATCAGAATTTCACCTTCGCCATGGTGGCGCGGTGGTCGCTGGGCCACGGCGTCACCACGATGTCGGCCTCGGGTGCCTTCTCGCCGACGATGCCGGCGGAGATCACCTGCAGGTCCTTGGCGCGGGCAAGCGCGAAGTCGATGCGGTCGTGGTGGTCGTCCTTGGCGGTGGGTTCGCTGGTGGGCGTCCATGTCATGCCGGGCTTGGCGCCCGCGTCCGGATAGATTGCGCGGAACGTGTCCACGAAGCCCTTGTCCTCGATGGCCTTGACCGTCGGGAACGGCACGACCAGCGGCTGCAGACCGGCCTTCACCGCAGAGTCGGTCCAGTCGCGGTGCGACGGCTCGTTGAAGTCGCCGAACACGAAGGCGGCGTCCGCCTCGCCTGCTGCCGCCATGTCATCGAACAGCAGCTTCAGGGCGGGGCCGCGGGTCGCCTCGGCGGTCTTCACCGCCTCATCCGCCGTCTTCAGGAAAGGCGCATCACCATATTCGATGCCGAGCAGCTGGTATGGTTGGTAGGGCGAGTCATCGAGGTGGATGTTGAACACCTGCACCTTGCGGCCGTCGACCATGATCTCGACGCCCGTGTCATTGGGCGTGGCCTTGCCGATCGGATAGCGGCTCAAGATGGCATTGGCCCACAGCGCATCGTTCTGCTTGGTCTGGTCATAATAGTGGTAGCCAAGCGCTGCTGCGAGCTTGGGGGCAACGCTGTCGCCGACTGCCGGGCAAACGTCGGCGGTGCAGGGATCACTCTCCAGCCGCGTTTCCTGAATGCCGATGATGTCGGGGTTCACGGCCTTGATGACCGCCACCGTCTCATCCACCGGCTTCTGCTCATTGGCACCACCGCCCCAGACGTTGAAGCTCATGACAGTGAGGTCGGTTGCCTGGGCCGCAGTGGCACCGGCAGCGACAAGAAGAGCGGCAAGCAGCGAACGTTTCATGGTGGTCCCCCAAGCTGATGCACAACCTTGGGGACACTATGTGACGGTCGGTTTACAACCGCAAGCCCCGCACCTCGCCCACCTCGATCTTGCGCCAGTTGGCGAGGTCGTGGTGACGGAAGCGCTCCAGCGTGGCTTTCTCTTCCGGCGTCCACACGTCGAGACCCGCAAGGACGGCGGCGATGCCGACTTCGGCGGCACGCCCCGCGCCGTCGTCAACCTTGAGCGCGATGCCGAGGCCGGCATGCGGGATACAGGCGCAGTAGACGCCCTCGGCACCAGTCTTGATGAACAGGCGCGGCACGGCTTCCATGATGAGGGTGTCGAAGTCACCCGTGCCTGCCACCATGAAGGGATGCTTGCGCACCGCCTCGGTGATGCGGCGGGCAGCGGCGTCGTCCGGGTCCGAGAAGCGCGCGAAGGCAAGGGCCAGGTTCTTCAGCGGAATGGCCCAGGTGGGCACCGAGCAGCCGTCGATGCCGACAGGCTGCTGCGATAGGTCGATGTCGCAGAGTTCGCCGATGCGCCTCGCGATGGCCTGCTGCACCGGATGGTCCAGCTTCACATAGCCGTGCGGGTCGGCTTTCAACTGGCGGGCCAGCGCCAGCATGCCGGCGTGCTTGCCCGAGCAGTTGTTGTGCACGGCCGCACAGGGCTGGTTGTGGCGCACGAGATCAAAGCGCGCCTCCTCGAAATAGGGCCAGTGGGCGCCGCATTCATAGAGGTTCTCGGCATTGCCGCCCTTGGCCAGCATGGCGCGCGCCACGCGCACATGCTCGGGTTCGCCATTGTGCGAGGAGCAGCACAGCGCGATCTCTTCGTCGGTGAAGCCGAAATGGTCCGCCGCACCACTCTCGATCACTGGCAGGCACTGGAAGGCCTTGATCGCCGAGCGCGGATAGACGGGCGCCGCGATGCCACCCTCGGCGGCCACCACGTGGCCCGCCCGGTCCACCACGGCATAGGCGCCGCGATGCCGGCTCTCGATGATGTCGCCACGGGTGACTTCGGCGATCACGGGGTTGTTCATGCACGCGTCTCCACAATCTTCCTGTGCGGCGAGGCCGCGAGGTACCATCCATAGGCCAGCAGCTGGGCGGCGAGGAAGATGCCGATGGCCCAGCTGTAGCCTTGCGGGCTGTAGCCCGTCCCGCTCGCCGGGAACAGCCCGATGATGAGGCCCACCAGGTATTGCGAGGCGAAGGCCGCAACGAACATGGTGAAATTGATCGTGGCGTTTGCGCGGCCCGCCACTTCCTTGCCGATGTGCGCGGCGAACCACGGGAAGGCCAGCACCGCCACCTGCCCGAAGGCGGCAACGAAGAGCCATGCCGGAAACATCAGCCCCTCCACCCGCAGCACGATCACCGCCTGCGCCATGAAGTAGAGCAGGTTGAAGCCCAGCATCACCTGCATCGGACCGATGCCGCGCCGCGCCAGCCGATCAGCGATGACGCCCACCGACAGGATGCCCACCATGAAGGCCACCGCCATGAACAGCAGGTGGTGGGCCACCTGCTCGCGCGAGAAGCCCATCACGTCGCGCAGCCAGGGGCCGGCCCATAGTGTCTGGATGCCGATCTGCACACCGGAGGTGAGGCCGAGGAGCGGTGCGATGCGCCAGAACAGCGGCGTCTTCATGATGGCGATCATCTGGCCGAACTGCTGCTTCAGCGGCGCAGGCGTGGTGAGCGTGTCCTTGCGTGGCGCTGCTGCAAGGATGAGGCCGGCGGCGAGCAGGATCAGCCCGGCGAAGACCAGGAAGGCGTTGCGCCAGCCGATGAGGCCGACCAGCCATTCGGTGGGCTCCGTCGCCACCACCACGCCGAGCGCGCCCATGGACATGATCGCCGTGTTGGCGAGCGAGCGGCGCTCGGCCGGAACCCAGGTGGCGGAGGACTTGTAGCTGGCCATCAGCCCGGCCGAGAAGCCAAGGCCGATCACCGCGCGGGCGGCAAAGAGGCCGAGGAAGTCCGGCGCGAAGGCAAAGCCCACGCAACCCGCGGCCGCCACGCTGAGGAGCCCGGCCTGCACCTTGCGCGGGCCATACCGGTCCAGCAGCACGCCCAGCGGCAACTGGAACAGCGCGAAGGCGCCGAGATAGGCCGCCGTGAGCAGGCCCAGTTCGCCCGGCGTGAGGCCGAGGTCCTTGACGAGGTCCGGCGCCACCACGGCGTTCACCGCACGCAGCAGGTAGGACATGAAATAGCCGGCCGCGAAGGGCAGCAGGGCGGAGAAGACGAGGCGAAGCAGTGTCATGACTGCAACACTCTCGTCGTAATCCGGTGTTAAGGCAACGCTGGGAAAAAAAGCGCTTGTGTATCGCGCAGGATTGCTTATGTGCGCGCCTTCACAACGCCATCACCTCTTCGAAGGACCTTGCCCGTGATCCGTCGCGCCCTTGCCTTCCAGCACATGGATGACGAACCGCCCGGCCTGTTCGGCCGCTTCCTTGCCGAGCAAGGCGCGGAGCTCGATGTGGTGATGCTGCACAGGGGTGAGGCGATTCCGTCGCTCGCCCCTTATGATTTTCTGCTGGTCATGGGCGGCGCCATGGACGTGTGGGAGACGGACGCCCACCCGTGGCTGAAAGACGAGATCGCCGCCATCCGCGAATGGACCCTCCAGCGCAACCGCCCCTACATTGGCGTCTGCCTCGGGCTGCAGCTGCTGGCCGTGGCATTGGGCGGCGAAGTTGGCCTCGCCCGCGCGGCCGAGGTCGGCTTCGGCAAGGTGGAACTCAACGCGCTGGGCCATGCTCACCCGCTGACGCGCGGCCTGCCCTCCACCTTCAAGATCATGCAGTGGCACCACGCCGAAGTGACCAAGCTTCCGGCCGGTGCGGAAGTGCTCGCCTCCTCCGCTGTGAGCCCCGTTCAGATCATGTCGGTCGGCCGCGAGATCATGGCAACGCAGTTCCACGGCGAGCTGACCCCAGCGCTGATCGACCGCTGGGCGCAGATCCCGCAGTACCTCGAATGGCTGGACCAGGCCGTGGGCCCGGGCGCTTACAGCCGCGTCAAGAATCAGTCCCGACTGCAGTTGACGCGAACAGAACGGGTGAGTCGCGCCATGTTCGACAATCTGCTGGCGTCCCGCCGCAACCTGCGCAAGGCGGCTTGAGCGCATCTCGGCACTGAATGCCTGTTTAACAGGCAGAATTTGCGCAGAATTTCATCATATTTCTTTGAGATTGCAAGAGAAACGGCTTCGCAGGCTGGCGTAGGTATAACAATTGCCACCCGTCGCTCGACTAAGAAATTTACACTATAGGTTGTTTTATAGCATCCCCACGCACACCAAAGGCGGGCCCGACGACAGCGGCAGCAAACCCTTGTGATAAAATGGGGAAACGTAAACACATGACGAACGTGACTTCGAAAAACCGTGCCGACAAGGATGTGCTGGACGCGGCAACAACCAGAACACGCCTTGAACTGATGTGGGGAAAATCCTTCGACCCGGAGGCCATGGGAACCAACCGCCTTCACCCGGCGGAGACCGCGCGCTTCATTGCCGATCAGATGCGCAAGCTTCGCATCGCGGCGATGCGATCAGGCCATTCGGCCCTCGTGTGGATGATCGAGAGTGCCTACTACGAGGCCTATACGCATGGGTGCAGCAAGCACGGGCTTGAGCCCGAGCCCGCCCGCCGCCGCGCCTAGGCCGGGAGACGGCGAAACGATACGAACTTGGGAAGATCAGAACCTTTAGGCCCTGCCTGGAGGTTCTTTTCTGTAATCGACTGCATCGAGTTGGTGCCCGCTGCGGGCTTGGCACGCATCAACTGGGCAATAACCGGGTCAAGTGTTGGACTGTCGAGACCGATGATCCCCAGTCCGGCCAGGGCACTTCGCACGGTGCAGCCAGCACCCAGGAATTTCATGACCCCTGATACTGCGAGCGGGCCATCGGGGCGGCAGGTCAGGAACATCGTGGAGAAGCAATCAGGGCCTGCCATCGGTTGAAGGTTGACGAACGTGATGCCGCGCAGGAGCCTCGACGCTTGGGCGGAGCCGATCAGGCTTGCCCCGCTCGGGCCATAAACGACCGGGCCGCCATGCCGGACGTGGTTGGCGGTATGGCCCATGGTGTCTGCATTGTGGAAAGAGTTGCGGCAAGTCTGAATTTGCCCGCCCCCTGGACGGTTCATGACATGGACGAGCCACGGCTCCAGAAGGTTCGGGTGTCCGAGGACCGGAAGGAAATTGTAATAGAAACCGTTCTGCAAGACGCCCTGCACCGATTGCCGCTGGGCATGGAGCCCTCCAAAGCTGGAGCGAATGGCACTAAAATCGATTTCTGAGTTGAAAATAAAATTCTCGCCGGGAGGTTCTGTCGCTTGGTCCGCCATGAGGTGTTCCACGCTCACGCCAAGATAGTCGCAGATCTTCCACATGTTGCGGGCGCTCGGGAGCATTTGCCCCGCGAGATACTTGTTGAACTGTTGGCGATTGATGCCCGTCCCCTTGCAGACACGGGCAATCGACCCAACCCTCATACAATGTTCACGCAATTCCTTCGAAAAGGCAGTCGCAGACATGGCCTTAACCCCGTGTAAATGGCGCCCGCAGTCATAGGTAAAATTACGATATTATTACAATCGAAAATGGCATCAGAATCACCGTGACGCAACAATTCCAGTTAGAAATTTGTTGATATCCTTCGGCATTCCCTTACGTCAATCAATGCAGCGCGTTCTCACGCTTGATCTCGGAGACCTTGAGCCCGCCTTCGCGTGGCAACGTGGCGGCCTGGCGGCCCCCCCTCAGTCTGCGAAATCGAAAGGTTCTATTGCGTTCTTTTCAGTATTTCTCCCAATCAGCTAGACACAAATACTTTCGCAAACGCGCGCATGGAAAACAAACTTTACGCTTCGCGAAACTGAGAAATTTGAATTTCATGTTGTTTGCAATAGCCTCATGTCTACCAGAGGTGTGGCTGACGATAGCTAAAACAACCTCTGTGATAAAATGGGGAAACGTAAACACATGACGAACGTGACTTCGAAAAACCGTGCCGACAAGGATGTGCTGGACGCGGCAACAACCAGAACACGCCTTGAACTGATGTGGGG
>Ga0194051_1000437_pt1 | contig 23770 bp, 24 predicted proteins | sample SepL2320m_MetaG_FD_161275 | JGI IMG/M metagenome (GOLD analysis project Ga0194051, IMG submission 161275) | Anoxic zone freshwater microbial communities from boreal shield lake in IISD Experimental Lakes Area, Ontario, Canada - Sep2016-L239-20m | ecosystem: Environmental > Aquatic > Freshwater >... | reverse complement strand
GGCTCCGGGAACCGGTCAGTGCTGGACCTCGACCGGGAAACCGGTCAGTGTTGGACCTCGACCGGGAAACCGGTCAGTGTTGGACCTCGACCGGGAAACCGGTCAGTGTTGGATGTAGTCGTGGGTTCCGGCAGCGGTCCGCAATTGATGGCGGCCGCGGCTCACCGAGCGAAGGGTGCCGTTGAGGTAGTCCTCGAATTGCGCCAGCTTGTTGTCGACGTAGATATCGCACTCGCCGCGCAGCCGGTCAGCCTCAGCGTGGGCCGCGTCAATGAGCCGGGTGGCTTCGCCATGGGCGGCCTGAACCACCTCGGTCGCCGACACCATCCGCTGCTGTTCCTTGATGCCCTCCTGGACGGCGTTCTCGTAGGAGATATTGCCGCTCTCGACCAGACGATCGGCCTCGGCCTTGGCCCGCATGGTCGCCGCCTCGTAATCACGCTTGGCTGTTGTGGCCAACCGGATTGACTCCTCGCGGGCCTCGCCGACCATGCGCTCGCTGTGCGCGCGGGCTTCAGAGACCATGCGGTCAGCCTGCGATTTGGCATCGGAGACCATGCGGTCCGCCTCGCCGCGGGCATGGCTGAGCACGGACTCGGCTTCGGCGTTGGCATTGGCCACCGCGGAGTCGGCATGTTCCTTGGCCTCGTTGAGCAGCGAGTCCCGAGCGTCCAGCACGTCTTGGGCATCGTCGAGTTCACCGGGGATGGCGTCCTTGATGTCGTCGACAAGTTCCAGCACATCGCCGCGAGGGACGACACAGCCGGCAGTCATTGGCACACCGCGGGCCTCTTCGACTATTGCGCTCAGTTCGTCGAGCGCTTCAAATACTCGGTACACGGCGCCACCCTCCAGCTTGTTGGTAGTGACCAGTGTGCCTGGTGTTACGCCTGTGACTGCGGTGCCGATGCGGTGTGTCGCCAAACAGACGGATAAATGACCCCTCAGGAGCCTGTGAGCTTGGCCTGCAGGCGGCGGTTCACCGAATCGGGCAGCAGCGCCGAGACATCCCCGCCAAGACCTGCCACTTCCCTGGCCAACGAGGACGAGACGAACGAATACTGCGGCCTGGTGGCGACGAAGAAGGTGTCCACCCCGGCGATGTGTTTGTTCATCTGGGCCATCTGCAGCTCGTACTCGAAGTCGGTCCCGGTGCGCAGGCCCTTGACGATCGCGGTGAACCCCCGGGCCTTGACGAAGTCGACCACCAGACCGTGTCCGGCCTCGACCCGCAGGTTCGGCAGGTGGGCGCATGCCTCGGTGATCATCGCGATCCGCTCGTCGACGTCGAACATGCCGGATTTCTTGGGGTTCACCAGCACCGCGACAATCAGCTCGTCGAACTGCGCGGTTGCTCGTTCGAACACGTCGATATGTCCCAGGGTGACCGGGTCGAAGGATCCCGGGCAGACCGCGCCGCTCATGGGTGATGACGCTAGCAGTCCCGGTGGCCGGATCCGGGGTTCGTTTCGGGGCCGACTTCGGCCCCGTCCAGTCGGGAGTCGCCGTAACGCCGCGGCGGCCACACCGTCCAGCCCGGCGGCCAGGTCAGGGCCGGCGAGGAATACGGGCGCTCCACCACCACGACACTGCCCGTATCGACCCAGCCATCGCGGCACAGGCTGGCCAGAACCTGATCCACCTCGTCGGGCGCCACCTCGTAGGGCGGGTCGGCCAGCACCAGGTCCATCGACTCCGGGGCTCCTGCCGCGAGCACCGTCGCCACCATCCCTCGACGCACCGTCGCCCCCGGCATGCCGACCACCTCGATATTGCGTCCGATCACCTCGGCGGCGCGCCGGTCGCTGTCGACGAACAGCACCGAGGCCGCCCCGCGGGAGAGCGCCTCGAGGCCCAGCGCGCCCGAACCGGCATACAGGTCGAGCACCCGCAATCCGTCAAAGTCACGACGCACGGCCAGCACGTTGAACAGCGCTTCGCGCACCCGATCGGTGGTCGGCCTGGTTCCACGCGGCGGAACGGCCAGCCGACGGCCCCCCGCCGCGCCGGCGACGATCCGGGTCACCTACTCACCGGACTAGATCAGGGTGGACCACCTAGATCAGGGTGGACCAGTAGTCCCAGAACCGGACCAGGATCGCCAAGACGACCGCGGTGAACCACAGCGCCACCAGCGGCCAGCGCCAGTGGTAGAGGAACCGGGTCACCGGGTTGCCGGCCAGCGGCCGCAGCGCGATCGAGGAGACCACCACGAGCAGTGGGACGGTTACCGACCAGACCACCATGCAGTACGGGCACAGCGCGCCGATCTCGTAGAGGCTCTGGAAGATCAGCCAGTGCACGAACACGACACCGATTCCGAGGCCGGTCATGAGGCCGACCCAGTACCACCGCGGCAGGCCGACCCGCGCCACCGACAGCACGCCGGTCACGATCACCAGGGTGAACGAGACCACACCGATCAGCGGGTTGGGGAACCCGAACGCCGATGCCTCCGGGCGCAGCATTATCGACCCGCAGGACAGCACCGGGTTGATACTGCAGCTCGGCACATAGGCCGGGTCCTTGAGCATCTCGATCTTCTCGATCACCAGGGTGGCCGCCGCAGTCAGCCCGATCACGCCGGCAATGAGGACCCACCAGGCGCTGGCGCGGCCAACCTGCACCGCGGCGCCGGCTCCGGAGTCGGTCGGGGCCCCGGCGGGCTGCACCGATTGAGCCGTGGTCAGGCTCATTGCGCCGGCGCGGCCGGTGCCGGGGTCGGCGCGGCGCCGGGGGGCGCCGGGGTCGGCGCGAGCGCGGGAACCGGTCCCACGATCTGGCTGACCTTAGCGATCAGCTCATCCGGGGTCGCCGGGCTGATGTCCTGCCCGTTGAGCCGGATCGTCGGGGTGGCGTTGATCTTCGCGGCGGCGGCCAGGCCCTTCACCATGTCGTTGTACTTGCCGCTGTCGATGCACGCGGGCACACCGCCGACGGCTCCCGACTGCCGCGCGGTCTCGATCAGCGACGCGTTATCGGGTCCGGTGCCCGATCCCTCCGGCGGCTGGTTGGCGAACAACGCCGAATGGAACCGGACGAAGGCATCCTTGCTCTCGTCGGCGACGCAGTAGGCGGCGTTGGCCGAACGCATCGAATAGCCCCTATTGGTCGCGTTGAGGATCGACACCATGTTGTAATCGATTGCCGCGGCACCGCTCTCGACGAGCTTGTTCAGCGAGGAGCTGTAGGTCTTTTCGAAGTCCCGGCAGTGCGGGCACTGGAAGTCCTCGTAGATCGACAGCACAGCCTTGGGCTCATCGGTGCCGTCCTTCTTGATCAGGGCACTCGAGGTGATCCGTACCGACTGGGCTTCGCTGCCGGGCTTGTTGTCTTTGCCCTTCACGATGAAGAGCACCAGTCCGACGGCGAACAGGATGACCAGCGCGGTCAACCCCAGTCGGATGGCAAGATCGCGCTTGCGGTCCTGGGCGTTGAGGTCGTAGCGGGGCGAGCTTTTCTTATTGGTGGCCACGGTTCGGCTTAATCCTCGCTGTCGATGACGTGGGGCAGGCGCCTCCAGAGTACCGGCGGTGCCCAGCGCGCCGGATTCAGTCGTGAAACAGGTGTGCCCGCAAAGCAGAAATCATCTCCGCGTTGGCCCGGCTGACTCCGCCGCCGAGGACGTTGAGGTTGAGGAAAGCATGGATCATCGAGCCCATTCGTCGGTGATCCACAGCGACCCCGGCCTCCCGGAGTTTGGCCGCATACTGCTCGCCTTCGTCACGCAGTGGGTCGAATCCGCCGGTCACCACCAGTGCCGGGGACAGCCCGGACAGGTCGTCGGCCAGCAGTGGGGAGACCAGGGGGTCGGTGACGTCCAGACCCGAACCGCCGATATAGGCCTCCTGGAACCAATCCATATCGCGCTTGGTCAGCAGGAACCCGTCGCCCAACAGGATGCGCGAGTGGGCGAGGCCCCGGAAATCGGTGACCGGGTAAATCAGCCACTGCAACGACGGCAGTGGATCGCCGGCATCACGGGCCTGCCGGGTGACCACAGCCGCCAGGCATCCGCCGGCACTGTCGCCGGCCACCGCGACCCGTCGGGGATCGGCGCCCAGTTCGCCGGCATGCTCCCGGGCCCACCGGTAGGCGGCGTAGGCATCGTCGACGGCGGCCGGCGCCTTGTGTTCGGGAGCCAGACGGTAGTCGACGGCGAGTACGTGCACGCCCGCGTCACGGCAGATCAATCGGCAGGCCGCGTCGTGGGTGTCGAGGTCGCCGAAGACGAACCCGCCACCGTGGAAGAAGACCACCAGCGGCGTCGGCTCGCCGCCGGCTGCGGGGCGGTAGTGCCGGGCCGGGATGACACCGGCCGGGCCCGGGATGGACACCGATCGGATCCCGGCTACCCGAACATCGGGCTCGTCAAGGGTCTGGGTGAGGTCACGGTTACCGGCCCGGGTGGCGGCGACGTTGTCGGCCACCACCAGGCTTTCGACACCGAGTGCGCGCTGCGCGGCCAGCATCATCTGCAGTGAAGGGTCCAGCGTGTTGCCGTCGATCGTGACAGCCCGGCCACCGGAGAGCAGTCGTTTGAGCCCGTTGGGCAGGCGGGGAATCAGCTTGACGCCCAATCGGTTTCCCGCGATCAGAGCCCGCTCCTTGACGGCGCGGCGCCGGGGTGCGCCGACCATGCTTACTGTCATGGCTGCCTCCTCGCTCACATTCGGCGGCGCCGCGCGCCCGACCTCGCGGGGAGCTTACGCCCACCGCACTAAACCGACTCTGTCGCGGTCGCGCAGCACTGGCCGAATCGCCGTGGGCGCTGCGTACTATCCTCAGCCGAAGACGACGTTCGGTGGCCCACCGGAGAACTTCAAGGCACAGGCAGGTGACATGACGCCGACGGCGGGGATTCCCACCCTTGCGCTCAGCGACGACCACCGCATCCCGGTGCTCGGGCTCGGCGTCGCCGACCTGCCGGCGGCCGCGGCCGAGGCCGCGGTGACCGCGGGGCTGGCTGCCGGTTACCGCCTGATCGACACCGTCCCTGGTATCGAAGAAGCCGTCGGCCGGGCCATCGCCAATTCCGGCGTCGCGCGAGAAGAGCTTTTCATCACCGCCAAGCTGACGAACGCCGACCAGGGTTTCCAGGGCGCGCAGGACGCCTGCAAGGCCAGCCTGACCAGGCTCGGCCTGGACTACATCGACCTGTGCCTGCTCGACTGGCCCGTGGACCAGAACGGTGTGTATATCGACGCCTGGGGCGGGCTGATGAAGGCCCAGCAGGTTGGTGACACCCGCTCTATCGGCGTCGGCAACTTCAGTCCAGAGCAACTGACCGACCTGATCGACCTGACATTCGTCACGCCGGTGGTCAACCAACTCGAACTGCATCCGCTGTGCAATCAGGCCGCCATGCGGGCCGTTGACGCCGGATACTCGATCATCACCGAGGCTTACGGGCCGTTGGGCATGGGTACGCTGCTGGACCACCCGGCGATCGCGACGGTGGCCGCCGCGCACCGAAAGACACCCGCGCAGGTGCTGATCCGGTGGAGCATCCAGTTGGGCAACGTGGTGATCCCCGGGTCGTCGGAGCCGGCCCGGATCGCCGAGAACATCGACGTATTCGACTTCGAACTGACGTCGGCCGAGATCGAGATCCTCAACGGCCTCGACGACGGCACCCGGTTCTGGCCCAACCCGAATTCGTAGAAAGCTGCAGCGCCATCGAACTTTTTAGCGCGATCGACCATGTCGCCACCCAAACCCTGGTCACGGTTCTGTCCTATGAGCTGACCTGGCTTGAATTCGTTGCCGTGGTGACATCGCTGACCGGGGTATGGCTCGGCACCACCGGCAAGAAGATCACCTGGCCGTGGTGGGCCTTAAGCAGCGCCCTGTACGGGTGGCTGTTCTACCACTGGGATCTGTTGGCCAGCGCCGCGTTGCAGTTGGTCTTCATCGCCGCGGCGATATGGGGTTGGTTCGGTTGGCCATCCCGAGGTGCGCAACCTCGTGCCGCGACGACGGGGCAGCGCTTGGCCGTCGGGGTTGTGGGAGCAGGCGCCACCGCGGTCCTTGCGCCGTGGTTCGCATCGATCGGTGCGGCGACCACATGGCCGGATTCATTCGGTTTGGTGTTCAGTATCGTCGCCCAGATCCTCATGGTTCGCGAATACCGCGAGAGTTGGGCGGTGTGGTTCGTCGTCGATGCGGTCTACACGGTGGAGTACGCCTACAACGGGTTGTACTTCACGGCGATCCTGTATGCCGTTTTCACCGCGATCGCGGTCCGCGGTTGGGTTCGATGGAAATCGGAACTCAACACCGAATTGATTTTGATGAAGTGATACCGCGCTACACCGTGGGCGACATTGTCGTTCAGGTGCGCGCGGCAGATGTTCTCTGCGGGTCAACCCGCGTCGTCACGATTGACGGTCCGGCAGGTTCGGGTAAGACAACCCTCTCGGCGTCCCTTGCCGCCGGGTTGGCCGACTGCCAGATCATTCATATGGACGACTTGTATGACGGCTGGTTTCAGGATCTGGATCGCGAACTCGCTGAGCGCATCGAAACCTCGATCTTTGAACCCTTACGACTCGGCGCGGAGCCCCGATATGTCAAATATGACTGGCATATTCGCGCATTCACCGAACTCGTCACGGTCCCTCGTTCTCCGTACGTGATCCTTGATGGCGTGGGATCAGGGAATTCGATGCTCCGTGAGTGTGTTGCACTCGCGATCTGGATTGAATCCGATCCGGAGTCATTGGTGAATCGAGTCCTCGACCGCGACGGTGCGCATCTGCGTGACGACCTCCTGCGCTGGCAGCAACACGAGTCGGAATACTTTGCCGCCCATGGCGTTAGGGAGGCCGCTGACCTGCATCTCCGGGGCGACTACTGATTTCTTTCGGTGGGTTCAACCCGCGGGGCAGGTCATTGCGACCCGCCGCAATTCCTGTGCCGAAGTCTCGTCAACCGGCAGGTTGTAGCCGCGGAGCACCGCGATGAAACCGATCGCGTACTGGCACCAGAACGCAGCGTTGGGTGGCATCCAGGTGCCCGGCGGCTGATCTGACTTGTCCTGGTTGGCCTCCCCGGCGACGGCAAGCAGGTTGGCTGGATCGTTGGCGAAGCGGAGCCGCATCTCGTCGGTCCAGTTTCGCGCACCCATATCCCAGGCGAACGCCAACGGCACCAGGTGGTCGATCTGCACCGACGCACCCACACCAGCGCCGCGGACGAAGGCCACCGTGGCGTTGGTGTACGGGTCGCGCAGGGTGCCGGCAGCGACTGCCTGCGGGCAGCGTTTGGTGACCACGTAGGTCTTATCGGCCAGGTCGCGGTTGAGGATGTCGTCACGAGTGTCGCAGCCGTTGTATCCGCCCGGTGCGCCGTTGTCGTCATCCCAGGCGTCCCCGAAGGCAGCCCGCCGGTAGTCATAACCCCGGATGCGTTCCGGGACCACGGTCAGTCCGGCGAGCACGTCGGCCCCCGGTGCGACGGTCGGCACCTCGGCACGGGCGGTCGGATCGGGCGGCCCCGATGCGGAGATCACCTCAGCGGCGACGATCACGGCCAGGGCCGCGAACACCGCCAGCCAGAGCAGTGGTCCACGCTTCATGCCTTGTCCAGATAGTCGATGCGGTCGGTTCCGGTGAACTGCCGGGCCACCAGTGCCATGCCGAGGCTATCGGGGTCGCCCGGATACAGCGAGTCACACAGTTCACGGGCGGTGAGAATCACGTCGAGATGCTCGGCAAGGGACAAAAAGCGCAACGACCCCGCTCGCCCGGACTGATTGAGCCCCAACACATCTCCCTCCCGACGCTCAGCCAGGTCAAGGTCGGCCAGAACGAAGCCATCCAGGGTCGCGGCCACCGCCTTGAGCCGGTCGCCTACCTTGGAGTCCTCGGGTAGCCGGGTCGCCAGCAGACACAGGCTCGGGTGCGCGCCACGGCCGATCCGGCCGCGCAACTGGTGCAGTTGGCTGATGCCGAACCGGTCGGCATCGATCACCACCATCACCGTGGCGTTCGGGACGTCGACCCCGACCTCGATCACAGTGGTGCAGACCAGAACGTCGATCTCGCCGGCCCGGAACGCGGTCATCACCGCGTCCTTCTCCTCCGCCGGCAGCCGCCCGTGCATGAGTCCGAGTCGCAGCCCGGACAGTGGCCCACGACTCAACTGCTCGTACAGCGTGGTGACGGGGATCGGTGGCGTCCCCTGTTCCTCATCAACGATTTTGTCGCTCTCGTCGATGCGGGAAGCGACGACGTAGGCCTGGCGCCCCGCGACGACTTCCTCGGCGACCCGCTGCCAGGCCCGCTCCAGCCACTGCGGTTTCGCGTTGACGAAAATGGTGTTGGTGGCGATCGGCTGCCGTCCGCGTGGGAGTTCGCGCAGTGTCGAGGTCTCCAGATCGCCGAAGACGGTCAGCGCGACGGTACGCGGGATCGGGGTTGCAGTCATCACCAGAAGATGCGGTGTCAGACCATCGGGGGCTTTGGCGCGCAGGCGATCTCGTTGTTCGACCCCGAAGCGGTGTTGTTCATCGACCACGACGAGTCCGAGTCGGCAGAACTCGACCGACTCCGACAGCAGCGCGTGGGTGCCGATCACGATGCCGGCCTGTCCCGTCGCGACCTCGTCGCGCGCCTGACGCTTCTGCGCGGCCGACATCGACCCAGTCAACAGTGCCACCCGGGTGGCGCTCTCATCTCCGCCGAGTTGCCCGGCCATGGCGAGCGGACCCAGAACATCACGAATCGACCGGGCATGTTGGGCAGCAAGGACTTCCGTGGGCGCCAGCAGTGCGCACTGATAGCCGGCGTCCACCATCTGCAGCATCGCCAACACCGACACGATGGTCTTGCCGGATCCGACTTCACCCTGCAGCAGCCGATTCATCGGTTTGGTTCCGGACAGCTCCGAGACCAGCACGCCGAGCACGTCGGTCTGGCCCGCGGTCATCTCGAAGGGCAGGCGAGCCGACAGCGCGACGAACAGGCCATCGGAGCCCGGCGGCGCCGGTGGGCCGGACGCGGCGAGTTCGCTGTGACGGCGCTTAGCGAGGGCCCACTGCATCCCCACCGCTTCATCGAAGGTCAGCCGCTCACGGGCACGCTGGCGGTCGATCTCGTTCTCGCCCAGGTGAATCGCCCGCAGTGCTGCGTCCTCGGACATCAGATCATGTTGTTGCACAAAGGTTTCCGGTAGTGGCTCCGGGATGGGGTCAACGACGTCGAGAACCTGGCGCACGCAGGCGTAGATATCCCAGCTCTGCAGTTTCGCCCTGGACGCATAAATGGGGAAGAAATCCCGTTCGAAGGGCGACATGTCGAAATCGCCGGTATGATCCTTGGCGGACGCTGCGATGGTTTTCAGCGACTTCGTTCCGCCGAGCCGGCCCGACGGCGAGTTCAGAATCAGATACCCGGGATGGGTGAGTTGCATGGTGCCCCTGAAGTAGCCCACTTCACCGGACAGCATCAGTCGGGTGCCCTTGACCAACTGCTTCTTGAGAAATTTTGCGTTGAAGAAGGTCGCGGTCACCCTCGGGCGGCGGTTACTCAAGGTGACGACGAGATACTCCCGGCGGGGGGTGCGGTTGGTCCACCGGACCTCGGCGCTGTCGATCTCACCGACGAAGGTGACGTGATCGCCGGGTTCGGGTGGGTCGTCGTCCTCCCCCAGTACCTTGCTGCCCTGGCTGTACTTGCGCGGATAGTGGCGCAGCAGATCGTCGACGGTGCGGATACCGAAGAACTCGTCAAGTGCCTTCGACGCTTTGTCGCCGAGGACGCGATCGAGCCGATCGGTCAGGGACACCACGGCTATTCCACCCCGACCAGCAGGACGTCACCCCGGTGATCGGTGCGGTAACTGCTGAACTCGGTGCCCGGGTGACGACGGCGAACATGCTCGGACAGTGATTCGGCGATATCGTCACCGGCCGGTCCGGCACCCTCGCCGATCAGCACGGTGATCAGTTCGCCGCCGGAGCCCATCAGCAGGTCGATCAGCCGGACTGCCGCGGCTCCGAGGTCTGCTGCCACCACCACCACTTCTTCGCCGGCGATACCGAGACCGTCACCGGGTTCGCAGGCGCCGGCCCAGGTCAATGCTTTTCCGGTGGCCAGCCGCACCGATCCATGCCGCGAACCGGCCGCCGCCCGGGCCATGGTGTAACCGTCGTCGACGGCCTGGCGGGACGGATCATGCACGGCCAGCGCCGCCAGACCCGCCACCATGGATCCGGCCGGCAGTGCCACCACATCGATACCCCATCCGATCGCGGCGGTGCAGCCGGCCACCAGGTCCTCGGCTGAGACGTACCCGTTGGGCAGCACCATCACCTGGGCGGCACCGGTGTCGACCAGGGCGCGTAGGAGTTCCTCGGCGCTGACGCCGTCGTCCGGATCGATCAGGTCGGCGTCCGGGCGCACCACGGTCGCACCCTCCGCACGGAACAACTCCTCGGCGCCGTCCCCGTCGATGACCGCCAGCACCGCGCGCTGTCTGCTCCAGGCGCCCGGCGCCACCCGGCCGGAGGCCAGGGCCGAGATGCGGATCTTGCTTACCGCTCCGGCCGCCAGGCCCGCCTCGACCGCCGCACCCGCGTCATCAGTGTGCACATGCACCGAATGCCGGTCTGCGGTTGACGGTGCCAGCGCTATCGAGTCGCCCAACCGCTCGAGTGCGGCGCGCAGTCGATCCAAACCCCCGACGTCACAGTCACCGACCAGATACATGACCTCGAATTGGGGCGCACCGGTCGCGGCGACACCGTGGCCGGCTGCGGCCGGCCCGGATCGGACACCGTGGCCGGCTGCGGCCGGCCCGGGTTGGTAGTCGCGACGATGCGGCGAGTGACCGGTGATCGTTGCGGTGAGCGTATCGAGCAACACCAGCAGTCCGCGCCCGCCGGCGTCCACCACGCCCGCCTCGGCGAGCACCGGGAGTTGGTCGGGGGTGCGCTCGAGTGCGATCTCGGCGGCCTCACCGGCGCCGGTGAGCACCTGCGCCAGACCCGCGCCCTCGGTAGCACCCTGTTCGACCGCGTCCGCGGCGACCTGCAGCACCGACACCACGGTGCCGGCCACCACCTCACCGCCCATCGCCGACACCACCAGCACGACCGCATGCCGCAGCGTCGCGGCGAGTAGCGCCGCATCGACATCGGCGAGATCGGTGTCGGCCAGATCGGTGTCGGTCTTCGCGTCCGCCGTCACGTCCGCCAGAGCGCGCAGGATCTGCGCCAGAATCACCCCGGAGTTACCGCGCGCGCCGTCGGAGGCGCCGCGGGCCAGCGCCGCGGCAACCTTGGCGACATCGCCGGAGGCGGCGGCCGGGTCCGCCTCGGCCAGCGCCGAGCGCATGGTGAACAGCATGTTGGTGCCGGTGTCGGAGTCGGCCACCGGGAAGACGTTGAGCCGGTTGATCTCATCGGCGTGGCGCAGCAGGTCACCCACGGCGGAATGCGCCCAGTCACGCAGGGCTGATGCGTCCAGCCGCCGGTCCGGCATCGACACCTCCTGATCCCTGGCACCCTCGGCGTTTCTGGGTCAGCCTAGCCAGATCACCCGACAGTCGAGGTCACCCTTGGGGGCAGCGGCACCGGACCCAGGTCAGCGAGGTGACCAGCGGTCCGACACCCGTTTTGGCGTTGATCTCCCCACCCCGGTATCCTGACGTTGCTGTCGGGTCACCCGCTACGCGGTTGTTGGCCCTTTTTCACGATCTGAGGAGTTCGAGATGGCTGCCGTATGCGACGTCTGCGGGAAGGGCCCCGGCTTCGGTAAAGCCGTGTCGCATTCGCATCGCCGGACCAACCGGCGCTGGAACCCCAACATCCAGACCGTCCGCGCCACCGAGCGTCCCGGCGGCAACAAGCGCCGGGTGAACGTCTGCACCTCCTGCCTCAAAGCCGGCAAGATCACCCGCGGCTAGCAGCCGTTCTGCGACTGGTCGTCGCTGGAAGGCAGGCGCCAGTCCAGAGCCGAGACGCCCATCCCGGCCAGCAATTCGTTGGCTCGGCTGAACGGTCGCGACCCGAAGAATCCCCTGCTCGCCGACAGCGGCGAGGGATGGGCTGACTCGATCACCGCGCACCCTCCCTCAGCCAACAGCGGGGTCAGTGTGGCGGCATCGCGGCCCCACAGGATCGCCACCATCGGCTCGTCTCGGGCAGCCAGTGCCCGGATCGCGCATTCGGTGACCGCTTCCCACCCCTTTCCGCGATGCGAGGCCGGGGTGCCCGCACGCACCGTCAGCGCCCGATTGAGCAGTAGGACGCCGCGCTGCGCCCACAGCGTGAGGTCACCGCTGGCGGGGGCCGGATAGCCCAGGTCAGCGCTGTACTCGGTGAAGATGTTCGACAGGCTGCGCGGCAGCGGCCGCACATCGGGGGCCACCGAGAAACTCAGTCCCACCGCGTGCCCCGGTGTGGGATAGGGATCCTGGCCGACGATGAGCACCCGGACTGCCTCGAAGGGAAAGGTGAAGGCCCGCAGCACATTAGGGCCTGCCGGTAAGTAGCTCCGATCGGCGGCGATCTCGGCGCGCAGGAACTCACCCAGCTGCGCGACCTGGTCGGCCACCGGGGCCAGAGCCGTCGCCCAACCGACCTCCACGAGCTCGCTCAACGGCCGGGCACTCACGATTGACAAACTAGCGTGCCGCCTTTTTCGACGTGCACTAAGTTATTACAGGTGATCGTCTCAGCAGCCCGCGCCGTCGCGCGGTGGATCTCCCCCGCCCTGGCGGTTGCGGCCGTCGTGAGCACCGTGTGCTCGCTCGAAGTGGCACAGTCCTGGCCCGCCCCGGCGGTCCGCCTGGCTTCGGAGTCCAACCCGCTGGCCGGAAAGCCCTTCTACGTGGATCCGATTTCGGCGTCAATGGTCGCCGCGAGGAGCGCCAATCCGCCTAATGCCACGTTGACCGCCATCGCCAACACGCCTCAGGCGTACTGGCTCGACCACGCATTCCCCACCTCCACCGTCGCCAGCACGGTGTCGCGGTTCGTCGGCGCGGCGCAGGCTGCCGGAAGTATGCCGCTTCTGGTTCTTTATGCGATCCCGCACCGAGACTGCGGAAGCTTCGCAGCGGGCGGATTCGCCTCGGGTGCCGACTACAGCCGATGGATCGGCGCTGTCGCCGCCGGCCTGGGCTCAATGCCCGCGGCAATTATCCTGGAACCCGATGCGCTGGATATGGCCGACTGCCTGTCCGCTGACCAGCGCCAGGAACGCTACGGATTGATCCGCGCCGCCGTCGAGATGCTGACCCGGGACCCAGCCGCGGCCGTCTACATCGATGGTGGGCACTCGAGGTGGTTGAGCGCCGAAGAAATCGCCGTCCGCCTCAACCTTGTCGGGGTGGAACGCGCACGGGGCTTCAGCCTCAATACGACAAACTACTTCACCACCGAGGAGGAGATCGGGTACGGCGAGGCTGTTTCCGCTCTGACCAACGGTGCCCACTATGTGATCGACACGTCGCGCAACGGTGCCGGCCCTGCGCCGGATTCCGCGCTGATGTGGTGTAACCCCAGTGGCCGCGCACTGGGCGTCCGGCCCACCACGGCCACGGCGGGCGCGCACGCTGACGCCTATCTGTGGGTCAAACGGGTCGGTGAATCGGACGGATCATGCAACCGCGGGGAGCCGCCGGCGGGGCGCTTCGTCAGCCAGTGGGCCTTAGAGTTGGCCCACAACGCGGGTCAGTAGACCCGGCCTGACCGCACCGGTCAGTCGAACGACTGCCAACCCGCCGCACCGGACCACGCCACCCCGTCGAGCAGAACCTCGCCTGCGCCATCCCTCGGGGCGTTCCTGACGGTTCCGATTACCCGCCAGCCTGGCGGCGGCGCATCCGGAAAGCAGGCGACCAGTGCGTGGTCCTCGCCGCCGCCCAGCACCAGCGACCACGGGTCGGCTCCGACCGCCCGTGCGGCCGCCGTCACCGCCTCGACGTCGGGGCGCAGTGCGGCGCGATCAAGGTCCATCGTGACGCCGGAGGCTATCGCGATATGACCGAGGTCTGCCAGTAGACCGTCGGAGACGTCGGTCATGGCCTGCGCTCCCGCCTCGGCGGCGACCAAGCCCTGCCCATACGGCGGCCGCGGCACCAGATGACAACGCCGCAGATCCTCGAAGTCATTGATTCCCCTATCCCACAAAGCAAGTCCCGTTGCGGATCGACCCAATTCACCAGCCACCGCGATCACCGAACCGACCTGCGCACCGCTACGTAACACCGGAGCACGGCCGCCCAGATCACCCAGCACTGTCACCGATACCACCCACTGGGGGCTGGCGACGAGATCTCCGCCGATGATGCCCGCACCGAGTACCGCGGCCTCGGCCCACATACCGTCGCCGAGTTCGGTCACCTGCGCCGCCGACGTGCTCGCGGGCGCACCGAATCCCACGACGAAGGCTGTGACACGCCCACCCATCGCCTCGATATCGGCGGCGTTCTGCGCGATCGCCTTGCGGCCGACGTCATGCGCAGTAGACCAGTCCAGCCGGAAATGGCGGCCCTCGATGAGCATGTCCGTGCTGACGGCCATCCGACCATCCGGTGCGTCGATCACGGCGGCGTCATCACCGGGTCCGACACTGACGCCGACCGCGTTCGGTCGCCCGGTGATGAGACGGTCCAGAACGGCGAACTCCCCCAGTTGTTTCAGCGTGGGATCGGACCCGTCTGCCACCGCATCTCCTCGTCGAAGTCCCGTCACGAGCCCTGCGCTACCTTGAGCACGTCAGTCTAGGACCAGCAGTCGCGACATCGAGGAGACGAGGTGCCCGGCGATAGCGCGGATGAGCATGAAGAGCCCGAAGAGCCTGCGCCAGGCTCCCCCGTTGATTCCGACAGCGCCGGTCCATCCCGCGCTCTGCTGATCGCCGCGCTCACGCTTGCAGTCGTGACGGTCGGCACGATCCTGGCGATCGCCGCGACCCGGCACCCGGCGACCACACCGGTCGCCATCGCAGCCGTGCCGGCACCTGCGGCGCAAACACCCGAATGTCAGGCGCTGCTCGCCACACTTCCCGATTCCCTCGGTGACCTCCGGCGCGCCGAAACCGCCCAGCCCACGCCGGCTGGCACCGCCGCCTGGCGCGGCAACGGCGACCGCGAACCGGTCATCCTGCGCTGTGGACTGGACCGGCCCGCGGAGTTCGTCGTCGGCAGACCCATCCAGATGGTGGATGACGTCGGATGGTTCCGCATCGATGACAGCGATACCCGCCGCAGTACCTGGGTCAGCGTGGATCGGCCGGTGTACATCGCGTTGACCCTGCCGGCCGATTCGGGACCGACGCCGATCCAGGCCATGTCCGAGCTGATCGCGCGCACGATGTCGGTCTTACCGATACGGCCCGGACCACCAGCCTGACAGACCTCAGCGCAGACCGGTGCCGCGGGCGAGTGCGGTTTCCACCATGGTTCCCAGCAGGGTCGGGTAGTCCACCCCGCTGGCGCCCCACATGCGCGGGTACATCGAGATCGTGGTGAACCCCGGCATGGTGTTGATCTCATTGACAATCGGACCCTGCTCGGTCAGGAAAAAATCAACCCTGGCCAGGCCCTGGCAGTCCAGCGCGGTGAAAGTGCGAATCGCCAAGTGTCGCAACTCGTCTGCGATCATGCCATCCAGTACGGCCGGTACGTCGAGTTCGGCGGCGTCGTCAAGATATTTTGTATCAAAGTCGTAGACGCCAGCCCCGGGCACCTTGATCTCACCAATGGTGCTGGCCTTCACCGAGCCATCCGGGAACTCCAGCACTCCGCATTCCAATTCGCGGCCGTCAATCGCAGCTTCGATGATAACTTTCGGGTCGTGCCGACGGGCCTCAGCGATCGCCGACTGAAGTTCACCCGCCGAGGTGACCCGGCTGACCCCGATCGAGGAACCGCCGCGGGCCGGTTTGACGAACAGCGGAAAGCCTAGACGCTCAACGTCTTCCGCGGTCGGGCTGTCCTGCCGGGCACGCAGTACGACGTAATCACCGATCGGCAGGCCGGCGGCAGCGCACAGCTTCTTGGAGAACTCCTTATCCATCCCGGCCGCACTGGCGAACACCCCGGCACCGACGTAGGGAACATCGGCAAGCTCCAACAATCCCTGGATAGTGCCGTCCTCCCCATAGGGTCCGTGCAGGATCGGAAAAACGACATCCACCGCAGCCAGCATCTCGGCGGCCAGAGCCAGCGGTGTTTCTGATTGACCGGTGACTGCGGGCAGTCGCCGGCCGGTGATGGCTAGATCCTCGGGGCGTGCGTCGGTGCGCAGCCAGATCCCGTCGGAGGTGATGCCGACCGGAATCACCTCGAAGCGCTGCGGGTCGAGGTGGCGCAGGATGCTGCCGGCCGACACACACGATATGGCGTGCTCAGAGCTACGACCGCCGTAGACAACGGCGACGCGGATCCGAGCTCGGTGGCGGCGGTCTGTCACAAACTAGAGAGGCTACCGCGGTATCCGGTTACCGATACAGCAGAACGCGTTGGCTACGGTGTGCGTTATGAAAATCCAGCCGTCACGCCCCAACCTGCCGCTGTCACGCACATTCGCACCCGCGTTTACCGCCGTCGTGATGCTCGGAGCGGTAGTGGTCGGGTGTTCGAAACCGGCCACCTATGACCAATCCGCACCGGCCATCCCCAGCAATGCCGAGGCCGCCACACAGGTCACGCGTCTTTTCGAAGGCGTGCTCAAGAAGGATCAGGCGGATCTGAAGAAGTTCCTCGCACCCAACTTCGTGCTCCAGCGCACCACCGGCGGTGGCCTGGATCGCGACACCTTCATCGCCGGACTGCCGGACCTCAATGGCTACAAGCTCGACCCCATCACCGGCTGGCGGTTCGGAGACACCCTGACCGCAACCTATAGCGCGAGTACCGACCTGCGCGTGGAAGGTCAGAAGTTCCCCGCAACGCCCAGCCCTTTCCTGAGTACGTTTATCCGCGTTGACGGCCAATGGCACCTGGTCTCGCACGGCAACTTCGCCGTTCCCACGTAGTTTTCGCCTCAGCCCGCGTCCAGCGCCCGCCGGACATCGGCTACCAGATCGTCGGTGTCCTCGATACCCGCTGAGATCCGGGCGAATCCGCTCGGCACCTCGTCACCCCACCGTTGCCTGCGATCCACGCAGGTGTGGATGCCGCCGAAACTGGTCGCCGCCAGCATCAGGTCACTGTGTCGAACCAGCGCCTGCACGGCCCCGGCATCAGCGAGTTCGATCGACACCAGGCCGCCGAATCGACGCATCTGGGTGGCGGCGATCGCATAGGACGGATCGGCAGGCAATCCCGGATAACGGACCGCACGCACCCGCGGGTGGCTTGCGAGTTCGACGGCCAATGCCAGTGCGTTCTGACACTGCCGTTCGAAGCGCAACCCGAGGCTACCGATACTGCGCATCAGCAGCCAGGCCTCCAATGAGCCGAGGATCGGACCGGCCAGTAACCGCTCTCGCTCGATCGCCGCCATCAGGTCGGGCTCACCGCCGGCGACGTACCCGGCGAGCAGATCACTGTGTCCAGCAAGTGCTTTGGTGGCGCTGGCCACCACCAGATCGGCACCGAGCGACAACGGCTGCTGACCAAGCGGGGTCGCGGTGGTGTTGTCCACCACCAGGTGACGCCCGCGGCTACGACAGATTCCGGCGAGCCGGTTCAGATCTACCACGTCCAGCGCCGGATTCGTCGGCGTCTCGGCCAGCACCACGTCAGCGGTCTCGGCAGCCTCGCACAACTGTGCAGCCGTCACCTCGCGCACCGTAACACCCAGGGGGGCAAGACTTTCCAGCGCATAACGACGCACCTGGTAGTAGCCGTCGGCAGGGACGACGAGTACCGAGCCCGGTCTAACCAGGACGCGCAGGGTCGCGGCGACCGCGGCCATTCCGGAGCCGAAGACCAGCGCCGAGTGCGCCGCTTCCAGACTCGCCAGTGCCGACTCCAGTCGGCTCCAGGTGGGATTGGAGTAACGGCCGTATACGTGTGGCTCGGAGCCCTCATCATCGGAGAGGTGATAGGCCGATGCCGGTACCGGGATCGGGCTCAGCGGCTGACCAGGAATCGCCTCGCTATCAACCGCTTTGACGGTGCGGGTGGAGTCGCCGTAGCGTTGGGTTCGGTCACCCTGGGTCATCGTTTCACTCCGCTTTGGTGCTGCGGCCCAAAAGTAATGCTACCGCCTCGTCGACGGACAAACCTTTGTGGCACACCTGGTTCACAGCGTCGGTCAGCGGCATCTCAACGTCATAGCCGGACGCCAATTCCAAGATCGATGTACACGAGGTGAAACCCTCGGCGACGTGGGCTTCGGTAGCCCGCATCACCGCCGCCAGGTCATCGCCACGGCCAAGCCGGTAACCGAATGCGCGATTGCGTGACTGGGCCGAGGTGCAGGTGGCCACCAGGTCACCCACCCCGGCGAGTCCGGCGAGTGTTGTGACCTTGGCGCCCAACGCGATTCCCAACCGCATAATCTCTGCCAACCCACGGGTGATGATGGCCGCGGCGGTGTTTTCACCCAGGCCCGCCCCGGCGGCCATTCCGCAAGCCAGTGCGATGACGTTCTTGCATGCCCCACCAATCTCGGTGCCCACCACGTCGGAGTTGGTGTAGGGCCGTAGATATCCGGTATCCAGCGCACCTTGCAAAGCAACTGCCCGAACGGAGTCCGCGCACGCCACCACCGTGGCAGTGGGTTGCTCTTCGGCGACTTCGGCGGCCAGATTCGGTCCGGAGACCACCGCGACCTGATCCGATTCCACACCCGTCACCGCGACGATCACCTCGCTCATCCGAAGACATGTGCCGAGTTCGATGCCCTTGGCCAGGCTGACCAATGTCGCTCCGGTCGCGATATCCCCCCGCCACACCTCGAGGTGTCCCCGCATCGTCTGCGACGGCACACCCAGCAGCACGGTGCTCATCCCGTCGAGTGCCCGGGCGGGGTCAGCGGTGGCCCGGATCGAGGGTGGCAGCAGTACACCGGGCAGGTAACTGCCATTGATATGGGAGGTGTTGATCTCATCGGCCACCTCCGGCCGACGGGTCCATAGCCTGACCTCGCTTCCGGCGTCGGCAAGCACCTTGGCCACGGCGGTGCCCCAGGCGCCGGCACCCATCACCGCCGCCGTCCCCAGCGAGCCACTCATCTCGCACTCCACCTCTGCGCACCATCCCTGGCCCTCGTCGGCAAGGGCGCCGTTCAACCTAATCACGCCGACGCTGGCAGGATGGCGACATGAGCGGTGAGCCTGATGTCGGCCTGATCATCGCCGTCAAACGCCTCTCTGCGGCCAAGACCCGACTGGCATCTCTTTTCTTGACGGGTGCACGCGAACGCGTCGTTCTCGCGATGCTCATCGACACCATCGCCGCCGCCCGGGCCGTCGCGGGAGTCGGATCAGTCACCGTGGTGACACCGGATCTCACGGCCGCCGCCGCGGCCCGTGAGTTGGGCGCGATTGTGCTTGCAGACCCCACCCCGTCGCGCCACCCCGACCCGTTGAACAATGCCGTGCTGGCGGCGTATCAGTCCCTCCTGCAGACGATGGCGAATATCGTCGTACTGCAAGGTGATTTACCGGCCCTGAAGACCACGGAACTTCACGAGGCGTTGGCATTGGCCCGCCCATATCCACGAAGTTTCGTGGCCGACCGCCAAGGCAGCGGCACCGCGGCACTGTTCGCATTCGGGGTGAATCCTCAGCCGCGATTCGGCCCGGATTCGGCGTCACGACATCGGGAGTCCGGAGCCGTCGAACTCACCGGCGCCTGGCCGGGTCTGCGATGCGATATCGACACACCCGAGGATCTTGCCGCAGCGCGGGTGCTGGGGGTTGGACCGGCGACGGCCGCGGCCATCGCCTGACATAGCCGGGAGCTTGGTGAATATTTGGCGGCAGTCGTCCTCATGTGGCGGGGATAGGGGATGATGTGGCAATGACCGAGGCCGAGACCCAGTCCCGAGCTCCCGAGGACGACCGAAAGACCGAGCATGCGGCTCCCGAAGCCCCGCCGACGACCGCCGCGGAGGCCATCGACAACCCACTGCCTGAGGAGCGCTACCTCAATCGCGAGCTGAGCTGGGTGGACTTCAATGCCCGGGTGCTGGCACTGGCCGCCGACACCTCGCTTCCGCTGCTGGAACGAGCCAAGTTCTTGGCGATCTTTGCCTCCAACCTCGACGAGTTCTTCATGGTGCGGGTTGCCGGCCTCAAACGACGCGATGAGATGGGCTTGACTGTCCGCTCCGCTGACGGACTCACCCCGCGCGAACAACTGCGCCGACTCGAAGACCGCACCCGACAATTGGCCACCCGGCACGCGCTGGTGTTCCTGGACTCGGTTCGACCCGCCCTTGCCAAGCAGGGCATTGAGTTCATCGGTTGGGCTGATCTATCCGACACCGAACGCGCTGATCTGTCGAAATACTTTCAGGAGCAGGTGTTCCCGGTCCTGACCCCGCTCGCCGTCGACCCAGCCCACCCATTCCCATTCGTGAGCGGGCTGAGCCTGAACCTGGCCGTCACCGTGAAATCCCCGGAGGACGGCGGTCAGCACTTCGCCAGGGTGAAGGTGCCCGACAACGTCGACCGATTCGTCCGGCTCAACAGCACCGACGGCCAGACCGAGACCATCCGCTTCCTGCCGATGGAAGAACTCATCGCGGCGTTCCTGCCGGCACTGTTCCCGGGCATGGAAATCGTCGAGCGCCACGCGTTCCGGATCACCCGTAACGCCGATATGGACGTCGAGGACCGCGACGAGGATCTGCTGCAGGCCCTGGAACGGGAACTGGCTCGCCGACGCTTCGGTCCGCCGGTGCGCCTTGAGATCTCCGGTGAGATGTCCGAACACATGATGGGTCTGCTGCTACGCGAACTCGATGTTGACCCCGGCGACGTGGTGCAGTTACCCGGGCTACTGGATCTCTCGGCACTGTGGCAGGTCTACGCCGTCGACCGCCCGGCACTCAAGGATCCGCCTTTCGTGCCGGCCACCAATCCGGCCTTCGCCGAACGCGAGACGCCGAAGAGCATCTTCGCCACTCTGCGCGACGGGGACGTGCTGGTGCATCATCCCTACGAGTCGTTCTCCACCAGTGTGCAGCGATTCATCGAACAGGCCGCCGCCGATCCGCATGTGCTGGCGATCAAGCAGACGCTGTACCGAACCTCAGGTGATTCGCCGATCGTCAACGCTCTTATCGAGGCCGCCGCGGCCGGCAAGCAGGTGGTTGCACTGGTCGAACTGAAAGCGCGCTTCGACGAGCAGGCCAACATTAAGTGGGCACGCGCGCTGGAAGACGCCGGCGTGCACGTGGTGTACGGGCTCGTTGGACTCAAGACCCACTGCAAGACCTGCCTGGTGGTGCGGCGCGAAGGGTCGACCATCCGGCGTTACTGCCATATCGGGACCGGCAACTACAACCCGAAAACCGCTCGGCTCTACGAAGATGTCGGTCTGCTGACGGCGGCGCCCGATATCGGCGCGGATCTCACCGACCTGTTCAACTCGCTTACCGGATACTCGCGCAAGGTGGGCTACCGCAACCTGCTGGTGGCCCCGGAGGGCATCCGGAAGGGAATCCTCGAGTGCATCGAGCGGGAGACCGCCGCGCACCGCGAGGGCAGAACTGGACGAATCCGAATCAAAGCCAACGCAATCGTCGACGAGGGGATCATCGACGGCCTCTATCGCGCATCCCAGGCCGGGGTCCGTGTCGAAATTGTCGTGCGCGGAATCTGCGCGTTACGTCCGGGCGTCGAGGGCTTCTCGGAGAACGTTACGGTTCGCTCGATTCTCGGCCAGTTCCTGGAACATTCCCGCGTCATGCATTTTGAGGCGATCGACGAGTTCTGGATCGGCAGCGCCGACATGATGCATCGCAATCTCGACCGCCGAGTCGAGGTGATGGCGCAGGTCAAGGACCGCAGACTGACCGGGTACCTCGACGAGGTGTTCGAGTCCGCCATGCATCCGTCGACCCGGTGCTGGGAACTCAGTGCCGACGGCAAATGGACCGCGGCACCGCAGGATGGTCGCCAGGTTCGGGACCATCAGGTCTGGCTGATGGAAAAGCATCGGCAGTTGTGAAAGCGATCGGCGCCGAATTCAACTGCTGCCTCTCGAGTTAACCGACAACACTCGTGACGACACTTGCGAATGGGAAATCCGGCGAACCGGTATTGGCGGCGGGGGCGGTGCTGTGGCAGCCGGATCCGGACTCCGGTGAGACGCGGGTAGCCGTAGTCCACCGCCCCCGATACGACGACTGGTCACTGCCGAAGGGCAAACTCGATCCCGGCGAGACCGAACCGGTTGCCGCAGTGCGCGAGATCTTCGAGGAAACCGGTCAGCGCGCACATCTGGGTCGGCGCCTGGGCGCGGTGAGCTATCCGATCCCGGACGGCACCAAGATCGTCCACTACTGGGTGGCCCGCGGCCACGGCGGCGAGTTCGTTACGGGCGACGAAGTGGATCAACTTGTGTGGCTGCCGATCCGAGAGGCGTCCAAGCGGCTTACCTACCGGGCCGACCGCAAGATGGTCACGCGCTTCGCCAAGATGCCCGCCGACACCCGGAGCGTTCTGATCGTCCGCCACGGATCCGCAGGCCGGAAGGCCCGCTACAAGGGTGACGACCGCAATCGGCCGCTGGATGCCAAGGGCCGCGCCCAGGCGGAATCGTTGGTACCGCAACTTCTGGCATTCGGGGCGTCCGACGTCTACGCCGCCGACCGGGTCCGCTGCGCCCACACCGTGGAGCCGCTGGCGCGGGAAATGGATGTGACGATCTCGTTGGAACCCGGCCTGACCGAGGAGGCCTACGCCGCCGATCCCAAGTCTGCGCGCCGCCGAGTTCTGGAGATCGCCGCACTCGGGGGGACACCGGTGATCTGCACGCAGGGCAGGGTGATCCCGTACCTGATCGACGGGTGGTGCGCGCGCGACGGCGTCCGACCGGACCTGTCGCGCAACCGCAAGGGCAGTACCTGGATCCTGTCGTTGGCAGCTGGCCGGCTTATTGCAGCCGACCATCTCGCCAGCCCACTGGCCACCAGATCCAGTGCCTGAACAAACAAAACGCCGCGGACCCGATGGGCCCGCGGCGTTTTGTGGTTAGAGCTTAGCGACGACCTCTGGCCGGAGCCTTCTTTGCGGCCTTGCGGGCCGGAGCCCGCTTAACGGCCTTCTTGACAGCCTTGCGGGCCGGAGCCTTCTTGACTGCCCGCTTGACAGCCTTCTTAGCGGCAGTCTTGCGAACGGCCTTCTTGACGACCCGCTTGGCCGCGGCCTTCTTGACGACACGCTTGACAGCGGCCTTCCGGACGACCCGCTTGACAGCCTTTCTAGCGGCGGTCTTGCGAACGGCCTTCTTGACTGCGGCCTTCCGCACGACCTTCTTGACGACCCGCTTGGCAGCGGCCTTCTTGACGACGCGCTTGGCAGCGGCCTTCTTGACGACGCGCTTCGCAGCGGCCTTCCTGGCGGGGGCCTTCTTCACAGCTTTCTTTACAGCCACAGCAGACTTCCTAACTGCGCCATCAGCGGCGCCTCGTTTTACAGCGGGACCTTCAGCGGAGAGTTTTTGTGCACCAGAGACAATTGCTTTGAACTGCGCACCCGGACGGAACGCGGGTACAGACGTCGGCTTAACCTTCACCGTTTCACCGGTGCGTGGGTTACGAGCGACACGTGCGGCGCGGTGACGCCGTTCGAACACACCGAATCCGGTGATTGTCACGCTGTCACCCTTATGCACAGCGCGCACGATGGCG
>Ga0194051_1000436_pt1 | contig 23773 bp, 22 predicted proteins | sample SepL2320m_MetaG_FD_161275 | JGI IMG/M metagenome (GOLD analysis project Ga0194051, IMG submission 161275) | Anoxic zone freshwater microbial communities from boreal shield lake in IISD Experimental Lakes Area, Ontario, Canada - Sep2016-L239-20m | ecosystem: Environmental > Aquatic > Freshwater >... | reverse complement strand
GTCGGCGTCACGGAAAGCCTTGGCCAGCGTCACACCCTCGACGTTCATGAGGGCGGAGAGCACGGCATCTTCCTCGCGGGCTTCGCCCATGCCGCCCTGCTCCTCGACGCCCGGCAGCTCCTCGAAAAAGAACTGGACCGGAACGCCAAGAATCTTGGTGGTGAAGTACAGGCGACTCGCACTGATGCGGTTGGCGCCCTTTTCGTACTTCTGGACCTGCTGGAAGGTGATGCCGAGCAATTCGCCCAACTTCTCCTGGCTCATGCCAATGAGTTGTCTGCGCATGCGGATACGGCTGCCGACATGCACGTCTACAAAGTTCGGATCGCGTCTTGTCATTTTATCCTCAGACCTGATGCCCCCCGGTCTGACGCCCGTTACTGCCACAAAGTTTTCAGTCATGACTTTGCTCGCAATTGACCAAGCCCCTTTTGTTTAATATACCTAATCTCTGCGCGCAATTGGTTTTCCTACAAAACCGTGCCGGGCAGTCGAAAAAATGCGGTTTGACGCCAGAATTTCAACTATAAATCGTTTTTCTTGCCCGAATTGCACAAATGACTGCAATGACAGTCAGAAGAAGCAACCAAAAGTCGCCAATCCGCGCATAGAGGGTGGCCGGCAGGGCCTCCGGAAGCGGAGAATCAACGACGCCCTTTTCTAGCAAGGGCAGCATCCTCACCGTGCGTCCATAGGGGTCTATAACGGCGGAAATTCCCGTATTGGCTGCCCGGATCAAGGGCAAACCCTGTTCGATCGAGCGCAGCCGTGCCTGCGCCAGGTGCTGCCACGGCCCGGTCGAACGGCCGAACCAGCCATCATTGGTGACATTGATGATCACTTGCGGCCGGTCGGACTCGTCCACCAGGCGGTCGGGGAAGATCGCCTCATAGCAGACGGTGAGGCCGGCCCTGAGGCCCCCGGGCAGAGTCACGGTGCGAGGGCCGGGGCCCGGCACGAAGCTTCCCGGGGTCTGCACCACCTGCTGGAAGCCCAGCGGTTCCAAGGCCCAGGCCAGCGGCAGGAATTCACCGCCCGGCACCAGCCGCCACTTGTCGTAACGGGCCACCGGCTCGGCGTTGCCATCGAAGACGATGATGCTGTTGTGGGCGTCTGGCGCCTCGCCCTCACCCTTGCGATCCAGCCGGACGGCTCCGGTGACGAGCGCCGTGCGGCCGCCCAGCAAGGGCTTCAGTTCAGACTTCGCGACCGGGCTTTCGTCGATCAGGAAGGGGACGGCCGATTCGGGCCAGATCACATGGGTGATGCCACCGATGCCCTCTGGCCGGTCCGGGGTCGGCATGCTCGACATCTGCTCGAGATCACCGAAGATCTGGCGGGCATTCTCCTCGCGCCATTTTTCTTCCTGCGGCAGGTTCGGCTGCACGATGCGGATCGCAACGCCCGGCACCATGGCGTCTGACGCGCCCATGAGTCGCATCTCGCCCCAGCCCCAGAGGACGGGCAGCAGCAGGAGAATGGCCGCGGCTGCAAGTTTCGGTCGGGGCCGGTCCGCTGTGAGGAAGACATAGGGCAGCGACGCCCAGAGGACGACGAGAAGCGTCAGCCCTGTCATGCCGATGACGGAGGCCGCCTGCGCGACACCGCCCATGCCATCGACCAACAGGCCGGGAGCAGCCCAGGGGAAACCCGTGAACAGGTGGCCGCGCAGCCATTCGGCAAGGCCGAGCAGGCTTGCGAAGGTGAGGGCCAGCTGCAATCCAGTGCCACCGACGCGCCTTGCCAGCCACGCAGCGAGTGCCCAGTAGACCGCCATGCCGCCGGACAGGATGCCAAGCATGAAGGGCATCATCCACAGATAGGTGTCGGCCTGAACGAAGAAGGCATAACCGATCCAGTGGAGCGCCACCGCGAAATAGCCGAGCCCGAAGACCCAGCCGAGGACGAAGCCGCTGCGCCACGTCTGCCGCTTGCCCGTTTCCAGCAGCACGAGGAACAGCGGGAAGCCAATGAAGGCAAGCGGCCACAGCCCATAGGGCGGCAGGCCCATGGCGATGAGCACGCCCGCCAGGGCTGAAATTGCGCCGCGCGCCAGGGCCGGCAGGCCCGCCATGCGTTGGAACAGTCGAATCATGCGGCCGGAACTATAGGAGGGGCGTGCTTTCTCTGATAGGAATCATGGCGTTTCGGGAGAACGCGCATGAACGACCGCTCGCCGTCCACCTCCGCCACCGGCGGCATGAAGCTCATCGAGCACCTGCCCTTTGACACCGATGAGGGCATCGCCAGCCGCGCCCGCATCGGCCTCATGGTGCTCGCCACGGACTTCACCATCGAGCATGAATGGCGCGCCATCATGGGTGGCCTCAAGGGTGTCGCCCTGTATGAAAGCCGCATCCTCAACGACGCCCAGATCACGCCCGAGACGCTGCGCGCCATGGAACCGCGCATTGCCGCGGCCACCGATGTGATCCTGCCGGGAAGCCCCATCGACGTCGTCGCCTATGGCTGCACATCAGCCTCGATGGCGATCGGCGAGGAGAAGGTTTTCGCGCGCATCCGCGAGGCCCGCCCGGACGCCCGATGCACCACGCCCATCACCGCCGCCTTCGCCGCCTTCCACGCGCTGAAGGCAAAGCGCATCGGCGTGCTCACGCCCTACCGCGCAGACGTCAACCGCATCGTCGCCGACTACATCCAGGCGCGCGGCTTCGAGGTTCCCGTCTTCGGCTCCTTCAACGAGCAGGATGACGGCATCGTGGCCCGCATCACGCCGGCTTCTGTGAAGCGCGGCGTCGAGACCATCCTGTCGCATGCGCCCGTCGACGCGGTCTTCGTGTCCTGCACCTCGGTGCGGCTGGCGGAAGCGGCGCAGGCCATCGAGGCGGAGACGGGCGTTCCCATCACCTCCTCGAACCACGCCATGGCCTGGCATGCGCTGCGGCTTGCCGGCGTCGACGACGTGATGCCCCAGTGGGGGCGCCTGTTCGAGGCGCAGCTCGCCTGATGCAGGAACTGCACCGCGAGACCATCCCCGCACGTGCGCCATGGAGCCGGGTCATCCGGCGCGGCGAGACGCTGCGCATCATCGACACCCATGGCCAGCAGGCCGTCGATTTCCTGTGCTACAACGCGCATGACTTCGATGAGCGTTATCACGAGCCGAACACCATCAAGAAGGCAGGCCGCATCCTGCTGACGACGGGTGACGTCCTCTACTCCGACCGCGCAAACCCGCTGTTCACCATCACGGCAGACTCGTTCGGCGGCCATGACACGATTGGCGGCTGCTGCTCGGAACCCTCGAACCGCATGCTCTATGGGGTGGCCAACATGGGCTGCCGCGAGAACTTCCTCGCCGCATTGAAACCCCATGGCCTGGGCTGGCGCGACATCGTGCCCAACGTCAACTGGTTCATGACGGTGCCGGTGGGCGCAGCGGGCGATGCCGCCATCGCACTCGGATCATCGAAGCCGGGCGAGCATGTCGACATCCGCGCCGAGATGGATGTGCTGGCCGTCATCTCGAATTGTCCGCAGGTGTTGAACCCCTGCAACAATTTCAATCCGACGGTCATCGAAGTGGTGGTCTTCGGCTAGCCCTTCAGCTGCTGCATGATGGTCTCGGCACCCGAGACATTCACGCCCTTCTCGGTCTCGATGTTGAGCGTCCTGACGACACCATTCTCGACGATCATCGAATAGCGCCTGGAGCGGAGCCCCATGCCCGCCACCGCGAGGTCGAGCTCGAGGCCTACCGCCTTGGCGAATTCGGCATTGCCGTCCGCCAGCATCATGATCTTGCCTTCGGACTCCGTCGCCTTGCCCCAGGCCTTCATCACGTGGATGTCGTTCACTGCGGTGCAGGCGATGGTATCCACCCCTTGCCCCTTGATGTCGTCGCAGGCGATCAGGAAGCCCGGCAGGTGGTTCATGCTGCAGGTGGGCGTGAAGGCGCCGGGCAGCCCGAACAGCACCACCTTGCGGCCGGCGAAGATCACGTCTGACGACATCTTCTGCGGACCTTCGGCGGTGTTCACCGTGAATTCGACGTTGGGCAGCTTGTCGCCCGGCTTGATGGTCATGGGGGTTTTCCTTGCTGGCGGTGGGGATCAGGGCAGCGTGAGGGTCTGTTCAAGACCCTTGCCGCCGATGATGTAGGTGATGGAGATGGCCTGTCCCTTGAGCTTCTGGATATCGCTCAGGCTGCTGATGGCAAGCCGCGCCTCGTGCCCGTCTTCTGACAGGGCGGGGGCATGAAAATAGGCCGAGGTCGCGGATTCGATAAAAATGTCCTCGGGCCTTTCCTTCAGCGCCAGCTTGAGCACCGGCTTGCCATTTTCGTTGACGATCTCCGCACTGGTGACGGCGTCTCCGGCGGTCGGAACATCCGCCCGTGCTGTCTCTACGCGCGAGCTGCCCAGAGGATCACGCGCGTCGGTGCCAAGGCTGATCGAAGCCTCGGCCTGGGCCGGAATGCAAACGTCCTTGCAGACGGCGAAAAACAGGTCGAGCTTGAGGTCAAGGCCTTCCGGCTTCTCGGGCGTCACGGTGACTGGGAAGATCACTTGGCCTTCATAGCCCACCGCCTCGCCGCCCTCGTCGACGTGGCGCGACGGGGTCGGGAACTGGACCTCGGCCCTGGCAGGACGCGACGGTGTCCAGGTGAATTCCGGCGCAATACCGGAGTCGCCCGGCATGCGCCAGTAGGTCTTCCAGCCGGGGGCGAGTTCGATCAGCACGCCGCTGTGCCAGGAGGTGCCATCGAAACCATCGCCGATCAGCGACACGCGATAGGGCTTGTCTTCCGCCAGGGCGGGCATGGCGAGGGCGAACGACAGGGCTGCAATGGCAAGACGGTTCCACATGGCGGCCCTATATGGAAGAAAACCGCGCGCGCGCCAATCACCTTGATGTCAGAACCCGCAAATCGCGGAAACCGGCCTGCGGCATTGTGCTTTAGGCCGTTGCAAGTGGTTCCCCTTGCGGGTTCGCTGCGCTAATCTTCACGGCACAGCAAGGGAAAAGGCATGACCGAGGGTCCCTATCTCGACGGCCAGTTGCTGATCGCCATGCCGGGCATGAGCGACCAGCGCTTCGACCGCAGCGTCATCTACATGTGTGCGCACTCCGAACAGGGGGCCATGGGAATCATCATCAACAAGACGACCCCGATGATGTCCTTCGGCGAACTGCTGTCGCAACTCGACCTCGCAGAAGAAGACACGCTGTCGCCGCCAGACGAACTGATGCAGATGCCGGTTCTGTTCGGCGGGCCGGTGGAACAGGGGCGCGGCTTCGTGCTGCACACCAGCGACTACTTCACCACCGACTCGAGCTTGCCCGTGTCGCAAACCATCGCACTGACCGCAACCGTGGACATTCTGCGTGCCATGGCGAAGGGCAAGGGCCCGCATCGCGCCGTGCTGGCACTGGGCTATGCCGGCTGGGCGCCGGGGCAACTCGAAAACGAAATCCAGCGCAATGGCTGGCTCACCTGCCCGGCAGATGAAGACCTGCTCTTCGGTCTCGACTTCAACGACCGCTACAACGCCGCATTGCGCAAGCTGAAGATCGACCCCGCCATGCTGTCGAGCGATTCAGGCCACGCCTGACGATCAGCCTTCCTCATCGCTGGGGAGCGACACCCGGCGTTGCCGCTTGCGGCGACGCCTGGCCGGCGCCAGCGGATCAACCACCGCTTCTGCGGAGACGGTTTCTTCCTCAGGCAGGTCAATCGCCTCCGGCTCATCCGCCACGTCTTCAAGCGCGACATCACCCGTGTCCTCCGACACAACCATGACGTCATCGGCAACCACGGCATCCGCTTCGGCTTCCGCCAGCACCACCTCGTCGGCGAGAGGCGCGTCGGCATCGGGCTCGGCTGGCGGCAAAACCGGTTCGGGCTTGGGCTCCGGATCGGGTTCCATACGGCGGCGCGGATAGGGCCGGGCCGGTCGCTTCTCGGGCTCCGGACGCACCACGTCCTTGGCCGTGACACGGCGCAGCGCGGGCTCCGGCGGCGGGTCCTTGATGGCGCGCTCCCACAGCCAGGTGATGGCGGTGCGGCCCGCCGTCTGGGCATAGGGAAGGACCGCCAGCGCGTCATTCACCTGTTTTGCCGACATCGGCTTGCCGATGAAGTAGCCCTGGCCGAAGTCACAGCCGAGCTCGCCAAGCCGGTCTACCTGGTCCTGATTCTCGATGCCCTCGGCGACGATGGCGAGGCCCAGATCGTGGCCCATGGCGATGATCGAACGGAGGATCACGTCGGCCCTGTGGTCCTGCGCCTCGGAGGCAATGAAGCTGCGGTCCACCTTCAGCGTGTCGAAGGGCAGCTTGCGCAGGCTCGACAGAGAGGAATAGCCGGTGCCGAAATCATCGCAGGAGAGACCCACACCAAGCTCGCGGAAGCGCTCGAGGATCTGCGCGGCACGCTCGGGGTATTCCATCACGAGGGATTCCGTCACCTCGATCTTGAAGCTGCCGCGCAGCAAACCTTCGCGGCCGATGATCTGCTTCACGTCGTCGAGCAGGCTGGGCTCGATGAGCTGCGCCGAGGAGATGTTGACGGCAACGAAGGCAGGTTCCGCGGAGCGATAGGCGCGTTGCCAGATGCCGAGCTGGCGGCCGGCCTCGTTCAGCACGACGCGACCGATGTCGCGGATCATGCCGGTTTCTTCCGCAAGGCTGATGAAGCTCTCCGGCGCCAGCAGGCCCATCGACGGATGGCGCCAGCGCACCAGCGCCTCGAAGCCCGCGAGGTGCATGTCGGCCAGCCGCGCGATCGGCTGGTAATGGACCTCGATCTCGTTCCGCTCGATGGCGCGGCGCAGTTCAGCTTCCAGCACCACCAGCTCGGCACGGTCATCGATCATCGACGGGTTGAACAGTTCCACCGCGCCCATGCCCTTGCGCCGCGCCTCGTAGAGCGCCACGGCAGCATCCTTCAGCAGCTTGTCTGCGTCCTGCACGTCGGGGCGATACTGCGCGACGCCGATGGAGGCAGTGAGGAAGTATTCCTGATCCTCGAACTTGACGGGGCGCCCCACCGTGTCGAGCAGCGCCTGCGCGAAGCCATCGACCCCGCGGCCGCCCGGCATCTCGTGATAGAGGATCGCGAACTGGTCGCCCGGCATGCGGGCCACCGTATCCACCGCCTCGGCTTCCGCCTTGAGCCTGCGGCCGATGATCGACAGCAGCGCGTCGCCCGCCTCGTGACCCATCGCGTCATTGACGATCTTGAAGCGATCGAGATCGACGAGCAGTACGAAAAGCGCGGTGGCAGAACCCGGTTCCAGCCCGTCGATCACGCGCTGCAGGCGGTCGGTGAAGAGGGCACGGTTGGGCAGGCCCGTCACCATGTCATAGACGGCATCCTTGAGCAGCCGCTCTTCGGCGATCTTGGCGCTGGTGACGTCGGTGACGGTGCCGATGCAGCGCGCCGCGCGATAGCCGTTGCCGCCGGTGATCGAGCGCGCGCGCAGTTCGAACCAGCGATAGCTGCCATCGCCATGGCGCAGCCGGAACTTGCGCTCGATGGGGCTTCGCCCGTCAGCCTCGGCCTCGGCGATGGTGGCGAGATAGGCGGAGCGGTCCGCCGGGTGCATGAGTTCAAGGAAGGCTTCGCCCGCCGCATCCTCGAAGGCGTTGGCAGGCTGGGCAAGCGCCCTTGCGATTTCCGGGCTGAGATAGAGCTCGCCCTCCGCTGGCTGCCAGTCCCACACGAAGGCGCGCGCGCCGGCAAGGGCCAGTGCGTGGCGCCCCGCCTCGCGGAAGAAATGGCGCGAGAGATAGCCCTGCGAGAAGGCATGATGCGCCAGCACGAAGCCGAGGATCACCAGGAGGGCCGCAAGCCCGACCACCACCACGCCGGAAATCGACGAACCAGATGCGCTGAACAGGGCCGCGAGAACCGCAAGCATGGTCCACAGCAGCACGGCGGTCCAGCTCAGCACCGCCGATTCGGCCTTCACCTCGCCGCGCCACCACAGGTAAAGGATCAGCCCGAAGCCGCCCAGCGCCGTCAGCGCGAAGGTGAGGCGCGCCAGCGCGGTGGCCAGCATCGGCTCCGCCACGCCATAGATGGGAATGGCGAAGCTGAGGCAGGCCACGATCAGCATCAGGTTTCCGGCCATGCGCGACACGCGGGCAAGGTCCGCCAGCATGGCAAGAAACAGCAGCAGGAAACCAGCCATCAGCCCTTCGATGACGGCGCGCAGGACCTGCAGCGTGAAACCCGTCATGCCGGACTGCGCGGTGATCACCGTGATGTGGCCCGCCTCCAGCAGCATGAAGCCGATCGATGCCAGCGCAAAGCCACCGGCAACCGGGAACAGCCCGCGGGCCCGAAAGCCATAGAGCGCGAACATGGCAATCGCGATCAGCACGGCGATGCCGAGCAGCGCGCCCCGAAAGAAGGAGGTGAAATCCTTGTGCGCATCGAAGGCGGCACGCTGCCACAGGGTGACGGGCAGCACGCCACTCGTCACTTCGAAGGCAACCGATGCCTTGCCGCCGGCCGGCAAGGTGAGGAGATAGGCGCTCTCGCCCGGGACGGGTGGAAGAGACCCCAGCTGCCCGTCACCGGCAAGCGCCGTACCATAGACCCGCGGCCCCACGAGCCGGGGCGGATAGAAGCCAGAGCCCGTGAAGCCCTGGTGCGGCACGGAGAGGACCACCGAAACCGGGTCCTTGGAGCGATTGGTGAAACCCGCAGCCACCCAGTTGAAATTGGGACCGGGCCCCTTGGCGGTGAGCGTCATCTGTCCGGCGGGGCCCAGCCCGCCATCCGGACGCTCGATGGTGATGTCGCGCTGGTCGGTCTGAAGCCCGGCGAGGAAGGTGGTGATATCCTGTTGGGGAGGTGCGCGGGTGATGTCCACGAGGTCAACGGCAAGGCTCGGCCGCGCCAGCCCCAATACGGCAGCCAGCAACAGCACAACAAACAGCAGCTGTTGGGCCGGGAAGCATCCCGCCCTGTGTCCACCCCACCTCATGCGACCACCTAAGCTGGCGCGTGCCCTCATGACAAGGGACGATACACCATAGGATTACCTTGCGTCAGTCTGAAAGCCGTGCGAAAAGAAGATGATCGCGCCATTCCCCGGCGATCTTGAGGTAACCGCGGGCCAAACCCTCATGCTCGAAGCTGCACTTCTGAAGGAGCCCGACCGAGGCGGTGTTGTGCGGCAGGCAGGCGGCCTCCACCCGGTGGAGCCCCAGGTGCCGGAAGGCGAACTCGCACATCAGCCGCACGGCCGAGGTCATGTAGCCCTTGCGGGCATGGGGTTCGCCGATCCAGTAGCCGAGCGTTGCCGTCTGGGCGACGCCGCGGCGGACATTCGACAGGGTGAGCGCCCCCACCAGCTGCGCGCCGTCGGCCGTGTAGATGAAATAGGGGTAGGCCACGTCCTCATCGATGTCGCGCCAATACTGGCGGATGCGGCTGCGGAAGGCAGTGCGGGTCAGGTCATTGGTGGGCCAGATCGGCTCCCACGGCATGAGGAAGTCGCGGCTCTGGGCCCTGAGCGCCGACCACTGCTCATAATCTCCCATGTCCGGCACCCTGATCAGCGCATGGCCATCCCGCAGGCTGGGGGGCGGGTCGCCGGCGAAGGGTGAGCGGAGGAAGGCCATGTCACATGCTACGCGAAATGCCGGATGATCGTATCATAGGCCGACAGCTGGCCGATGTGGCCGACCGCGCTGAAGGCCGGCTTCTGGTGCCGGAACAGGCGTTCGGCCAGATCCCGTACCTGCTCGGGCGTCACCGCCTCGATCTTGGCGGTGAGCGTGGCAATGGCCGGCACCTGCCCGAAGGCGAGGAACTGCCGGGCGATCTGGTCGGCGCGCGAGGAAGCGCTTTCGAGGTTCATGACAAGGCTGGCCTTGAGCTGCGCCTTGGCGCGGGCCACTTCATCCTCGGTCACCTGCTGCGCCACCGACAGCATCACCTCCGAGGTGAGGTCGAGGAGTTCGTTCGAGTGCTCCGGGCTTGTCGCGGCATAGACACCCACCTGCCCCGCATCCTCATAGGCCGAGCCGAAGGAGAACACGCTGTAGCAGAGCCCGCGCTTCTCGCGCACCTCCTGGAACAGGCGGGACGACATGCCGCCGCCCAGGATGTTGGACAGCACCTGCAGCACATAGATGTCCGGATGGCGATAGCTCGGCGCCTCGAAGGTCAGCACGATGTGCGCCTGGTCGAGCGGCTTCTCCGCCGTGCAGGCGGTGGGCAGGAAGGACGGCGTCTCGCGCTGCGGGTCACTGCCCTCCTCGATCTTGCCAAGCAGGCGCTCGGCCTCGACCGCGAAGTCCTTGTGGTTGATGTTGCCGGCGGCAGCAACGACGATGCGCGAGCCCCAATAGTTGCGGTTGCGCCAGTCGAGGATCTGCTGGCGCGTCACCGCACCCACCAGGTCATGCGTGCCCAAAATGGAGCGCCCAAGCGGATGGCCGCCGAAGCTTGCAGCCTGGGCGAGGTCGAAGACGAGGTCATCCGGCTGGTCGTGGGCCGCGGCGATCTCCTGCAGGATCACGTCACGCTCGCGCTCGAGCTCTTCCTCGTCCAGTTCCGGCGAGGTGAAGATGTCGGCCAGGATGTCCAGCGCCAGCGCCCAGTCCTGCTTGAGGACGCGGGCATAATAGGTCGTCGTCTCCATGCCGGTGGCGGCATTGATCTCGCCGCCGGCGGATTCGATTTCTTCCGCGATGGCGCGCGCCGAACGGCGCGGCGTGCCCTTGAAGGCCATGTGCTCGAGGAAATGCGCGACGCCGTTTTCCTCTGGCCGTTCGTCGCGGGCGCCGGCCTTCACCCAGATGCCCAGCGCCGCCGTTTCGAGATGCGGCATGTGGTGGGTGATGACGTGGATGCCGTTCTTGAGGCGGGTGATTTCAACACTCATACGAATACTCTGTCTCAGGCCTGTTGTTGCGCCAGGATGAAGTCACGCACCCGGCCAACGTCATTGGGCAATACTGTGAAACGTTCCTTGGCCGTCAGCAAGCCGGAGAGGCGCGGCGGCAGGCCGGGTCTCACGCCGCAAGCCTTCTCGACCGCATCCGGGAACTTGGCGGGATGCGCGGTGGCAAGCGTGACCATCGGGCTTGCCGAGGCTTCAGCCTTGCGGGCAACTGCATAACCGACCGCCGTATGGGGATCGAGCAGCTCGCCCGTCTCGGCCAACGTGTCGCGAATGGTGAGTGCGGTCTCGGCCTCGTCGGTGGCGCCGGAGCCGAATTCATGGCGGATCTGCTCGAGTTCGCGCTCGCCGATGGTGAAGCTGCCAGACTGTGCAAGGCCCGCCATCAGGTGGCGCACGGCGTTGGGGTCGCGCCCATAGGTGAGGAACAGCAGGCGCTCGAAATTGCTGGAGATCTGAATGTCCATCGACGGGCTGGTCGAGGCCTTCACGCCGCGCTGCTCGTAGCGGCCGGTCTTCAGCGTGCGGTCGAGGATGTCGTTGACGTTGGTGGCAATCAGCAGCCGGTCGATGGGAAGCCCCATGCGCTTGGCCACGAGGCCTGCGAAGATGTCGCCGAAGTTGCCGGTGGGAACACAGAAGCTCACCGCGCGGCCGGGCGCGCCGAGCGACAGGGCGGCGGTCACGTAATAGACCGTTTGCGCCATGATGCGCGCCCAGTTGATGGAGTTGACGCCGGCGAGCCCCACCTTGTCGCGGAAGACCAAGTCGTTGAACAGCGCCTTCACGATGGCCTGACAATCATCAAAGTTTCCTTCGATGGCGATGTTGTGGACGGAAGGTGAATCGACCGTCGTCATCTGCCGCCGCTGCACTTCCGAGACGCGGCCATGCGGGTGCATCATGAAGACCGAGGCGTGGTGCGATGACTTGAAGGCCTCGATGGCGGCACCGCCCGTGTCGCCGCTGGTGGCGCCGACGATGGTGGCCCTGCTGCGGCGCCTGGCCAGCGCCCAGTTCATCAGCCGCGCGAGCAGCTGCATCGCCACGTCCTTGAAGGCGAGCGTCGGCCCGTGAAAGAGTTCGAGCAGCCACTGGTTGTCATCGAGCTGCTTCAGCGGTGCCACGGCCGGGTGACCGAAGCTCGCGTAGGCCTCGGCGATCATGTGCCTGAGGTCAGCCTCGGGGATGGCGTCTCCGATGAAGGGGTGCATCACCGCAAAGGCGACGTCTTCATAGCTCTTGCCCTGCAGGTGGGTGATCGCCCGGCTGGAGAGTTCCGGCCAGGTGGCGGGAACATAGAGGCCGCCATCCCGCGCGAGGCCGGTGAGCAGGACATCTTCGAAACCCAGTTCCGGGGCTTCGCCCCGGGTCGACACATAACGCAAGGCCGTGACCCCTCAAGGATTTGGGGCACCTTTAGCCCCGCCCCCGCGGGCCATCAAGCGAAGCTTTCCGTCACCTGCCGGCCTGCCATTCGCGCCGCCTGCGCCGGAGGTCGAAGATATAGAAGCCGGACACTCCCAGAAGGGTCAGCGCCAGCCCGAACCAGGTGATGGCATAGCCCAGATGGTTGTTTGCGAGGTCGGCCTTGGCCTCCTGCGGGGCGGGAAACTCCACCCCGTTGGCCGTGGGCACCAATTGCACGGCGAAGGGAAAGGGATTGAGGTCGGGCGCAAGACCGCTCGCCGCCACCATGCCCTGCACGTCCCACCAATACCACATGCCGGACGCAGGATCGTTGACCGGGTCGAAATAACCCTGGCCAGAGGGATGGGTGCGGATGACGCCCTCGATCTCCTGCGGGCCCTCGAGCAGGGTGTAGCTGTCCAGCCGCTGGCCGGGCAGCCGGCCGCGGTCGACGATCACCGCCCAGCCGTCATCACTGGCGGCGGGGGCAATGATGGTCCAGCCCTGACCGCCCTGATAGCCCGACAGCATCTTCATCGGGGGAGCGTTCTTGTAGGTGCCGGTGAACTTCACCCGCACGAACTCCACGTTGCTGCCGGCGCGCGACATGTTGTAGGCCATCGACAGGTCGACGGGCTCGGCTGCCGCATTGGCCGAGAGCTGGGCGAGCAGTGCCTCTTTCCAGGCCAGCCGCTTCACCTGCCAGGCGCCGAGCGTCATCAGGATGGCGAAGCCGATGAGCGTGGCGAGGAAGACGGGCCAGATGCGCGGCGGGCGTTCGTGCGGGCGGATCATTGCTCGAGGCGCCCCGGACGCGCGTCCGTTTTCCATTGCTGGTTGATGAGCAGGCCCTTCATCGGGCGGAGCAGCAGCATGGGCAGGATGATGAGCACCGGAATGGCGATCAGCGCATGCACCCAGTAGGGCGGGCTGTAGGCCACTTCGACGCCAAGGATGGAGCCGACGCCTGCCACGCAGACGAACAGCATGACGAACCACGCGGCCCCATCGCCGCCATCGGCGAATTCATAGGACAGGCCACAGCTGGAGCATTTGTCGGCCACGGTGAGGTAGCCATTGAACAGCTTGCCACGGCCGCAGCGCGGGCATTTGCCGGCAAGGCCCGTCTTGAGGGACGAAAGGTCAGGGTAATAGACGTCGTTCATCGCAGTCCTCGAAAGCGAAGGGGCCGCAGCGGTTGTCCGTTGCGGCCCCATTCTAGCAGACAATCGGGTGATCAGTGCTCTGGAATGATCACGCCCGCCGAGCTCCAGATATAGACGCTGGCGAACAGGAACAGCCAGACCACGTCGACGAAGTGCCAGTACCACGCCGCCGCCTCGAGACCGAAATGGGCCTTGGGCGTGAAGGCGCCGTTGGACGCGCGGATCAGGCAGACCAGCAGGAAGATGGTGCCGATGATCACGTGGAAGCCGTGGAAGCCCGTGGCCATGAAGAAGGTGGAGCCATAGATGTTGCCGCCATTGTCACGGCTGAATGCGAAGGCGGCGTGCGAATACTCATAGGCCTGGATCATGGTGAACAGCACGCCCAGCAGCACCGTCGCCAGCAGGCCCATGTTCAGGCCCTTGCGGTCGTTGTTGAGCAGCGCATGGTGCGCCCAGGTGATGGTGGTGCCCGAGGTGAGCAGGATCAGCGTGTTGACCAGCGGCAGGTGCCACGGGTCGAAGATGACGGTGCCCTTGGGCGGCCAGACGCCACCGGTGACCGCCGTGCGCGACGCCTGGATCGCGTCGGCCGGGAAGAGGCTGGCATCGAAGAAGGCCCAGAACCACGCGACGAAGAACATCACTTCCGAAGCGATGAACATCAGCATGCCATAGCGCAGGTGCAGCGCCACGACCGGCGTGTGGTGGTTCTCGTTACCCTCGCGGATCACGTCCCGCCACCACATGAACATGGTGTAGAGCACGAAGGCAAAACCCAAAAGCATTACCGTCGGGCCGATCGTTCCGTGCATCCAGAACACCGCGCCCACCGCGAGGACGAAGGCGGAGATGGAGCCGACGAAGGGCCAGGGGCTTGGATCAACCAGGTGGTAATCGTGATTCTTTGCGTGAGCGTCAGCCATTTCCCCTACTCCTTAATTCGCGACGCTGGACGGGGCCACGGTCTTGGCCTCCGTCACAGCCTTGGGCTTGTCCACTGGATAGAAGGTATAGGACAAGGTGATTTCATCGATACCAGCTGCATCCGGATCGTTGAGCATGTCCGGATCGACGAAGAACGTCACGGGCATCTCGATCTTTTCGCCGGGCTTCAGCGTCTGCTCGGTAAAGCAGAAGCACTGGATCTTGTTGAAGAAGGCGCCGGCCTGCGGCGGCGTCACGTTGAACACCGCACTCCCCGTGAGCGTCTTGTCGGAATGGTTCACGGCCTCGTAATAGGCCATGGCCTGCTCGCCGAACTTCACCTTCACGGACGGCTGCACCGCATGGAAGGCCCAGTCGAGCTTGCCCGACGTGTTGCCGTCGAAGCGCACGGAGATGGTCTTGTCGAGTACCTGCTGCGGCGCTGTCTCGGCGCGCTGCGTGGTGCCGCCAAAGCCCGTCACCTGGCAGAACAGCCGGTAGAGCGGCACCGAGGCATAGGTGAGCCCGACCATCGCCACCACCGTCGCGGTGGACATCATGACGACGCGGGCGTTGCGCGAGATCTTCATCACATGCTCCGCATCGCCACCGATCCGCCGAGGCGCACGATGGTGGTGATGAAGAACAGCACGGCGAGCGCCACGAGGATGAGCGCCATGGCGATGGCGCGCTTCTTGCGGCGCGCCATGTCCTCGGGTCCGAAGGGGGTATTGGTCATCACATCCTTCATCCGAAGACCGGCGCGAAGCTGGGCAGGCCGATCGCACGCTCGACGAGGATCAGCGCGAAGACGATGAACAGCCACGCGGTGGAGAAGCCGAACAGCTTCTTGCAGGCAATCTCGGCCTCCTGGCCCTCGCGGATGCGGTAGACCCGCCAGGCATGCCAGATGAACATCGCGCCGAGCGCGATGTTGGCAATGAGGTAGAGCCAGCCCACCGTGCCGGTGAGCGCCGGGAACAGCGTCACGGGTACGAGCAGCAGTGTATAGAGCAGGATCTGGCGGCGCGTCTCATCGGCACCCGCCACCACCGGCAGCATGGGCACGCCGGCATTGGTATAGTCGGCGTTGATCTTCTTCCACAGCGCCAGCGCCCAGAAGTGCGGCGGCGTCCAGGTGAAGATGATGAGGACCAGCGCGATGGAACCGAGATCGATGGAGCCTGTCACCGACGCCCATCCGACCATCGGCGGGAAGGCACCCGCAGCACCACCGATCACGATGTTCTGCGGCGTCAGGCGCTTCAGCCACATGGTGTAGACGACGATGTAGAAGAAGATGGTGAAGGCCAGCAGCGCGCTGGCCAGCACATTGACGAGAAGGCCGAGCACCAGCACCGAGCCCACGGCCAGCACCATGCCGAAGCCCAGTGCCTCGGACGGCGTGATGGCGCCGGCGGGAACCGGGCGCTTCGCGGTGCGCTTCATCAACGCGTCGATGTCGGCGTCATACCACATGTTGAGGGCGCCGGCGGCACCCGCCCCCACCGCGATCGCCAGCAACGCCACGAAGGCAAGCCAGGGATGCATGGTGCCGGGCGCGGCGATGATGCCGACAAAGGCAGTGAAGATGACGAGCGACATGACCCGCGGCTTCAGCAGCGCGAAGAAGTCCTTCACCGTGCCCTGGCCGCCCGTGACGGCGGCCGGGGTCTCGGTGAGTTGGGCGTTGATGTCGCTCATCTTGCTTGGCTTGCGGTTACTTGATCACCGGAAGGGTGGAGAACTGGTGGAACGGCGGGGGAGAAGACAGCGTCCACTCCAGCGTCGTGGCACCCACGCCCCACGGATTGTCACCCGCCACGCGCTTCTTGGCGAAGGCCTCGAACACGCCGTAGAGGAAGATCAGCACGCCAACGGCCGAGATGTAGGAGCCGTAGGACGAGATCTGGTTCCAGCCGGCAAACACCGTGGGATAGTCGATGTAGCGGCGCGGCATGCCAGCCAGGCCGAGGAAGTGCTGCGGGAAAAACACCATGTTCACACCGATGAACGTCACCCAGAAGTGCAGCTTGGCGATGCCTTCGTTGTACATGTAGCCGTACATCTTCGGGAACCAGTAGTACCAGCCCGCGAAGATCGCGAACACGGCACCCAGCGACAGCACGTAGTGGAAGTGGGCAACGACGTAATAGGTGTCGTGCAGCACGCGGTCGACACCGGCATTGGCGAGCACCACGCCGGTGACGCCGCCAACCGTGAACAGGAAGATGAAGCCCAGCGCCCAGATCATGGGTGCCCGGAACTCGATCGACCCACCCCACATGGTGGCGATCCACGAGAAGATCTTCACACCCGTCGGCACAGCGATGATCATCGTGGCGGCGACGAAGTAGGCCTGCGTGTCGGCGTCGAGGCCGACGGTATACATGTGGTGCGCCCACACGATGAAGCCGACGACGCCGATCGCCACCATGGCATAGGCCATGCCGAGGTAGCCGAACACCGGCTTCTTCGAGAAGGTCGCCACGATCTGCGAGACGATGCCGAAGCCCGGCAGGATGAGGATGTAGACTTCGGGGTGGCCGAAGAACCAGAACAGGTGCTGGAACAGCACCGGGTCACCACCCGCCGACGGCACGAAGAAGGAGGTGCCGAAGTTGCGGTCAGTCAGCAGCATGGTGATGCCGCCGGCCAGAACCGGAAGCGACAGGAGCAGCAGGAAGACGGTGACCAGCACCGACCACACGAACAGCGGCATCTTGTGCAGCGTCATGCCCGGTGCGCGCATGTTGAAGATGGTGGTGATGAAGTTGATGGCGCCGAGGATCGACGAGGCGCCCGCGATGTGCAGCGCGAGGATCGCGAAATCCATGGCGGGGCCGGGCTGGCCGGTGGTCGACAGCGGCGGGTAGATCGTCCAGCCGCCACCGGTGCCCATGTTGCCCGGAGGACCTTCGACGAACATCGAGATGATGAGCAGGCCCAGCGCCGGCGGCAGCAGCCAGAAGGAAATGTTGTTCATGCGCGGGAAGGCCATGTCGGGCGCGCCGATCATCAGCGGCACGAACCAGTTGCCGAAGCCGCCGATCATGGCGGGCATGACCATGAAGAAGATCATCAGCAGGCCGTGCGCCGTCACGAACACGTTGTACATGTGCTTGCCGGCATCGATCGCGGCGTCAGCCGGCGTGCCATAAACCATGGTGGCAAGGCCCTGGAAATACTGGATGCCGGGCTCCGCCAGCTCCATGCGCATGATGACCGACAGCGTTCCGCCGATGAGACCGGCGAAGATCGCGAACCACAGGTACATCGTGCCGATGTCCTTGTGGTTGGTTGAGTAGACATAGCGCTTCCAACCGGTCGGGTGGTCTTCGTGCGCAGCGATTGCGTGTGCCATTCTATATGCCTCGTTCCCGATTACTTCTGAGCCAGCTGGCCTTCGGCGGCTTCTGCGCTGGCGAGATTCTTGTAGGCTTCCTCGAGCCCGGCGGTCTGGGCGGTCTTGGCCCAGGTGTCATAGTCAGCTTGCGACACCACATGCACCTCGATCGGCATGTAGGCGTGGTTCTGGCCGCAGAGCTCCGAGCACTGGCCGTAGAACACACCCTCGTGCTCTGCGTGGAACCAGTCCTGGTTCAGGCGGCCGGGGATGGCGTCGATCTTCATGCCGAACTGCGGGATCGTCCAGGCATGAATGATGCCGTCCGGATCGGACGTGACAATGAGCTTCACCGTCTTGTTGACGGGCACCACGACCGGGTTGTCGGTCTTCAGCAGGTAGGGGACATTCGCCTGCTTCGCCTTTTCCATATCGTTGGCGTTGTCGTCGAGCGACGCGGTGAAGGAGACCTTGGCCGAACCGTCGTCGTTGAGGCCGAGGTCAGGGTATTCATAGGTCCAGTTCCAGGCCGGGTTGCCAATGACCTTGATGGTCATGTCGGCAGCCGGAATGTCGCGCTGCAGGTAGAGCAGTTTGAAGGAGGGGATGGCGATCGACACGAGAATGATGATGGGGATGACCGTCCACGCCACCTCAACCGTGGTGTTGTGCGTGGTGCGCGACGGCACCGGGTTGGCGCGGGCATTGAACTTGCGCATCACATAGATCAGCAGCCCCAGCACGAACAGCACGATCCCCGTAATGACTACCAGCAGGTAATTGTGCAGGCTATGGATACCGACCATGGAGGGCGAGTTCGACGGCTGCAGCCCTATCTGCCAGGGATAGGCATAGCCCTCGATCGCCCAGGCCGCGGGGGCGCTTGCCACGCTTGCCGCAAGGGCAAGCCCTGCCGTCAATGTGTTGCGAAACGTCATTGTTACCCTCTCTCATCAACGCCTTGCGATGAAACGCAAGGTTTATGGGGGCCATGGCTGTCCCTTGGAGCCCCCACTCCAGCTTCCAATTGTCAACCACATTTGACGGTCTGCCGCAACTTGGGCAAGCGCGGCAAAACGTCGTGGCGAACCCCGGCGCTGCCGCGACCGGAATTCCGCCCCAATTCCCCCCGAAACCGCCCGCCGTCAAGTCGGCAAGCATGCAGTGCAACAGCGGAATTTCCGGTGAATGCGGGTTGTGCAAGCCAAACGGCGGCGCTAAACCCGCCGAATCGGGAACCAGAAGGTAGATCTCCGTGCGAATCAACATCAAGCCGAGCCGCCTGCTCGCCCTCACCACCCTCGGCCTCGCGCTCAGCCTCGGCACGATTGGCGTCGCGTCTGCCCAGGAAGACACCACCACCCAGAAGCAGGACCAGCAGGCCCCGGCCGCCGGTGACCAGCAGCAGCCGCAGTTCGGCCCGCGCAAGAAGGCCGGCCAGCAGCAGGCCCAGCCCGGCCAGCAGCAGCAGCCCCCGAAGATCGACATGATCGCCGAGAACGGCCAGTGGAAGGTGCAGTGCGAGACCGTCCCGGCCGCGGAAGGCCAGCCCGGCGGTCGCCAGTGCGGCATGATCCAGGTCACCAAGAGCGAGAAGAACCCGAAGGCCTCGCTCACCCTGGTTCTCGTCAGCACCAAGCAGAACGGCAAGCAGCTCTACAACATGCGCGTCATCGCCCCGATCGGCGTCTTCCTGCCAACCGGCGTGGCCCTTGAGATCGATGGCAATGCCGTGGGCCGCGTGCCGTTCACGCGCTGCATGCCGCAGGTCTGCATGGCTTTTGCCGAAGCCAGCGCCGACACGCTTTCCAAGCTCAAGAAGGGCAAGCTCGCCAACTTCATCATCTATGAAGCACCCGGCATCGGCCTTCCCATGAAGCTGACGCTCGAAGGCTTCTCGGCCTCGCTGGCCGCCCTCGACAAGGCCAGCAACGGCGGCTGATCGGCTTACCCATCGCGTTTTTCAGAGGGCCGTTCCGCAGGAACGGCCTTCTTCGCTTCTGCGTGCTGGCAGAATGCGCTTCACTCACCTATCTTGGGCCGAACAGCTTCCTGACCCAAAGGTGACGCCTTGAGCTCCAGTGCCCCCGTTTCACTCTTCGATTCCGACGATTTCAGCCGCGCTGAGGCCGAAACCCTTGTTGCCGACACGCTGAAGGGGGCCGAGGACGGCGAACTCTTCGTCGAAAAGCGCCAGACCGAGAGCCTGGTCTGGGACGACGGCAAGCTCAAATCCGCCAGTTTCGATGAAAGCCAGGGCTTCGGCCTGCGCGCCGTGCGCGGCGAGACGGCCGCCTATGCCCATGCCACCGACCTGTCCAACGCCGCGCTGCGCCGCGCCGCCGAGGTCTGCCGCACCGTCGCCACGGGGGGCAACATCGTGCATGCCGTGGCGCCGGAGCGCACCAACCGCAAGCTCTATGCCGACACCAACCCGTCCGAAGCCATGGGCTTTTCAGAGAAGATCGCACTCTTGCAGAAGGTGGATGCCTATGCCCGTGGCCTCGACCCGCGGGTGAAGCAGGTCTCCGTTTCCATGTCGGCAGACTGGCAGGCGGTGGAGGTTCTGCGCGGCGATGGCTCCAGCTACCGTGACGTGCGACCGCTGGTGCGCTTCAACGTGTCGGTGGTCTCCGCCGACGGCAAGGAACAGGGCCAGGGCCACCACGGCCTTGGCGGCCGCGGCGAACCGCTCAGCTATTTCACCGACGACATCTGGATGGCCGCCACCCAGGAGGCACTGCGCCAGAGCCTCGTGGCGCTTGAGGCGCGTCCCGCCCCGGCAGGCGAGATGGACGTGCTGCTCGGTCCAGGCTGGCCCGGCATCCTGCTGCACGAGGCCGTGGGCCATGGCCTCGAGGGTGATTTCCACCGCAAGAAGACGAGCGTGTTCACCGGCATGCTGGGAAGCCGCGTGGCGTCGAAGGGCGTCACCATCGTCGATGACGGCACGCTCACCGACCGGCGCGGCTCGATCACCATCGACGACGAGGGCACGCCGTCCAACTGCACCACGCTGATCGAGGATGGCATCCTGGTGGGCCTCATGCAGGACCGCATGAACGCGCGCCTCATGGGCGTCGCCCCCACCGGCAACGGCCGGCGCCAGTCGCATGCCCATGCGCCCATGCCGCGCATGACCAACACCTACATGCTGGCGGGCGACAAGCATCCGGAGGAAATCCAGCGCTCGATCAAGCGCGGCCTCTTCGCCAAGTCCTTCGGCGGGGGACAGGTGGACATCACCTCGGGCAAGTTCGTGTTCTCCTGCACCGAGGCCTATCTGATCGAAGATGGCAAGATCACCATGCCGGTGAAGGGGGCGACCCTGATTGGCGCAGGCGCCGATGCGCTCACCCGCATCTCCATGGTCGGCAATGACATGGCGCTTGATTCCGGCGTCGGCACTTGCGGCAAGCAGGGCCAGGGCGTGCCGGTGGGCGTCGGACAGCCGTCGCTCCGCATCGACCGGCTCACCGTCGGCGGCACCGCCGCCTGAAAGATGCGATGAAGCCCGAGGTCGTCATCTTCGACATGGACGACGTGCTGTGCCGCTACGACCTTGGGCGCAGGTTGCGCGCGCTTGCCCGCATCACCGGGCAGATGCCGCGCGACATCCGCGCCGCGATCTGGGATTCAGGCTTCGAGGATGTGGCCGATACCGGCGGCTATCCGGACCCCGACGATTATTTGCGTGAATTCGGCCAGCGCCTCGGCTTTCAGCTCACCCGCGCGCAATGGGTGGAGTCCCGCCGCGAGGCGATGCAGCCATGGCCCGACATGCTGGCACTGGCCAAGGCCATCGGCGGCCAGGCGCGCATCGCCATCTATTCCAACAACGGCCCGCTCACCAAGGCAGCACTGCCGGAGCTCTTTCCCGCCTGCACGGCGGTGTTCTCGGAGCACTACCATTCCTACGAATTCGGCATGAAGAAGCCGGACCCAAAGAGCTTCCTGAAGCTCATGGAACGCATGGGAACAGATCCCGCCCGCTGCTGGTTCATCGACGACAAGAAGTCGAACGTAACGGGTGCGCGCCTGGCGGGTCTCGCCGGCCACCACTTCGTGAGCCATGAGCAACTGCTGCCCGACGTGCGGGCCATGGGCTTCACCACATGAGCCACGTGGGCGGGCAGAAGCGCGCCGCACCTTTCGTGACCGGCTCCATCATGCGCCACGTGGTGGTCATGACGCTCACCGGTGCCGTGGGCCTCATGGCGCTGTTCATGGTCGACCTCGTCGACCTGTTCTTCCTCTCGCTCCTCAACGACACGGAAGTGACTGCGGCCATCGGCTATGCCGGCACCATCGTGTTCTCCAACCTCTCGGTGTCAATCGGCTGCGGCATCGCCGCTGCGGCCCTCGTGGCGAGGAACGTCGGCGCCGGCGACCAGGAACGGGCAAGGCAGTTCGCCACCAGCGCGCTGATGTTCTCGCTCATCACCGCCGCCGTCATCACCCTCGCCATCGACCTCGGCAGCGGTGCGCTGCTCACGCTGCTCGGCGCCAAAGGCGAGGCGCAGCACCTCGCGCAGCTCTTCATCTGGACGCTGTCGCCCGGCTACGTGCTGATCGCAGGCGCCATCTCATGCTCCTTCATCCTGCGGGGCCTGGGCGATGCCAGGCGTGCCATGTACATCACGCTGTCCACGGCACTCGTCACCGCCTGCGCCGATCCGGTCTTCATCTTCGGTTTCGGCTGGGGCATCCAGGGCGCGGCGGCGGCCACCGTGCTGGGTTACATCGTGTCTTTCGGCATCGGGCTCCATGGCGTCGTGCGGGTGCACCGCTACATCAACCCGTTCCGGCTGGGCGGCCTGAGGCGCGATTTCCCGCCGCTCTGGGCCATCGCCTTCCCGGCCATCCTCACCCAGCTCGCGCAGCCCTTCGCCAATGCCTACATCACCTATGAGATCGCGCCCTTTGGCGATGAATCGGTGGCGGGTTTCGCCATCGTCGGGCGGCTCGTGCCGGTGGCCTTCGGCATCATCTTCTCGCTGGCCGGTTCGGTGGGGCCGATCATCGGCCAGAACTATGGCGCCAAGCGCCATGACCGGGTGCGCCGGACACTCACCGACGGGCTGATCTTCTCGGCCGTCTACACGCTCCTCACCTCGCTCCTGCTCTTCCTGTTCAGCCATCAGATCGCCGAGGCCTTCAATGCGGCGGGCCGCTCGCGCGATCTCGTCGTCTTCTTCTGCACCTACATCGGCATCAGCTGGGCTTTCGCGGGCGGACAGTTCGTGGCCAATGCCGCCTTCAACAACCTTGGGCGCGCCGCGCTGTCCAGCTGGTTCAACTGGGCCAAGGCAACGCTCGGCACCATTCCCTTCGCCATCATCGGCGCGCGCCTGGGCGGCCCCGAGGGACTTCTGGCAGGAACCGCCCTCGGCTCTGTCATCTTCGGCATTGCATCGGTGATCACCGCCTATAGGATCGTGCGACGGAGCGAGACCGGAGCCGCGCGATGAGCCTCATGAGCATGCTGGACCAGGCCCAGGGCGGCCGGCTCTTCACCGTCGTGGCGCGCAGCGTCGACCTCGACGAGGCACAGACCCGCAAGGCCATGACGAAGCTCTGCCCGGCCATCGCCGAACGGCTGCACACCCGCGCCGCGCAGGACGACGAACTGTTCCAATCGCTGCTCGACCTCATCTCCGACAATGGCGCTGCCTCACCCCTCGATGATGCAGATTCGCTCACCGGCATCGAGGCCGTGTCGGACGGCAATGCCATCCTCGATGACGTGTTCGGCTCGCGCAGTGCGGCCATGGCGGCACTGCGCTCCGCCGACCCAAGCATTCCCGAACGCGAACTGGCCAAGCTTGCGCCGATCTCGGCCACCGCCGTGGTCGCCGCCCTCGAGCAGTCCAACAGGCCGCTCGCGCTGGCCTCCGAGCCGGCACCCGCCGCTGGTGCGGCCAGTGGCCAGGGCGTCTTCGGTGCGCTGGTGGCAGCGATCATCGCCGGCATCGTCGCGGCACTGAAGCGCAAGCTCACGGCGTCGACGCGTCGGCGCCGCTCGACCAGCTATTCCC
>Ga0194051_1000435_pt1 | contig 23778 bp, 19 predicted proteins | sample SepL2320m_MetaG_FD_161275 | JGI IMG/M metagenome (GOLD analysis project Ga0194051, IMG submission 161275) | Anoxic zone freshwater microbial communities from boreal shield lake in IISD Experimental Lakes Area, Ontario, Canada - Sep2016-L239-20m | ecosystem: Environmental > Aquatic > Freshwater >... | reverse complement strand
CAGGCTCCAGCGATCAAATCAACACCCTCAGCAGCGCGAACAGCAGTCCTGCCAGCAGGATCGAGACCGGCAGTGTCAGCACCCAGGCGAGCAGGATGTTGCGCACCGTCGAGCCCTGCAGGCCCGACCCATTGGCCGCCATGGTGCCGGCGATGCCGGAGGACAGCACCTGCGTGGTCGACACCGGAAGGCCCAGCCCGTCAGCCATGGCGATGGTGATGGCCGCCACGGTCTCGGCCGCAGCGCCTTGGCCATAAGTGAGGTGTGTCTTGCCGATCTTTTCGCCCACCGTCACCACGATGCGGCGCCAGCCGACCATGGTGCCAAGCCCAAGGGCCAGGGCAACTGCCACCTTCACCCAGTTCGGGATGAACCTCGTGGCTCCATCCACCGCCGCATGGAAGGTGGTAACGGTCTTGAGGTCCTCGGGCGACATCTGCAGCTGCTTCTTCTTGTCGACCAGCTTCAGCGCCTCGCTGACGAGGTAGAGATCGTTGCGAAGGTTCGACACGAGGTCGGTGGGCACGTTGGCCAGCGACTTGTAGTCGGTCATGCGCTTGTCGAGCGTGCCGAGGAACTGCGACATGGCAACCGTCGTCTCCGGCGTCCAGGTCTTGGTGCGCACGGCTGCGGCAACCGAGGCGGCAGGGTCGGTCACGGTGACATTGGGCTGGGCATATCGGTCAAGCGTCTGGACAAGTGCGGCGGAACTGCCGCGAAACTGATCGAGCAGGGCGGGATCAGGCGCCCGGTTCAGCGCGAAGGCGGTGGGCACCACGCCGACAAGGATCAGCATGATGAGGCCCATGCCCTTCTGGCCGTCGTTGGAGCCATGGGCGAAACTCACGGCAGTGCAGGTGGTGATCAGGATGCCGCGGATCCACCATGGCGGGGACTTGGTCTTTGAAGGCTCGCTGAACAGTTCCTTGTTGCGCACCACGACTTTCAGCGCGAGCAGCAGTAGGGCGGCGGCGACAAAGCCGAAGATCGGCGAGACCAGCAGCGCAAGCCCCACCTCGCGCGCCTTGTCCCAGTCGACGCCGCTCGTCGCGGTGCCAGCGGGCGCCAGCAACTGGTTGGCGAGGCCCACGCCGATGATGGAGCCGATGAGCGTGTGCGAACTCGAGGCCGGAAGTCCCAGCCACCATGTGCCAAGGTTCCAGATCACCGCGGCGAGCAACAGGGCGAAGACCATGGCGAGACCAGCACTGCTGTTGACTTGCAGGATCAACTCCACCGGCAGGAGCGACACGATGCCCCAGGCGACCGCGCCCGACGCCATCATCACACCAAGGAAGTTCCAGAACCCGGACCACACCACCGCCACATGCGGTGTGAGCGAGCGCGTGTAGATCACGGTCGCCACGGCATTGGCGGTGTCGTGGAAGCCATTGACGAATTCAAAGCCGAGCGCGATCAGCAAGGCCACCAAAAGCAACAGCCAGGGTGTGGCTTCTTGAGCATTGGCCAAGTCGCCAGCCAGTTGGTTGGCGCAATAGGCGAGGCCCCCAGCGAGAACCGCCACGAAAAGCAGCTTGGTCCACAGCTTCGGAGGGCTGCTGTCCAGCATGGACGGGGTGTGCACGGGCGTGTCGGACATGGATCTGAAATCTCACCTGGCTAAGAATAAATACTGATTTCGTCGGGAAGCTAGGAGTCAATCATGACAGCTTCTTGACGTCCCTGCGGGCAAGGCATGCGGGCGCGGATCATAGATCGATTGTGCTTTGGCGTTGAGGTGTTGGGGTGATCCCGCGTTCCCAGAGCCCGGAACATGGCGTGATCTTCAAGTCGCTCACCATCAAAGGGATCTATGGCCGCGAGATGTTCGAGACCTGGTACAAGATGATCGCCATGCTGCAGTCCGGCATCGACGTCCGCAAGGTCATCACCCACCGCAAGAAGGCGATCGATTCTGCACAAGGCTTCGCGTTCATGAAGCAGGGCAGCTGGGGCACGGACGCGCTCGACTGGGGTTGAGTCAATGGCTTTCGCCGTTCTCACCAAATATCATACGCGGGCTTGACCCGCGTATCCTTTTCTTGCCACTGATGGATGCCCGGGTCGGAGCCCGGGCATGATGAACTGTTGGGACGTTGGAAAACGGGCAGGTTATCCGGCTCCTCCCACCCCACCTTGCCAATCCCGCCCATCAGGGTTACGGAGGGAGCGAAACTCCCGTAACCCTGCTTTCCCGAGTCCCCCATGCTGAATATCTATGGCGCGGCCAATGGCTGCCTGACCGAGCTCCCGGCGGATACCCCGGAACTGCCGCCGGATGCGGTCTGGATTGACCTGGTGGAGCCTACGGCCAACGAGGAATCCAAGGTCGAGGGCGTGCTGGGGATCGACATTCCCACCCGTGAAGAACTGGCCGAGATCGAGGCTTCATCCCGGCTTTACCAGGAGGACGGGGCGGTGTTCATGACGGCGAACCTCATCCGCCGCGGCGAGAACGATGAGCCGGAATCCTCGCCCGTCACCTTCATCATCAAGGATCAGACGCTGATCACCGTGCGTTACCATCATCCGCAGGCCTTCCCGGCCTATGTGAAGCGGGCGATGAAGCCGCAGGCCACCACAATGAACGGCTGGGGCATCCTGATTTCGCTCCTGGAAGCCGTTGTCGACCGCGCCGCCGACCACTTGGAACGCGCCGGCCAGATCGTCGACGACACCTCGAAGAAGACCTTCGGCGCCAAGCGCACGCTGGCCGGCGTTCACAAGCAGAACCCGCGCAAGGGCGTGAACCTGCAGGAGCTGATCGAGAACATCGGCGAGGAGGGCGACTTCGTCTCCAAGATGCGCGAGAGCCTTGTGTCCATCGGCCGCGCCATCGCCTTCATGCAGGCGATCGAGGACCAGACCCGCGAGAACAAGCAGGTGAAGGAGAACAAGGCGCGCATCAAGATCCTGCAGCGCGACATCGTCTCGCTGACCGATCACGCCACATTCCTGTCCGGCAAGATCAGCTTCCTGCTCGATGCCGTGCTGGGTTTGATCTCCATCGAGCAGAATGGCATCATCAAGATCTTCTCGGTGGCGGCCGTCGTGTTCCTGCCGCCCACACTGGTGGCCTCGATCTATGGCATGAACTTCGCCTTCATGCCGGAGCTGCAATGGCAGCTGGGTTATCCCTTCGCCATCCTGCTGATGATCATGTCCGCCGTGCTTCCCTACTATTATTTCAAGGGCAAGGGCTGGCTGTGATGCCGGTGATCCTGTGGGTTGCCCTTGGTGGCGCCATCGGCTCGGCGGCGCGCTACAGCGTCAATGTCTGGTCTGGCCGCATGTTCGGCACCGAGTTCCCGTTGCACACGCTGACGGTCAACATCCTCGGCTGCTTCATCATGGGCGTGCTGACCGAGTTGATGGCGCTGAAGCTCCACGTCGGGCAGGAGACGCGCGCTTTCCTCATCACCGGTATCCTCGGCGGCTTCACAACCTTCTCGGCCTTCTCGCTGGACTTTGCCTATCTGGTGGAGAGGAAGCAGCTCGTGGCAGCTGGCAGCTATGCGCTGGCCTCTGTGGTGATCTCGCTGCTGGCCGTCTTCGCCGGCATGAACCTCATCCGCACGCTTTACGCCGCATGAACGAGGTCAAACGGCACGTCGTCTCGGCCGACGAGGCGGGCATGCGGCTTGACCGCTGGTTCAAGTTGCATTTCCCGCAGGTGACCTTCGCCTATTTGAACAAGCTCACCCGCACCGGCCAGGTGCGCGTCGGCGGTGCGCGCGCCAAGACGAATACGAGGCTCGAAGCCGACCAGGAAATCCGCGTGCCGCCGCTGGCCTTCGATACGCGCCCCGCCGATACGCCCAAGGCCGACGTGAAGCCCCTGACCCCGCAGGAGCGCCGCCTGTTCGATTCCATGGTGCTGTTCCAGGACCGCGACATCTTCGTGCTGAACAAGCCCTCGGGCCTTGCCGTGCAGGGCGGCAGCAAGACGCATCACCACCTCGATGGTCTGCTGATGGGGCTGGGTGCCGAGCTGGGCGAGCGGCCCCTGCTGGTCCACCGGCTGGACCGCGACACCTCCGGCATCATCGTCATCGCCAAGCGTCGCTCCATCGCCGCAGCCTTGGGAAAGCTCTTCGCCACCCGGGCAGTGAAGAAGACCTACTGGGCCGTGGTCAAGGGCGTGCCCAGCCCCGCGCAGGGCCGCATCGAGGTGGCCCTCATCAAGGCCAAGGGCCCCGACGGCGACCGCATGCGCGCCTCGCGCGAAGGCGAGGAGGAGGACGAGCAGCGCGCCGTCACCTTCTACAGCGTCGTGGGCAAGGCCCCGCCCGCCGCCGCCTGGGTGTCGCTGAAGCCCGTCACCGGTCGCCAGCACCAGCTGCGCGCCCATATGGCCCACATCGGCACGCCGATCATGGGCGACGAGAAATATGGCGGGCTCGATGACATGCCGGACGGCATGGACAGGAATCTCCACCTCCACGCCCGCCGCATCATCTTCCCGCACCCGCGCGAGGGGACGATCGACATCACCGCGCCCCTGCCGGAGCACATGATGAAAAGCTTCGCGCTGTTCGGCTTCGATGCCAGCCGCTTCGAGGAGGGCGAGGGGTGAAGCTCGCCATCTTCGACGTCGACGGCACACTGGTCGACTCCCAGGCCATGATCGCCGCCTCGCTCACCGCCGCCTTCCGGGCGGAGGGGCTGCCCGTTCCGGAGCGGGCGCGGATGATGTCCATCGTCGGACTGTCGCTGGTCGATGCCATGGCGGCCCTCACGCCGGCGGAAGATCACACCAGCCACGAGCGCCTCGCCGCCGCCTACAAGGAGGCCTTCTGGCAACACCGGGCCAATGGCGAGCACACCGAGACGCTGTTCCCCGGCGCCGAGGCGCTGCTGGTGAAACTTCGGGCACGGGGCGACACTGCCTTGGGGATCGCCACCGGCAAGTCGCGCCGCGGCGTTGCCCACCTCATCGAGAAGCATGGCTGGGAAGGGTGGTTTGCGACGGTGCAAACCTCCGATGACCATCCATCCAAACCGCATCCGTCGATGATCGCAACGGCACTTGCTGAGGCAGCTACGGCGGCAACCAGAACCATCATGATCGGCGACACGAGTTACGACATTGCCATGGCCCGCGCGGCGGGTGTCTGGGCCGCCGGCGTCACCTGGGGCAACCATCCCGCAGTCGAATTGACCAAGGCCGGCGCCCACACCATAGCCAATGATTTCAATGAGCTGGATCTCCAGCTTGACTCACTTTGGCAGGAAAGCGCCGCATGACCAACCGCCGCCGCTTCTATAAGGACGTCACCGTCACCGACGACTTGGGAATTGCCCTCGACACCCGCCCGGTCAAGACCCCAATGAAGGCCCCGCTGGTGCTGCCAACCCGCGCGCTGGCCGAGGCGGTCGCTGCCGAATGGGCAGAGCAGGGTGAGGAGATCAAGCCTGCAACCATGTACCTGACAAAGCTCGCGAATACGGCGATCGACCGGGTGTCGGCCTACCGCGAGGCCATCGAGTCCGAGGTGCTGGACTACGCCAACTCCGACCTCGTGTGCTACCGCACCGCGCGCCCGCCGGACCTCGTGGCCCGTCAGTTGAAGATGTGGGACCCGGTGGTCGACTGGGCCCGCACTGCGCTCGACGCACCCTTTGAAGTCACCGACGGCATCATCCACCGCCCGCAACCCGAAGCCGCAATCAATGCCTTTGGCGAGGCCTTGAAAAGCCTGAGTGACTTCGATCTTTCCGCCTTCTACACCATCATGACCCTGACCGGTTCCGCCCTCATCGCCATGATGCTGGCCCGGCAGGCGATCACCCCCGACGCCGCCTGGGCCGCCGCCCACGTGGACGAGGACTACCAGATCGAGCATTGGGGCCAGGATGACGAGGCTCGCGACAGGCGCGTCGGCCGGCACAAGGAATTCACGGTCTGCTGCCGTTTCATGGAACTGGCGCGCGCCTGAGACTCATAACCTTTCGCCTGATTTGACGGGACCAGCTTGCGGCCTTAACACCTGTTGAAACAACCGAATTTTCCCGGAGTGCCCCATGCAGGAGATCCTCGAGAAGCTTGAAGCCCGCCGCGTGCAGGCGCGGGCCGGTGGCGGCGAAAAGCGTGTCGCCGCGCAGCACTCCAAGGGCAAACTGACAGCGCGCGAGCGTATCGCGCTGCTGCTGGACGAAGGCTCCTTCGAGGAGTTCGACATGTTCGTCGAGCACCGCTGCACCGATTTCGGCATGGAAGACCAGAAACTGCCGGGCGACGGCGTGGTCACTGGCTGGGGCACGGTCAATGGCCGCGTGGTCTATGTCTTCGCCAAGGATTTCACGGTGTTCGGCGGTTCGCTGTCGGAGTCCCATGCCCGCAAGATCACCAAGATCCAGGACATGGCGCTGCAGAACCGCGCGCCCATCATCGGCCTGTTCGATGCCGGTGGCGCGCGCATCCAGGAGGGCGTCAACGCGCTCGGCGGCTATGGCGAGGTGTTCCAGCGGAACGTGCTGTCCTCGGGCGTCATCCCGCAGATCTCGCTCATCATGGGCCCCTGCGCAGGCGGCGACGTCTACTCACCGGCCATGACGGATTTCATCTTTATGGTGCGCGACACGAGCTACATGTTCGTGACAGGTCCCGACGTCGTGAAGACCGTCACCAACGAGACGGTGACTGCCGAAGAACTCGGTGGTGCCTCCATCCACACCACGAAATCTTCCATTGCAGACAAGGGTTACGAGAACGACGTTGAAGCATTGCTTCAGATGCGCCGCCTCATCGACTTCCTGCCGTCCTCCAACACCTCGCCCGTTCCCGAACTCCCCAGCTTCGACTCCGCCGAGCGCCTTGACCCCTCGCTCGACACGCTGATCCCGGGGAACCCGAACCAGCCCTATGACATGAAGGAACTGATCCTGAAGATGGTCGACGAGGGCGACTTCTTCGAGATCCAGGAGGCGCATGCCCGCAACATCATCACGGGGCTCGCACGCATCAACGGTCGCACCGTGGGCATCGTGGCCAATCAGCCGATGGTGCTGGCGGGTGTTCTCGACAGTGACGCGGGCCGCAAGGGGGCGCGCTTCGTGCGCTTCTGCGATTGCTTCAACATCCCGATCGTGACGCTCGTGGACGTGCCCGGCTTCCTGCCCGGCACGGCGCAGGAATATGGCGGTCTCATCAAGCACGGCGCCAAGCTGCTCTTTGCCTATGCCGAGGCGACGGTTCCCAAGATCACGGTGATCACCCGCAAGGCCTATGGCGGCGCCTATGTGGTCATGGCGTCCAAGCACCTGCGGGGCGACGTGAACTATGCCTGGCCCACCGCCGAGATAGCGGTGATGGGCTCCAAAGGCGCTGCTGAAATCATCTACCGCTCGGAACTCTCCGATCCGGCCAAGATCCAGGCCCGGGTGAAGGACTATGAAACCCGCTTCGCCAACCCCTTCGTCGCCGCCGAGCGCGGTTTCCTTGACGAGGTGATCATGCCGCACTCGACGAGGAAGCGCATCGCCCGCGCCCTCAACATGCTGCGCGGCAAGGAACTCCAGAACCCCTGGAAGAAGCACGACAACATCCCGCTGTAATGCCCTCGGCACGCCACGTCGTTTGGGCTAGGCTAAGCCCACGATGGAACTGCAGGAACTCGCTACCCGCCTCGGCCTGGCACTCGCCCTCGGCTTCGTCATCGGCCTCGAGCGCGGCTGGAAGGAGCGTGACGAGGGCGAGGGCCAGCGGGCTGCGGGCATCCGAACCTTTTCGCTGATCGGCCTGCTGGGCGGGCTGTTCGGCAGCCTGTCGTTGAGTGGCGACCACATCCTGTTGGCAGCAGGCTTCATCGCCACCTCCGCCGTGATGGCCGTATTCATCTGGCGCGAGAATACCCGCGAGGGTGTCTATGGCGCCACCACCATGGTGGCGGCCCTTGTCACGTTCATGCTTGGTGCCGTCGCCGTACTGGGCGACATGCGCATCGCGGCGGGCTCAGGCGTGGTGACGGTGGGCCTGCTCGCCTACAAGTCCACCCTGCACGGCTTCCTCTCCCGCATCACCTCGCAGGAACTGCGCTCGGCTTTGCTGCTGGCGGCCATGACCTTCATCGCCCTGCCGCTGCTGCCTGATCGCGCCATCGACCCATGGGGCGCCTTGAACCCGCACCAGCTGTGGCTCATCACGATCCTCATCGCGGCCGTTTCCTTCGGGGGCTACATCTCGGTGAAACTCGTCGGACCCTCGCGCGGACTGGTGTTGGCAGCGGCCATGGGTGGCCTCGTTTCGTCCACAGTCGTGACATTAACCCTGGCGCGGTTGGCGCGGGACAATGCGGCGCGACTGGGTCTCCTGTCGGGCAGCATCCTGGCGGCGGGAGCGGTGATGATGGCACGCGTTCTCGTCCTGGCGGGTGTCATCAATCTCTCTCTCGCCGTGGCCCTCGCAGTGCCGCTTCTCGGGGCTGCGGTGTTTCAGGCCGTTGCCGCATGGCTCCTGATCGGGCGCGAAGGCCGGGGTGGCGACGACCAGAAGCCCGAAGGCCTTGTCCACAAGAACCCCTTCCAGCTGTCCGAAGTGCTGAAGTTCGGTGCCATTCTCGGCATCGTCATGCTGGCGGCGGGCATCGCCAAGAGCCTGTTCGGCGACAGCGGGCTGATGGCGGTCGCAGCCATCTCCGGCCTCGCCGACGTCGACGCGCTGACATTGTCGGTCGCCAACATGGGCCCCGCATCGGCCATCGGGGTGGGGGCGGTGTTGCTGTGCATTGGCGTCAACACCATCGCCAAGGCCGTTTATGCAGGAATCGCTGGTGGCATATGGATCGGTATCACGCTCCTCCTGCTCAACATCGCTGCAATGGCGGTGGCGGTCGTCAGCTATCTTCTGGTACCCTCCCTCCATCTTTGAGGGGAATAGCATGACAGTGCCTGAGCGCCGCAGCCTGCCGCCCATGGAGGCGATCGAATTCGCCATCGAGAAGGCGTTCCGCCATAGCTTCTTCGCCTTGGGCTTGGTGATCGGTTGGACCATTCTGCTGCTGCCGCTGTTGGCACTTGCTTGGTACGTGGCATTCCGCATCGGGCTGCCGGATTTCAAATCGCTATCGCCTGCCGCGATGGGCTCGCTCGGTCTACTGGGGCTCGGCGTGCTGCTTGCGTGCTTCTCAATGGGTGTGAACTGGAACCGCCGCATCTTGCGTGACGAGCGGCCCCGGGGGGTGCTGCGCTGGCGGCTGGATGGTGTGGTGTGGCGCTACATGGCGGCTGTTCTCCTCTTGCTCGTGGTGCTCGCCATTCACGTCGCCGCAGGCCTTGCTGTGATGATGGCTGCTGTGCCTGCCCTGTCGGCTCAGCTGGGTGCGGCGGCGAGACCGCTTGGCTTGGCTGTTACGGTGCTGATCGGGCTCTCGGCGGTGTTCAGCCTCTATCGCCTCTTGAGCTGGCTTGCCGCCGTGGCGTCGGGTGATCGCGAGTATACTGTAATGACAGCCTATCGCGTGTCGCGCGGCAATCGCATCGCTTTCCTGGCCTTCACCTTCTGGCTGCTGTTCAGCCTCGCGGTCATGGGTGCGCTGGGCACCGGGGCGTTCTTCGCGCAGCAGGCGCTACCGCAGCCCTGGGTGAGGCCGGTGGCTTGGGCCGCCATTGCAATCCTTGCCTGGTTGGCGCTGCTGATCCTCCACAGCGTGCCCGCTGCACTCTACCGTGTGTTCCGCTGATCAGGCGACCGCGGGAAGGGATTGGTGCCAGTAACTTTGCGCCAGACGTGGTGGGCATCAAGACGAACCCCGACCCAGGCCAAGATGAGGTATCGAAATCAGTATAAAAATCTCTTTCTGATTGCACAAACGATTTCTCTGACGCAACATGACAATGGGAAAGAGAAATCATGCCAGCTCTGTGTTCGAGTGCTCCAGTTGCTGACCGCTGCGCATGGGTGCTGCCATGGCGGGCATTGCCATGAATTTTGCCGGGCCTTTCGCTGCTGCTGAGTTCCGCATCGCGCCGGCGCTTCGCTTTGGCATCAGTTCGGCGTGGGAGAATGCAGGCCTAGCCCTGAGGATGTGCTGGCCGTGGCTTGTCATTCTCGCCGGTCTCGACCTGGCGGCGCGCTTGGGGCCAGGCTATCCGCTGTCTCTGCTGTTGCACCCCGCACCCACTGGCGACGAGGACAGCGTGGTATTGGTCAGCCTGCTGTTGGCGGTGAAGTTGCTTGCCGTGTCCTCGCTCTCCGTAAGCTGGAGTCGCTTCCTTCTTCTCGGCGAGATCGCCACGGGGTGGGACCGGCTGCGCATTGACCGTCCAGTGTTGGCGCTTCGCCTGCAATGCGCTGCTCATCTGGTTCGCCTGCTCGGGCGTGTTCCTGTTGGGTAGCCTAATCAGTTTTGTGGCGCTGCCGCTGCTCGTCCAATTCTCGGGCTACACATTGCCCGAATTCCCACGCGCCGTGCCACCAGCGTCCGAATGGCTGCAAGATCCGTGGACTCTGATCATTGCCGGGTCCGCACTGCTCGGCATATTGGGCGGCCTCCCCATTGTGCAACGCCTGTCGATAAAGCTCGTCGCCATCGCGCTGGGCCGGGAGGATTATGGGCTAGGCGACGCTTGGCGCGATAGCGGCGGCCAGCCGCTGCCGCTCGCCGCCTTCACCTTTGCGGTCACCGCTCTTGTTGCAGTGATGTGGGCAGCCAGTTTCCTGATCACCCTGCAATTCGGAACCGCCGGCGCTTCCGCCCTGCTGGCGAGTGCTACTGCCATACTCGCAAGTGGGCTGACGGTCATCTTCGTCACCGCGTCGGTGGCCGTGCTGTTCGGTATGTTCGTTGAGGGCCGCGAGGTCTAGACCCGCTCTCCGACCAGGTCGTATTCTTCCGCTTCGACGATCCTCACACGGACCATCTCTCCGGGTGAAAGGTCCGTGGCGCCCGGAATGAAAACATTGCCGTCGATTTCCGGCGCGTCCCAGGGCGAGCGGGCGATGGCTTCCTCGTTCTCTTCGTCGATTTCGTCCACCAGCACGTCGATCTCGCGGCCAACTTTTCCCTGGAAGATTTCAGCCGAGATTTCCTGCTGGGCTTCCATGAAGCGTTCCCAGCGTTCCTGCTTTACCTCGTCGGGCACCTGCGGGAGGCCCAGATCATTGGCCTTGGCCCCCGAGACGGGCTCGTACTTGAAGCAGCCCGCACGCTCGATACGGGCTTCCTTCATCCACTGCAGCAGATACTCGAAGTCCTGATCCGTCTCGCCGGGGAAGCCCACGATGAAGGTGGAGCGGATGGCGATGTCCGGGCAGATCGAGCGCCATGTGGCAAGTCGGTCCAGCACCTTTTCCTGGTTCGCGGGGCGCTTCATGGCCTTCAGCACATTGGGAGCTGCATGCTGGAAGGGAATGTCGAGATAGGGAAGGATCTTGCCCTCCGCCATCAACGGGATCACCTCGTCGACATGCGGGTAGGGGTAAACATAGTGCATGCGCACCCATGCGCCGATGTCGCCCAGTTCCTTTGCCATGTCGTAGAACTTGGCGCGCACTTCGCGGCCGTGGAACTTTGACGTCGCATACTTGATGTCGACGCCATAGGCCGACGTGTCCTGACTGATGACGAGCAGTTCCTTCACGCCCGCCTTTACCAGTCGCTCGGCTTCGTAGAGCACAGACGCGACAGGACGCGAGACGAGGTCACCGCGGATCGAGGGAATGATGCAGAAGGAGCAGCGGTTGTTGCAGCCTTCGGAAATCTTCAGATAGGCATAGTGCTTTGGCGTCAGGTGCAGGCCCTGCGGCGGCACGAGGTCCATCTTCGGGTCATGCATCGGCGGCAGCGCCTTGTGGACCGCGCCGACGACCGCCTCATACTGGTGCGGGCCGGTGACGGCGAGAACGCCCGGGTGCGCCTTCATGATCGTGTCGGCCTCGACCCCCATGCAACCCGTCACGATTACCCGGCCGTTTTCGGCCATGGCCTCGCCGATGGCGGCGAGCGATTCCGCCTTGGCGCTGTCCAGGAATCCGCAGGTGTTGACGAGGACGACATCGGCATCCTCATAGCCGGACGACATGACATAGCCCTCGGCGCGGAGCTGGGTGATGATGCGTTCCGAGTCGACCAGCGCCTTGGGGCAACCGAGCGAGACCAATCCGACCTTGGGGACATGCTTGTTCATGACAGGGTCCATAGCGGAGGGGGCCAGAAAGCGCAAATCACTCGCGCTTCGCTACACTTCACGAAACACTCGCCTTCCGGCATAATCCGGTCTAATGGCTTCGGCGCGTTGCACGGTCGTGTTGTAGTGGGGAAGGTGAAATGATTTCAAGACGTAAGCTTATTCTGGCGCTCAGCGCCTCGCTGCTGCCTGCAGCGTCACAGGCCGCCACTGGCACCACGCCCCCGCCGCCAGAGAAGGCCAAGCCTGTTGCAGCGAAGCCCGCCCCCAGCAAGCCCGCGGCCAAAAAGCAGGCCGTGGCAAAGCCAGCCGCAAAGAAGCAGGTTGCCAAGAAGAAGGCTCCCCCGGCGCCGCCGCGCCTGATCATCACCATCAACAAGGTCAGCCAGAAGATGACCGTCGAGCTCGACGGCAACGAGGTCTACAAGTGGCCGGTTTCGACGGGTGCACCGGGCTTCGAGACGCCATCAGGAACCTTCCGCCCCTTCCGCCTCGAAAAGGAACACTTTTCGAAGGAGTGGGATGATGCGCCGATGCCCTATTCGATCTTCTTCACCGGTCAAGGACACGCCGTGCACGGCAGCTATCACGTCAAGAGCCTCGGCCGCCGCGCGTCGCACGGCTGTGTGCGCCTTCATCCCGACAATGCTGCAAAGCTCTTCGCGCTTGTCCAGAAGACGGGCACCGCCAACACCCGCGTCATCGTCAAGGGTGGCCTCTTTGCCGATGGTACTGTCACCACCGACAAGGTGAAGCGCAGCAATCCGTTCAAGAATTGGTTCAACTGAGGCGCAGCAACTAGCGCGCCGCCATGCACCGGTCGTAGCGGCGCATGACGGCGCGGGCGAAGATCTCGGTGGTCATGTGATGGTGGATTTTGGGGCTTTTCAGCCTGATCTGCGGCAGCATGGCGTAGGGAGCGGGCTTGCCGGCCTTCTCCGTGAAGGCCGTGGATACGATCCGGTACGTGTCGGTATCGCGGAAGGCGAAGTCCTTCTCCTGTAGCAAGTCAGCGCGAAGGGAATCATTGTCCATCAGCGTCAGACTCCGCAGGGCCAATTCGGTGACGCTGGCCTCCGCCTTTGGCTTGCCGCTCTCATACAGCATCAGGTCGCCGTCCAGCGCCAGGTCCTTGCCGGAGAGCTCCGCAACCATGTACTGGAAGGCGGTGTTGCGGCTGGCATAGCGGCCGGCGTTATAGTCGGCGAAGACGAAGAGACGGGAAGGATACTCCGCGCGATAGCCGAGCAGCATGCGCGTGCCATAGGCCACCCCACCCTTGCGCGTGTAGAGTTCATCGCGAAGCTTCCAGACCGCGCCCAAGCCCAGGCGGCGGTTCTTCGCCTTCTCGATCTCCGCGATGGTGAAGGCGGCGGACACCTGCATGGAACCGAGGGTCGAGACCGGGTTCGCGGCATCGATGCGGTGCGCGACAGCGCCCGCGTTCAGCAGCCTTGTCGAGGCATATTCCCTGAACAGGTAGAAGGTAAGGTTGCGGTAGACCAGGTCGAGGTCGCGCTCGGTCCTGGCTGAGCGGATCATCGAGAGATAGCTCTTCTCGGGTGCGGGTTTGGTGGCGAGGAAGATCTCGACACCCAGTGCGGCGGCTCCCGGCAGCACCGGAAGCGACGACAGCTTCAGCAGGATCTGCTGTTCTGCCATGCGACCCAGCCCGGCCACCTCGGGGTTGGCGGTGAAAGTCGATTCCTGCCCGATCACCGCCATCACGCTGCAGACATTGCTGCGTGTGGGCCGGATGGCATTCATTTCCAGCGCGCTGGAAATGTCCGACGCCCAGCCAGGGGCGTCCTTGCCCGGCGGCACGATCTGCTGGGCCAGAACCCGGACATCGGCACGGGTCATCTCTGGTTCCGTGGCGCGGACGGGCAGGGGGAGGGTCAGAACCGCTAGGGCGGTTACGAAAAGTCGTTTCATGTCAGTGGCAAAGACTTAATGGGCAGTGATGGTGCAAGCGGGGCGGCTTTGCGGCGAATTGTGGGGCAGCCATTCCTTGACAAACCGCCCCCTCCATGCGCTCTAGCGCCCCGAAACCTGATTTCTCGTGAGGACTCAATGCACGCCTATCGCAGCCACACCTGTGGCCAGCTCCGCCCCGAAAATGCCGGACTGGACATCCGGATTTCCGGCTGGGTTCACCGCGTCCGTGACCATGGCGGCCTGCTGTTCATCGACCTGCGCGACCATTACGGCATGACCCAGGTGGTGGCGGATCCGGATTCGCCCGCCTTCAAGACCGCCGAAAAGGTGCGTTCGGAGTGGGTGATCCGTGTGGACGGCAAGGTGCGCCCGCGTCCGGCCGGCACCGAGAACGCAGAGCTCCCCACCGGCCTCATCGAGGTCTTTGCCACCGACATCGAGGTGCTCAGCCAAGCGGCCGAACTGCCGCTGCCCGTGTTCGGCGATACCGAGTATCCGGAGGACATTCGCCTCCGCTATCGCTTCCTCGACCTCCGCCGTGAGCGCATCCACAAGAACATCATGAAGCGCGGCCAGATCATCAACTCGCTGCGCCGTCGCATGACCGACCAGGGCTTCTTCGAGTTCCAGACGCCAATCCTCACCGCATCCTCGCCCGAGGGCGCGCGTGACTTCCTCGTGCCGTCACGCATTCATCCCGGCAAGTTCTATGCGCTGCCGCAGGCGCCGCAGCAGTTCAAGCAGCTGATCATGATGTCGGGCTTCGACCGCTACTTCCAGATCGCCGCCTGCTTCCGTGACGAGGATGCCCGCGCCGACCGTTCGCCGGGCGAATTCTACCAGCTCGACATCGAGATGAGCTTCGTCACCCAGGAAGACGTGTTCAATGCGGTGGAGCCGGTGCTGCGCGGCGTGTTCGAGGAATTCGGCGGCGGGCTGCCCGTCACCCAGAAGTTCCCGCACATCGCCTATCGCGACTCGATCCGCTGGTATGGCTCCGACAAGCCGGACCTCCGGAACCCGATCAAGATGCAGGCCGTTACCGAGCATTTCAAGGACTCGGGCTTCAAGGTCTTCGCCGGAATGATCTCAGGCGATCCCAAGGTCGAGGTCTGGGCCATCCCGGCACCGAAGGGCGGTTCCCGCGCCTTCTGCGACCGCATGAACTCCTTTGCCCAAGCGCAGGGCCAGCCGGGTCTCGGCTATGTCTTCTGGCGCGAGGGCGAGGAGGGCGGCGCTGGCCCCATCGCCAAGAACATCGGGCCGGAGCGCACGGATGCCATCCGCACCCAGTTGGGCCTCGGCGTGGGCGATGCCTGCTTCTTCGTCGCGGGTCGCCCGGAAAAGTTCTACAAGTTCGCCGGTGAGGCGCGGAACAAGGTAGGCGAGGAACTGAACCTCACCGCCAAGGACCGTTTCGAGTTCTGCTGGATCGTCGATTTCCCGATGTATGAGTGGAACGAGGAAGACAAGAAGGTCGACTTCTCGCACAACCCCTTCTCCATGCCCCAGGGCGGCCTTGAGGCGCTGGAGACGAAGGACCCGCTGGACATCCTCGCCTACCAGTACGACATCGTCTGCAACGGCGTGGAGCTCTCCTCAGGCGCTATCCGCAACCATCGCCCCGAGGTGATGAAGAAGGCCTTCGAGATCGCCGGCTACCCCGAGAGCGTGCTGATCGAGAAGTTCGGCGGCATGTATCGCGCCTTCCAGTATGGCGCACCGCCGCACGGCGGCATCGCGCCGGGCGTCGATCGCATCGTCATGCTGCTGTGCAACGAGCCCAATATCCGCGAGGTGGTGCTGTTCCCGATGAACCAGCAGGCCGAAGACCTGCTGATGGGTGCACCCTCCGAGGTAGGCCCCAAGCAGCTCCGCGAACTGCACATCCGGCTGAATCTGCCTGAGGCGTGAGATCGCCCCACGTGAAGTGAAAAACGCCCGGGCATGCCCGGGCGTTTTCATTTGGCCAGTGCAGAGTGCTGATGTTTCACTCGTTCGCCGTCACGGTTACGCCAAGCTTGGTGATGGCATCGCCAGGCTTCGCCGGATCGAGCGCGCTGAACTCCGATACTTTCATCGGCGCCGTTGGCTTGATGCTCAGCATGAGGCTCTTGGGGTCGGCGAGGAACTTGCTCACCGCGTCAACTGCCTGCTTGGTGAGCGCCTCGTGCTGGAACTGCACGAGGGTGAGCTGCACCGTGGGTGGGATGGAGGCCAGCAGCACCTTTTCGTCCATGCCCTGCATGGCGGCCACCAGCGGCAGCATCTTCTTGGTGATCGAGGCATCGTCGAAGCGGATGGAGCCGCCCTTGATCTCGACACCCTGTAGCTGCGGCGACATGGCGGCGAAGTCGATGCCCTTGCCGGCCATCTGGTCCTTCAGCATCTGCGCGTAGGCAGAAACCGGCAGGTTGTCGACGGCGGCGTTGAGGCTGAGCGAGCCGACGTCACGCGCGCCCAGCGACAGCTTGAAACTGTAGGCCAGGTTGTCGCCGGACGGGGTGAGGTCGCCTTCGGTGCCGATGTCGAAGTGGAGGCCGTTGTAGCCCAGCTGCTTCCACATGTTGCCGGCGTCCAATGCCGCCAGCACTGCCTCGGGCACAGCCAGATTGTTGACCTTCAGCGAGAACTTGCCGATTCCGGTAGCCGGGTCGCCTGTCCAGGCGGTAGCAATGCCGTCGATCTTCACCGTCTGACCCGAGGTCGTAATGGTGATCGGTCCTGAATTCATCTTGTTGGCGAAGGTGAGGTTTGCCAGCAGCTCGTCCTTGGGTGTTGGCGTCGCGGGCAGGGCGCGGATGTACCAGCCTTCGGCCGATGCCCCGGGAATGCTGACGGAGACGTTGGTGTCCTTGCCGATCACCTCCACCGCCGTGTTGGTGAAACTCGCCTTGCCGATCTGCCAGAGCGAATTGCCTTGGTCGGTGATGTCCGTCAGGTCCACTTCCGCCGTCTTGACGCTCATCGCTGGTTCGGCATCCTTGGCCGGCTTGGCGAGCGACAGGTTGGTAATGGTGACGTTGCCCCCGTCCACCTTCAGGCTGTCGTAGGTCGGCTTCACGGAGGTTTGCCGCTGGAGGTTGTCCAGGAAGGCCTGAACCGCTGGCGGTACATCGTCAGCCTGGGCAAGGCCCGGGATCAGCGCCACCGAGGACAGGCAGGCGGCAGTGAGGATTTTATGGAACAACTTCATGACGTCTCCTGGGCATTGGGCGTGGCCGTATTGGCCGAGAATAGGTGAACACCCCATGAACGTCACCAGATTATGGCAGGCTTGCGCCATCGTCGTGGCCATTGTTAAAGAGCGCGGAATGATAAGGGCAATGTTCATGCGCAAGATCTTGGTGGCTCTCATTCTGGTGCTTCTGCCTGCGGGTGTTATGGCATCGGCATCCGCGGCAACCGCGCCGACGACCGAACAGCAACAGATGCTGCTGAAGAAGAAGCAGGCCGCGGCAGATGCCAAGAAGGCTGTCGACGCCAGGAAACAGGCGGATGCCAGGAAGGCGGCCCAGGCCAAGAAGGCCGCAGACGCCAAGAAGTCGGCCGATGCGAAGAAGTTCGCCGCCGCCCGCAAGGCGCAGCAGCCGGGTTGGGCTTGTGAAGGATTCCTCGAATGCCTTTTCGAGAAGCAGAACAGGCCGCGGACCAGTGTGCAGCGGGCTTCAACGAGGTCCTCGTCCGGCGGCAAGCTCGCATCCATGGATGAAACGACGGGCAAGGACATAGATTGGGCACCGGCCAGCAAATACGCCATCGGTTCCATCATCGTCCAGACGCCTGAGAGGGCGCTCTATTTCGTGACGGCCCCCGGTCAGGCGAGACGCTACAGCGTAGGCGTGGGGCGTGAAGGCTTCCAATGGTCCGGTAACTCGACGATCGTCAACAAGGCGGAGTGGCCGACCTGGCGTCCGCCTGAGGAAATGATCAAGCGCGAGGCGGCCAAGGGCCATATCCTCCCGCCGGAGATGGCGGGTGGGCCCGAGAACCCCCTCGGCGCGCGCGCCATGTACATCGGCGGCAAGCTCTACCGCATCCATGGCACTAACTCTCCGGGCTCGATCGGCACTGCGGCCTCATCGGGTTGCATCCGCATGATGAATGCCGACGTCATAGAGCTTTATGACAAGGTCAAGGTGGGCGCGAAGGTCTACGTCTACCAGTAAGGTCTCGACAGAAACACGAAGGGCCGCAGCATGCTGCGGCCCTTTTCGTTTGGGCTCCGAACCCCAGAAAAGAACTGACCCCGGAGGCTTTCGCCGTCCGGGGTCCAGTCCTGAAGTCTCGAAGTATTACTTCTTAGCGGCCTTCTTGGCCGGCTTCTTGGCGGCCTTCTTGGCCGGCTTCTTGGCGGCCTTCTTAGCCGGCTTCTTGGCGGCCTTCTTGGCGGCCTTCTTGGCAGGCTTCTTCGCAGCTTTCTTCGCAGCCATTGCTGTCTCTCCTAGAGTTGTTAGTGCCCCACAACGCAGGTAAGCCTCACATAGACAGGTAAGCTGGCATGTTGGATACGAGCTTGACCAGTCATCGTTTTGTTTTCTGCACCCGCTTGTGTGATTCGGCAATATGCCGAACAACATCTTGTATGCTCTCGGATTCTTTCTAACAATCGGTAAACGCTCGGAAAAATGGCGAAACCGTACGTGCACGGACAAAATCGCGGAACAGAGTGGAAAACTCAATAAAACTAGGCGTTTTCACGCTCGTCAGTCTACGGATGAACGGCCGTTTCAGCACCTCCCGCAGGTGCTGGTTTCTGTCAAGTTCTGCAGGCATGGTGGCGAGGAAATTGTGGATAATTTTTCTGGGGCAGGCGGTTCGAGTGCCGTTTTGAGCCCTTGGCGAGGGCCTGAGAGGCCTTCGATGATGCCGAGATGACATGACAGCGACCGCAGGTGGATCGCCTTTGGCGGCCTTATCCGCCCCCAAAAAGCAGAGAGACCGGAACATGTCCGGCCTCTCCATCACTTCTTGTCGCGCGCGCTCTGTTACGAGCAACCGCTCGTCGAGCCGCAGGTGTCGCACTTCAGGCAGGTGCCGTTGCGTACCATCGTGAAGTTTCCGCACTCGGAGCAGCTCTCGCCCTCGTAGCCCTTCATGCGGGCTTCCGCACGGCGGTCATTTGCGGAGATGGTAGAGGTCGTCGTCTCGACCGCCACCGACATCTCCTGGCGTTTGGTCGTCACCTGCACCGGTGCATCCACCAGCGCCAGTGCGGCATCGGCACGGGCCGTCGTCACCGCCGCCGCAGGAGCCACGTTCGACATCGGCTGAGAGCTCGACATCACCACCACGTTGGAGGTAGCAAGGTTGGGGCGCCGCACGAAGCCCGACGAGAGCACGCGGGACGCCGGAACGCGCGGTCCGTTATCGCTGCCTTCGCCCTTGCCAAGAGAGTCAAAGCCCATCTCCGAGGGTTCGACATGGGCGAGGTCGCTGCGACCGAGGTAGGACACGGCAAGTTCGCGGAACACGTAGTCGAGGATCGACGTGGCGTTCTTGATCGAGTCGTTGCCCTGCACCATGCCGGCTGGTTCGAACTTGGTGAAGGTGAAGGCGTCGACGAACTCTTCCAGCGGCACGCCGTACTGGAGGCCGACCGACACCGCGATGGCGAAATTATTCATCATGGCACGGAGGGCAGCACCCTCCTTGTGCATGTCGATGAAGATTTCGCCCAGCTTGCCGTCATCATATTCACCGGTGCGGAGGTAGACCTTGTGGCCGCCCACCACCGACTTCTGGGTGTAGCCCTTGCGGCGATTGGGAAGCTTCAGGCGCGAGCGCTCACGCTCCACCACCCGCTCGACAATCTTCTCGACCACTGTCTCAACCCGGGCCGCAACGGTCTTGGTCATCAGCGCCTCAGCCACGTCGTCGGTGTCCTCGTCATCATCGGACAGGAGTTGCGAGGAGAGTGGCTGCGACAGCTTGGAGCCATCGCGGTAGAGGGCATTGGCCTTGATGGCCAGCTTCCAAGACAGCATGTAAGCGCTGGCGCAGTCCTCGACGGTAGCGTCGTTCGGCATGTTGATGGTCTTGGAGATGGCCCCCGAGATGAAGGGCTGGCTCGCCGCCATCATGCGGATGTGGCTATCGACCGAGAGGTAGCGCTTGCCGAGGCGGCCGCAGGCGTTGGCGCAGTCGAACACCGGCAGGTGCTCATCCTTGAGGGCAGGTGCCCCTTCCAGCGTCATCGCGCCGCAGACGTGGATGTTGGCCTTGTCGATGTCGGCCTTGGAGAAGCCGAGGTGGGCCAGCATGTCGAAGCCGAAGTCGTTCAGATTCTCGTCCGACAGGCCGAGAACCGAGCGGCAGAACTCCTCACCCAGCGTCCACTTGTTGAACACGAACTTGATGTCAAACGCTGAGGCGAGGCCCGACTCGATCTTGGCAATCTGTTCCTCACCGAAGCCCTTCGACTTCAGCGCCTGGTGGTTGATGCCGGGGGAGTCGGCCAGTGAACCATGGCCCACGGCATAGGCGATGATCTTCTCGATCTGCTCGGCGTTGTACGCCAGCGTACGCAGCGCCTCCGGAACGGCCTGGTTGATGATCTTGAAGTAGCCTCCGCCAGCCAGCTTCTTGAATTTCACCAGCGCGAAGTCAGGCTCGATGCCGGTGGTATCGCAATCCATGACAAGGCCGATCGTGCCGGTTGGCGCGATGACGGTCGCCTGGGCGTTGCGGTAGCCGTGTTCCTCGCCCAGCGAGACCGCGAGGTCCCAGGCGCGGCGGGCTGCAATGGCGAGTTCCCTGTCCTTCACCTCGGTTTCGTCGAGGGCTACCGGAATGGTGCGCAGGTTCTCGTAACCGACGGCCGCACCATAGGCCGCGCGGCGGTGGTTGCGCATGACACGCAGCATGTGTTCGCGGTTCTTGGCGAAGCCATTGAAGGGTCCAAGTTCCTTCGCCATCTCGGCCGAGGTGGCATAGGAGATGCCGGTCATGATCGCCGAGATTGCGGCGCAGATGGCGCGGCCCTCATGGCTGTCATAGGGAATGCCGGCAGTCATCAGCAGGCCGCCGATGTTGGCGAAGCCGAGGCCAAGGGTCCGGAACTCGTAGGACAGCTTGGCGATCTCCTTCGACGGGAACTGCGCCATCATTACCGAGATTTCGAGCACCATCGTCCACAGGCGGACGGCGTGTTCGAAGGAAGCGATGTCGAACTTGCCCGTCACCGGGTCACGGAACTGCAGAAGGTTCAGCGAGGCGAGGTTACAAGCCGTGTCGTCGAGGAACATGTACTCCGAGCACGGGTTCGATGCGCGAATCTGGCCAGATGCCGGGCAAGTGTGCCAGTCGTTGATGGTGGTGTGATACTGTATGCCCGGGTCAGCCGAGGCCCATGCGGCAAACGAAATCTTGTCCCACAGGGCGGCGGCCTTGACGGTCTTGGTCACCTTGCCCGACAGGCGCGAGTTCAGCTGCCAGTCGAGATCGCGCTCGACGGCAAGCAGGAATTCGTCGGTGACGCGCACCGAGTTGTTGGAATTCTGGCCGGAGACGGTGCGATAGGCCTCGCCGTCCCAGTCCGTGTCATAGGTGTCGAACTCGATTTCGGTATAGCCCTGCTTGGCGAACTGGATGACGCGCTTGATGTAGTTGTCCGAAACCAGCGCCTTGCGGGCGTCCTTGACGGCGCGCTTCAAGGCCGGGTTCTTATCGATCTCGTAGCAGTCGCCATCGGGGCCGTCGCAGTTGACGCAGGCCTTCATCACAGCCTGCAGGTGCTTCTTGACGGTCTTGGAACCGGTGACGAGGGCTGCCACCTTCTGTTCCTCGCGCACCTTCCACTCGACGAATTCCTCGACGTCCGGATGGTCGACGTCGACGATCACCATCTTGGCCGCACGGCGCGTGGTGCCGCCCGACTTGATGGCGCCCGCCGCGCGGTCGCCGATCTTGAGGAAGCTCATCAGGCCAGAGGACTTGCCACCGCCCGACAGTCTCTCGTTCTCGCCGCGCAGGTCCGAGAAGTTGGAGCCAGTGCCGGAACCGTATTTGAAGAGGCGCGCCTCACGCACCCACAGGTCCATGATGCCGCCCTCGTTGACGAGGTCGTCGGCCACCGACTGGATGAAGCAGGCATGCGGCTGCGGATGCTCGTAAGCCGACTTGGACTTGGTCATGCGGCCCGTCTCCGGGTCGACGTAGTAATGTCCCTGGCCGGGACCATCGATGCCATAGGCCCAGTGCAGGCCGGTGTTGAACCACTGCGGCGAGTTGGGGGCGCACTTCTGGGTGGCGAGCATGAAGCACATCTCGTCGTAGAAGGCGCGCGCGTCCTCCTCGGTGTTGAAGTACTTGCCCTTCCAGCCCCAATAGGTCCACGTGCCGGCGAGACGGTTGAACACCTGGGTGGAAGAGCGCTCTCCCACGATGCGCTCCTTCTCGGGCAACTTGGCGAGGGCTTCCTCGTCGGGCACGGAACGCCACAGCCACGAGGGAACGGTTTCTTCCTCGACACGCTTCAGCGCGGCCGGAACGCCCGCCTTGCGGAAATACTTTTGGGCGAGAATGTCGGTCGCCACCTGGCTCCAGGACGAGGGGACATCGATGTTCTCTAGGCGGAACACGATCGACCCATCGGGATTCTTGATCTCACTGGTGGCGCGGCGGAAATCGAGTTCCGCGTAAGCGTCCTGCCCTGCCTTGGTGTAGCGGCGTTCAATGCGCATTCTCTTCTAGTCCCTCTTTTAATCGTTGCCACGAGCACACGAAAGCGCCCGAGGTGCTCCATCCACCCAGCTGCAAAGACACACACACCCTGTCCTCGGAAACTGCCGTCCCCGAGCCTTTCAGGCTCTTCTTTTGAGTGTTCCGTTGAAGAAGAGGCTGCCCCCGCAACCCCATCCTCTCAGCCCCTCAGCCTTTGAACCGAATTTAGTACCTCAGGCACAGGGACGTCAATACATAGTGTCTTAACGAAAGATTAACACCAGATATTGTGCCTTAAGACCGGAGGTCGCCGCTCGCCTGCATAGGTTCATACGATTCTCAGGGTAAGCTCAAGAACTCACTTGGCTTATGCGCGCTGTCCACAGGGGTGTCCCCGTTGCGCGAGTGGTAAACTCCGTTTGGTCAAGCTGCCAAAGAGTTTGGCCATTGCACCCCAGGAGATGTCTATCACCGCTATCCCCAGGGGGCGATTGCGCGCCAGGGTCTAAAATTCCGCCTGTTGCCCCAGGGGTACCCCGGGTTTCGGCTCCCGAATCGGGCCAAGCATGACGAGCAGGACGAGCGCGGAGAGGGTGCAGGCCCCCATGAGCAGCCATGCCTCGTTGACGGCAATCGTTACCGCCCCCTCCTGAATCGTGTCCATCACGCCGAGCAGGCCCATGGGGTCAGTCGGGTCGGGAAGCTCATCGGCGGTAATGCGCAGCAGGCGGGCGGCCGCCTCCGGATCCGCCGTCATCAGGTCCTTGATACGGTCGGCATGTTCCGCTGAACGGCTGAACAGGATGGTGTCGATGAGCGCGATGCCGATGATGCCGCCGAGCGCCCGGGACAGGTTATAAAGGCCGCTCGCATCGCTCACCTTCTCGGGCGGCAGGAAGCCCATGGAGAAGCGGGTGACCGGCACGATGCACAGGCCCAGCGCCACGCCTCGCACCACCTGTGCCCAGAACAACTCGTCATAGCCCGAGAGCCTTGTCTCGAAGCCACTCATGAACAGTCCTGCAGCAAACATGGCAAAACCGATCATGC
>Ga0194051_1000432_pt1 | contig 23908 bp, 23 predicted proteins | sample SepL2320m_MetaG_FD_161275 | JGI IMG/M metagenome (GOLD analysis project Ga0194051, IMG submission 161275) | Anoxic zone freshwater microbial communities from boreal shield lake in IISD Experimental Lakes Area, Ontario, Canada - Sep2016-L239-20m | ecosystem: Environmental > Aquatic > Freshwater >... | reverse complement strand
TCGTGCCTATGCTTCTATTACTTATCAAAACTATTTCCGATTGTATCCAAAATTGGCAGGTATGACAGGAACTGCAATGACAAGTTCCGAAGAATTTTTAAAAGTGTATGGTATTGATGTGATCGAAGTTCCGACTCATCGTAAAATATCTCGTATTGACCATGGAGATTTGATTTTCCAGAATGAACAAGGAAAATTTAAAGCCATTGCCCGCACGATCAAAGAATTGAATGCGAAAGGGCAACCAGTTCTGGTGGGTACTGCGTCGATAGAAAAAAATGAATTATTGGCAGAATATTTAAAAAAAGCAGGTATTCCTCATACAGTCTTAAATGCGAAACCAGAATTTGCTGAAAAGGAAGGGGAAATTGTCGCTCAGGCAGGAAGAAAGGGTTCTGTGACAATTGCGACCAACATGGCAGGTCGCGGAGTCGATATTAAATTAGGAGGCGTTCCTGCAACCAAAGAGCAATACGAAGAGGTAAAATCTCTTGGTGGATTATTTGTATTAGGAACAGAGCGTCACGAAGCACGACGCATCGATAACCAGTTAAGAGGACGATCAGGCCGACAGGGTGATCCCGGAGCGAGTCAATTTTATGTTTCATTCGATGACAACCTTATGCGAGTATTTGCCAGCGATACTATCAAAAAAATGATGGGCCGTTTAGGTATTGCAGAAGATGAACCGATTACAAATAGAATCGTATCGCGCTCACTTGAAAGTGCACAATCACGTATCGAAGGAATCCATTTTGATTCTAGACGACATGTTCTTGAATACGATGATGTGCTTAATCAACAGAGAAAGCGTGTCTATGAAAGACGAAGACGGGTACTTACAGGGGACACGTCGATCGTTTCAGAGGAATTTGAAAGATTGGTAGAGCACGCTCCACTCGAAGCTCGACACAAGATTCAGGAAAAAAGAAATCTGATGGGGGAAAGCGCGTTCATTAATACTGTCCGAGGAGTGATCCTGCAATCAGTAGATTTATTCTGGGTGGATCACTTGGAAATTATGGATTATATGAGATCAAGTGTTGGCCTACGTGCGTACGGTCAGCGTGATCCATTAGTTGAATACAAGAGAGAGGGTTTGAGATTGTTTAAACAAATGGAAATAGCTGTGGATTCTGAAGTGATTAGGTCTCTCGAAAATGTGACAGCAGAGGTGGGTGTTGGCGAAAACGTTCGAACTATCGAATTAAAGCCGGATGCAAATTCATACAATTCTGTCACTGGTGAAATCTCAGGAAACATCTCTACCGCAAAAGCGGCTGCCCCAGCTATGAAAAATCAAAAGGGAGAAAAGGTAGGACGTAATGACTTGTGTCCATGTGGAAGCGGGAAAAAATATAAAAAGTGCCACGGAGCATCAAACTAAATGACTAAGAAGCGAGTTGTAATTACCGGCGGAGCGGGATTCATAGGGTCGCACACAGTCGATGAATTTTTGAACCATGGGTATGAAGTTGTTGTCATAGATAATCTACGCCCAAATTTCAAGGAGAACCTACAACATGTAATACACCGCATTGAATTTATAAATGGTGACATCCGAGATGAAAAGCTTCTCGCAAGTGTTTTTAAAGAAGGAGACATCATAGTTCATTTAGCCGGTTTTGTTTCGGTGCCTCAAAGTTTTAACCATCCGGCGGTAGCCTACGACGTCAATGTAAGCGGCGGACATAAAGTGTACATGGCTGCTATACATGCTAAGGCAAAAAGAGTAGTAAGTGCTTCCTCTGCATCAGTGTATGGCAAGCCAAAATCTAAAGTCATACGCGAGGATCATCCGACATCGGCACTTTCGCCCTATGCTTTGCATAAAATACAAATAGAAGAATATGGCAAGCTGTATTCTTCCGCTTTCGAGATCGAAAGCGTGGCTATGAGATTTTTTAACGTCTATGGGCCAAGGCAGTTTCCCGCAGGAGATTATTCGGCGGTTGTTAGATCTTTTATGGATAAGGCATATTCAAATCAGCAGCCTGTTATTAATGGCAAAGGAGACACAGTGAGGGATTTTATTTATGTAAAAGATGTGGCGAGGGCGTTACGCTTGGCCTCTGAAATAAAAATGGATAAGAATAAAAAGCATGAAGTTTTTAATATTGCGACCGGCAAGCCCACTACTATTAAAAGGCTATGGTTAACTATATGCGAGGTGATGAACAAGAAAATAAAACCAACATACGGACCGACACGGGTTGGAGATATAAAAGTAAGTCTCGCAGATGTTTCAAAAGCTCGTAAGTTTTTGAAATTTGAAGCCACCACATCACTTGTTGACGGCCTCAGTACTTTTTTAAAGTAAAACCATATTATAATAAAAAAATTGTGCCCCGACCAATCTCAGAATCAATAAGACTAAAAATATCTGCTATTGCCACAATAGTTTTTCGAAATGCGTTCCTTCTTATTAACGGGATAATTTTCGCGGTGGTGGCATTGCTTATAGTGTTTGGTAGTGCTCGCGAGGGAATTTTTCTTGGAGTCATTACGGTTTTAAATATGCTGATCGGTATAGCTCAAGAAATTCGCTCATGGCTTGCTTTAGAAAAACTTCAACTCCAGACAGCTCTTCGGGTGATTAGAGTTTCAGCGGATGGTACCGAATCAATAGTGTTGGCTGAAAATGTGTTGGTAGGTGATACTGTAAAATTAAAATCTGGGGATCAAATACCTTGTGATGGTCGATTGAAGTCATCAAAAGGTTTTGAAGTAAACGAGGCTTTGATTACTGGTGAATCTGTGTCTATTTCACGCAATATTGGTGAAGAGATTTCAGCTGGAAGTATTGTTACATCGGGCTTGGGTGTCATGATAGCTGAGAAAGTTTTTACTGAAAGTAAGATAGCCGAGATGACGAAGACGATTAAAAAGTATGCGCCAAGTATCAGTCCAATTCAACGCTCAATCAATACGATTATTAAGTATACAGGCTATGGTTTGTTGGGGATAATTGCTTTTGTGGTTATACGTGGATTTTTGATTGGCGCGCCGACCATTCAGATTATTCAAAACGTCGGCGCGCTGACTAGCGCTCTCTTACCACAAGGAATGGTTGTCATTATTACTTTGTTATTTTCTTATGGCGCTGCCCATTTGCATAAGAGAGGGGTATTGGTCCAGGAAATTAATGCTGTAGAAAAAGTCGGAAGAATCAGAAACTTATGCATTGATAAGACAGGGACGTTAACTGATAACAATTTGTCCCTAGAATCAATCCATCAAGCGAAGGGGCTCCAAGAAGGATTTTCTGATTTTGCTATCAGTACGTATCTTGAAGGTAGCGGAGATACCTCCCAAACTATGATGGTTCTTAAGGATAATATAACAGGCCAACCCCCATCTATTGTTTCCGACAATATATCATTTTCATCAGCCAGACAATTTGGGGCAGTTTTAACAAAGAAGGGTGATCAGAATTACGTTATTATTGCAGGCGCTCCAGATGTGCTGTTGTCTCATTGCTCTCTCCCAGAAGAAAAGGTTTGGTTAAAAGACTTAATTGATAAAGAATTAAATAGTGGAAAAAGACTGGTTTGTTTTGCTGGATACAATGCTGATAAAATTCCCAATGATTTGAAAACAACCCAGCTAGAAATTATTGCTTTGTGTGTCATCAAGAATGATTTAAGAGAGGGTATACAGGAAGCAATTCAGTTTTTTCAAAGTCGAGGAGTGGCCATTCGGGTCATATCAGGTGATAGTGCGGACACAGTACGATCAGTAGCTATGGCAGCAGGTATTCAGAATACAGATAAATATGTAAATGGGGATGAATTAGAAAAGTGGAGTAAAGAAGATTTTACAGAAAAAATCTCACAGTACTCAATTTTTGCCAGAATTAAACCAGATCAAAAAGAAAGAATTATCGAAGCTTTAAAGACGGTTGGTTTCACCGCCATGATCGGAGATGGTGCGAACGATGCTTTGGCTATTAAAAAAGCTGACCTCGGTATTGCCATGTTTGATGGGGCGCAGGCTACCAGACAGGTTGCCTCAATGATTTTAACTAAGAATAATTTTTTGGATTTACCAGGTGGTGTGGTGTTAGCAGAGAATATTATTGAGAATATAGAAATTTGCGCCAGCATATTCTTTAATCAGGCTTTTATCGGGCTTCTCTTGTTTTTGGTGTTAACCGGATTCGGGTATTCATTCCCACTGACGCCATTAAATATTACATTTATAAATTACTTCACCGTTGGGTTCCCAGGATTTTTAATTTTCTATTGGATTATTCGACCAGTTCATCAACATGTGTTTAAACCCAAAAAAGATTTTTTGAAAAGGGTATTGCCATTTGCTTTTGTTTCGGCCATCTTTCAGGCTGTTGTAGTGATTTTCGCTTTCTGGATTGATGTGATGGATATAGGTGTTCGTTATCCACAGGCACAGGTGGGAACCAGTACCGTGCTGCTCTGCTTTATTATTCTTGGATTTCTCTTCTTTATTTTTACCCCTCGAGTGTACAGCGGTCTCACCACTGCTCTACAAAGATGGCAGTTTGTATTGTTGGCCACTCTGGAAACTATATTTCTTGTTGTGCTCTTGAATATTTTTATAGTGAAAGACTTTTTTAATATAAAAAATTTTTCAGCGCACACTCTGTATGTGCTGTCATCCGTTATTATAGTCTACGCTATCATTCAGTACTTCCTTGCTAAGAAGTTTTCAAAATTAGCCAACAGATAAGAGTATCTTTATCGTATATCTCCACCCCATTCGGAACTAGCAGACTTATTTAAGAAAAGAGTGTAGATGAAGTTCATGAACCACTGTGAAAGAAGCTTTGGCCAGCCAATTGCATGCGCACGTCTACCTGTGTGATAAGAAGTTAATGATGGATCAGCTCTTGTGCTGTACAGCTTTGAGATGCGACGAAATAAATCGTAATCTTCACCCGCAGCAAATGCTTCGTTGAAGCCGTTAACTTTGTTAAAAATGTCTCGTTTGACCATTTGAAATTCACCAGTTGAAGCACCAATGCCGCATACATTATTGTAAAAACGGTTCATCCAATTCATCATTCCGAAAACAATTTTATCTCCGATAGTTTCGAATTCTTTTAATACTTTTATGTTTACCGTCAGGGCTCCTAATTTGGGATCCTTTTTAAATTCCGAAATGGCTTTAGTAAAGAAAGCGTCTGGATTTTCTACTGAAGTGTCAGCATCCATGAAAACCAAGTAGTCACCAGTAGCAATCTTTGCCCCGTCATTTTTTCCTTGGCTAATATTTTGGCGCTTTTCTTTTCCAGAATAAATGAGCATTTTGTCCGTGTACTTTTTGATAATCTCGATTGTTCCATCTGTACTGTTTCCATCGGAAACAATAATCTCTTTCGGACCGGTGTATTTTAAGATTTTTTCTAGGGTTGTCGCAATAATCTTCTTTTCGTTTTTGGTCGGGATTATAAATGAAATCATCGGCTCAGAGCTTTAATATAATAGGGTTTAGTCTATCAGTTTTTAGACAAATTACTACCTACAATTCCTTTTTGGCCTACCTTGCGATACACTTTGTATGTATTTCAGTAAAAATGTGAAATGCATATATACACTATGTCAGAGATACCCAAGGTTCTTACTCACCAGAAATATGCATATTTTCCTTCACTGGACATTCTTCGTTTTTTGGCATTCATGTTGGTATTTGTTTCTCACGCGTCGCTCTTTTTTGGTTATCAAAATAATTCTCCAAAGTGGAATGAGTTTCGGGAAGTTTTTTTGGCCCATGGAGATTTGGGGGTAACGTTCTTTTTTGTGCTCAGTGGATTTCTCATTACATATTTACTTATGAGTGAAAAAAATAAGAAAGGAGAAATAAATATCAAAAAGTTTTACATGCGCCGACTGCTCCGAATTTGGCCTGTGTATTTTTTTACACTTATAATCGCGGTCGGTGTTCTCCCATATTTTGTTAAATTGATTGGTGTAGGGAACTCGATGCCATTTGATATTTTCTCAGGACTTCATAATTATCCATGGTACGTATTTTTTATTGGTAACTTTAATATGTTTTTAAATACACCCCCTTCGGTCACATTGGCAGTCTTGTGGTCGATTTCAGTAGAAGAACAGTTTTATCTGCTGTGGTCACTTATAATAAAAAATATCAAACAAAAATACATACCCCTTATCCTCACCGGAGTAATCATCGTGTCGACTGTCTATCGTTTTGTATACGCGAATGACTACAATACAGTTAAATACTCAACATTTTCAGTCATGTCAGATATTGCAATTGGTTGTGGGGTGGCATGGCTTTTCTTTGAAAAAAGTCGTCTGACAACCTGGGCAAGGAATCTCAGTCATGCGAAGGCTTTTTTTCTTTATTATTCGAGTTTGTGCATCTTGATTTTGTCCCGTTCATCTATTTACGATGTTCAGATAGAGTGGCTCAAAAAACTTCTAATTTCTGTCGAGCCTTTAATCTTTGCGGTATTATTCGCATTTATTATTGCACGATTAGCGGGACTTCGGGATAGTTTTATTACAGGTCGTCACCCTATTCAAAAAATGTTTGTATATCTTGGGCGAATATCATACGGTCTCTATTGCTACCACATGATTGTATTGGTCTTGGTTCTTACTATGTTCTATCAAGGGGGTTATCAAATAATATACTCCTCAACTACCCAATTGATAGTTATATTCGGTGCGACACTCGTCATTACTGTAATTTTAGCTATGGTTTCCTACCACTTTATTGAGAGAAATATTTTGAAGTTAAAGAAAAACTTTAATTAGATAAGGCAATAAAAAAACTCCTTTGAAGGAGTTTTTTTATTGCTAAAAAGTAGAAGTTATTTTTTAGTTGAAATCGAAGAGTCGATAGATCCATCAGAAGACTCTGAACTTGCTTCTGCATTATTTCCACCGCAAGCCTTGATACTCGCTGTGTATGTTACCAGAGCAGACTTTTCACTTGATCGTAATGTTCCGTAGGCACTTTTTACAGATTTCTTGTAGTTTGATCTTGCAGTTTTGCGTGCGTCTTCACGGGCACTCTTTGTGGTTTGATCAAACGAGGCTTTTACCGCATCTTCACGAGTTGAAAGAGCCGAGTTCAGAGCGGTTGTAAAAGTAGCATAGGTAGCTACAAGAGAAGTTTTTCGGACTGTGACCGCCGCTTTAGCGCAATTAGCCTCAACCATTTTTGTTGTAGAGCCATTATTTTCTCTGTCCCGGAGAAGTGGGTGAGTTGAGGATGCATCTAAGTGTGTAGTGCTTGAATTCTCACGATTTTCAGTTCTCGTCTGGATTCTGTTCTCCAGTCTTTGTAGTGAGCGTGTGCTACTTGCATTGCCTGTATTTTCCGCAAATGCGACAGTGGCACTGAGAACTAAGGCTAAAGCCAATATACCGAATATTCCTTTCTTGATCATATGTCTTTTTAAATTACTTAATAAATGTTATGAAATGTATTATAGTATAGGCATATGAAACCACAAGGCGTCAATTTAACCTACTTTACCACCATCATTTTAGTCGTGTCTGCCGTGGCCCTCTACGTATTGTGGCCATTTGTAGGGGTACTGGCGATCGCTGGTATCTTGGCTATTATTTTGGGTCCAGTGTATAGATTTTTCTTATTAAAGTTTAAGGATCGCAAGACGTTGGCTGCCACTGTAACTCTGGTCTTATTTATTTTCGCCGTCATCTTGCCTCTCGTCTTTATTCTTCAGAGTGTCTTTATTGAAACTGAAAATTTTTACCTCGCATTGGCCAATCACAGTGTTGTCTCGTTTGAAAAAATTAATAATTTTGTAGAATTATACGCTCAGCGAGTATTCCCACAATTTACTTTTGATGCGAGAGCTAAAATTGGAGAAGGTGCGCTTTATGTAATTAATAATCTCGGAAGTTTCTTTGCAGGCACAGTTTCTTTTGTAGCTAAATTGTTTTTGGCTCTACTGGCCCTATACTACTTTTTACGTGATGGAGAGAAATTCAAAGAACATGTTATTGATTTGTCACCACTTCCACGCAAAGACGACGAAAGGGTCATGGATTCATTCAACACATCAGTAAATTCGATTGTTCTAGGATCTCTCATTGTTGCAGCCCTTCAAGCCTTGGTTGTTGCTATTGGATTCTTAATCTTTGGTGTACCTAATGTCGCTCTGTGCGCAATCATTGTTGCGTTGCTCGCATTATTTCCGGGAGCAGGGCCCAGTATTGTGTGGGTGCCTGCGACAGTCTATCTATTTATTTTTGGAGGAAACTTCCCGTATGCTTGGATTGGTTTTATGATTTATTGCCCAATTCTGTTCACATATAATGACACCTTCTTGGGTCCTCGCATGATCCAGCGGGGTTCAAATATCCACCCTCTCCTTATTTTGTTTTCAATTTTAGGGGGAATTATCACCCTGGGTCCTGGAGGCTTGATACTAGGTCCTGCTATCCTTGCTTTCCTATTTACCCTTATCCGTGTCTATCAAGAATATGTCAAAGAAAAAGTTGCCTAAGTCTGCCAAGAAAAAGACGGGAAAGTTGATCGTGACTCATTCTGCCAATTTTCACGTGGATGATGTATTTGGGACAGCGTGTGCTGTTTTACTTTTGGAAAAAAAGGGGTGCACAAAGAGCCAGATTAAAATTAAAAGATCACTAAATCCAAAAGTGTGGGCAGAGGCTGACATACTTCTCGATATTGGCAGAGTTTACAATCCTAAAAAAGATAGATTTGACCATCATCAGGAAGTTTCAGTTACGCATGCAAATGGTATGAAGTATGCAGCCTTTGGATTATTCTGGAAAAAGTATGGAAAAGAACTGTGCGGGTCGCAAAAAGTCGCGGAAAGAGTAGAGGAAAAACTGGTGGTTCCAATTGATGCTGAAGATAATGGGGTGGACCTTTATCGTCAGACCATCGAAGATGTTCGCCCGTTTACAATTCGTGATGTTGTGGAGAATGAATGTTCAAGAAGGGACCCTTCAAAATCAGTGACTGTGAACGAAGAAGCTGGAGAATTTGACCGAGGATTTTTTAATTTGATCCCATTTGCTAAGCACATAATTCTTCAGTCTATTAATGAAGCAAAAGGTTATATTCAAGTAGAAAAAATTGCGGAGAAATGTTTTAAGGAATCCAAAGATAGGCGTGTAATTATACTTTCTCAATATTTAGGCTACGGTTTTTCAAAAATGAAAGAGCCGTTGGTCATGGTGTACCCAGATGCGCGAGGGAATTGGTCCGCTAAAGCCATTCGTGTAACTTCGGGTCAATTTGCATCAAGAATTTATTTTCCAAAAACGTGGGCGGGATTAAGTAACGAAGATTTAGCTAAAGTCTCGGGTGTGTCAGATGCTGTATTTTGTCATAAAGGACTTTTTCTTGCAGTAGCCAAAAGCAAAGAGGGTGCTATCGCCTTTGTGAATGGAATGTTTAAGGAAGCTGGGTTTTTACCAGTAAAAGAGTAGTCACGCTTTAATCAAAGATTCCGCAGAATTGAGTATTTGTGCTATAGTCTCTACATTATGCATTTCGTAGACGAACTCACATTAAGATTAAAGGCCGGACGAGGAGGGGACGGAGTGGTCCGCTGGCTCAGTGAAAAATTTAAAGAATACTCAGGTCCCGCAGGAGGAGACGGAGGAAATGGTGGAGATGTTGTCGCGCGAGCAGTACGCAACACTTTTTTACTTGGAAAATACACTCATATTAAAGAGATGCTTGCTGAAAATGGGCAGCCTGGAGAAAATCGCAGCAAGAAGGGTAGACAAGGTGAAGACTTATTCATTGATTTCCCAATAGGTAGCATCATTACAAATAATGACACTGGTGAAGTCTATAAATTAGACGAAGAGGGTCAGACAGCTCAGCTATTACGAGGCGGAAAGGGTGGTTATGGAAACGAACACTTTAAAGCTTCGACCAATACCAAACCAGAAGAATCGACTAAGGGTCGTGAAGGAGGCGAAGGAACTTTTTCAATCGAAGTAGAAATTATTGCCTCAGCTGGACTTATTGGTTTACCAAATGCTGGGAAAACGTCTCTATTGAATGCGATTACAAATGCAGGTGCAAAAATTGGCGCGTATCAGTTCACTACACTGGAACCAAATCTTGGTGATCTGTACGGTCACATTCTTGCGGACATTCCTGGTCTTATCGAAGGAGCTTCAACTGGAAAGGGTCTAGGACACAAATTCCTTCGTCATATTCGCAGAACTCAGATGCTCATTCACTGTATCTCAAGTGAAAACGAAGATCTTTTCGCTACATACAAAGTGATCCGAGACGAATTGGCAGATTTCGATAAGGAGCTTTTAGATAAAGAAGAAATCATTGTGGTAACCAAAAATGATATTTTGGGTCCTGAAGAAACTCAGAAAAAGATTGATCAATCTTTGACCGACCACGAAGAATGGAGAAGTAAAAAGATTTTTGTTATTTCAGTGTACGATGTTGATTTGACCAAAAAATTTAGTGATTCACTTGTTAAATTGTTAAAATAATCTATATTTATTAAGTATGACTACCGCTCCATCCGGAAAAACCTATACCACAACTATTGGCTTGGAAATACACGCTGAATTAAAGACTGCTTCGAAGATGTTTTGTGCTTGCAAGAACGATCCAGACGAGGAAAAACCAAATGTAAACGTATGCCCAATTTGTATGGGTCACCCAGGGACTTTGCCTGTGATTAATAAAAAAGCGGTTGAGCATGTGATCAAAATTGGTCATGCAGTTGGTGCAAAGATTGCAGATTTTACAGAATGGGATAGAAAAAATTATTTCTACCCTGATATCCCAAAGGCATACCAGATTAGTCAGTATGCGCACCCGTTGATTACTGGTGGAAAGCTTGCTGGTGTTGAATTAACCCGAATTCATCTAGAAGAAGACACTGCCAAATCAAGTCATGATAAGGGGGATTTCAGCTTGGTTGATTTTAATCGATCAAGTTTACCTTTGATGGAATTAGTCACTGAGCCTGTCATTCATGATGCTGAAACAGCCTCAAGATTTGCTAAAGAGTTGCAATTGTTATTAAGGTACGTAGGTGCAGGCGAAGCGAATATGGAAAAAGGGGAGATGCGAGTAGAAGCCAATATTTCTGTATCTGATACGGATAAGTTCGGTACAAAAGTAGAGGTTAAAAATCTAAATTCATTTAAATCTGTAGAACGATCTATTGCCTATGAAATCGAACGACATATTGATTTAATTGAAAGAGGAGAAAAGGTTGTTCAGGAAACTCGAGGTTTTGATGAAAGCACGGGCAAGACTTTTTCACAGCGTATCAAAGAAGATTCGCATGACTATAGATATTTCCCAGATCCGGATTTACCGAAACTTTTTATCTCAGAGATTCCGGAATTTGCAGCGGATGTTATTAAAAAACAATTGCCCGAATTACCTTGGGAAAAACGTGCTCGATACAAATCTGTTTTTGGCATGAAAGATGAAGATGCAGAAATGTTTGTCCAAGATGAAGACTTTAGAAAATTCTTTGAAGAGGCTGTTGGTGTTTTAGGTAATGATGCTGATTTGATAAAGCTTGCAATTAACTATACGACTAGTGATATCGCCGGGTTTGTTAAGAAGTTTACTGATAAAGGTATTGTGATTAGTACAAAAAACTTCTCTGAACTTATCACGATGATTAAAGCAGGAGAACTGTCATCTCGTTCCGCCAAAGACATTCTCGCAATGATTTGGGATGGTTCAGAAGGCTCCCCTAAAGTAATTGCTGAAAAGAATGGCATGATTCAGAAGAATGATCCAGAAGCTTTGGATAAAATGATTCGTGAATTAATGTCAGCAAATCCTAATGTGGTTGCAGATTTTAAAGCTGGAAAACAAGTTGCCCTTCAATTTTTTATTGGTCAGATTATGAAACTAACCAAAGGCGCTGTAAACCCACAGATTGCCCAAGAAGCCGTGAAAAAGCTCCTAAGTGAGTAAGTGTGCAATTAAAAGGTTTTTGAGGTAAAATTGGCTTATTCTTATTAAGTATTAATTTTACACACAAACCATGATACGAGTAGCCATTAACGGAGCAGGACGAATTGGACGAGCATTTTTGAAATTAGCAATTACAAATCCGGGAATTGAAATTGTTGCAATTAACGACATTGGAGATATTAATAACATTGCATATTTGTTAAAGCACGACACTGTATACAAAGACAGCGGATTGGAAGTAAAAATTGATGGTTCAAATTTAGTGATCAATGGAAAAACTGTTGCTTACACATCTGTTAAGGATCCTGCGACTTTACCATGGGCTTCAATGAAAATTGATATCGTGGTTGAGTCAACTGGACTATTCGCAAGCTTTGAAAAAGCTCGCGCTCATATTACAGCTGGTGCCAAGAAGGTGGTAATCACAGGTCCAGTAAAAGAAGATCCAAAGGATGCGACTGAGGCGACGGTTTTGATGGTGTTGAACGAGGATGCACTTGCCGGCGCAGTTGTGTCATCTAACGCATCATGTACAACAAATGCAGGAAGTCCATTGATGGCGATTTTGGATGAAACTGTTGGAATCGAAAAAGCATTGTTAAATACTGTGCACGCATACACAGCGAGCCAGACAATTGTTGACGGTCCATCTAAAAAAGATTTCCGAGAGGGTCGTGCCGCTGCGCAAAACATTGTGCCGTCATCAACTGGTGCTGCAGTTGCGGTGACAAAAGTTCTTCCGCAACTCGCTGGAAAATTTGACGGTATTTCAATCCGAGTTCCTGTGCCTGTTGGATCGATTGTAGACATAACTTTTATTTCAAAGCGCCCAACAACAGCACAAGAGATTAATGATATTTTGAAAAAAGCCGCGCAAGACCCAAAGTGGGCAGGAATTTTCACTGTCACAGAAGAGCCTCTTGTTTCAAGTGACATTGTCGGAAATACACATGCTTCAATCGGAGACTTGTCATTTACACGCGTAGCTGATGGTAACCTCGTCAAAGTGTTGGCGTGGTATGACAACGAAATGGGCTACACTCACACCCTCGTTCGACACGTGGTGACTGCAGGTAAATCTATTAAGTAAATTTATCCACACTTGAACAAAGGAAATTTGGTGTATGATGTATCTCCTTTAAAAAAATAAACCATAGAAAACATATGAAAATATTTTTAGCCACTGATCATGCAGGATTCGAACACAAAGAGATTTTAAAGAAATATTTGGCAAATGCTGGTCATGAGGTGCACGATTGTGGAGCTGATAAATTGGTTCCAGGTGACGACTATGTTCCATATATTGTGATGGCAACACGTTCCGTGTCCGCTGATCCACACAGTAAGGCTGTAATATTTGGTGGTTCGGGCCAAGGTGAAGCAGTCACCGCGAATCGTTTTCCTGGTGTACGAGCGGCAGTTTATTATGGAGAAACAGATAATGGAAAGACGATGGAGATTATTAAACTTTCTCGACAACATAACGATTCAAATGTTCTTTCAATCGGCGCGCGATTTGTCACTCACGATGAAATGATTAAAGCGGTTGACGTGTGGTTGAATACTCCATTCTCTAACGATGAAAGACACGTGCGCAGAATCAAAGAAATTGATACTTTAAGCTGGTAATAAATTTAAAATATGTCTGATACACTCACACCAGAAATCGTGCCGGCTATCATCCCAGTTGATTTTTATGAATTGGAAGATAAAGTGGCCCAAGTAGCAGGGCATGTTAGATATGTACACATCGATGTGTGTGATGGTATTTTTGTCGGAAACACTTCATGGCCGTGGTTAGACGATAAAATTTTTAGTCAGATCATTACTGGTGAGATGGGTTTTCCACAATGGGAAGATGTTGATTATGAAGTTCATCTCATGACGGCCCATCCTGAAAAAGATATTTTTGAATGGATTGTGGCCGGAGCATATCGCATCACGGTCCAGATCGAAAGTTTTTTTCCCCATTTTGGGAAGGCAAGTAAGGGTGATGATACATCGTCTTTGGTCAATGCAAATTTCGATGAGAGGGGTCTCGCTCGTTTTGCGGCTATGCTTGAGAGGTTAAAGACAGATCATGGATTTGATCCGGAGAACGAAGATGATTTTTATCAAGTTGGAATTTCTGTCACGTTGGATACTCCGCTTGAAGTTATCAAACCTCTTGTTGAGAAGTTTAATTTCGTCCAAGTTATGTCTATTCCTCATATTGGTTTTCAAGGCGCCAAATTTGACGAGCGTGCATATGAGAGAATTGCAGAGTTAAGAGAATACATTGCGACATTGCCGAATAAAAAAGAAATCAGCGTAGACGGCGGCATTAATGAAAAAAATGCATTAAAATTATTTGAAGCGGGCACCGATCGATTGGTGATTGGTTCAACTATTTTTAAACACGATATACCAAGTGTCGAGATTGATACACTAAAAGCATTGTTTCGATAGATAAAGATAGGATATAATGTGTGGGTATGTCGATCACTGATAATCAAGTTGTTTTTATAGAAGAAAAAGCGAATCGCATTCGGCAATCAATTATTGAAATGCTCTTAGAGGCAAAGTCTGGCCACTCGGCTGGTCCTTTGGATATGTCGGATATTTTTGCCACATTATATTTTCATAAACTTCGTCACAAGTCTGATGAACCAACTTGGCCGGAGCGCGATAGGGTTGTTCTGTCGAATGGTCACATTTGTCCAGTGTTGTATGCGACCATGGCTCACAGTGGCTATTTTCCGGTTTCAGAATTAAAAACTTTACGTAAGTTCGGGTCACGGTTACAAGGTCATCCTCATCGAGAATTTTTACCCATGCTCGAAACAAGTTCTGGCCCACTCGGTGCAGGTTTATCTCAAGCTGTTGGCATGTCTATTGCTGACAAAATGGATTTTGGGCGAGTGACCAAAAGATTTATATATTGTTTCTTAGGAGATGGTGAATTAAATGAAGGACAAAATTGGGAAGCGATTATGTTGGCAGCCAAGGAAAAGCTTGGTAACCTTATTGCAATTGTTGATAGAAACAATATCCAAATAGATGGTTTTACGGACGATGTGATGCCACTATCACCTTTGTATGATAAATGGAAAGCTTTCAATTGGCATGTTCAAGAAATTGACGGACATGATGTTCGGGCGATTGTGGGAGCCATCGAAACTGCTAAGTCTATTTTTGATAGACCTTCGGTTATTATTGCTCATACCGTACCAGGACGTGGAGTGTCCTACATGGAAGGCCGTTACGAGTGGCATGGTGCGCCGCCAGGAATTTCAAATATGAGTGGTGCACCTGATAAGTCTAAGCAAGGTGAAGTCGCCCTTGAAGAACTGAGGACTCTTCATGGCCGAATTGTCGGTGAGCACCAATAAAATCAAATGAAACTAAACCCAAAAATTTTTGATAAAGATATTGAACAAGTTCCAATCCGTAAAGGTTTTGGAGAAGGACTTGTCTTGGCAGCGGAAAAAAATAAAAATGTAGTTGGCTTATGTGCTGATCTTACTGATTCAACCATGATGAATTTATTTAAAAACAAATTTCCAGAAAGATTTGTCGAGATCGGAATTGGTGAACAAAACCTCGCTTCTGTTGCTTCGGGAATGTCAGCGATGGGTAAAATTCCATTCATTAGTTCGTACGCCATGTTTAGTCCAGGTAGAAATTGGGAACAAATTCGTACTACAATTTGTTATAACGATCGTAAGGTTATTATTGCGGGCTCTCACGCGGGTGTTTCTGTGGGTCCTGACGGAGGAACCCACCAAGCCATTGAAGACATCGCTATTACTCGTGTGATTCCAAATATGACTGTTATTTCACCATGTGATGCCATCGAGGCGCGCAAAGCCACAATGGCTGTTGCAGAGTCAGGTCAGAAGACACCTGTGTATTTAAGGTTGGCCCGAGAAAAAACTCCAGTAATTACAAGTGAAGAAACTCCATTTGAAATAGGGAAGGCGCAGATTTTTTATGAGGCAAACAAGGCTCTACTTAAAAAAGAGCGTGCCGATGTCGGAATAATTGCTACGGGTGCACTCGTATATAAAGCTATTATGGTTGCCAGGCAACTTGAAAAGAAAGGTGTTGCAGTAACGGTTTTGAATCTATCAACTATTAAGCCTTTAGATGGTGAAGCGGTAAAAAGACTGGCAGAGGAAACAGGCGCAATCGTCACAGTTGAAGAGCATCAAGTTGCAGGCGGAATGGGTAGTGCCGTGGCAGAGTTTTTGACCACTAATATGGCACATCCAGTTCCTATGGAATTTATAGGTGTTCATGATAAATTTGGTCAATCGGGCACACCTGATGAACTGATAGAACATTATGGCATGGGGGAGGCATATATCTTGAAAGCCATAGAAGAGGTTGTAAAGCGAAAATAGAGGATGTATAATAAAACAATGTCATCTGTAGAATTTGATAACCAAGATATGTCTCCTCTTTCAAGAGGATCCTTTGGCGATAAAAGAGAATCACCTTTAGTTAAATTTCTTATTAAAAATAATCTTATTAAAAGTGCAAAAACCGGTATTGCTCTGCTCATACTTGTATCTCTTGCGTGTATAATTTTGGCTTTTTACCTTTTTTCAAAGACTGAGGTAAAAAAAGCACAACAATTTAAAAAACCAATTCCATTAATTATTGAGGAGGAAGGGAAATGGTAGCAATTAATACTTTAAAAAAAATGAAAAAAAATATTTATAATAAAAAAACCGGATTTACTCTACTAGAATTACTTTTCGTTGTTGCCATCATCGCATTGCTATCAAGTATCGTTCTTTCTAGTCTTGCTGTTGCTCGTGCAAGAGGGAGAGACGCAAAAAGAATTTCAGACTTAAGACAGGTGAGAAATGCTATCGAATTATATATGTCTGATAATGGTGGTAATCCTCCACCTGCTGGTTTCGGAGGTACTACTTGGTATGGAGAATTAAATAACGCGCCTGGTCCTGGTTCAGGTACATACGCAGGTGTGTATATTAAATCATTACTTGCGCCGAAATATATATCTAAGGTCCCAGAAGATCCTACTAATACGCTAGCACTCACTTCTGGTACTGAGCAAGATGGATTTTTCTACTACTTTGAGAGAGGTGCGTATTTTGCTACCACTACTCTTGTCGTAACAAACGATCCAAAAGACTATGCAATTTGTACTAAACTAGAACTTCCCGTAACAAACTTCCCGGAACAAAAAAGTGGGTTCAATCTTAACTATTGTCTAGGTTCTAATAAATAAACAATAAAAACATCTGTTGGGTCCAGTAAACAAAAAAGGTCTCTAAATAGAGACCTTTTTTGTTTACTGAGCTATTCAGAAGTTTAACCAATATTTTTCGGATTCCATCCTTCAGGCTGATTCTTCATAAAATTCATCAAGTCCTCTTCATTCAGAAGGCCTTTTTGTGCGCCTACGTATTCACAAACACTCATTGAATTGATAGATCCCTGCTTCATGGCCGTTCCAACATCAAGCCCTTTCAAAATTGCAATTGAAAAAGTAGAGGCAAAAGCATCTCCTGCCCCAGTTCTCTCGTACGCAGGTTTTACATCTGGATACATTGCTAGGTGAACTACTTTTCCATCTATATAGGTATATGAACCATTAGAGCCATCAGTAATAACAGGTATTTTTGGGCCCAATGTCTTAATACCTGCAAGAAGGGTAGGTAGGTCGTGACTTTCCGTCCCTAGGATAATCTGAGCTTCTTCGACGTTGCAGAAAAATAATTCAGTATGTTTATAGATTCGTTTCAATGCTGTAGCACCAAATTTGATTTGATATGTTCCTGGTTGGAAAACCAATCTAATCTCAGGATGAGCATCTAAGTAATCTGCAATTTGATCGTGGAAAGGTAGGGATTTTTCACTGAGAGAACTAAGGTATAGCATTTTAGGAGAGCCAATATTAGGCAGTGAAAGGGGGTAGTCTTCATGTTTAATTAAAATGGTACGGTCTTTTTCAAACCACAGTACATAGTGGTAGTTTGTCTTTAGGCCTTTGTTTATATTCACAAATTCAGTCTCTACTTTTTCCTGTTTTAATCTATCAATACATTCTTGCCCATGCTGGTCGTCACCAATATTAACCACCAATCCAGAAGAAAGGCCTAATCGTGCAGCAGACACTGATGCGTTGGCACTATTTCCAACTGCAGGAACTTCTTCTGCGAATTCAAATGGAATTTTTTCTCCATACGGCATGCAGAGTTCTTTTTTACCGGAAGAGTCATTAGTAATGTGTCCATGAGTCAGTCGAATAAAAGAGTCAATAACAATGTCGCCAATTGCCACAAAGTCTAGTTTTTGTAAGTCATTTTTCATGCACATTATTGTATCAACCAGGGGTTATAAAACACACTTGACGAGAACCAAGTATGGTTGTAATATTTACCGGTCAAGTTCTTTGTAAATTTTTAGGTGTGGTTAACTCCTTGAAACGACACATTTTTTGCTTTTTAAAGGCAACAGATGCGTCGTTTCAAGGGGGTGCTAAGTGGTATCTCTGCTGGCGACGATCAAAAAACAGAAAAGAAAACATCAAACAAAACGCAAATATGGCAAAGTTCGTCGTAGTTAGAGATGGGGTAGAGGGCCTTCGCCGAGTCGGCATGGGCGCCTTACAAGTAGCAAGAGTTCCTCAATCAAGATTTGGCCCACCGCCACTTTTTGTCAAGAGCCTCTTTCAGTTGGAGATTGATGATCCGACCGCGCTCTGTTTCGAGCACGTTGAGCTGCCACCAAGTTTGGCAGGTTTCGCGGCAGCAAACAGGTTCAGGACCAGAATTTCGCTGGCTGCGATTGCGCGCCGCACACCAAACGATCTCGATCTCAACAGGGATTGTATCGTCAACGGGCTTCGTGCCGTGAGCGAAACGATGAACCTCGACACGATCACGATGGGCTGCCTAGAGTTTGCAGTCATCGTTGGGAACAAGCACTTCATTCAACGCCTGCGCATTGAATCGGGTACAAAACTCAATCCAAATCATCTTGCACTGTGCCGCTTCGAAGACGGCTGCCACTGCATGAAGATTTGCCTCGGTGAAGGCGGAGAAAAACCTACAGTGGTCAGGGACCTCGGTCTCCTTGACACCGTCAGGGTGAACGACGCCTGTGGATTCGTCACATGCGAGCTCATCCTCAAGGACGAAAGGAAGCGAAAAGTGTAGTCTTCTAAAAACACCACCTATAGTATTCTGGCCCCGGGCGCGTTCGCGTGCCCGGGGTCGAACTTTATCTAAAATATTGCTACAATATATCCATGAATAAATTATTTTCAAACGGACTCACATACAGACAGACTATCGAAAATGCACGAGCTAAAAAGATTTCAATTGGTCATTTTAATATTTCAAACCTTGAAGGCCTGAGGGGTATTGTTCAGGCAGCAATTAAATTAAACGTCCCAGTTATTATCGGAGTGTCAGAAGGCGAAAGAGATTTCGTAGGAGTAAAACAGACAGTTGCTTTGGTCCAAGCTTATCGAGATCAATACAATAATCACCCAATTTTCCTCAACGCTGATCACACGTATTCTTTCGAACGCGTCAAAGAGGCTATTGATGCAGGGTTTGATTCTGCAATTATAGATGGTGCAAAACTTCCAATGGATCAAAATATCATAATTGCAAAACAGTCAGTTGAATATGCAAAATTGATTCGAGAAACTACAGGACGGGATGTGGTGATTGAAGGTGAGATTGGCTATATTGGTACTTCATCAAAAATTTTAGACGCTATCCCTGAAGGCGTGACAGTTTCATCTGTGGCAGAAGCTAAGGCTTTTGTAGATGCTACCGGTGTTGACATGCTTGCACCTGCAGTCGGAAATGTTCACGGAATTTTACGTAGTGGAGTGAACCCTGCTTTGAATATTAAAAGAATTAAGGAGATTTCAGAGGCGACAAATATGCCGATGGTGCTTCATGGCGCTTCGGGTATCAGTTCTTCAGATCTAGAATCTGCGTCCGAAAACGGAATGACTATTGTTCACTATAATACAGAATTGCGCATCGCTTTTCGTAATGCCGTCAGAGATACTCTTGCTAAAAACCCGGATGAAGTGGCCCCATACAAAATAATGGCCACATCTATTGAGGCAGTGCAGAAGGTCGTTGAGGAAAAGCTAAAGATAATGAATCGTATCAAGTAAAGGTTTCCTTACAGGAGGGTACTTGATTTCTTGTTAAATATATATATACTTTCAGAACTATGATATCAATTGCCTTAGAAAAACGCGCACCTGGTGCCAAATTAGGATCACTTCGAAGAACTGGAACAATTCCAGCTGTTATGTATGGCCCTAAAAACCCTTCAACATCTGTTACTGTAAATGAAATCGAATTTATCAAGGCTTTCCGCCAGGCCGGTGAATCAACCGTTATTGTCGCAAACCTTGATGGAACAGAACACGAAACATTGGTTCATGATATGGATCTTGATCCTGTGTCTGGTAAAATCCGCCATATTGACTTTTTGGTACTTGAAAAAGGTAAAAAGATTACTCTCCATGTTCCACTTGAATACGTTGGTGAAGCCGCAGCAGTCAAGACTTTCGGAGCCTTACTTGTGAAGGTTCTTCACGAAGTAGAAATCGAGGCTATGCCAAAAGATCTTCCACACGAAATCAAGGTTGATATTTCTAAACTAGTTGATCTTGAGTCTCAAATCAAGGCCAGTGATCTTGATTTACCATCAGGTGTTGAATTAAAGACAGATGCTGATGAAATTATCGCAATTGTTGCTGCTGCTAAGGAAGAAGTAGAAGAGGTTGCTGCACCAGTTGACCTTTCCGCTATCGAACTATCAGAAAAGAAAGGAAAGAAAGAAGAAGAAGGAGAGGCTCCTGCAGACGAAGCAAAGAAATAATATTTTATACGAAACAAAAAAACTGCCCTTCTGGGGCAGTTTTTTTGTTTTCTGGGAAAAATGCTATAATGAGCTAAATACATGAGGTATATTTTGCGTTGCTTTTTAAAAGCTCTTTTGGTCCTTATATTGGCTCTATCAATGGTTTCTCCTGCCAATTCTATCGTATATGCACAAGACGCAGTTAACCCGGCCCTTACTCCAGATCAAGAAAAAGCACTTCGAAATGAATTGGCGCAGATTGAACAGCAAATTCAAGAACAGCAGACCATCCTTAAACAAAAACAAGGAGAGGCTAGTAGTTACGCCTACGACATTTCTATATTAGACGCTCAGATTAAACAAGCGAAACTCAAGATTCGGGCGCATGAAATTTCAATTCAAAACCTAGGTAAGGATATTGAGGTTAAAAAAAATACCATCGAGGCTTTAAGCGAGCGTATTTCCAAGAGTAAAGAATCCATGGCTCGTATTTTGCAACGCACCCAAGCCTTAGACAATTTTTCAACTATCGAAGCGGTTTTGAGCGGTCAAAAAATGTCAGATTTCTTTGTTGATATTGGGAACTACTCAAATATCAAGAAAGATTTGAAAGTTTTGTTAGATGAAATCACAACAGCTAAGGCTCAGAATGAGGAGGTCAAGCAAGAATTAGACGACAAGCGCCAAGAAGAAATTTTTACCAAAGTAAACGTCGAAGAAGAGCAGAAGGCGATTCAGGCTTCTGAAGGTCAAAAAAAGAAACTCTTGAGTTTAAACAAAGCCCAACAATCACAATACAAGTCTGAAATTTATGATAAGCAGGCACGAGCCACTCAAATTCGAAATGCTTTGTTTGCCCTTCGAGACACTCCGGCTATTAAGTTCGGAGATGCATTGGTATATGCCAAGAAGGCAATGCAATCTACAGGTGTGCGACCCGCCTTCCTGCTTGCCATTATTCAACAGGAAAGTAACCTTGGTGCAAACGTGGGCGCGTGTCGATTGACTGATACCACAACAGGAGCGGGTATTAAGATAAAAAGTGGAAATCCAATATCAAATTTGATGAAACCTAGTCGAGACATTGCACCATTCCTTCAGATTACCGCTGCGGTCGGACGTGATCCGTTAAAGCAGCCAGTTTCATGTCCACTCGATGTTGGATACGGAGGAGCCATGGGACCTGCCCAATTTATTCCTTCGACCTGGGTTCTATTTAACAATCGTGTAGCAAGTGCTTTGGGTGAATCGAGTGCTGATCCGTGGAATCCACAAGATGCAATTATGGCCTCGGCTATGTATTTGGGAGACCTTGGTGCTGGGAACGGAACAGCAGCAAGTGAAAAAAATGCAGCGTGTAAGTACTATTCAGGACACTCATGTAGCGGTTCAAATACTTTCTATGGTAACCAGGTTATGGACAGGGCGGGTACTTTACAGGCTAATATTGATATATTGCAGAATTCCTAATCTTCTGGTAATATCCTAGGACTATGAAAGCCAATATACACCCAGAATATAACAAAGAAGCAGTTTTCACATGTGCATGTGGAGCGGTCTACCAGATGGGATCAGTCAAGAAAGCTGTGAATGTTGAAATTTGCTCAAATTGCCACCCATTCTATACAGGTCAGGAAAAGGTATTGGATACAGCTGGACGAGTAGAAAAATTCAAGGCTCGTGCTGCAAGTACTAAGAAGGTGGTTAAAAAGACAAAATAACGTAATTTAAGAAAAAACCACTATTGATATTCAATAGTGGTTTTTTCTTTTATACTTACATAATATATTAATCGCATGGACATAGAAGCACTCAAAAAAAATCACGAGACCAACTATCTCGCCACAGAATATGAAAGACTCGAAAAAGAAAAACGAGAGGTTTTGGCTATGGGTGAATCTGATCCAACAATGAAAGAAATGGCCGAAGAGGATGCAAAAAATCTTGATGTACAAATTGAAGACATTAGAGGAAAAATTCAAGGAATTCTAGACAGGGATAAAGAAGAAGATGAGTTTCCATCCGAAGTAATTTTAGAAGTACGCCCTGGAACCGGCGGTGAAGAGGCCTCTCTTTTTGCTGAAGAACTTTGTAATATGTATTTAAAGTTTATCGCAACCCGCGGATGGCAATCAGAGGCTATTGATATTTCAGAAAGTGAATCGGGCGGGTACAAACTGGCTTCTTTTGAACTGAAAGGAAAACAAATTTACAAATACATGCGGTATGAAACAGGAGTGCATCGCGTACAGCGCGTCCCTGCCACTGAAAAATCAGGCCGTATCCACACTTCGACTGTAACTGTTGGAGTTTTACCTTTGAAGAAAAAAATTACTGTTGAAGTTAACCCCGGAGACATCGAAATGGAATTCTCACGTTCAGGTGGAGCAGGAGGACAGAACGTAAACAAAGTAGAAACTGCCGTTAGATTGATCCACAAGCCAACAGGAATTGATGTTCGTTCTACAAGCGCAAGAAGTCAATTGAAGAATAGAGAGCAAGCCATGCAAATCTTGATGGCCAAATTGCAACAATTAAAAGAAGAGGAAGAGGCTAAAAAATACGCTCAAAACCGAAAAGATCAGATTGGGACAGGAGATAGATCGGAAAAAATCAGGACATACAACTTCTTGCAGGATAGAATTACCGATCACCGAATAAAACAGTCATGGCACAGCATTGAAAGGGTAATGTTGGGGGAATTTGGTCCGATTATGGATGCATTGCAGAATTTTAATGGTGAGGTGGGGGAGGCGGAGGATGAGGGGTAGAAAATCCCAACTAATAGTGTATAATCTAAGAATGCATTCCAACCCAACCCCAAAAACTGTACACTTTATCGCAGGCTTACCACGCTCAGGTTCAACTCTCCTTTGTAACATCCTTGCGCAAAACCCTCGTCTTCATACCACAAGCACTTCAGGAATTATGGACATAATGTTTGGGGTTAGAAACAGCTGGGATAATTTGATCGAATTCAGAGCGACACCAAACGAAGCCGCCAAAGTCAGAGTTTTAAAAGGAATCCTCCAAAGCTATTACGCTGATGTAGAAAAACCAATTGTTTTCGATAAATGTCGCGGGTGGTTGTCGCTCATTGAAATGGCCGAAATGG
>Ga0194051_1000429_pt1 | contig 24032 bp, 17 predicted proteins | sample SepL2320m_MetaG_FD_161275 | JGI IMG/M metagenome (GOLD analysis project Ga0194051, IMG submission 161275) | Anoxic zone freshwater microbial communities from boreal shield lake in IISD Experimental Lakes Area, Ontario, Canada - Sep2016-L239-20m | ecosystem: Environmental > Aquatic > Freshwater >... | reverse complement strand
CGGATTTTCATCTGCCCAGATGAGAAATCCATCGGCAGAGGGGTCAACGCGAATGAAAAACCATTTTAAATCCCGTTTTCAAGGCTCTAGCCTCTCCAAACCGAACCATAATTCTCTCCAAAATCACACAGAACACAACACAAAAACAGATTCCTGACGGCCATTCCCCCCAAAACAAAAAGAGGCTCCACCGCCCATCGGCAACGACACGGGCACGTAGAACCGCTGTGTTTCGCTTCGGTCCGCGTTCGCGCAGCCGTCCCGAACCATCAATCCAAGCTGAAATCCCGGTATTGGCGGCGATGACAAAGGGGGTGCGAACTTCTACTGAACGAAAAAGAGCCGAAACAAGATGTAAATCCAATTCACTTGAACCCCAAAACCATCCGTCATTTGAGAGATTGACAAGCAGATCCGGCCGTCGATTTTCTTGTGAAATCTTGAGTACTGTCTGCCGAACTGAGCGTGGCAGCGTTGTTTCATAGCAGATGTTTACAGCGACCAGCGTGCCGTCGATGGTGACTGCCAGAGGCGTCGTGCCGGCAGTCAATCCAACTGGCAACGGCGTGAGTCGGTAGAGCCACGGAAAGATATTCGCCAGCGGAACATATTCGCCAAAAAGAACGGGGTACATCTTGTCGTAGCACCCCAGTGGCTTGCCTGTCTGATCGAGAAAAAGTGCGGAGTTAAAATTCTGTTGTCCTGTGTGCACAGACTTTGTCACCCGCTGACGATCGAGTCCAACGAGCCAGTTCGTGCTGTAACGTCGTGCGAAGGCTGCGAGTCCGTCGAGCCGCTGCTGCTGAAGTGTTTCGCGACAAAGACGCTGCCGGAAATCGGGCTGACTCTCTCTCAAAGCAGATTCACTCGGTATCGGACCGAGTACTTCCGTCACGATCGTTTCATCAAGAATTTCATCCTTGTCTATTTCCAAAAGTCCCCATCGCCACATGGTTTCCGGCCATACGATCAGAGAAGGATGTGGACCGTTTTGCAGAGCTTTGATCGTCAGATCGTCGTAGTGCCTGACCACTTCCTCCGCTGCGTCTGGATCCTGTTTGAGTTCGGTATCGATTGAACCCTGAACAAGAAGAATCTCTATCTGACGAGCATCAACATTCGGCATTTCAGACAGCCGCCACGTTCCGTAGAAAAGGGTCAGGCCAAGGATGAGAAGAGCTCCCACGCACTGTGTTGGTCGCCACGGGTGTGCATCGAGCGGCACCGTTGCCGCAACGGCTGCGGCGAAACAGACCAACACTCCACACAACCCCGAGGCTCCAACGATGTCAGCTGCTTGAATGAATGTTGTCCATCGCCACTGCGTGTGAGAGATCGCCGCCATCGTAAATCCACCGAAGAGCCAGCCTCTGGCAAACTCCAGGCCGACCCACGCAACAGGTGTTCCAATGCAAAACGGTATGTTCCAGTAATGAACCATTCGCCGACTGATCAGCACAAACAGAGGCAGATACAACGCCAGGAAGCCCGACAGCAATATCCATCCAATTGCAGTTGCCGGATGAGGCAGCCTGAGCCAGTGCAACGAGCACAACCAAAACGTGAAGCCTCCGATCCAAAGGGGCATCCACGATTGATGTGCATCAAACTGCTCTCGTCGCACCAACAGCAACCACGGCACCGGGGCAATCCAACCAAGCCACCACAGATCTACCGGTGGCAACGAGAGAAACATCAGAGCCGCGCCAACAAGGGAGCATCCCCACGTCGATGCACACAGCCTGCTTTTTTCGCCTTTCTGTTTCAGGCAATTGGCTGTTGTGGTTAGAGAATCTGTATTCATGGAATTCGCAGCACGTGTCAAGAAACGATGAATTGTGAAGCCGCACTGTTTGACTGAAACTTGAAATGAGTTTGACCCATCACGGTGCCACTTTGACAATCGCGAGTTTCTGACCCTCCTGTACTTGTTCGTCTTCGTCGACGAAATGCTGGAACAACACGCCGTTCGCAGGGGATTCGAGATCCACAACCACATTTCCGATCACTAACTCCGCAATTCGATCCCCCTGCATAACCACAACGCCTGTCGGCACGAGCCAGAGCGAAAGATGAATTGGAATATTTCCCATCCCCAGTTTTGGAACCACCACAATGCCATCCATGCGGGAACACTCCAGTGGACATGTCAACAAAGCCACCCGTCTGTTTCTGTTTTAGACGCGCTGGCCACGCATGAATTCCATCGATCGAAATGCGAGTCTCATTCGATTGACTGAAGCCATTTCAAAAGCACTTTTCCTACGATTTCAAGAGATTCTCCTGAACAGTTTTCCGGAATATCCTGGGTCGTGTGCCAGTGCGGATAGTCAAAATCAATAATGTCGCACGTTGGAATCTTTGCCACGTTTCGCAGTGGAAGATGGTCATCCTCGATCGTCCACTTTGGCCTAGGAATAAATTCACGAACATTCATCTGACTGGCCGTCTTCCAGATAGAGTCCACGATCGGACGAGTATCAGGCCAAGAGAGACCGTTTTGTTCCTGCCACAATTCAAGGTTTTTGTCAGCGACCATGTCGACCACTACTCCCATGCGATACTGATGCGCTGGCGGTCGATCAACATATTGACGCGCAAACCATCGAGAGCCAAGACAATAGGGATCGCGAGTCGTAAAAACATATTCCTCGGCATCGAACAGAATGAAGTCGACACCGAGCGGTCCTGGAAGCAATTGCACCCCCTTCCCAAGTTCCATCAGGAGAGCCACGCCACTGCCGCCGTCATTCGCCCCAACAAAGACTCCCTTGGGATCAACCGGATCCCGATCAGGAAAAGGGCGTGTGTCGAAGTGCGCTCCCAGCAGCACTCTTTGCAATCGATCCGGATGCCACTGAATGATCACATTGGCAGCCTGCAACGACTTGCCACTGCGTCTATCACGAATTTGAAAAGGCTGCTCTTCAACCTGAGCACCTTGTCCGCGAAAGTATTCGATGAGCATCTTTTTTTGTCGCAGCATTCCGGCGGAGCCAGTCGGTCGCGGTCCGATGTCGCAGATCGCCTCAAGGTGCAAAAACGCTCGCCGACCGGAAAACGCATTGACTCCACCGGCACCAACTATCGTTTCTTGGGCAACCGCGCAGGGAGGAAGCATCACCGCGAACATTGCGACACAGAGTCCTGCAGCAATGATTCGACTACAATGAACAGTTTTTCTGACCATAGCCTCGGCCACCTGAAGACTCGTTGGATAGACTTCTCTTCCGAAGTGTAACGCTGCTTTCCGCTTTCAACCCAGAGCAGATCGACCGTGAAGTTCTTTTTAAAACGATCGTGTGGTGGCTTCTGTTGGAGGCTGACCGCGGCCCGCATTGTCCTTCTCACATGGTCGCCGTCGTCTGGCCACCGTTCCTGCCACGCTGGTGACCACAAAACTTTCTCTTGTATCCCTACACAACTTTTGCGATCGATCTTCTTGAGCGTTTGGCTCGGGATGATCTCGATGTTCGTATCATCGGTCTGTTTTTCCAATCCAGAGACTACTCACGAGGATCACGCCTCTCCTCCAAGCGAACGTTTCAGTCGTCCTGCACTTTTTCCTCCGGCAGCTACATTCGATTCACCGCGAGTCGTTCACGCTCGTGGGATGGTTTCTCACTCTTTTCAATTCCTTGAAGAGTATCTTTCACAAACACTCTTTCAATCTCGAGACATCGATCCTGATACGTTTCGCGAGGCGTGTCGCCTTGCGAAACAGCAGTCCATGTCTCTCGCAGATGCCCTTCTTGCCACACCTCCCACAAGTCTTCGTGAAGGTCTTGCTCGGGCCTCTGAAATTTTTTCACTGCGACCGGAAATCGATCGTCTTCGGATTCGCTCCGACTGCTTTCATAACGGCTGGATTCCTGAAAAGAATCTCAACACACAGTTGCCTTTCATCAACAATGCCTTCACGGTGATGGTCGGCCTTGAGGATCTCTTGTCGCGACTGATGCTCTTAGAACGCGATGCCGCCGGAGTTCTCGCCGATGATCTTGCCGACGCCCCTGAAAGCCTTCTTGCATTAACAGAACTCTTTATCGCAAAAAAAAGCTCCGCCGCGGCTTTGGAAATGGCTTTCAATCTTGTCGATCCAATGCCTCATCGTGATGAAATACCGCGCAGCGTGTCCCAGGCCACTCCTCAAGACCCCATAACAACCGAGACCGTGCTTCGTCGACGACTTATTGATTTGGTTCGAATCAGTGGCCAAACGAATCTTCTTGAAGAACTCGCATTGCTCACCGAAGCCGACGGCGTTGATCCTTTGGCGAGACTACTCGCTGCTCGCTGCATCGAACAGTTCGGTGTCCCGCAATTGGCTCGTCTCACACAGCCGGTTGAAGTGCCACAGTCCACCGTGACGGCAAGGCGGATCGCTACTGCCATTGAACGAGTTCGGCCATCGCTTCCACGATCACTTCAAACCGATGCTTCGTCTTTGGCGTTACGGCTTCAAAGTAAAGCGGTTCAGGGCGCTGCGCCCAGTGAAACAATGCGCGTCATGGGAATACATTTTCAACGAGGAGATTGGATTCTCCTTCGCGAAGCGACGCCGTTCACAGTGGCCTCCTCACTGCACCCGCAGTGCTACCATAGAATTGCACTGGTTGCTCATGAAGCGGGAACTGACGGACTTGGAAGACTGGTTGTCATCGATCACACAAACAATCGTCTTGGGGTGCAAGTTTCGTCACTCGACAACTGGATCACCTTTGTTCAAGAGCACACGATTGCATGGTGTGTGCTGCGACCTGTCGACGCTCTACTTTCGCAAATGATTGAACAATCCGCCCTTTCGCTGGCGGTCGTTCGCTCTTCCGCTCGGGAATCCAATGAACGTTCATCCGTTTTCCAAGATCGTTCCTGCTTCTCATCAGGACTCGCCGTGACGCGTTCGGCACTTGCTGCGACGGGTGTCAATCCAGCCATTTTTTTCCCACTCCAGGAATCTTCTCCGGAAGGCATTCTGGGCGATAATCTCAAACGACTCGGGGTCGATCTGCCGGATTCATTTTGTTCCCCAACAGGATTGTTGCTGTCGAAGGCGTGCATTCCGATTGCCATGAAAATCCAAGCATTTGATTCTCGATGTGGTATCCGGTCAGCAGTTTTTGAATATTTTGATCGGTCTCTTTGTACGCGTGTCGTCGACTCATTGAGTGAGCATTCCGGCAGTAAAACAATCACACTGTTTTTGAACGAGGTAGCCGATCGAGCTGTTGCTGCATTCGACACAGCCATTTTGGCAATTGTTGAGTCTGATGATCCCGACGCCGCTCCTCCAACTGATGCACAAAGCGAGTCACTCCGCTTGTATTCCCATCTCGTAGAGCAGTGGGGACAGCAACAGTTGTCGCTGGCCCAGTTGCGGGAGGAGGTGTCGCAGCATGTCGTCGCTGATGCAATCCGCACTCTTGATAGAAAATTTTTCAGCAATCCCTGAACGAAGTGTACGCTGATGCAGCAATGCCTTTCCGGCGGTTGTACTGTGAGTCTTGCTTTGTGAGGAATGACATCTCATTCGCGTAGAGTACGTCTGGTTCGTAGACTTTCTTCTCGCTGATAACCAACCATAACTCTTGTCTGTCTTTACTTTATGTCACCGCGGCATCCGCTTCTTCCCACCGGAGACTCCACCCGATGATTCCCAGTTGGAAATGTTCGTCACAGAAGACTACAGGCAAAGCGCTAGAACAACTGTCTCGCAGGGCGTTGCTTGTGAGTGCCGGAGCACTCTCGGTAGGTTTTGCAACCGAGAGTGTGCAAGCACAACTGCCGCAGAAAGAGATTGAACCTGATTACACGATTCAAAATAAACAGATCCGTCAATCGATTATGGGGTGGACATACAATCCAATGCCAACGGCGGATCTCGCGAAACTGTGTAAGGATATTGGGCTGGTCGCAATGGAGGGTGTTGGCCGCGAACACTATCCAATGATCCGTGAACTTGGACTCGACATTTCACTGGTTGGAAGTCATGGATTTGACAAAGGGCCTTTCAATCCGGCCAATCACGCATTCGTCATAAAGTCGCTTCGTGAGGCGATTGATGTGGCGGTGCAGTGTGACTGCCCCAAGGTGATCACCTTTACAGGAATGCGAGAAGCGGGCATCTCTGACGAGCAGGGAGCAGACAATTGCATCGCTGCATGGAAAAAAGTTATCGGTTATGCCGAGAGCCAAGGAATTACACTCTGCCTAGAACATCTCAACAGCCGCGACAGTTCCCATCCAATGAAGGGACATCCGGGTTATTTTGGCGACCACGTTGACTTCTGCGTGGAACTGATCAAACAGGTCGATTCACCAAACTTCAAACTGCTCTTCGACATCTACCATGTGGCCATCATGGATGGTGACGTGATTCGCCGCTTGCGACAGCACAAGGATTTCATCGCGCACATCCATACCGCAGGTGTGCCAGGCAGAGCCGAATTAGATGAGAATCAGGAGGTCAATTACCCCGCCGTGATGCGCACCCTGCTAGAGATTGGCTATCAAGGGCATGTCGCCCAGGAGTTTATTCCTACCTGGCCCGATCGGGCGCTTGCCCTGCGGCATGCGGCGAAAGTATGCGACGTTTGAAAAAGTCCTCAATCGGATTCTGCAAAAAGAGGTCAACGAAAGATGTTTTTAGGCTGAAATCCTTCGGTACAACCGGAGAACTCGCTGTTGTGCGTGTGTCGGGCTAGAATTTCTCTCGTGAATCCATTTTCCTCACAATGAAGATAGCGAGTGGCTTCAAGTCTTTTCCTTTTTCATCATTTGGTCTCGGTAGGACTCCATGTTTTTAAAATACTCTTCTGCCAGTCTTATTTTCAAACTGCTGTTGAGTTTGCTCTTCGGCTTCATTGTTCCTCGTGCGATCAGGGCTCAAACCGCTGCGCCGATGAACGTGAGCTTTGCGAAAGAGATTCAGCCCATCTTTCAGTCAAAGTGCCAAGGGTGTCATCAGCCGGCACGATCTGGCGGTAGCTATGTCATGACAACGCGTCTGGGGTTGTTGGGCATAGGCGAAAGTGGAAAATCCCCAATTGTTCCTGGCAAACCGCAGGAGAGTTTGCTTCTCGAACAGATCGCTCCCGATGCCAGTGGCATCGCTGAAATGCCAAAGGACAAGCCGTCGCTTTCGGAACCAGAAATTTCTCTGATTCATCGCTGGATTTTGGAAGGCGCACTCGATGACACGCCAGTCTCCGATGCATCCCTGATCAACTCCGAGCATCCACCGGTTTACTACTCCCCACCGGCCATCACAGCGCTTGATTTTTCGCCCGATTCCAAGACGCTGGCTGTTTCTGGATACCACGAAGTCTTACTGCATCCTACCGATGGTGCCACGCCTCCAGTTCGATTCGTCGGACTCTCTGAACGGATTGAGTCGATTCGCTTCTCTCCTGATGGCTCGCGATTGGCAGTGGCGGGAGGATCTCCGGCACGGATGGGAGAACTTCAGGTCTGGAATGTTGCTGATCGCACATTGTTTCTCTCAATTCCTGTCACGTTCGACACCATTTACGGCGCGAGTTGGTCGGCGGATTCCAGTCGCATTGCTTTTGGCTGCGGTGACAATTCGCTTCGCGCTGTCAATGCTACAACTGGTGAGCAAGTTCTTTTTCAGGGTGCGCATAACGACTGGGTGCTCGACACAGCCTTCTCGTCCGATTCAAGTCATTTGGTAAGCGTGAGCCGAGACCGTTCGATGAAGCTCATCGAAGTTGCAACCCAGCGATTTGTCGACAACATTACGAGCATTACACCAGGCGCACTCAAAGGCGGGCTTGCAAGCGTTGATCGCCATCCGACTCGAGACGAGTTGGCAGTGGGTGGTGCCGACGGCACGCCAAAGCTCTTTCTCATGCATCGACCGGCAAACAAGCCGCGACAAATCGGTGATGACTTTAATCTCATTCGTGCAATGCCATCTCTTCCAGGCAGGATATTCGAGGTGCGATATAGCCCGGATGGATCAAAACTTGTCGCCGTATCGAGCGCAGACGGCCGAGGACACATGCGAGTTTTTGCAACTGAAGACGGAAAGCAACTGCTCTCATTCGACACGGAAACAGGCGGCCTTTTTGCTGCTGATTTTTCCCCCGATGGCACGCAGATTGCCGTCGGAGGCCTCTCTGGAACCATCTGGATTTTAAACGCCAACGATGGAACCATGGTGCGCGATTTTGTGGCGGTACCATTATCACCACGCACCGCTTCGACAAACCAAAAGTAGTCCCCTGCCCTTTGCAAAGGATCGATACGATGTTTTGTAGTTCTTCATATTGTTTTCGGGCATTCCTTAAACTTTTACCACAACGAATTCGTTCAAAAGACCCGCTGCACTTCATGCACGCCGTAGCCTTTTGCGTCGTACTTCTCAGCATCCGTGCAGAGGTTTCTCTTGCGCAGACCGAACAGCTTCCTGATGGAATGACGATTGAGTCGCTACGGGTGTCGCCCGACACCGTTGTATTTTCAAGCCCATTTGCATCGACTCAAATTCTGGTCACAGGCATACTGTCTGACGGGCGAACGCTGGACGCTACTCGAATGGTTTCGCTCGACCCGTCCTCTTCCATCGCGATAGTAAAAATCAACTCCGAACTTCGCATTGAACCAAAAACTGCTGGTGACGGAATGCTCATTTTTCGTCTCGGTTCCGCCGAAACTCGCGTGACGGTGAACGTCGCCTTCCCATCTACAGAAACACCTGCTGATTTTATTCGCGATGTTCAACCGGTACTGGCAAAGATGGGATGCAACCAGGGCACGTGTCACGGTTCGGCACAGGGTAAAAACGGATTCAAGCTCTCCTTGCGTGGCTATGATGCTGCTTATGATCACCGTGCACTCGCGGATGATCTCGGTTCGCGCAGGATCAATCGCGCGGATCCCCAGCAGAGTCTGATGCTGTTGAAACCGACAGGTGCCGTGCCGCATGTCGGTGGCATGCTCACGAAACCCGGTGAGCCTTATTACGAGATTCTCCGAACGTGGATCGATCGAGGCGCCCGTCTTGAAGCGAACGCGGTGCGAGTCTCATCCATCTCTATTACCCCACAAAATCCCACGATCCTCCTACCAGGAATGTCGCAGCAATTTGTTGTTATCGCTCAATACAGCGATGGTTTAACGCGTGATGTTACTCGCGAAGCGTTTATCGAGAGTGGAAACATTGAAACCGCATCCGCCGATCCAAAGGGCGTTGTAAAAGCATTGCGGCGTGGAGAGTCTGCGGTGCTTGTGCGTTATGAAGGTGCCTATGCCGCAACAACATTGACAATCATGGGTGATCGCACCGGCTTTGAGTGGGCTGGAACGCCACCGGTTTTCAATGAGATCGATCGACTTGTCGATGCCAAACTCCAGCGAGTCAAAACACTTCCCGGCGTTCTGTGCAGTGACGCAGAATTTCTGCGCCGCATCCATCTTGATCTGGTTGGTCTCCCTCCCACCCCTGTCGAAGTTCGAACCTTTCTCGCTGATAGTCGTGACACGCAAATCAAGCGCAATGAAGTTATCGACAGGCTCATTGGTTCCGTTGGTTTTGTCGAACATTGGACAAACAAATGGGCCGATTTGCTGCAAGTCAACAGCAAGTATCTCGGCGAGGAAGGAGCGTGGGCGATGAGAGAGTGGATCCGACAGGCGGTTGCAACCAACATGCCGTACAACCGTTTTGCGTATGAAGTACTCACGGCCAGTGGCTCGACACTCGAAAATCCTCCAGCGTCCTACCATAAGATTCTTCGCCAGCCAGATTTGGCCATGGAGAATACAACACAACTATTCTTGGCTGTTCGTTTCAGTTGCAACAAATGTCACGATCATCCATTCGAACGATGGACGCAACAGCAGCACTGGAGTCTTGCCGGTTACTTTGCTCAGATCGGCCGCAAGGAACACCCCGACGCCATGGGTCAGAAAATTGGTGGCGATGCCGTGGAAGGGGCAACGCCTCTTGTAGAGAGTATTTTTGACACCACATCTGGTGTCGTAAAACATCCTGACACCGGTTTGGTGGTGTCTCCAACGTTTCCCTATCAGCATGACGATCATGCTCCCACTACAGATCCGCTGCGTCGTCAATTTGCACATTGGGCAACGTCATCTTCAAACCAATACTTCGCCAGAAGCTATGCCAATCGACTCTGGAGCTATTTAAACGGCGTGGGGATCATTGAACCCATCGACGATATTCGTGCCGGAAATCCTGCCACGAATCCCGAATTGCTCGACTTTCTTTCATCCCAGTTTATTGCAAGTGGTTTTGATGTTCGGCATGCACTTCGACTTATTTGCTCAAGCCGTACCTATCAATTATCTGTGGCAACAAACCAATGGAACGAAGATGATCTTGTTAACTATTCCCATGCAATTCCGAGACGACTTCCTGCTGAGGTTCTTTTCGACACGGTTTACGATGTGACGGGAGCCACTCGAAGTCTTCCTGGAATGCCGTCGGGTTCTCGTGCGGCTCAGCAACGCGACACAAAAATTGCAACTCCAGACGGCTTTCTTGATCTCTTTGGAAGACCTCCTCGCGAAAGTTCCTGCGAGTGTGAACGGGTTGGGGGAGTCATGTTGGGGCAGGCACTCAGCCTTGTGAATGGTCCCACCGTTGCTGATGCCATCGCGCAGCCATCCAACGAGATTGCCCGCATTGTTTCGGTTCAGCCTGATGATGCTTTACTCATCGACGATCTTTTTGTGAGAGTTTTATCAAGACCAGCGACCTCCGGCGAAAAAACTGCGGCCTCGGGTGTCTTTGGTGGATGGGAGGCTGATCGAGAAAAAATCAGCGCGGCGTTTGAGAAAACTCAAGCGAGAATTCCAGAACTCCTCCTAGAACTTCAGAACCGTCCACGCGGTCCCACGCAGTGGACGGCGATTATTCCAACTGCTTTCACTTCAAAAGCGGGTGCTGAAAGCACCATTTCTCCGGAAGGGATCGTGTCAGTGCATGGAAAACTTGAAAAAGATACGTATTCACTTCAAGCCGCATCGGCCGTTGGACTTGTCACCGGAATACGACTCGATGTTCTGGCTGACCCAAGTCTGCCGGCGGGTGGTCCCGGCCGGGCCATGAATGGAAATTTTGTGATAAACACATTCGCGCTCAATCTCATCAGTACCAATACGGCCGTGCCTCCAAAAAATCTTTCGCTGACGCATGCGAAATCTGATTTTGATCAACAAGGATGGGCTATTGCTGGAGCCATTGACGACAACATTACGACGGGATGGGCCGTGATGGGGGGCGTTGGGAAAAATCACACCGCCACGTTTGAACTTGTGGAGAAAGAGGGCATTCCCCAAAATTCTCCGTTTGCCATCGTCATTGACCAGCAGTTTTCGGACGGCACTCACGCCTTGGGCCGATTTCAACTCTTTGTCACGACCGACGTACGGCCGCTAGAACGCACGCCACTTCCTGAGGCGGTGGCCGGGGCCTTGGCGGTGCCTGCAGGAGATCGTACGGCAGATCAGATAAAGACCCTCGCTGATTTTATTCGGTCAAACGATCCTGAAATTCTTGCTGCAACGAAGGCGCTGGCAGATCACGAAGCAACACGTTCGCGAGCAAGGCTTCAGGATGCGCAAGATCTTGTTTGGGCGCTTGTGAACAGTCCAGCTTTTCTCTTCAATCATTGATGGTTTAAACACATTCACACGTTGAAGAATTGATTTGGCTGATATTGCTTAGAGCAATCCTGATTGATCAATACTCGCAACTCCCTCTGAGTGAAGATGTTCAATATTGTTCAAGATTGCAAGTCGCGGACCAGGCCACTCAAGCAAACTCACTGAAGCGTTGTGAAGCACAAGCGGTGAAGGCATCGCAATGCCTTCTGCGTTCAACGTGTTATTGATTCGTGCAAACAGGCTCCCGAGCGAGGCAGCCAGGATTCCTCCATGTGCTACCACCACAATATTCTTGGCGGGTCGCTGCGCAAGTTCCCTGAGCACTTCACAACCGCGCCTGGCCAATTGATTTCTTGATTCCCCACCAGGCATGGCGTACGAAGGGTCTCCGCTTCGCCATGCGGCTACTTCTTCGGGCTTTGTTTTTTCAAGCTCGCACCACAAATGCCCCTGAAAAATTCCTGCGTCGAGTTCTTTCAGGCGTTCGTCGATATTTACCTTTCGACCAATTGCAATGGCAATTGCTTCTGCTGTATGTCGTGCGCGAGCAAGCGGACTCGACCACACTTCTTCAATGTCTCTCGGAAGAGCCCATGTCGCCAATGCAAGCGTTTGCCTACGGCCGAAGTCTGACAGTGGAACATCGAGTTGTCCCTGTACCCGCTGTTCCAAGTTCGATGAACTCTGAGCATGTCGAACGAGAAACTGATACATACTTCAAGCCATTGCCTCGGTAATTCATCCTCATTTCAGGAACCGTTCAGACACTCCGGGCTTATCGCACGACTGTTCCTACGGGAGGAGCAATTGCAACATTTGGAGCGACTTCCTGTGGAGAAGAAGGATGGGGTGCACTGACGACATTCTTGTTTCTATTGTGCGCGTTGTTACCAGTTTCGAGCGTATGTGTTCGCTGTACCTGTTCAAGGTGATCGAGGAATTCACTACTGGCACCTTGAAGAACGAAAACCTCGCTTGCCCCCTGTGCTGCTCCATGCGGTCTTACAATACAGATCACTTCCGCTTTTCCTTGATGACTCTTGACGTGATCGAGGAGTGCTTTTTCTCCACTTGAAAGCACCTCGATTGCGCCGGTTGATGCGGTCGGCACTGCCCCCGCCCTATCGCGCCGATCAAACGATACCGAAGGCATTTCTTCTGACATGCTCGGCACGATTGAGGTAGCCACTTCACTCGAACCTGAGGGATAAGAGTTTCGATAGATGAAAGCGAGCCCCGCATCTTCAAGCTGTTCGTGAATCGTGGAAAGGGCGGCAAAAAGCCCCTCGTTGTCAGTTGGATCAGCAGCATTGCACACACCGATCACCGATCCATCGAGTGCAAAAAGACCGCCTCCGCTGCGTCCTTGAACGGGCTGTCCCGCAACCTGAATATTTGCCGGCCCCAAATACTTGTCGACGGCAGTAATCCGACTGAAGTGCGCAGTCGGATCCGAACCTCCGTTGCATCCAACTGTGACTACCTGTTCACCAGGAGTTGTCTCCCGACCGGCAGCTCCGATTCGCATTGGAACAATCTGGTGATCGGTAAATACGCTCACCAGTGCGAGATCCCGCTTGAGATCCCAGGACACTACCTGCCCAGCAAGGCCGCGGGGACTTCCTGGACCAAAAAGATCTATTTCAATGCGGCCCTTTCCCTGTGAATCACGAAAGATATGTCCGCACGTCAGCACCAGTGCCTCACCCTGTCGACAATCAACAACCGTACCAGTTCCCCATGACACTCCCTGTCCGTCTTCAACTCGCAGACGTGCTGTTGCACGAAGAAGTTTCTGTTCAAGTTGCGATTTTGCTTGTAACTCTGAGTCTGATTCGGGATTCGACGCTGTTTTATTTGAATGGCCAGGCGCAGCGTTCACCCGTTCTCGATCGACCTTGTCAGAAATAGATTTCGAAACTGGGGCAGCTTGATGTGCGACCGGCATCGGTATTGTTATGGATGAAGGAGCAATCGCGTTTGGAAGCATCGGTTCAACCGTTCGACGAGTTGATTGATCGACCGATTCTATTGCGAGTGTTTCAGTGGTGGTTGTCGCTGGAAATGGAATACCTGGAATTGCCCGCGAGTTCGGCAAAGAAGCCGGGGACACAACGGCCGGAAGACTGGCAATGCTTGAGGGAGTCTGTGAGGAACGAGTCAAAAGTGTTTCCAATTCCACTCGTGTGGTTGCTCCCGTGATTCGGCCAACTTCCTGCCCTTCGACAAGCACGATATAGCAGGGAATGCCTGTAATCGAAAACCGGCGAACCAGTTCTTTTTCCTGATCGACATCGACATGACGGATGGTCCATCCAAGCCCTGCCACTTCATTGACAATCGGAGCCATAGAACGACAGGGACCGCACCACGTCGCGCCACAATCAAGCAGCACAACATCGCCCGGCCGCTTCGAGTTGGCTCCGGAAGCACCTACTTCAGGAGATACACAAAACATGATGGCAAGCAGGGTCGCCCCGGCCAAGAATCGCTTACACAGCATCAAAACTCTATCCTCCACAAACTGTTTTTTTCGTGACTGCGGCTGTGACAAGCCTTGATCGTGTCCGCGTGATGCGAGAACGATCTGCTTGACACGAAGCCGCGGTATGGCGGTGCGTGGTTGGGTTGCGTGGTTTTGTATCAACGATTGCGATGGGACGAGTTGTGTCTGATTGTGGCCCCTCGAGGCACAATCAGGATTTCGGCGACGAATCGCTGGGAGCAATTCGTTGTTTCGCCGGTGCAATCGCTGGTCTCGAACAGGCGGGATAGTGGCGAGGGATGTTGATTGCGACAAGATCACTTTTCTGCGTCATAAAAATATTCGATCAACCTTTCTCTAGTTCCACTGATTTGCGCCAGTCGCCTGTTTGAGCAAAGACAACTACACTGTGCGCTTTGTATCAAAGAACTCAGAGACTCTATTTTACGTTTTCTTCCGCGCCATCCACGAGTGCTTTATGCCCATGTCACCTCGCCGTCGTATTCTTGTCACTTCTGCGCTGCCCTACGCGAATGGACAAATTCATCTTGGTCACTTAGTCGAGTACATCCAGACCGATATCTTTGTGCGATTCCAGAAACTGCGAGGGCACCACGCCATTTACCTGTGCGCCGATGACACGCACGGAACGGCAATCATGATTCGTGCAAGGGCAGAGAATCGAACCGAACAGGATTTGATCGCATCGATGCGACAATCACATCTGAACGACTTTCAAGGGTTCCAGATCGATTTCGATCATTACAGCAGCACCGATAGTCCCACGAATCGAAGACTTTGCTCGGAACTATGGACGGCTCTGCGAACCGCCGAATTGATCACTTCTCGAGAAGTTCGACAGTTGTACGATCCGGTAGCAGGAGTTTTCTTGGCTGACAGATTCGTACGAGGAACGTGCCCCAAGTGCAGCGCATCTGATCAATACGGTGACACTTGTGAGCAATGCGGCGCGACCTACACTCCAACCGACTTGCTCAATCCAAAAAGTACGCTCTCTGGTGCGACTCCTGTCGAACGATCTGCTGAACATCTCTTTCTAAAACTTGAATCCTTGCATGCGTTTCTTGAAAACTGGACGCAGTCCTCTGGCGTCATTCCGCGAGAGGTTGCCAGATATTTACTGGGAAATTTTCTCTGCGATCCTCTGCGTGACTGGGATCTATCCCGACCCGCCCCGTACTTTGGATTTGAGATTCCAGATGCTCCGGGACATTATTGGTATGTCTGGTTTGATGCGCCCATCGGCTATATCGCGGCCACTTCTGAGTGGTGCGATACGCATGCAGAATCGCTCGATTCCTGGTGGCGGGATGCAACAGCAGAGATCCACCATTTTATCGGCAAGGACATCATCTATTTTCATACTCTCTTTTGGCCCGCAATGCTGCACGCGGCCGGACTCTCACTTCCAACCAAGGTTCGAATTCATGGTTTTCTCACCGTCAACGGTCAGAAAATGTCAAAAAGTCGTGGCACCTTCATCATGGCTCGCAGTTACCTTGATCATCTAGACCCAGGAATGCTGCGCTACTTCTATGCATCAAAACTTTCTGGCGGCATCGATGACATTGATCTCAACCTCGATGAATTTGTTGCGAAGGTCAATTCTGATCTCGTTGGCAAGGTGGTGAACCTTGCCAGCCGCACGGCGAGATGGCTTGAACAGACGGGGCTTTCCGAAAAGTACCCCGATGATGGAGGACTTTTTTCACAAGCGGCTGCCGACGGCGTCAGCATTGCAGAAGCATACGAACAGTGCGATTGTGCAAGAGCCATGCGGATCATCATGCTTGCTGCCGATCGGGCAAATGCCTATGTCGATTCCATGGAACCGTGGAAACTCGCGAAGGGTGGAGCATCGCATGCGTCTCGACTTCGCGATGTTGCGAGCGTGGCAATAAATCTCTATCGACAACTGATCGTGTATCTTTCACCAGTACTACCAAGTTTGGCCGACCAGACATCGGTCCTTGTTGGAGGTCTGATCCAGTCATGGGATGATTCGCAACATCCCATGGAGGGTGTTGCGGTAGGAACTTTTCAGCCGCTCATGCGTCGTGTCGAAGAGCAAGACGTTGAAGCGATGGTGGCACAAACAAAACAGATACAGGAACTAGATATGAATGATCCAATACTCGCTGAGAAGAGTAACCAATCGATTGACTCCGGTGAATCACTTGCCGCCGAACCACTCGCTGCCGAATGCTCGATTGATGATTTTTCAAAAGTCGATCTTCGAGTCGCACGAATTGTTTCTGCCGAGGAGGTTCCGGAAGCCAAAAAACTTCTGAAATTAACCGTCTCGCTTGGGGGTGATGCAACGCGTACCGTGTTTGCCGGAATCAAGGGTTTTCATGCTCCGGAAAGTCTCGTCGGACGGCTTGTCATTGTTGTAGCCAATCTTGCGCCGAGACAGATGCGATTTGGTATGAGCGAGGGCATGGTCGTGGCAGCCAGTGGAGCAGGAGGCCCCGGGGTCTATCTTCTCTCGCCCGATACCGGGGCAACTCCCGGTATGCGATTGCGTTAATGAAAGCATGTTTACAAAACATCATTGCCTTTCTTCATTGATGCCTTAACGCTTTTTTATGTGGACAATGCGGTTTTTATTTTTTCTCTCGAATGATTTCCAAAAGCTCTGAAGATAGACTCGTACAAGACAACGTTCGAACGAGGCGGCGGGGTTGCAATCTTTTTTTCTTGTGAACAATCCGACGAACACTTCTGATGGAATGAGAACTCCAATGGTCGTCAAAACAATTCTTTTCCCGACAGATTTTTCTACTGCTAGTGACTCAGCGCTCACACACGCCTGCGCACTGGCTCAGCAGTCAGAAGCAAGACTTCTTATTCTCCACGTCGAAGAACCTCCGCTTGCCTACGGCGGTGGAGAACTCTACTACGGACTTCCTGAACCTACGTCAGACAGGATTGTGAAGATGCTTGAAGCTATTCAGCCTTCTGATCCGAGAGTCGTGGTAGAGCACAGACTTTCTATGGGTGATCCTGCTGGTGAAATTGTTCGAGTTGCAACCCAAGAGCATGTGGAGTCAATCGTATTGGGCACACACGGCCGCACTGGATTTTCTCGGCTGCTCATGGGAAGTGTTGCCGAAGCGGTTGTGCGAAGAGCTCCTTGCCCGGTGCTCGTCTACCGCGAATCTCCTGAAAAGCTGATCCATGATCGCCCACTCGGAACAGGCGAATGACCGGAAAACACTCTGATTCTTTGAAGAATTCTTCGTTTCCGTTGGATCATGGGCCATCTGCAACCATCGAGACCCTGAGGCTTCGGGCTTCGATGACAAAACGGATTCGTACTTTTTTTGACTCTCTGGACTTTCTTGAAGTCGATACGCCTGTTCTTTCCCGCGAAGTGCTCCCAGAGACAACGATCGACCCCCTTGCAGTACCTCTGCCTTCTCTGAATGAATCCCGATATTTGCAAGCCAGCCCTGAAGCGCTCATGAAACGTCTTCTGGCCGCAGGCTCAGGACCGATCTATCAATTTGCCCATGCTTTTCGTCTTGGTGAACGAGGGATGCTGCACGACATCGAGTTCACGATGCTTGAATGGTATGCACCCGGCTGGACACTCGATCGCGCGGCGGAAGTCCTTGACACTCTTTGTCAAATGACGATCGGTTCATCCGGGGTTGAACGAATCTCTTGCCGCAATGCTTTTCTCACGCATGCCGGAATAGATCCTTTTTTAGCCTCCGTTGAGGACTTTTGCAGAGTTGCTGCACATCTACAAATTCAGATTCCAAAGTCGCTTGAGCAAAGCATCGGAAACTGGTTTGAAATTTTTCTTTCAGAGGTTGTGGGACCACGGCTTGGGCATGTTCGACCGGTCATACTCGAAGCGTGGCCTGTGTGTCACGCTGCGTTTGCCGCACTGAGTTCCGATTCTCCTCCCACAGCGCAGCGATTTGAACTTTTTATTCAAGGCATTGAAGTGGCAAACGGGTGGCAAGAACTTGTCGATCCGGAACATCTTCTTGAGCGAATTCATGAAGCCAATCAGGCTCGCGTGCAGGATCGCCGCGATTCGCTTCCGATCCCGCATCGCTTGATCGAAGCACATCGTTTCGGCATGCCGCAGGCTCTTGGCGTGGCTATTGGGTTCGATCGCCTCGTTATGCTTGCGACTCACAACGCGTCGATCGATGACACTCGGTCGTTTTCGTCTGAGCGAGCATAAAAACTTTTTCTTTTTCGCTCTCTTGAAAAAAAGATTATCGAACTGGTGTCAATAACTCGTGTCCTATGATCATCCAGCGATCAAATGCTCCTTCCGTCCGACGTTCGAGACCGATTCTCAGTTCGGTTTTCGGTATTGCCGAGTCGGTGCCGCACGCAATCTCAACACGCACCATGCGAGTGACTGGTGGACCGTCGCTCCCTCCCTCGTCATACACGACGATTTCTCCTTGGGGGGCGCATTGCATGAGTGCCGCAACAGCCGGCATCACTGCAAATTTTTCAACTGGAGCGTTCTCGCCTGGAGCATTGGTCATCGGTAACGCTGCTTGACCACTCATGGACTTTGCATCCGAAAGCCTATTTTCACGAACCGCGCCGATCCACGCACGCGCTGAAGCTTCTGCACGCTTGCGCGCGTAGTGAAGGCTCACAACCGAGTGGCTCACCGCCTGTGCACCAAAGCCTATCGAAAGAGCCAGTCCTAGAATTGCTGCCACGCGTCCTATCTTGTTGCTGAAAGGACGATTCAATTCGGCAAGAGCGAACAATGAAATCCCGGTACCAACAATCGGGAGAAACCAGAACGCGAAGCTCACTACGCTTAAACCAGAGAAAAGACCGACTGCAACTGCAGCCACGGAAAGCATGCTGACGGAACGATACTGTCCCTCCGCATCTTTTGTGAATTCAGCCATCATATTTTCTCCACACGTTGGCCGATGAAATAACTCAAGGAGCAGCAGGCGCAGGCTCCGCGGGAGGGACCTGCTCGACAGGCACATTTGGATCCACTTCGGGAATTTGTTCTACCGGCCCTGGAGGAGCTGGTGTATCAACTCTGAGATTGGGTGCGCTCTCAAAAGCCTTCCTGCGAAAGGCATAGCGATTGATGAAATGCTGTGGGTTTTCAAAAGGATTGATCGGCCTAGCAAACGGCCCATTTCTTGAAGATCCTTGGACCCATGCGAGCCAGGCACGATCCGGCGCAAATCCAAAAAATAAATTTTCTTCTGGTTCCTTTTGAATGGTGTCTTGTGCCACCGGCAGCGTGTGCAGAGTCGCTGCGGCAAACATGACCGTCACCCAAGCCGTCATGATTGCAACCACTGGCCCTCCAACGGTCTCCAAGGGTTTCACGAATTTCACTTTGGTATGCGAAATCGTATCGGTCGTCAGACGCATTGCTAAAAGCAACACCGCAAACAGACCCCACAGAAGGAGAAAATCGATTAGATACTGAAAACTTGGTGCCTTTGATTCGATTAGCCGAGCCAACGGTTCATACCACGCAGTGGCCATGCTCGCTGCCAGCAGCACATTGAGCAGCATGACCATAGAACTCCACAGTCCCTCACGAGAGAGCACCGCAGCCACCGCAATAAAGATCACTAGCAACACCAGTGGCACGATGAGCGAAAGATTCATACTAACTTTCCTGAATGTGCACGTTTTGAACCGAACCCAAAAACAGTCGCGATGACAAAAGAGCCTCCACTCAACCAGATTTAAAAACTCGCTGCATCTCTTCCATCGACGTTGTTCCCTTCAGTGCAAGCGCCATGCCCTCGTCTTTTAACTGCTTCATGCCGTCTTTCAACGCTGCTTGTCGCAGAACATTTCGATCAGCTTTTCCAGCGAGTGCGCGCCGAAGATTTTCTCCCGATGCAATTTCAAAAATTGCCATTCGATTCATAAAGCCTGTTCCTCCGCAGAGCGGACAGCCAATTTTGCTCTGACGACGCAGCGTCGGAAGTCGTTCTGCGGGGATTCGCAGCTTCGCCAGAAACTCAGGCGGGGTCGGATATTCCTCAAGACATTTAGGGCAAAGGCGTCGTACCAGGCGCTGTGAGACCACTCCCAGTAGTATTTTGCCAAGCGATTCTCTGGGAACTCCCAGAGCAATCAGCTTTTCTATTGCATCAATTGAATCCACCGCTTGGAGTCCTAGGATCACGAACCGCTGATGACCAGCCTGCTTGGCCAACTCGACTGCCAACGGGCCGTCCATGAGATCGCGGGTAACAATTCCACTTGGATACTCTCGCATGGCGAGCTCGAGCGTAGCGACGGGCGAAAGCCCCTGACGAAGATCCCACTTGAAGGGCTTTACATTCTGGATTTCTCGTGGCGTGACAAGTCCGTCTTCGATAGAGACAAAATCTCGAAGGAGACGATCTGCTGCTCCAACAACGATATCAAACGACGTCGTTAATCCAGAAGCTGCTGGAGACGACACCACAAAGATGCCCTGCTCAAGTTTGAGTAAATCAGAGATTTTTAATGCCATCGCTTCCGACATGCCCAAGTCGGTGAGTTTTTTAAAAGGAATCGTTGCCGACTCCAACTGCACATGCACTCGCTCGCCGGTTGGTACGCCTTGCGAACTTATTTTGCAATTCCAGGGCTTGTTATCGACTTTGATCGTAAATCGCGAATGCTGTTTTGATTTTCGATTTTTGGGGTCGAGGCCTGCCAAAGTTTTGAATGAGACAAGCATCGGGTCGGCTAGTTCTCGCAGTATCGGCTCTCGGGAGTGCCACACTCCGTCCACCTCGTGACGCACCGCGACCGACTGCTGCGCGTAGTCAAGCAGTACGCCGGAGGCACGGGCCATCACCGCCGCCACCATCACCTGCCTGGCTCCTTCAAAACCTGCTGTTGCGGTTGCGGCCTGCAGCCGAGTCTCGTCCTCAGCAGGACTATTTCCACCCGCGGCGTGAAACGTCACCACTGGAATGATATCGCCCGACTTCACAAACTCTGCGTCAATCAGAATGCCCAGCGGTCTTAAAAGTTTTGAGGCAATCCGCCGGGCATGACCGAGCGTGAGTACCTTTTTATTTGGCGCAACTTTCGCATTATGTTGAAGAGAATAGGTGATCGCGGGAGCCAACCATGCTATTGACATCAGCAAGAGCGTTGCGATTGACGACGGAATCCACCAGCCGATCAGTGCCATCAAAAGAAATGGAAACGTGGACACAACTGCCCACATGTTCATCTTCAGATTTAACTCGGCACTATCTTGCGTAATCCAGTCACTTGTGGCCACCCAGCCAAGAACCAGCATCCACCAGAGGACTGCTGGGAGAATGGCGAGATTTCCCCCCCAATTCCGAACAAACTCCCCTTCGGGCCAAGCTGCATGTGCAGACGAACCACACAAAACAATTCCTGCGCACAGAAATGCCACCGACATTCGCTCAAAACGCATGTGCTTTCGAATCTCCACAGAGTCATTCGGTAGGGGCCAGAAATTCAGCGGACACCAATGCCCTTCAAAAGCATCTGCAACTCTTCTCGATTGGGAGCAACTTCCAAGGCATCATTGCGATCAATCAGACCCTGATCAATAAGGCTCTTCAGACTCATGGTGATGTCTTGCATGCCGTCACGTGCTGATTTCTTAATGTGATCGGCAAGATTCGCTTCCAATCCTTCCAAGACATACTTTCGAACCATAACATCAAAGAACATCAGTTCAACGATCGGCACGCGAGCCACGCCCTCTCTGATCGATCTCAATAATTTCTGATACACGATCCCCTTCATGGTAAACGCCATAGCACTGCGTATTGCTCGGTGCTGGGCCTCTGGAAACAGATCGAGGATGCGCCCAATCGTCTGCGGTGCGCTTGAAGCATGCACGGTTCCATAGACCAAGTGGCCTGTTTCAGCGGCATGAATGGCCGTTAAAAATGTTTCTTGATCCCGCATTTCACCAACAAGCATGATATCCGGATCTTCACGAACTGCATGCTTCATTCCAATTTCAAAATTCTTTACATCCTGCCCGATCTCACGTTGATTGATGAGGCACTTGTCTTCTGTAAACACAAATTCAATCGGATCCTCAAGCGTCAGAATGTGTTTGCGTTGTCTCTGATTGATGTAGTTGAGCATCGAGGCGACGGTCGTACTCTTGCCCGATCCCGTAACTCCCGCGAGCAATACGAGTCCTTGGTCGTACTCGCACAACCTTTCGATTCCAGGCGGCAAAAAAAGTCCCTTAAAGTCTGGGATCTTGTTATTGACTCGCCGTGCCACGAGGCCGAGAGACCCCTGCTGCTGCAGGAGATTTATTCGGAAACGCCATTTCACTCCTTCGACGGTCGCAACGTAAGCAAAGTCACAGCCTCCGTCGATTTCAAGAATTTTCTTTCGCCTCTCGTCGAGCATCGGCATACAGAGTCGCCGCATCTGCTCATCATCGATTGGATCAGCTTTCAATGGTTGAAGCGATCCTTTGACTCGAACGATCGGAGGCCGTCCCACTTTTAAGTGCAGGTCGCTTCCCGAAAGTTTTACAAGCGCATGGAAGAGCCGATCGATTTCCAATCGCGGCCGTTCGCCGGTCGTGCCACCGGATGGTTCTGTTGATGCGTCTGATTCGATCGTTGCCATAGCGCTACTCGTAAACTAGAACCCAGAAAAATCCCAACTATTACATCGCTTCTGACAAGCGAACCGGGATACCTCTGCTTTGGAACAGTTGTTTCACTTCCCGAATCGTACACTCTCCGAAGTGAAAGATTCCAGCCGCCAGAACCGCGTCGGCTCCGCCCACCATAATTGCCTCTGCCAGATGTTCACTGCAACCGGCTCCACCGCTGGCGACCACTGGAATATTCACCGCCCGGCTGACGGCAGAAGTGATCTCGAGGTCATATCCATTCCTGGTGCCATCACGATCCATGCTCGTCAATACGATTTCTCCCGCGCCGAGCTGCTCTACTCTTTGAGCCCACGCAACAGCTTCTAGGCCTGTCGGCACTCTGCCTCCATTGATATGGACTTCCCAAACTTCGAGGCCATGTGTGCAAACTCGCTTGGGGTCAATATTCACAACTGTGGCGCAGCTTCCAAATTTGCGAGAGAGCGCTGAAATTAAGTCTGGAGTGCGCACCGCCGCTGAATTAATACTTACTTTTTCAGCCCCTGCCGCGATCAAACTTCCTGCGTCTTCAAGCGTGCGAATACCACCACCCACGGTCAAGGGCATATAGATTGCTTCCGATACTCTCTTGACAACGTCGAGCATGATCTGTCTTCCTTCGTGACTCGCTGAGATGTCGAGAAACACGAGTTCGTCGGCTCCCTCTGCTTCATATCGCGCAGCCACCTCGACAGGATCTCCAGCGTCAACCAGATCCAGAAATCGCATTCCTTTGACGACTCGCCCTCGATTGACATCGAGGCAGGCAATAATACGTTTGGCGAGCATTCATCAACTCACTTCCATGCAAAAACAATAGTGCGCACGAAGCATTACTGTGCACACCTGACAAGAGCTTCATCACACTCGGCTCAATACCCAGTTCGTGTTGACCTTCGAAGAAACATCTCTCGCCAAGACAATATCTTGCGCGTTCAAAGGGATGTGCAAGATTCTACCGTCGGTTTCGAGAACACCCATGATAGGCGTTGATAGGCGTCGATAGGCGTCATTGACGGGAGATTTTCCACAGACGTTCGTCTCGAGATGAGTCGTATTTGTTTTGAGCACTTTGGTCGCACGATGAAGGCACGTAGTACATTTTTCGATCTTCTGCGAGGACCGCTCCCTGATACGCCTATTCTCCTGCATCAATCGCAGCCTGTGCCGCATTTCTATTTTCTTTTCGGTCTGGAAAACCTGACGCGGCAACTTGCGATTGTGCAGTAG
>Ga0194051_1000428_pt1 | contig 24036 bp, 20 predicted proteins | sample SepL2320m_MetaG_FD_161275 | JGI IMG/M metagenome (GOLD analysis project Ga0194051, IMG submission 161275) | Anoxic zone freshwater microbial communities from boreal shield lake in IISD Experimental Lakes Area, Ontario, Canada - Sep2016-L239-20m | ecosystem: Environmental > Aquatic > Freshwater >... | reverse complement strand
TAGCTTGGCGACGCGGTCGCGGCCGCCAAGGCGCTCACGCTTTTCCTCGACGTGCCGGTGCGCGGGCTGTGGCGGGACAAGTTGCTGGACGACGGCACCTGGGTCGACGAGCCGGCGCCGGCAAGTTCCTTTTATCATGTCATCGATGCGCTGCGGGTGCTGGCGCAGAGTTCCCAGGCCCAGAGCGCCATCGTCGCAAAAGGATAGAAAGCCGTCATGTCGATCCTGTCTCGCCGCCACCTGATGGTGGCTTCCGCCGCCACGACGCTCGCAGCGCCCGGCCTGGCACGTGCCCAGGCCCCGACCCAGGCCTGGCCCGCCCGGCAGATCCGCGTGATCGCGCCCTATCCGCCGGGTGGCGGGGTCGACACGGTGACACGCGCTTTCTCGGAAAAGGTCGCGCCCAAGGTCGGGCAGACGCTGGTGGTCGACAACCAGCCCGGTGCCGGTGGGGTGATCGGCGGCGCGGCACTCGCCCGCAGCACGCCCGATGGCTACACGATCATGGTGGGCAGCATGGTCGACTATTCAATCGCGCCGTTCTTCCACCAGAACCTCACCTTCGACATGGCCAAGGACTTCGTACCGGTGCTCGAGATCAGCAACGGCACGGTCGGTGTCCTGGTGACGCCCAGTCTGCCGGTGAACAACGTCCAGGAGCTGATCGCGCTCGCCAAGAAGGAGCCGGGCCAGCTCTCCTATGCCTCCTCGGGCTTCGGCGGCCTGATCCATCTCAACTACGAGATGCTGAAGCAGATGACTGGCGCGGAGATGACCCACGTTCCCTATAAGGGCACGTCGTTCTTCCAGGCCGATCTCTACGAGGGCCGCGTGCAGGTCTCGATCGACAATGTGCTGGCCCACCTGCCTCACATCGCCTCGGGCAAGGTGCGGTGCCTGGCCGTCACGTCGAAGACGCGCTCGCCGCTGCTGCCGGACGTGCCGACCATGGCCGAGGCGGGCGTGCCCGGCTTCGAATCGGCCACCAACTACACGCTGTTCGTGCCCAAGGGCACGCCGGCCGAAATCATCGCCAGGCTGAACGCGGCCGGCAACGAGACCGTGAAGGACGCCGATTTCCGCGACCGCATGCTGAAGCTCGGCATCGTGCCGGTCGGCGGCAGCACGCAGGCCGAGGCCCAGGCGAAGATGGTCTCGGAGATGAAGCGCTGGGGCGACGTCATCCAGAAGGGCAACATCAAGCCGCAGTGAGTCTCCGGGTGCGCGTGTTCTACGGCTGGCGGGTGGTCGCGGCCTGCTTCGTCATTGCGGCCTTCGCCTGGGCTCTGGGGCTGTTCGGTTCCAGCGTCTATTTGCAGGCGGTGACGCAGGCCTACGGCTGGCCGGTGGCCGAGGTGGCGTCGGCGATCACGCTGTTCTTCCTGGTGAGCGCCGCCATCCAGCGCGTCGTCGGCCGCAGCATCGACCGCTGGGGGCCGCAGCCGATCCTGCTGCTGGGCACCGCCTGCATGTGCGGCGGTGTGGCGCTGATCGGCCAGGTTACGGTGACCTGGCAGCTCTATCCCTGCTTCGTCCTGCTCGGCATGGGCTGGTCGACACTGTCGATGACCGGCATCACGACCACGGTGGCGCCGTGGTTCGAGCGTCATCAGGGCCGGTCGATGACGCTCGCCATCATGGGGGCAAGTGTCGGCGCCATTGCCGGCGTGCCGCTGCTGCTGCTGGCCGTCGGGCGGCTCGGCCTGTCGCGTGGTCTGATCGTCGTCGGTATCGTTGCGGCGATCGTCCTGGCGCCGCTGATCTGGCGCGTGCTGCGCTTTCGCGGCCCCGGGGAGATCGGCCTGCAGCGCGATGGCGACCAACCGGCGGTGGCCGACCGTGGGCACGCTTTACCGACGCCGCCGATCGCCACCTCGGCGAACCGGCGCGTGCTGCTGTGGAGCGCCACCGCCGCCTTCGCGCTCGGTCTCACCGTGCAGATCGGCTTCATCACCCATCATGTGACCCTGGCGGAGCCGCTGCTCGGCATGGCGGGGGCGGGGCTGCTGGTGAGCGCCACCGGCGTGACCGCTTTCGTGGGCCGCCTGATCCTGGCGCGTATCGTCGACCGCGTGCGTGTGCGGCTGCTCGGCGGCCTCGTCATGGTGGCGCAGACGTCGGCGCTGCTCGCGATCGCGCTGTGGCCGACGGTGCCGGTGCTGATCGGCGCCAGCCTGGTCTACGGCTATGGCATCGGCCATGTGACCACGCTCGGCCCGGTGGTGGTGCGGCGCGAATTCGGGGCAGCCGCTTTCGGCGCGACCTACGGCACTGCCGCGACAGTGATCCAACTCACCTCGGCCTTCGGTCCGATGCTATTCGGTTTGCTGCGCGATGCCTTCGGCGGCTACGGGCCGGGCCTCGCCATCGCTGCAGCCATGACGCTCACCGGCTGTCTTGCCCTGCTGGTGGGCGGAGAAATCGGCAAAAGCGCCCGTCCGCCGGGCTGAGCGGTCTTACTTGCAGACCAGGGTCTCGGTCGGCGCCCTGCGGCTGCGGGTGATGCTGTAGGTGCCGGCGACGTACTTGTTCTTCGTCACCAGGCCGGTGACCTCGATCTGGCCACCCTTGCGGCAGCTGCGGTCGATCTGGGGTTCGACCAGCCCGACCTCGCAGCCCGACTTGTTGTCCACGAACAGGATGACGCCGACCTCCGAAATGTTCCGGATCGAGCCCGCGAGGGTCGCGCTCTGATTGTCGAGTTCGTCGCACAGGGCGTAGGCCGGCGCGGCTCCGAGGCCGACGAGGGCCGCGAGCGCCAGCGCGCCGATGGCCGATAATCTTGACATGTCGGTCGACGCTCCCGTGCCTGTCGCAGAAACGGCAGGATATCAACGAGCGGGCCGGACTGGCAATCCGACCTGTCGTCACAAGTTGCGTTGGGAGAAACATTCGGCCATCAATCAGAGATGGACATGCCTATCGTTTCTGCACGCACAGAGAATCTCGCAGAGCACGTCGATGTGCTGATCGTCGGTGCCGGACTTTCCGGCATCGGCGCCGCCTGGCATCTGCAGAAGAACTGCAAGGGCAAGAGCTACGCCATCGTCGAGGCGCGCGGGGCGAGCGGCGGCACGTGGGATCTCTTTCGCTATCCCGGCGTCAGGTCCGATTCCGACATGTACACGTTGGGCTACCGTTTCCGGCCGTGGAAGGACGCCAAGGCGATCGCCGACGGGCCGGCAATCCTGTCCTACATCCGCGAGGTGGCGAGCGATCACGGCATCGACCGTCACATCCGCTACCAGCATCGCGTGGTCGGAGCGTCGTGGTCGACGCCTGATGCGAAGTGGACGGTCGAACTGGAGCGCGGGCCGGACAAGGAGCGCGCCTTCATCTCGTGCGGCTTCCTGTGGATGTGCAGCGGCTACTATCGCTACGAGAAGGGCTACGTGCCGGAGTTCGCCGGCATCGACGGCTACAAGGGCAGGGTGGTGCATCCGCAGCACTGGCCCGAGGATCTCGACTACGCGGGCAAGAAAGTGGTCGTGATCGGCAGCGGCGCCACCGCCGTCACCGTGGTGCCGTCGATGGCGGAGCAGGCCCAGCACGTCACCATGCTGCAGCGCTCGCCGACCTACGTGGTGGCGCGTCCGGCCGAGGACCCGATCGCCAACAGGCTGAAACGCCGCCTGCCGCTGAAACTCGCCTACATGATCACGCGTTGGAAGAACGTGATGCTCGGCATGTATTTCTACCAGATGTGCAAGCGCAAGCCGGACAAGGTGAAGGGCCTGATCCTGGGCGGCGTGCGCCAGATGCTGGGACCGGACTACGACGTCGATAGGCATTTCACGCCGCGCTACAATCCGTGGGACCAGCGGCTCTGCCTGGTGCCCGACGCCGACCTGTTCCGCGCCATCCGCAAGAAGAAGGTGTCGGTGGTCACCGACCAGATCGAGAGCTTCACCGGGACGGGCATCAAGCTGAAGTCGGGGACCGAACTCGAGGCCGACATCGTCGTGATGGCGACCGGGCTGGTGCTGCAGCCGCTGGGCGGCGCGAAGCTCGTGGTCGATGGCAAACCGGTCGAGCCGCCCAAGACCCTGATCTACAAGGGCATGATGTATTCCGACGTGCCCAACCTCGCCTCGGTGTTCGGCTACACCAACGCCTCGTGGACGCTGAAGGCCGATCTCGTCTGCGAGTATGTCTGCCGGCTCTTGAACCACATGGATCGCAAGGGGTTCCGCCAGGCCACGCCGCGCAACAGCGACCCGACGCTCACCGAGGAGCCGTGGGTCAATTTTTCCTCGGGCTACATCCAGCGCGCGCTCGAACACCAGCCCAAGCAGGGCAGCAAGCGGCCGTGGAAGCTCTACCAGAACTACGTGCTCGATCTCCTGACGCTGCGCCACGGCTCGGTACGCGACAAGGCGATGGTGTTTTCGAAGTAGTCTGGCGCACTCCTAGCTATTGGAACGTGACGGTCACTGAGCCGAACGGCCCGAAGTCGGCGACAAAGGTCTCGCCCGGCTTGGGCGCCAGCATGCCGGTCAGCGTTCCCGTGCTCACCATCTGCCCGGCTTTCATGCCGACGCCGGTGCGCGAGAGTTCGTTGGCGAGCCAGGTGAGCGGCGCCATCGGATGATCGAGCGCCGCGCCTGCCGTGCCCTTGCGGCGCAGACGGCCGTTGGACGAGAGCGTTGCCTCCTGGCCCGCGATGTCATGGGTTTTCCAGTCGGCGATCGCAGGGCCGTAGATGATCGTGCCCGAGCCCGCGCCGTCGGCCAGGATGGCGGGCAGCGGCGGGAAGGCCGCGTCGTGGATGAAGCGGCACTCCGCCAGCTCGAGGCCGGGGTGCAATGAGACGACGGCTTCGGTGACCTCTTCCTGGCCATAAGGCTTTGCGCGAGGCGGCAGGTCGACACCGAGCTTGGCCTGGTACTCGACCTCGGGAATGGGGCTCGCGAGCTTGGCATGCACGATGGCCACGGGCGTCTCCTTCACGAAGAAGGTGCGGCCGTAGATCGGAGAATCGGTACGCAGCGCCTGCTGCATCTCGTCCTTGAAGGCCGCGATCTTCCAGCCACCGACCGCCCAACCCAGTTCCTCGGCGACCAGGGCGGCCACGCGATAAGCCGTGGCCTTGTCGGGCGGCACGAGATGCGGGGCGAGGCCGCTCTGCTGGCGGCCGTCGCGGCGAAGGGCGGCGAGGAGACGGGCGAGTTCCCGTTGCGCGGCGATGTCCATGGGTGTTCCTTAGCAGAAATCGGAGGAGCGGCGATGCGAAGCCAGGCTGAAAAAGGAAGGCTGTTCCGTGAGCTGCATTCACGGCCAGGCCTGTTGCTGCTGCCCAATCCGTGGGACGCCGGCACGGCGAAGCTGCTGGCGTCGCTGGGCTTCGAGGCGCTGGCCACCACCAGCCTCGGCATGTCGAACGCGCTCGGCCGCGCCGACGGCGACGGCTCGGTGAGCCGTGCCGAGCTGCTGGAGAATTGCCGCGTGATCGCGGCGGCCACCGATCTACCGGTCAATGCCGATCTCGAGAACGGCTATGCCGACGATCCGAAGGAGGCGGCCACCATCCTGCGCGACGCGGCGGCGGTCGGTATCTCGGGCGGTTCGCTGGAAGACTGGAGTGGTGAGCGCGTTTATGACTTCAACCATGCGGTCGAGCGGGTCGCGGCCGGCGTCGAGATGGCGCGCTCGCTGCCCGTGCCCTTCACCTTCACGGCGCGGGCCGACGGCCTGATCCGCGGCCAACCCGATCTCGACGACGCCATCAAGCGGCTGCAGGCGTTCGAGAAGGCGGGTGCCGATGTGCTCTATGCGCCGGGGTTGCGCGACCTCGCCAGCATGAAGACGGTCGTCGGCTCGGTCGGCAAGCCGCTGAACGTGGTGATGAGCGCGGGTGATCCCGACCTCACCGCCGAGCAGATCGCCGCGGTGGGCGTGAAACGCATCAGCGTCGGCGGCGCGCTGTCGCGGCTGGCGCTGGCCGCCTTCATGAAGGGCGCACGCGACATGAAGGGCGGAAATTTTACCTGGATGCGCGAGACGATGCCGAGCAAGGACCTGAAGGCGGTGTTCCGCGCGCGGTCCTAGGCCGCCGCGCGGTATTTTAGCCCGCTCAGCGCCTGGATCGGCTCGTCGCCGATCTGGCGCAGCAGCGAAGCGAGGTCGTAGTGGAAACCCTCGCTCAGCATCAGCCCGTCCCGGAAGCCGAGGACCACGACGAAGGGAATGACGACCGGCCGGCCGGTCGGCGCGATGCCGAGGAAGGGCCCGATATGCTTGCCGTGCCAGGTCGTCTCGCCGAGATAACCGCCGTCGTCGGTCCAGGCGGCGATTTGCCCGGGCTCGCGCTTTACCGTGACGTCGAAGGTGGTCCACCATTGCCTGTAGTGCGCGGCAGCACCTTCGCGGCCGTGCCAGACCTGGCCGGTGGCGTGGTCCTCGAAGCGGCACTCCGGATGCAGCGTGGCCAGCGTCGCTTCCAGGTTCTGGGCGTTCTCGGCCTCGACATGGCGGCGCACGAGGGCTGCGAGTTCTAGGTTCATGGGTCCGGCTCCTTTATAGTCGATGTCTGATAACATATAAGAAAGCTGATATGAGTCGCAAGATCACTATTCCCAAGGCGGGCGAGGGCAAGCGCGGGCCGGAGGGGCATCTGGGCTACCTGGTGCGGCAGGCCAACGTCGCGGTGCGGGCGGCCATGGAAAAGGCGCTGGCCGACATCGACGCCACGCCGGCGCAGTTCGCGGTATTGACCATGATCGTGGCCTATCCCGGCGTGTCAGGCGCCGAGCTGGCGCGGCTCACGTTCCTGACGCCGCAGACCATCAACGTGATCGTGCGCAACCTGGTACGCGGCGGGACGATCGAGAAGACCGCCCATGCCGTGCACGGCCGGGTGCTGCGGCTCACCGCGACGGCCAAGGGTCAGGCGCTGCTGAAACGCTGCCGCAGCAGGGTGCAGGAGGTCGAAGGCCGCATCGCGGGCCTCGCCGGCAAGGACGAGGAGAAGGCCGTGCGGCGCTGGCTGGTTGCCGTGGCCGAGGAGCTGGGCGGGCGCTAGGCCCAATCCTAAGCTAAAATCTTCTTTCGCTCCGGATCGACGGCGGCGCCGGCAATGCGCATCGCGGCGTGGCGCTGGGTGAAAGCCTCGATCTCGTAGTCGGCGTGGCCGGCTTCTTCCGCCGGCACGTAGCCGAACGCCACGGCCTTGCCGACCGTGTGGCCCCAGCCGGCGCTCGACGTCACGCCCAGTACCTTGCCGCCGCGGCGGATCGCCTCGCCGCCGTAGAGTTGTACGGGGGAGTCGACCAGAAGCGTGATCAGGCGGCGCTTCGGGCCCGCGGCCTTCGCCTTCTCGAGGGCGGTGCGGCCGATGAAGTCGCTGTTCTTCTTGAGCGACACGGCGAAGCCCAGGCCCGCCTCGTAGGGCGTGTAGTCGGGCGTGATGTCGGAGCCCCAGTAGAGATAGCGCTTCTCCAGGCGCAGCGAGTCGATGGCGCGATAGCCGGCGTCGGCCAGGCCGAACTCGCGGCCGGCGGCCGAAAGCTGCTCATAGACATGGGCCGCATATTCGGTCGGCAGATGAAGTTCCCAGCCCAGCTCGCCGAGATAGGTGACGCGGAGCGCCAGGACCGGCGCGTAGCCTATCCGCAGGTGGCGCGCCGTCATGTAGGGGAAGCCCTCGTTGCTGACGTCGCCGTCGGCCACCTTCTCAAGGATCTGGCGCGAAAGCGGGCCCGCGAGGTTGATCGTGGCGCGGGCCGAGGTGAGGTCCTGCAGCGTGACCGAGCCGTCGGCCGGCAGGTGCGCGCGGATCCAGCCGGTGTCGCGCACGCCGAAGGCCGAGCCGGTCACCATGTAGAAGCGGTTCTCGTCGAGGCGGACGAAGGTGAGGTCGGCTTCGATGCCGCCGCGCTCGTTGCAGAGCTGGGTGTAGACCAGCGAACCGGCCGGCTTGTCGAGGTCGTTGGCGGCAAGGCGCTGCAGCGCCGCGAACGCGCCGGGGCCGGATATTTCGTATTTCGAGAACGAGCTCTGGTCGATCAGCACGGCGCGCTCGCGAGCTGCCTTGCATTCGGCGGCGACCGGCCCGAACCAGTTGGGCCGGCTCTCGAAGGACGGCTTGTCGACCGCCTCGGTGCCGGCGGGCGCGAACCAATTGGGCCGCTCCCAGCCGAAGCGCGAACCGAACACGGCGTTCTTTGCCGCCAGCAGCGGATAGAGCGGCGAGCGCCGGCCGCCGCGTGCGCTGGTAAGCTCCTCGATCGGATAGTGGATCTGGTAGTAGCGCCAGTAGCTGTCGACGCTGCGCTCGGCGAGATATTTGGCGCTCATGTGATGGCTGCCGAAACGGCGGACGTCGAAGGCCCAGAGATCGAGGCCGGGCTCGCCCTCGACGATCCATTCGGCCATCGCCTTGCCGGCGCCGCCCGAGGCCGCGATGCCCGAGGTGAAGCCGCAGGCGAGGTAGAAATTATCGCGCTCCGGCGCCAGCCCCATGATCGGCTCGCCGTCGGGCGAGATCGGGATCGGCCCGTTGATCACCGTGCGGATGCCGAGTTCGTTCAGGATCGGCAGGCGCTCCGCGGCCGGCAGCAGGAAGGCTTCGAGCCGGTCCTGGTTGGCCTGGAACAGCTCGCGGCCAAAGGAGAAGGGAACACCCTTGCTGCCGAAGGTCGGCGTGCCCTGTTCCCAGCCGCCGACCGCCAGGGCGCCGGGTTCGGGCTTCAGATAGAAGATCCTGTCGGGATCGCGCAGCGTCGGCAGACCCTTGGGGATGGCGTCGCTCTTCTCGGTGATCATGTACTGATGCTCGACCGCGCCGGCCGGGACGTCGACGCCCGCCATTTTCGCAACGTCGCGCGCCCAGATGCCGGCGGCGTTGACCACGATCTCGCAGTCGATCGCGCCCTGGTCGGTGAGCACGCGTTTGATGCGCCGGTGGTCGAACTCGAACCCCGTCACAAGCACGCCCTCGACAATGCGCACGCCGCCCGCCCGCGCGCCCTTCGCGTACGCCATCGTGAGGCTGGAGGGCTCGACCGAGCCGTCGTTGGGCACGAACACCGCGCCCACGATGCCGTCGAGCGTGATCAGTGGGAATTTTTCCTGGGCTTCCTTGGGTGACAGCGTGTGCAGCTCGAAGTCGAAGCTGCGCGCCGTCGTTGCCATGCGCTTGAGCTCGCTCCAGCGCTCCTCGGAGGAGGCGAGGCGCAGGCTGCCGACCGGCTTCCATTCCGTCGCCTGGCCGGTCTCGGTTTCCAGCCGGCCATAGAGCTGGGCGCTGTATTGCATCAGGCGCGTGAGGTTGCGCTTGCTGCGGAGCTGCCCCACCAGGCCCGCGGCGTGCCAGGTCGAGCCGTGCGTCAGGCCGCTCTTCTCCAGCACGATGACATCGCGCTGGCCTGATTTGGCGAGGTGGTAGGCGATGGAGCAGCCGATGGCGCCACCGCCGATGATGACGATACGTGCTTGAGAGGGGATGCGGGCTTGAGCAGGAAGGGCCACTAGCGCAGTTCTCCGAGATACCAGTCGAGGAAGTGCGCCACGTTGCGTTCACGCACGAGTGAGTAGGGGCCGGGCGTGTAGGCGTGCGAACTGACGCCGGCCTGCTGGGCCTCGCAGATCTTCCAGTCCTGCTTGTTGGTGATGTCCCAGATCGGCAGCAGGCGATCGAGCGTGTAATCCTTGCCCTCTACCGCCTTCTCGTCGACCAGCCAGTAGCCGCGCACATGGGTTTCGTTCGGACCGATCGGCGTCAACCGCGCGGCGGCGGCGTAGTCGCAATTGGTGTGCTGCCAGAAATTGGGGAAGACGGTGGTGCGCAGAGTGCCCGAATCCCACTCCTTGATGTCGCCCATCAGGCAGGACAGCGGCTTGCCGTCCATGCTCTGGGTCACGAAGCCTTCCATCACCGGCGTGCGGTGGCAGCGGAAAGCAACGCCGGTCATGGTCGACATGGCGTCGCCCTCGTCGAGACCGAGCGCGCGGAAGCGGTCGTTGGCGCGCGCCACGATGGCGTCCATGCCGGGCTGCAACGTCGGATCGAGCATGGCGGCGTCACGCTGCACGTCGTAGGCGGCGGTGTTGTATTCCTTGTGGTTGGGCGGGCAGTGGTAGCACTCGCGGTTGTTCTCGAAGATGATCTTCCAGTTGGCCCTGACGATGTAGTCGGCCTGATGGGCGATCTTGGCGCGCTCGATGGCGTGCGGCTTCATCTTGTGGCGGATGGTGGCGAGTGCGGCGGAAAAATCCGGCGGCTGGTCGGCCAGCGAGATGAACAGGAGGCCGGCGGCGTTCTCGATCGCGACCGGTTTCAGCGACAGGCCTTCCTTGTCGACACCGAACTCGCGGCGCGTGTCGAGCACCAGCGCGCCGTCGAGTTCGTAGGTCCAGCGGTGATAGGGGCAGACCAGCCGGTGGGCATGTCCCGTCTCGGTGGCGCAGATCCGGGAGCCGCGATGGCGGCAGACGTTGTGGAAGGCGCGGATCTCGCCCTCCCGGCCGCGCACGACGATGATCGATTCAGTCCCCACGGCGTAGGTGAAGTAGTCGCCCGGCTTGGGGACCTGGAAGGCATAGCCGGCGAACAGCCAATGGCGGTGCTGGATGCGCGCCAGGTCGGCGGCGAAGACCTCCGGGGCCGTGTAAAACGCCCGTTCCAGTGGTCCGCCAGGCTTGTGCCGGGCGACCAGCTGGGCAATTTCCGGCGACATTGAATGACGCGCCGACAGCGCCGTGCCGTCCATTTGGCTCTCCTCTTGCTTGGGGAGACCGTAGCATGACGGCCTTGCTCATCCCCATCCCCATGTTAAGGTTTTGCGACGGATGGCGCTCTGGGGATAGGCGCTGTCATGGACGCGTCATGCGACGCGAGTAGCCAAGGCGACCGGGGCGTCGCCGGACGGGGAGATAAAAATGGGCAAGACTTCAATTCTGCGGCGTGTGGTGCTGGCCGGTGCGACCGTGCTGGCCGCCACCGGTTTCGGCGGCAGCGCCTGGGCACAAAAGACCAAGCTCACGGTTTACACCGCGATCGAGAACGAGCAGCTCGAGCCGTTCAAGAAGGCGTTCGAGGCCGACAATCCCACTATCGAAATCGCCTGGGTGCGCGATTCGACCGGCGTGGTGACGGCCAAGCTGATCGCCGAGAAGGATAATCCCCGCGCCGACGTGATCTGGGGCCTCGCCGCCTCGAGCATCGGCCTGTTCGCCAGCCTGGGCATGATCGAGCCCTATACGCCGGCCAACGCCGCGGCGCTAAAGCCGATGTTCAAGAGTGGCAAGAACCCCGAGACTTGGGTCGGCATGGACGCCTATCTCGCCGTGCTTTGCTTCAACACTGCCGAAGCCGAGAAGGGCAAGAAGGCCAAGCCCACGAGCTGGGCCGACCTCACCAAGCCCGAGTACAAGGACTCGATCGTCATGCCGAACCCGGCCTCGTCGGGCACCGGCTACCTCACGGTCGCGGGCTGGCTCACCATTATGGGTGAGGATGCGGGCTGGAAGTTCATGGACGCGCTGCACCAGAACGTGGCGCAGTACCTCCATTCCGGTTCGGCGCCCTGCGTGCAGGCCGCCAAAGGCGAGCGCCTGATGGGCATCGGCTTCGACATGCGCGGCGCCACCGAGAAGACCAAGGGCGCGCCGATCGACCTGATCGTGCCCAAGGAAGGCCTCGGCTGGGAGATGGAAGTCACGGCCATCATGAAGGGCACCAAGAACCTCGAGGCGGCCAAGAAGCTGGCGGACTACTCGTCGTCGCTCAAGGCCAACGAGATGTACGGCAAGTACTACGCCATCGTCGCCAACCCGACGGTCAAGTCGATGCCGGTCAACTACCCGCCCGACGGTGAGAAGATGATGGCCAAGATGGACGTCGAATGGATGGCCAAGAACCGCGAGCGCATCCTGGCGGAATGGACCAAGCGCTACGACGGCAAGTCCGCGCCGAAGGCCAAGTGACACGTCATTGTCGTCGCGGGCGGGGGGTAACCCCCGCCCCGGAGCTTAGCGAAGGATCCTTCGGCGTCACCTCAGGATGACAAGCTCCTCCTATCTCGAAGTTCGAGACCTCTCCAAGCGGTTCGGCGACTTCACCGCGCTCGGCAGCGTCTCGCTCGACGTTACCGAGGGTGAGTTCGTCTGCTTCCTCGGGCCCTCGGGCTGCGGCAAGACCACTTTGCTGCGCGCCATCGCCGGCCTCGATCCGCAGACCTCGGGCACGATCCGGCAGAAGGGCCGCGACGTGTCGGGTCTTCCACCGGCTCAGCGCGACTTCGGCATCGTCTTCCAGTCCTATGCCCTGTTCCCCAACCTGACGGTGGCCGACAACGTCGGCTACGGGCTGGTGAGCCGGCGTCAGGCGCGCGGGGCGATCGCCAAGCGCGTCGAGGAACTGCTGGCGATGGTGGGCCTGCCCGATTCGGGCCCGAAATACCCCGCCCAGCTCTCGGGTGGACAGCAGCAGCGCGTGGCGCTGGCGCGCGCACTTGCGACCTCGCCCGGCCTGCTGCTTCTCGACGAGCCGCTGTCGGCGCTCGACGCCCGCGTGCGGCTCAGGCTGCGTCACGAGATCAAGGCGCTGCAGCGTCGGCTCGGCGTCACCACCATCATGGTGACACACGACCAGGAAGAGGCGCTCACCATGGCTGACCGCATCGTGGTGATGAACCACGGGGCCATCGAGCAGGTGGGCTCGCCGCAGGAGATCTACCGCCGGCCGGCGACGGCCTTCGTGGCCGATTTCGTCGGCTCGATGAACTTCCTCGCGGGTACGCTCGAGACGCCGGAACGCGTCAAGATCGGCGGCCTCGTCTTCGCCTGCCCGATGCAGGATGGGCTCGCGCTCGGCACGAAGGTGCGCCTCAGCATCCGGCCCGAGGATGTCCGCGTGCGCGACCTGCCGGCCGATGTCGCCAACCGCGTGCCTGTCGAAGTGGCCGAACTCGACTTCGTCGGCGCCTTCTGCCGCGCCGCGTTGAAGGTGCGGACCGACGGCGACGTGGCCCTGGTGGCGGATTTTTCGAGCAACCTGATCCGCGACCTCGGCGTCGACATCGGCAGCCACCTCGACGTCGCCCTGCCGCCGGACCGGGTCAGGGTCTACGCGGCGTGAGGCGACCTCTGTGAGCCTTGCCGCGCCCACATCGAAGATTGCCCTGCGCATAAGCCTGTCGCGCGACGACTTGCTGATGCGCGTCGGGCTGGTGGCACTGGTGGGCGTGCTGCTGCTGATCGTCGCCCTGCCGCTGTGGGCGCTGCTCGCCAAGGGCTTCGAGGATCGCGATGGCCACTATGTCGGGCTGGCCAATTACATTTCGTATTTCTCGACGCCGGCGCTGTTCAACTCGGCGCTGAACAGCTTCCATGTCGCCGCGGTCTGCACCGCGATCGTCGTGCCAGCGGCCTTCATGTACGCCTACGCGCTGACCCGTACCGTGCTGCCGGGGAAATGGCTGTTCCAGGGCATCTCGCTGATCCCGATCTTTGCGCCCTCGCTGTTGCCCGGCCTGGCGCTGGTCTACCTGTTCGGCAACCAGGGTTTCTTCAAGGGTCTGATCGGCGGTTCGATCTACGGCTTCGACGGTATCGTGATCGCCCAGGTCTTCTACTGTTTTCCGCATGCCACCATGATCATGGTGACGGCGCTGGCGACCGCCGATGCCAGGCTCTACGAGGCCGCCGACGCGCTGGGCGCCTCCAAGATCCGCGTCTTTTTCACCGTCACGCTGCCCGGCGCCAAGTATGGCCTGATCAGCGCCGCGCTGGTGGTGTTCACCCTGGTGATCACCGACTTCGGCATCGCCAAGGTGATCGGCGGCAACTTCAATGTGCTGGCGACCGACGTTTACAAGCAGGTGATCGGCCAGCAGAACTTCTCGATGGGCGCCGTCGTCGGTATGGTGCTGCTGGCGCCGGCCGCACTCGCCTTCCTCGTCGATCGGCTGGTCCAGCGCAAGCAGGTGGCCTTGCTGACCGCCCGCGCCGTGCCATTGATCCCCAAACCCAAGTTCGGCCGCGACCTCTTCTTCACGGCGTTCTGCACCCTGGTGTCGGCGGGGATCCTCGCCATCCTCGGCATGGCCGCGTGGGGCTCGCTGATCAAATACTGGCCGTACAATCTCAGCCTGACGTTGGCCAACTACGAGTTCGCCAACTTCGACGCCAACGGCTGGGAATCCTACTTCAACTCGTTGCGCATGGCGGCGGGCACGGCGATCGTCGGCACGGCGCTGATGTTCGTGGGTGCCTGGCTGAACGAGAAGACCCGTGGCTTCGGCGTGATCCGCGGTATCGTACAGCTGCTTGCCTTCCTGCCGATGGCCGTCCCCGGCATCGTGCTGGGCCTGGGCTACATCTTCTTCTTCAACGCGCCCAACAATCCGCTCAACTTCCTCTACGCCACCATGGCGATCCTGGTGATCAACACGGTGGCGCATTTCTATACGGTGGGCCACCTCACGGCGACGACGGCGCTGAAGCAGATCGACCCCGAGTTCGAATCGGTCTCGGCCTCGCTGAAAGTGCCGATCTGGAAGACTTTTGGGCGCGTGACGGCGCCGATCTGCCTGCCCGCTATTCTCGACATCGCGATCTATCTGTTCGTGAACGCGATGACGACGGTGTCGTCGGTGATCTTCCTCTACGCCCCCGACACCAAGCTCGCCTCGGTGGCGGCAGTGAACATCGAGGAAGCCGGCACCACGGCCGCGGCGGCGGCGCTCTGCCTCGTGATCGTGGTAACGTCGGCCGCCGTGAAGGCGCTGCACCTCCTGGCCGACCGTTTCCTTCTCGGTCGCCTTCAGGCCTGGCGGAGGCGCTGAGCGGCCAGGGGAGAGAGCCCAGGGGAGAGATCCATGCAGATCGATCAATTCGCCGTCGCGGCGGGCCATGTTGTCGAGCTGGTCGGTGTGGTGGTGCTGGTCGCCGGTGCCGCGCTCGCGTGCGGTGTGTTTATGCTCCGGCTGTTGCGGCAGACGACTTTCGAGGCCGCCTACCAGGAGCTGCGCGCTGATCTCGGAAGGGCGATCCTGCTCGGCCTCGAATTCCTGGTGATCGCCGATATCATTGGCACGGTGGCGGTCGAGCCCACTCTTCAGAACCTGGGCGTGCTGGCGGTCATCGTGGCGATCAGGACGTTGCTGAGCTTCGCCCTCGAGCTGGAGGTGAGCGGGCGCTGGCCGTGGCAGCGCGGGCGCGACCGGGCGAGCGGAGGAAATCCATGAAGCAGCTTCGTATTCCCGCCGTCTATATGCGCGGTGGCACCAGCAAGGGCGTGTTCTTCCTGGCCCACAACCTGCCGTCCGATCCGGCGGCGCGCGACCGGATCCTGCTGCGGGTGATCGGCAGCCCCGATCGCTACGGCAAGCATACCGACGGCATGGGCGGCGCCACCTCCAGCACCAGCAAGGTCGTGATCATCTCCCGGTCGGAGCGCGCGGGCTGCGACGTCGACTATCGCTTCGGCCAGGTCGCGATCGACGCGCCGATGATCGATTGGTCGGGCAACTGCGGCAACCTGAGCGCCGCCGTCGGGTCGTTTGCGCTGAGCGCGGGCCTGGTCGAGGGGCCGGCCGACGGCACCGCGACGGTGAACATTTGGCAGGCCAATATTGCGAAGAAGATCGTCAATCACGTGCCTATGCAGGGTGGTGAGGTGCAGGAACTGGGCGGCTTCGAGCTGGACGGCGTGGCCTTTCCGGCGGCCGAGGTGAAGGTCGAGTTCCTCGATCCGGCGTCGGACGAGGAGGGCCACGGCGCCGGTGGAGCGATGTTTCCCACCGGCAACCGGATCGACATGCTCGACGTGCCCAGTGTCGGCAGGATCGAGGCGACGCTGATCAACGCCGGCAATCCCACGATCTTCGTCGATGCTTCAAAGCTTGGCCTCAAGGGCACGGAGCTGCAGGGGGATATTAACAGTGACAAGGCGATGTTGGGACGGGCCGAGGCCGTGCGCTCGCTGGGTGCCGTCGCCATGGGCCTGGTCGCCACGCCTGAAGAGGCGACGGCCAAGCGGCCGCATACGCCCAAGCTCGCGTTCGTGGCCAGGCCGGCGCCCTACACGGCGTCGGATGGCAAGCGGGTCGAGGCGGGATCGATCGACCTGCTGGCGCGCATCTTCTCCATGGGCGTGCTGCATCACGCCATGACCGGGACCGGCGCCGTCGCTATTGCCGCGGCGGCGGCCATCCCCGGCACGATCGTTTCGCGCGTGGCACCAGCCGGAGCCGACGGCCGCGTGCGCTTCGGCCATCCCTCGGGGACGCTCAGCGTCGGCGCCGAAGCGCGCGAGCAGGGCGGGCAATGGACGGTGAGCAAGGTAATGATGAGCCGCTCCGCCCGCCGGCTGATGGAAGGCTGGGTTCGCGTCCCGCAGGACTGAGCGCAATCCGGGGAAAATTACCGGCGGCCGGTCTGGCGCCGCCGGCGGGCACTGGCTACAGTCGGAACGCTCGTCAGTGTTGGGGCTCCGCAACCGTCGTCGTTGACCGGAGCGCTTCAGCGTAGCGCAAACATAAAAATCAGTAGTTTCGAGTGCGTGCACAAGCTTCCTACAGGGAGGGCGAATGCCATGCAGTTCAGCAAGCTGTCTCGACGTCGAGTCGTGGCTGGAGGCGCGGCCGTTGGCCTCGTCGCTGCGCCATTTGTGCGTAGTGCGAATGCCGCGGGTAACCTCACGATCGGGCTCTGGGACCACTGGGTGCCCGGCGCCAACGATGTTCAAACCGCGATCATCAAGGAATGGGCGGACAAGGAAAAAGTCGATGTGAAGATCGACTACATCACCAGCCAGGGCAACAAGCTGCTGCTCACCCTGGCGGCGGAAGCCCAGGCCAGATCCGGCCACGATATCATGGAGTTCACCAACTGGGAGTCTGCGCAGCATGGCAAGATGCTCGAACCGGTCGACGATGTGATCAAGAGCGTCGTTGCCAGGAACGGGCCGATCGATCCGGCGGTCGAATATCTCGGCAAGTTCGAAGGCCATTGGCTGGGCGTTCCCATGACGCGGGGCACGCTCCTGCTCGGCTGCTGCTCCAGGTTCGACATGATGAAGGACAGCGGGGGCGTCGACGTGCAGGCGCTCTACCCGGCCGGCAAGCCGCCGGCCGATGCGAGTTGGACCTGGGACGCTTTCCTGGTCGCGGCGGAGAAATGCCAGAAGGCCGGGGTCGGCTTCGGCCTGCCGCTCGGCACCACGACCGACACCAACCAGTGGGTCGGCGCGCTGTTCCTGGCCTATGGCGCGGATGTCATGGACGCCAAGGGCAACGTCACGGTGAGGACCGACGTCGTCCGCCAAGTGCTCGAGTACGGCAAGAGGCTCGCCGCATTCTGTCCGCAGGACGCGTTGGCCTGGGACGACGCTTCCAACAATAAATGGCTGATCTCGGGGCGGGGCGCGCTGATCTTCAATCCCCCGAGCGCATGGGCCGTGGCCAAGCGCGACGCGCCGCAGGTCGCGGAGAAGTGCTGGACACACGGCTTCCCGAAGGGACCGAAAGGGCGGTTCAATCCGATCTTGCCGCGGTTCTATGGCGTCTGGAACTTCTCGAAGAACAAGCCGGCGGCCAAGAGCCTGCTCGAGTTCCTCACCCTGCGCCAGAACGCTGAGAAGCAGGTCGCGGCGAGCCAGGGCTACGACATCCCGCCGTACCCGAAGTTCAACGACTTCAAGACCTGGGACGAGGAGGGGCCGCCCAAGGGCTCGATCTCGCACTATCCGATCAAGGGCGGCGATCAGGTCGCAGGGGTCACGTGCTCGCCGGCGCCGCCGCTGATCGCGGCCCAGATCTGGTCGCAGTCGGTCCAGGCCCAGATGATCGTCCGGTACTTCAAGGGCGAGGCGATGGCCAAGACGCTGGATTGGGCTGAAAAAGAGCTCGAAGGATTCAAGAGAACCTGATTGTCTCGGAAAGTGACTTCACGCCTGCGTCCGGCTCTTCCGGCTGGCTGCAGGTCCGATAGCGTTGCGAGAGTGTTTCAGTGCCGAGTATCCGTTCGAAGAATAGGCTTTCCAGCGTCGTGATCATTGGCGGCGGGGCGATCGGTTCGTCGATCGCCTACCATCTGAAGTCCGATCCGAGTTTCACCGGCAGCGTCGTCGTGGTCGAGCGCGATCCATCCTACGCAAGGGCCTCCTCGGCGCTGTCGGCCAGCTCGATCCGCCAGCAATTCTCCACGCCGCTCAACATCCATCTGTCACGCTACGGCATCGGCTTCCTGCGCCGCGCATTGGAGCTGCTGGGAGTCGACCTTGGACTGAAGGAGCCGGGATACCTTTTCCTTGCCTCAAGAGCGGGCGAGGCGGTGTTGCGGGCCAACCATGCGGTCCAGAAGGGCAAAGGCTGCGCCGTCGAATTGCTCGATGCCGCAGCACTGGCGTCGCGCTTTCCGTGGATCTCGACGGAAGGGATCGTGCTTGCCTCGCACGGCACGGCCAACGAGGGCTGGTTTGACGGTCCGGCGCTGATGCAGGGCTTTCGCCGCAAGGCGCGCGAACTGGGCGCCGACTATATCGCCGACGAGGTGGTTGAACTGGCGCCCGGCGCCGTCACCCTGCGCTCGGGCCGGCGGATCGAGGCTGGCACTGTCGTGCTGGCGGCCGGCGCGTGGTCGGGAGAGGTGGCGGCGATGGCCGGGATCGCGCTGCCGGTCGAGCCCCGGCGGCGTTCGGTGTTCGTGGTCGATGTCCGCAAACCGCCAGGTGCTACTCCCCTTACCATCGATCCCTCTGGAGTCTGGTTCCGGCCCGAGGGCCGCTTCTACCTCGCCGGCACGACGCCGGTGGCTGGCAACGATCCAGCCGGCGCGCCGCTCGAAGTCCAGCACGCCGAATGGGATGACATGGTCTGGCCGGCGCTGGCGGCGCGGGCCCCTGCGTTCGAAGCGGCCAAGGTGGTGAATTCCTGGGCGGGCTACTACGAGTACAACACCTTCGACCAGAACGGCATCGTCGGCCGCCATCCCGGGATCGAGAGCCTGATCTTCGCCACTGGCTTCTCCGGCCACGGCATGCAGCAGTCGCCGGCGGTCGGCCGTGCGGTTGCCGAGCTGATCGTGCATGGCAGCTATCGCACGATCGATCTCAGTCCCTTCGGTTATGAACGCATATCCGCAGGGCGGCCTATCCGGGAGTTGAACGTGGTGTGATACTCTCGGCGTTCAGCGAAGGAGAGAGTGACGTGCCCGATCAAGCCCTGGTCAATTCGGATCTGCAGTCCGCACTCGTCGAGGCGCGCCAGGCCTACGCCGATGCCAACCCCAAGAGCCTCGGCCGCCACCACGAGGCGTGCGAGGCGATGCCGGGCGGCAACACCCGCACGACGCTGCACAATTCGCCGTTTCCCCTCACCGTCGTGCGCGGCGAGGGCTGCCGCCTGTGGGACGCCGACGGCCACGAATACATCGACGTGCTGGGCGAATACACCGCCGGCATCTACGGCCACTCGCATCCGGTGATCCGCGCCGCCATCGACAAGGCGCTGAACCACGGCTGGAACTACGGCGGCCGCAACGCCAACGAGGCCAGGCTCGCCAAGCTGGTGGCCGACCGAATGCCCTCGATCGATCTGGTGCGCTTCACCAACTCGGGCACCGAGGGCAATGTCATGGCGCTGGCCGGGGCGCGAGTCTACGCCCAGCGCAAGGGCCGCACCAAGGCCACCAAGGTCATGGTGTTCCACGGCGGCTATCACGGCGGCGTGCTCTATTTCGTGAGCGGTGGCAGCCCGGTGAACATTCCCTACGAATACGTGGTAGCGCCCTATAACGACGTCGAGGGCACGCGCGCCCTGCTGGCCAAACATGGCGAGGAGCTGTTCGCCGTCCTGCTTGAGCCGATGCAGGGATCGCACGGCTGCCTGCCGGGCGACGTGGGTTTCCTGAAGATGGTGCGCGAAGAGACGAAGGCCCGCGGCATTACCATGATCTTCGACGAGGTGATGACCTCGCGGCTCTCGCCCGGCGGCCTGCAGGAGAAGCACGGCGTCATCCCCGACATGACGACGCTCGGCAAATACATCGGCGGCGGCATGTCGTTCGGCGCCTTCGGCGGGCGGCGCGACATCATGGAACTGTTCGACCCGACCAAGGCCGATTCGCTGCCGCACGCCGGCACCTTCAACAACAACGCGCTCACCATGGCGGCGGGTGTCGCGGGCTACGGCGAGGTTTATACGCCCGCGGCGGCGGCGGAGCTGAATGCCCGCGGCGAGAAGATCCGCGAGCGGCTAAACGCGATCTGCCAGAAGAACAACGTGGCCTTCCAGTTCTCCGGCATCGGCTCGATGATGACGGCGCACGCCACCAGCTGGCCGATCAGGACGGCGGCCGACATCGCCAGCAGCAACCAGGACGCCAAGGAACTGTTCTTCTTCGACATGATGGCGGCGGGTATCTGGATCGCCCGGCGCGGCTTCGTGGCGCTCAACATCATGATCGGCGAGGCCGAGGGCGACCGCTTCGTGGCCGCCGTCGAGGAATTCGTGACGGCGCGCAAGGCTCTACTGCAACCCAAGTGAGTACCCATATAGGGGCATGACCGACACCAAGGACTTCCCCCAGCCGGTCTCCGGCACTGTTGTGCCGCGCTTCGGCGATGTCGCCACCTTCATGCGCCTGCCGGTGTTCCGCGATCCGGCCGAGGTCGAGATTGGCATGGTGGGGGTGCCCTGGGATGGGGGCACCACCAACCGCCCCGGCGCTCGCCACGGCCCGCGCCAGATGCGCGATCTCTCGACCATGATGCGCCGCGTGCATCACGTGACGGGCGTGGCGCCGTATGAACTCGCCAAGTGCGGCGATCTCGGCGATGCGCCGGTGAATCCGGCCAGCCTCGACGATTCGCTGGAGCGGATCGAGAAGCACTTCGCCAAGATCCATGCGGCCGGCACCGTGCCGCTGTCGGCAGGCGGCGATCACCTCATCACGCTGCCGATCATGCGGGCCATCGCCGGCAGTGGGAGCAGGAACCGGCCGCTCGGCATGGTCCATTTCGACGCCCACAGCGATACTTGGGACACCTATTTCGGCGGCTACAAATACACCCACGGCACGCCGTTTCGCCGCGCCGTGGAGGAGGGGCTTTTGGACCCCAAGCGCGTGGTCCAGATCGGCATCCGCGGCTCGCTCTACAAACGCGACGACAACCAGTGGGCGGTCGACCAGGGCATGCGGGTGATCACCATCGAGGAGTATTTCGACCTGGGCGTCGAAAAGGTGATCGCCGAGGCCCGCCGCGTGATCGGCAGCGGGCCTGCCTATGTCAGCTTCGATGTCGATGGCCTCGACCCCGCCTTCGCGCCCGGCACCGGCACGCCCGAGATCGGAGGCTACACGCCGCACGAGGCGCAGCGCATGCTGCGCGGCCTGCGCGGCCTCGACCTGGTCGGCGGCGACGTGGTCGAAGTCTCGCCGCCCTTCGACATGAGCGGCAACACCGCCCTCGTCGGTGTCACCATGATGTGGGAGATCCTCTGCCTGCTCGCCGAATCGGTGGCGAAACGGAAGGGTCGTATCTAGGCCGCCAGCTCCAGGATTTCCTTCACCTCGGCCGGGGTCGGAATCGGACGCGGATTGCGTGGCACCCACGGTGTGCCCATCGCCTGCTGGGCGATGCGGTCGAAGTGCTCGCGGCCGATCTTCACGTCGGAAAGGCTGCGTGGCATTCCCAATCCGCGGATGAACTGGTCGAGCACGTCGCCGGCGTCCTTGCCGGGATGGCCCATGGCGTTGGCGATCAGCGTCTGGCTGTCGGCATTGGCCGATTTGTTCCAGCGCATGACCGACGGCAGCATGATGCAGCTCGTGTGCCCGTGCGGCACGTCGAACACCGCACCCAGCACGTAGCCGATGCCGTGGCTTGCCCCCATCGGCACGCCGGCCGCTAGGCCGCCCATCGAGAGCCACGAGCCGATCTGGCAGTCGAGCCGCGCCTTCATGTCGCTTGGGTCGGCCTTCACGCGAGGCAGGCCGCGCGCCAGTAGCGACAGGCCATGCAGGCCCGAGGCGTTGGTGAACTCCGTCGACTCGTTGGAGCACACGCCCTCGACACAATGATCGACGGCGCGGATGCCGGTCGACAGGAACAGCCACATCGGCGTGTGGCGCGTCACTTCAGGGTCGAGGATCACGCCCTGCGGGATGGTGAGCGGATGGCGGAACATCTCCTTCACCTTGGTGGCCTCGTTGGTGACGCCGGCCAGGCCGGAGAATTCGCCGGCCGAGAGCGTGGTCGGGATCGAGATCTGGCGTACCGTCGGCGGCTTCAGGTCGGCACCGCCGCGGATCCGGTCCATCTCTTCGATGCTCCTGACGTCGTTGGACAGGCAGAGCTGGACCGCCTTGGCGCCGTCGGTGATCGAGCCGCCTCCCAGGGTGACGATCAGATCTGCGCGCGCCTCGCGGGCCTGGGTGGTCGCGGCAATGATGGCCGAGCGCGGCGAATGCGCCGGCATCCTGTCGAAGGTGCCGACGCACTTGTTGCCGAGCGCCAGGCGTACCTTCTCGACCTCGTCGGTCTCGCGGTTGAGCGTGCCGCTCACCATCAGGAACACGCGCTCCGCGCCGTGCGCCGTCACCAGCTCGGCGACCGATTGCGCCGCCGGCTTGCCGTAGTGGACTTCCTCCATGTCGGTGAAAACGACGCGGCCCGATGTCAGCATTGTGTCCTCCCTTGAGGTGGTATTTTGCTATCGTAGTGGCCTGACGACCAAGGAAATCACATGACCGGCACGCGGAACGGCGCCATTGGGCGCGCGGAGAGCTATTTCGATGGGGGCGGCTTTCTGGCCGATCTGCAGCGACGGGTGGCGATTCCCACCACCAGCCAGGAAACCGACTCCATGCCGGCCCTGCAGGAATATGTCTCCGGCGAGATGACCGAATCGCTCACCAAACTCGGTTATGAATGTCAGGTGCAGCCCAACCCGCGCGCCGAGTACGGCCCGTTCCTGATCGCCCGCCGGGTCGAAGACCAGGCCTTGCCGACCGTCCTCACCTACGGCCACGGCGACGTGATCCGCGGTCAGGACGAGCAATGGCGGGCGGGCCTGTCGCCCTGGAAGATCGTCGTCGAGGGCGATCGCATGTATGGCCGCGGCACGGCTGACAACAAGGGCCAGCACACGATCAATATCGCCGCACTCGCCTGCGTGCTGCAGGAGCGCGGCGCGCTGGGATTCAATTCGACCATCCTGATCGAGACCGGCGAGGAGACCGGCTCGCCCGGCCTTGCCGATTTCTGCAAGGCCAACAAGGCGGCGCTGAAGGCGGATGCCCTGATCGGCTCGGATGGGCCCAGGCTCGACCATCGCCGGCCGACCATCTTCGGTGGCACGCGCGGCACTCTGAACTTCAACCTGAAGCTCACGATGCGCGAGGGCGGCCACCATTCGGGCAACTGGGGCGGGCTTTTGGCCAACCCCGGCATCATCATGGCGCATGCCCTGGCCACCATCACCGACGAGCGTGGGCAGATCAAAGTGCCGGAGTGGCGGCCCACGACGCTCACCAATTCAGTGCGCGCGGCACTCGCCGACGCCGTCGTCGACGCCGGTGAGGGCGCACCGGAGATCAACGAGGATTGGGGCGAGAAGTCGCTGACGCCGGTCGAGCGCGTGTTCGGCTGGAACAGCTTCGAGGTGCTGGCCTTCAAGACCGGCAACCCCGACCGGCCGGTCAACGCCATCCCGCCCAGCGCCATCGCCTATTGCCAGCTCCGCTTCGTGGTCGGCACCAACCCGCACGACATCATTCCGGCGCTAAAACGCCATCTCGACAAGCATGGCTTTGGCCAAATCGAGATCGAGCAGGCACGCGACGTGATCATGAATGCGACGCGGCTCGATCCGGAGAACCCGTGGGCGAAGTTCGCGTCCGCTTCGATCGAGAAGACGGGCGGCCAGAAGCCCAACATGCTGCCCAATCTCGGCGGCTCGCTGCCCAACGAGGTCTTTACCGACATTCTCGGCCTGCCGACCGTCTGGGTGCCGCATTCCTATGCCGCCTGTTCCCAGCACGCCCCGAACGAGCATCTGCTGGCGCCCGTCGTGCGCGACGGGCTGCGGC
>Ga0194051_1000427_pt1 | contig 24089 bp, 17 predicted proteins | sample SepL2320m_MetaG_FD_161275 | JGI IMG/M metagenome (GOLD analysis project Ga0194051, IMG submission 161275) | Anoxic zone freshwater microbial communities from boreal shield lake in IISD Experimental Lakes Area, Ontario, Canada - Sep2016-L239-20m | ecosystem: Environmental > Aquatic > Freshwater >... | reverse complement strand
TCGCTTAACAGCACCATCCGCTGCACCCATAGATCGGCGATTGCCGGCTTGAGTGCTACCAACCCAGCCACGCTTCCCACTGCCAGCAACCCAGCGCCCGCCAGCAAGGACAATCGTTGTCGGCGAAACAGCGTGCCGGGACGGAATTCCCCCAGCATGGCAACTGCTTCTTGAGTGGTGCGGGCCAAGAGCGACGGATCAACTTCGCTGGCGGGTCGTGCTGATAGCTCGATGGCCGTGGAGAGGCTATCGCGAAAAATAGCGTGCCCCCGTTCAATGATGATCGCCAAGGCACTGTCTTTGAGCGGAGTCGCCAGCCTTAAAAGAAGTTTTTGTGTGATCAGCCACACGAGCCCCCCAATCGCCGCCAGAGCCAGCAGAATCCGCGCAGAAGGGGGCGGCTCGATGCTCCAGTCGATCGCCAGTGATCCCCAGAAAATGACTGTTGCTAATAAGCCGATCATCGCCAGCGATTCGACCCAAATCCAGCGTCGCGCCTGCCCGCGCAGTGTGGCCAAAGCCGCCAGCAGTTGCGACGTATCAGCCCCGCGAGCCGGGCTCGTAGCAAACTCGACGGGTCTGGTCGGCAATGGCTTTTGAACAAGCGACACGAAAGTCTTTTCCTTTTTAGGCCAGTTTCACAAGTCGGCGGATAATCCACTCAAGGCACAATAAGCCTATGCCGATGGCCAACAGCATGGCGTTGAGCCTTCGTTTGAAATCCCCGTCGGGTGCGCCGGTTTCAAATTCCCGTCGCGAGCGATCGGGAATGGTGTTCGCTAACGCCTGCGAAGCTTGCGCGTTCCACGGCCGATCAGCCAGAAAGTGCGACTGGCCCCCCGAGAGCGTTGCCAACTGTTCGAGCAAGCCCCGATCGAGTCTTGGGTGGGCCAATTCGCGATCCGGCAGACGGGCCCCAACGCGTCGCGACACCTTTTCTCCCGACCCACCACCCAGCTCCGCATCGATCCGCCAGGCACCCTCGCGAGAGGCGACAAAAGCTCCCTGCCAGACGCCTGGTTGGTTGGGTTCACTTGTCAGCGGAACGCGGAGCACAATCCCATCCGGCCCTAAAACCTGACACATCACACCCGCCCCACCAAGATCTCCTTCGGCCACAACGACTCGCACCACAACGTTGGATCCAACAGCAAAACGATCTCGATCGACCAGCACCCGCGCGCGTCGCGAGCCACGCAACAACCTGCCTTGAGAAACATGCCGGACAAGCTGCGTTGAAAGCCGCTCAAAGAGACTGTCGTCCAGTGCTCGCAAACGCCATGTCTCGCCGCTACCCAAAAAAAACACATTGCCTGAGCCATAAAACTGTCCCGCAAAGTAGATCGGCTCGGCATTGATTGCCCCGACAGAGCCGGGCCGCGAGGCCCTCGCGTAAACAGTGGCGCCGGGTTTTGCGGTGGTCGTATCAAAGCAGGAAAAAACTCCTTTAAAATCGCTCCACACCGTCTGGCTAGCGATGCGGCTGGAGCCCAGCCAGAGAAACTCCGCCTCCTGGCCGTCACGGGAAAAAACTAGCGGTAGCGGTTCTTCGAACCCAGCCGGATCCTCTCCAACGATCTGAGTAGACCGTCGCAACTCCACCGGATGTAAGTTGCGGATCACCGTTGTTTGCGGATCGGCCAGCCACGCGTCCATGAAAATATTGCCTGCCACAAGTACCAGTCCACCCGATTCCCGCGAGACCCACCGATCCAGCCTCGCCTGTGCAGCCGGATCAAGTCGTCGCCAGTCGTAATCAAAGGCCACGATCACGTCATACTCGGCGAGTTCCTCGGCACTCGCTGGAAACGACTCCAGAATACGCCTTGCATCCTGCGAAATTCCTTTGCTCGCCGTGCCAAGCAAAACATCGACGGCAAAGCTTTTGTCGCGTTCCAGCACATTGCGCATGAACTGATACTCACGACTCGGTCCTCCAGCCATCAGGAGCACCTGCGTGACCCGATCGACCACTTCAATCTCCACGGCCTGCTGGTTATCGGCAGGTGAGCGGTCTGCTGGTGGCGACACGACTCGCAAGACAAGATTGCGTTGGCCTGATGCTTCTAAACCTGGCACATCAAATCGCACCGCAGAGAGTTCGCCGTCGCTGCCCAGCACAACCTCAGCGGCATCGATCAAGCGACCAATCCGGCGATTTGACTGAAGCTGTTTCGGACCAGGTTGTACATCTGGATCGGTAGCGCTTCCCACTTGGATCGCTTCGTCGGCTGTGGCTTCAGTGAGTTCAACTTTGACCGTCTGGCCAGCCAGTCCTTGGGCCTGCAAATACCCCGTGACCGCAAAACGATCGCTCGGAAAAACTCGTGATGGCACAACCAGATCGCTGACCCGTACATTGGTCGGCAGTTGATCGGAGCCGATGCCAATTGGAAAGACAGGAACCCCTGCCTTGGCCAGCCCGGCAATCGCAGCCGCCGGATCGATGCCTGCATTATTGGCCCCATCGGAGAGCACGATCACTCCTGCCAGCACGCCGACGGGCTCTTGATCAAGCACGCGGGCGAGCGACTCGCCGATTCGGGTTTCAAATCCCTCCGGAGCCAATCGCGTTGACCAGTCTTTTTTTCGTGAGGCGACTGCCTCAGCATCGGCCTCTGCCTTTTCTGCAGACTCATCAACTGGCCCTACTACTAACTCTTTTTCTGGCCCTGCAGACTCAAAGCCTCCTATCGGCAAGACCTGCAGCGGCTCAGCATCAGCTTCAAATCGCCACACCGAAACCTCGTGTCGAGGAGCGAGGGCTGCCAGCAAGCCCCCGTCTTGGAGCACTTCCAGGGCCCGTTGCGACCGCGTTTGAATCGCCTGTTCAGATTCAGCCGCATCGAGGGGATCGGTGGGCACTGTCTCCACTAAGGAATCGTTGTGGCGTTTTTCCATTGTCAGTTGATCATCGATGGTCATGCTGGCACTGGCATCAACGAGCACGGCAACACGCGATGCAAAGACGATCTCATGTTCGGCTGTTCGCTCGAAGTCGAGATAAGCAGCGACCAAACTGGTAAACGCCCCGATCCGTAAAGCGGCCAGTAAAAGCCCCAGTCCCCATGACAATTCCCTCGCGTCACGGCGATACATCCAGAGCACAAACACCACGATTGCCGCCAAAGCCACAACGAGCGCCGGCATCTGCCACCACTGTGAAAATCCGTCCACTAGCGCGCTCGAGATGCGATGCTGCACAGTCTCGCTGGCGGCAAACAGACTCGGCAGTGGCAGGTGTGGGCACATGTCTGTGTTTCGGTTTGATCTTTGTTGTGGGTTGTCTCTAAAAGAGTCGGCGTCTTAGACGTAGCGCCACGGCTTTGTCGTCGTGTGATAACTGGCCGAATACGCCAACAACTGCTCCAAGAGCAGGACACAAAGCAGGGCGTGGAGCAACGGAGTCACCAGCGAGACACCCGCTAACGTGTTGGCATCGGGTTGTAGCGACTCGGCGCTATCATACTGAAACTTCACGCCCGAGAGCGTGCGATCCAGTTGCTCGCGGAGGATGCGTTCCAGCCTGCCTTCGTCGGGATCGACATTGACCGCCACCACTCGCTCCCGCTCGCTGCCGTCCAGTCGCCGCCAACGGGCTTGATACGCTCCGGCAGAGAGCGTTGCCCGAAGAGTTGCCTGCAGGGTGCCGGCTGGCGTGACAGCAGCCGTTTGGTGCACGATCGTGCCATCGGGTGGAATCAAGAAATCGACTTCGCTTTCGTCGCCGCGAGCCGCCAGGGTGACTGTGAAGTCGTCGCCCACCTCCAACAATTCAGCACGGCGGCGAACGCGGGCTAGGTGGCTTTCCATTTCCAGCATCACCACCACCCAACTCGGATTGGCACGCGCCCAGTTGTTCCATGTGGGAGATGCTGTTGTCAGCACTGCCACGACAAGACCCTCGCCAAACGGCCGCTCGACCACCAGAGGGGCCCGCGTCCGCAGCGAAAGCAAGCGCCGCACTCCAACCCCGCCAGGCATTTTTTCCTTGGAATCATCGAAGGACCGATCGACCGCCATGAATCGTTCAATCCGCACCGCATCCAGCAGCGGATTGCGTTGGCCGGAGAGCACCGCCACCACCGGATGCTCCTCGACGACAACATCGGGCACAGGATCCTGATTTTTTCCCTCTGGCAACAGATCGACTGGCCCGGCTAGCGGCAATGGAAAGAGCCCCTCCCCATCTCGGTAGAGGGTGCGGTTGATCTCCTCGGCCCGGCTACGCGGCCCCATAAAAAAAACGACGCCACCACCCGCGCGGGCAAATCCTTCAAGTGCCGTGATCTCGGCTGGATCAAGTCGCTCCACATCAAGCAGCCAGATGCAATCAAATGCCATGAGGTCAAGCGTTGTGATCGCGCGGGGAGGTTCGATGCGGGGCCGCAATCCAGTCGGCGCCCCCGAACCAGGCGCCAATGCCGCAGTCAAATAAAAAGCGTCTGCGGCCCGGCCACCACCCCGCGGATCGCCATCAATCACAAGCACGTCGACACGGTCAACCACTGCAATGACGGCAGTACGAGTGTTATCGACAGCGACTGCATCAGCCGCCACGCGGGCATCAATCAGATGGCTACCGGCCTTTGGAAATCGTGCTTCAAATCTCTGCACGGCCACCGAGCCCGCAGGAATTTCTGGGATTCGTAGGCCCGGTCGACTCGCACCATCCTCTCGCAGTTCGACTTGAACATCGCGGACAACGTTCTGTGAATTGTTGCGGACGGCCACCTCCAAAGGCACAAGCACGCCCGTCGCCGGCACGCCCCCGACAACTTCCAGCCGTTCGACCGAGAGATTGCTGGCCCCGAAATCCGCCGAACTGCCCGTGCTTCCCAGGGCTCCAAAAGCACAATCCACCAGCCGCAATTCAACGCCCGCATCCGACAGTTGTCGCAGCAGTTGCGCTGTTTCATCGGCCACCTTCCAATCGCAGGCGCGAAAGTCACTCACCAGCCAGAGCACATCGGCTGCCCCTGTTCCTTCTCCAAGTACCTCAACCGCTGCCGCCAGCGCCTCTCTGGGCCCGCAATCGCTGGCCGAGGGAACCAGTCCTGCCAATTCGTCGCGAACCATTTGAACCACCTGCGGCGTCACCGTCTGCCGCTCGATATCAAACTTTCGTCCGGTCAGGGAGGAAAAACGCCCTACCGCCAACTCCTGTCGCCCTTCTGCTGCGGTCAATTCTTCGCAGATCCGCTCCACGACCAGTTTGCCCCGATCAAAGGCGCTCGACTCACCAATTCTGCCCCCCGCCGAAAGATCGCTCATCGAATAACTGTCGTCCAACAAGACAACATGCGCTGTGCGAGATCCACCCAGCAGTTGGCCTAGGGCGGTACGCAGCCTTGGCTGGGCTAGCGTTAGCACGATCCCCAGCACCGCAGCAATCCGCAGCAACAACAGCAGGATTTGTTTCAGCAACACACGCGTACGAAATTTTCGTTGGCTGGCCAGCAGAAACTCCATCGCCGCCCACTGTACCTTGCGGTGGCGAAGGAGATTGATCAGGTGGATAAGGATCGGGGCCGCCGCCAAAGGCAGCCCCCACCAAAGCAACGAAAAAAAATCAAAGGTCGGCATCGATGTGGCACTCTCTCTACACTAGACGGCCGTGCTGGAACGACGCGAGAGAAATTGAACAAGTGCGGCATCGACAGGCTCACCGGTGCGTATCAGTGAGTAGTCGCATCGGGCTGCAGCCGATCGTTTTCTTGCGTTGGCCAAAAATTCCTCTATCGCCGCCAGATAGCCCTCGCGAAGCGCCCGCGGATTGCAGGCAATGTGCTCTGGCAATTCCAGCCCCTCAAAACGCGTGGGTCCCTCAAACGGAAATGTCAATTCGTCTTCGTCCATGACGTGCAACAACACGAGGTCGTGGCCGCGTCTACGGAGAAATTGCATGCCCTGAAAAACGCCCTCGCGATCGCCTAGAAGGTCTGAGATGATGACAACCATTCCGCGGCGAGGGAGTGTCTCGGACAGTGATCGAAGCACCGGCCCAAATGCCGTCGGGCGATTGCTGCGTGAGGTTTCCAGCACATCGACAACGCTCGACAAATGTGAACGCTTTGTGCGAGCCGGGACGCTGGCCCGTATCTTCTCGTCAAAGACAGCGCAGCCAACTGCATCGCCATGCGATAGCGCCAGCCAAGCCAGACTCGCTGCGAGCGTTGCTGCGTAGTCGTATTTGCTCAGGGCACCAGATCGGTAATCCATACTCGCCGAGCCATCCACCAAAAGCGTCAGCCGGAGGTTTGTTTCCTCCTCAAATTCCTTAATGTAGAGCCGGTCTTGTCGGCCCCATACTTTCCAGTCGACTCGCCGCAAGTCGTCGCCCCGCACATACTCCCGGTGCTGCAAAAACTCGACCGACTGGCCTTTGTACGGGCTTTTGTGCAGGCCGGCGAGCACGCCCTCGACGACCGCGCGGGCGCGCAGTTCTAGACGAGCGATCCTCGCAATGGCCTCAGGAGGCAAAAATCGTTTGGAAGCGGGCGTCACGCGTCAGTTCATCTTCTCTGCTGGGGGTCGTTTCCAGAATTCGTTCAATGATTGTATCGGAAGTCACGCCTTCGCTCTCCGCCGCAAAGCCGACAACGATGCGGTGCCGGAGCACCGGGGCGGCCAATGTCTGGATGTCCTCAACCGTGACATGGCTGCGGCCCTGCAAGAGAGCCCGAGCCTTTGAGCCGACAACAAGAAATTGCACTGCCCTCGGGCCGGCGCCCCAGGAAAGCTGATCCGAGACAAAGTCGGGCACGCCTCGCTCACCGGCCCGTGTCTGTCGCACCAGCGCCAGGCAGTAGCGAACCAGGTGATCACTGATCGGCACCTCTCGAACGCTTTTTTGCAGAGCCAGAATGTCGGCCGCCGAAAGTACCGGTTGGGCTTCTTCGACGGCGACCCCCGTAGTGCGTCGGGCGATTTCAAACTCTTCTTCAAACGTTGGGTACCGGACAAACACCTTAAACATGAAGCGGTCTTGCTGCGCTTCCGGAAGTGGGTAGGTACCCTCTTGCTCGATCGGATTTTGTGTGGCGAGCACAAAGAACGGATCGACAAGCTGATGCCGAATACGACCCACGCTCACCTGTCGTTCCTGCATTGCCTCTAGCAGTGCCGCCTGAGTCTTGGGTGGGGTGCGATTGATCTCATCGGCCAGAACGACATTGGCAAAGAGCGGCCCTTCGAGAAAACGTAACTGCCGCGAACCAGTCGCCCGATCCTCCTCTAGGACATCGGTGCCGAGAATGTCCGCCGGCATCAAGTCGGGCGTAAATTGGATGCGGCTGAATGATAAATCGAGGCTCTTGGCAAGCGTGCTCACCATGAGCGTCTTTGCCAATCCCGGCACGCCTTCAAGGAGGCAGTGACCTCGACTGAACAAACAGATCAGCAGTTCTTCAACCACTTGATGCTGGCCGACGATCACTCTAGAAAGTTGTTCCAGAATCCGTGTGCGAGCCTGATGAAGTTTTTCGACAGCATCGAGAGCGGGGCCAGTGGGGGACATCAGAAAACTCCAGAAGGTCATTCGATGAGAATGGCGAAATCCTAAACGCTGGATGGATATTTCCGAATGGGATCGTGTCCTGCGGCCACGCTCGGGGGCTTTGGCGGGGGTTAGAAAGTGGGGATGGCCTACGATTGTCAGCGACGCTGACTCAGCGTTGATAGATGGGCAGCGTGCCTTTATTGAGTTGGAGAATCGTTAGATTCGTGGCTGTTGTGTACACCGGACCGATGTAACCCTGCGGCCAAGACAGGCCGTCGCGATCCTGCTGGGCCTCGGCTATCAGTCTTTTTTCCATCTGCTCGCGGTAGGTGGCCGCCTTCTTCCCTCCCTCGCGATACATCACTTGCGAGTAATAAAAGTGCGCGTAGTGCCAGTGGCCAAACCCGTTGTTGGAGATGTTGCCCAGATGCTTCTCCGCATACTCAAGCATTCGCGGCACGTGGGTATCGTCGTATTCACCCGCATTGAATAGACAGGCAATGGCCGCCGCAGAGATGGCCGGCCGACCCCCGCCGCCCTTTGAGCTGTACTGCACTCCCCCGTCGGGCATCGTGCACTTATGAATGTAGGCAATCGCCTTATCAATGATCTCCCTGGGCACAACGATGCCGGCATTGCGACAGCCTCTCAGTCCTTGAACTTGCGTGATCGTGGTCGAGCCCTCATCAAAGTTGTTGCCGTCTTTCGCACTCACATAGCCCCAACCTCCATCGGAGGTCTGGGCTCGGCCGGCAAATTCAACGGCCTTGGCAAGCACCCGTACGATCTCATCGCGACGCCGTTCGTCTTCTTCTTCACCCAAAACCTGTGATAAAAAAAGCATCGAAAAGCCGTGGCCGTACGTATAGCGATCATCCCCCTTGGGATCGCCGATCAGGCCATTGCCACGAGACCTTCCCACAAGATAATCCACCGCCTGACGGACCGAGTCTGCATACAGCCCCTGCGTGGTTGTCGACCCTTCCATCAGCATGGCCGTGCCCGCAAGCGCCGTCATCGCCGTGGGATAACGGCCCTCGTTGGCCGACCAACTGCCGCGGCGAGATTGTTTGCGTACGAGCCAGCCTAGCCCCTTGGCAATCACACGATCCACCTTGTCATCAGTCGCATTGCCAGAGTTTTGCATGACGGCCCGCTCGTTGGCCGACTGTTCGGCCGGCGCTTGGACCGGCGCTTGGACCGGCGCTTGGACCGGCGCTTGGACCGGCGCTTGGACCGGCGCTTGGACCGGCGCTTGCGCACGAACGCTTGACTCGCCTCCCTCAATGAGAAACACAAGGAACAATACGGCCAACGCAATGCGGTAAGGAACTATTGTGGAAATGGGATCAACCTCTGAATGAAAGATTTAATGTCGGTGACAACATCTGGTGCAGAAGATGATTGAGTCGTTGCTTGAAAGGGAGGCCGAGGGGCCATCGGCTCGCCGGTAAACTCAAGGCTCACGTCCGCTACCGAGATGCGAATTGTATGAGCAGCCGGATCGCCGACCATGTCGCAGCCAAAGAGCATCTGCTGCTGAACCGATATCTTGTCATCTATGTAGACGGCGTGTCCGGTGCGCTTGTCGAGGCAAAGCACGCTGAACAGCGGTGACCGAGGGTCGCCTGGTTGCTGAATCAGCCGAGTGAAGAGCAACACCGGCAATTCTTGCGGTTGGTTCCGATGCAGGCAGTGTCTCAGTAGACTCGCTGGCACCGACCACAGCATCTCACCGGAAGTACGATCAACAGCCCAGATTGAGCCTGTAGAGGGCTGGTTCATCTCGCGGCCTCCTGTGGCTGCCATCTGCGGGAGTGCCGATATAACACCAAATTTTCGCAGTTGCTGCTGCTCGTCGGGGGTTTCCTGCCGACCGATAAAGACGAAGTAGCGATCTTTCCACGCAGTCACCTGCAACTGTTCGGCCCCGGTCGCTACCTTTGGAAACGGCACCATTCCCGGTAGTTTTGTCTGGAACACAATGTCCGCCGTCCTCAAGTCGATCACTGTCAAGACACCGGAAGGTTCCACGACTGCCAGTTGATCGACGCCAGCAGATATAGCGCGGGCATCCGCAGCGTACTCACCCAATACTTTGTTTTCTAAAAGTAACGGATCGAATAATTCCAGCACAATCTTCGCTGGATTTTCTTGTCCAAGTTGCTGCTGAGGCGATCGGATTGCCACAATGCGTCGGCCAAATGTCAGGAGTCGTTGACGACGACTGGGCACATCACACTTTTTTATCAATCGTCCATCGACCATAGAAAGCACGGTCGCCTGCTTGCCATCGGCCGGACAGACACAGAGAAATTCATCGTCTCCGATGAGTTCGCCACTCGCCAAGAGACGGTGCCGCTCCCAAAGAACGTCGCCGGTCACAGGATCGTGTAAGCGAAGTGATCTGTCCACCAAGATCGGCACACCGGTTGCCCGCGGCATCCCACCGCACGGCAGGTTTGAGTGCAGGGCCTCGTCTGGCTCAGAAATTCGCATTCCAAGCGGGATGTTGCCGTTGCGGCCGACCCGTCCCGCAGCGGCACCAAAGACCATGCCCTGAACTTCTGTTCCTGCGACTGAGGGGTCCTTGAGCGTCCATAGCCGACGGTTTTTTTGACCATTCTCCCCGGCCAACTCAAAGGCCGTCACGATCGTACCCGACCGCGCCACCACAACCCGGCCGATGGCCGAAACCTCCATGCCCATTGGGCCTAAGGGGTGAAAAGCCTGGTGATTACCGTTGTGCATCAGGCTGATTGAATCGCCAATTCTACGACCAAATCCGTCGCTAAATACAAGCGTGGGCTGTTGGGCATCAAACCCCAGTCGCAGGCCAGGAAAAAATGAGTCTGCCCCAGCTTCAACTGGGATCGAAACCAGTCGCGAGAGCCTCATACCTTCGTCCGCTCGAGCAGCTATTTGATCCGGAACTTGACCGGGCACAACTCTGCCAGCGGCGTATCTGCGGCCACCGGGCACCTTGCCCGCGCTCACTCTGCCAATAGGCCACGGAGTCCCTCCATCAACGCTTGAGGGTACCCCACCCTCAGCTTCCTCTCTACCCTGCACGCCGCGCAGCAATTCAACCTTGCCTGGCCGTTGGTCATCGCTGGCACCATGCAGCAATTCGATCGCAAGAAAGTCTCGACGAAGCAACAGATTACGGGCGGCATCGCTGCCAGCGCCTAACGAGTCAATTGCCCCTTCGATCTCTTCAACCAGAATCTTTCTCCCCCGCAAGGCAGTCGGATGGCGACCAAATCGTTCGATGAAAAAACCTATTTGCTCTACTCGCTCCAAGGGGTCAGGCAATCCGAGGGCAGCAGCCAGCGACTGCTCGGCACTCTCGTCAATAGCGGCCTTGAGCGCGGGCTGTGCGAGGCTGATCAATTCCGTAAGCCTGCCCTGAAACCAGCGGCCCTCGGTTGAAGACAACCGGGAATCCAAAGCATCGTCGACAAGCCCACTTGTTTCAGAGAACCGGTCGGCGTTCGCAGGCGGTCCGGCGATGAGTTGCTGGCAGGCCTCCCACGCTTGTGGCAGATCGCCCATTTTTATAAGTCCATCAATTGCCAACCGTAAGACGGTGCGTGAGGATGCCGCTTCGCGCCACAGAGGTGCGACTGCCGCAAAATCGCGTTGCATTGCAAAAGCGATGGCCTCGCCAACCACTTCGGCCGATACACGCCTTGGTTGAGCAGCGCGCGCCTCTCGCACTTGATTCATCCCGCTGAGAACCTTGCCCTGATCGAGGTCGAGTTGCCCACGCCACAGCAAGGCCCACGGATCGTGCGCATCTTTTTGCATCGCCGTTTCGATTCGCATTTCCAGAGGCGACGCCTGATGAAAGACATCCAGAGAATCGACTCCCTGAGAAATCACCTCGCCTCTGTAGGCAATGAGATTTCCAGGGACCGATTTGCCGCGAGCCAGCGAGCGGCCAGCAATGGCGCCGTTTGCACAATCAATTTCAACGACTTCCGGCGTATCCAGCGGCAAGAAAAATCGGCCCTCGGTCAGAATGCCACGCCCGCTAGGGCTGGGGCTCCGGTCGTCCCGCGACAAAGGGCTTTCCCAGACACTCTGCCCATTGACTAGAGAGAGAGCCACGACGCTTCGCCGCCCAACAAGAATTGCTTTTCCATCAACCACTCCGGCAGTGTGCAGATAGTCTTTTTTCGCGATTTTCCAAAGCACCGTGCCCCGCCGCAAATCGAGGCAGTGCAACTCATCCGATTCAGTGGGCGTGAGCAACACGCGTCCTGCAGCAAGAATGGGGCTTGAGTCTCGCCAGCGACTTCCAAGCGAAACTCGCGGACCGTTGACGAGCTGACCATTGATGACGATCGCTCCACCACCCCGAATCACCCTGACACCATTGGGAAGCTGTACGCCCTGCTCTTTTGGCAGTGGATAGTTGTAAGCCCATAGCAGCATCCGCGTGGCCAAGTCGACAGCGATTGTGGCTCCGGCGCCGGTGGGACAGACAAGCACCCCCTCAGACAGTGAAGGAGAGAGGCCTGCGATCCTCCGCAAGTAGCTGTCGCGGTTGTTGACAGCTTGACCTTCATCGAGCTCGGCCAACGGCTGCGACCATGCCAGATTGCCCGTAGCAGCTGCAAGCACATCCAGCCGGATCTCGCCCTTCTCCTCCACCAATACGAAGAGTTGGTCTCCGATCGGCAGAGGCGCACCCATATACCAGCCCCTCGGACGGGCGATGCCGTTTTCTTTTTCTTTGACCACCTCTTTCGTCGGCAGCCGCCAGCTTAGACTTCCCGTGGATGTCACATCGTAGGCCGACAGCGAGTTACCTCCCTCCCAACCGTTTGGCACCGGTGCGTTCCCAAACATACCAGGCAGATTGCGGCTTCCATCCAGCGACACGAGCGCATTGGGTTCACTTTCGACAACAAATACCAAACGCCCATCGCTCGACATGATGCCGCTGGTGGCATCATGAAACACCCCAGCCCCAGAAGCCTGATCGTCCCGATCTGGCTGGACAACGTTCTCTTCATCGATCGCTGAACGATTGCCCGACGACTCGTTCAAGGGGGCCGCTGCACCAGCAGTTTGCAGCCATGTGCGTTTGCCAGTTTCAAAATCGATCGCCAATAATCCCATTGGAGTATGAACAAGAATGGAGCCGTCAACGGCCAAGGGCGTGCCTGCCGGCAGCAGCGGCAGGCCGTTTACTGCATCGGCAGCACGCTTACGTTCTTTCAAGAGGTGTCGCGATTCCTCTGGATGACGGGTCAGCGGCACTCGGTAACGCGGCACAAGGATCGGCCGCGACGCAGTGGCAAGGGCATTGCGAGCTGGGTCGCCCCGGTGCAGCCACCATTCGCTTGTCTTACGGCTGGCCATCAAAGGCGGTTCACCGATAAGCGACTTGAGCCACGTCAGGGACTCTCCCGGGAGAAACGAAACGGTTAGATCCTTGCCGCCAATGCGGGCGGTGATGCAGCGACCCTTGCGGGCTTTTTCCAAAATGGCTGCGGCTGCTTGCGGATCCCCGGCACGAAACCAGGCCATCGCTTGCATGATCGAAAGTGTCGGCTCATAGACCGCACTCTCCTTCGACATCGAGAGCCGATCAAGCCAAGCCGCAGCAGCCAGAGGTTGATTGTGCTCGAGCGATTCGAGAGCGGCTAGCAGCGTCGCGCGATGTCCAGAGGGCGTGTGGAACCATCGCCTTGCCACGGCCACAACGCCTGCTGCATCGCCTGTTGCCACAGCCTGCTGAAGCATGCGTTCGGCTCTGGCACGAAACTGCAACTCATAGGCATCGCGGCCCGATTGCGGCAGCCCGCCGATCAATCGGGATGCTTCCGCCTTCATACTTTGCCATGTGCTTTGTCGCTGTTCGGGACGAAAAAAGAAATCTCGGTCCGTTCCCAAAACTTCATCGAGCAGCGTGGCAGCATCGCTCCACTTGCTCTCGTCAATCAATCGCCGTACTCGATCGAGTTGTCGCTGCTTCAGTCGATCGGTGGGTAGAAACACGCCGCCTTCTTCATCGGCATCCGATCCTTCCGCTTCGGTATCGCCCTTCTGGTTTTGTAGGTTCTGGTCTGCTTGAACGCGGCTGTCCCAAAAAACAACAGTTGTAAGAATCACGACAAGGACTGAGACAACGGCGTGGGCGGGCGGCAACAAAAAGAAAAGCTCGACGGCCAAACCATCTCGAGAACTGCCGCGGCGAGTGCGAATGAAGTGGGACATATCAAACCCAAAAACCTCCCGGACAGACGAAGCCGCAAAACTTCCAGCACACTCCGTTACGACTGTCACTCCAACAAATCAATCTGGCCCATTCTAGCCAATGATGAGCTTCGCAAGATGATCTCACCATTATTCTAATCGCTTGGCTACAAGAGTTCGGGTCGGTTCAAGTGAGCAGTCCCTCATCACCCCAATCCCGCCTTCTGGCTCAAGCGGCCTGAGTTGGCAAAAATTGACTTAAACGGCCCATTATTGGCGTCCTTTCTCCGAGAACAGGGCTTTTTTCAGCACAAAATCAAGTTTTCGGGTTGCAATTTCATTCCTACACCGTCTAATCAGCCTCGCTTGCGGCAAATCTTGCCGGGCTCCAAATTGCGGTGGAGAGATCGTGCCGCAGACAATTTTTTTATGGAGGCAATTGTGATGGCAAAGAAGTCGGGTAACAAACCGTTGACAAAGACAGAGATCATGCGAAGCATCTCCGAGACGACAGGGCTGCAAAAGAAGGATGTCGTAGCGGTCATGGATTCGCTGACGGACGAGATTCAAAAGGCCTTAAAGGGCAATGGAATCGGTGTCTTTTCAATTCCAGGGTTGGTCAAAATTGAAAAGCGTAAAGTTCCTGCCCGGCCGGCTCAAAAGGGTGTTAAGAATCCCTTCACCGGCGAACTGCAGGATCGTCCTTCCAAGCCGGCTAGCGTGAAGGTTCGTGTGCGGGCTCTGAAAAACTTGAAGGCAATGGTCACAGGCTGATCACTCTACGATCGGCGTGCAATCGTTCATCGAGCGGGCGGTGTCTTTGTGACGCCGCCCGCTTTTTTTGTGCGTCTCTCCTCTCGGCGAGGCCAAGCGGCCCACTGGTTAGTCGCCCAAAGCGTCATCGCAAAAATCTTTTCAACACTGATTTCTCATAATCCGTAGCGCCAGGGTGCCTAGACTTAACGAAGGTGGATTCGTCCTCTTCCCGAACCGCCTCCTGACGAGCAGTTTCTACGTGCCCAAACACTGCATTTTTTTGCTGCTTGCTGCGGGCCTATCGCTGGGACTTGGATACCCAGTTCCGAAGGCTGATGCCGTTCCATGGATCGATCTGGGCCCTGTGGATCAATTCACTTTTTCACAACCCATTGTGCAGGTGGAGGTGTCCAACGGATCTCATGTGTTTGACCTCTTTCCCGATAATGGCTGCTTGCTCGATACGGGTGCCAGCGGCATCTTGATGGGTGCCACTGCATCGGACAGCCTGACCCAAGACGGTTTACAGACTGTTGCCACCTATGTCGATTTTGGCGTTGCCGGACCGGAGAATACCCGGGTCTCCTCCCCGTACACATTTTCCTACGCCGGCATCGCAGGCATGCCGGCCATGGTCAATCGAACCGTAAGCTTCGATCTCACGCAGCAGGCCAACCCCACTGCTCTGGCGATTGATGTCTCTTTTGGATCAGCACCCCTGACAGCCTTGCCGCATCAATAAAGTGTTCCCTTAACAATGTTCACTTTCCCAATCACCGGCCAACTCAACGACACCGACCCGCTACCGATTTCGGTGCCTCTGCCATTTGCACCCGTCAAGGTGGAGTATGGTCAACAGAGCAAGGAGGGGAGTTTTTTGCTCGACACATGAGCCCAGCAGTGCATTCTCTCCAGCAGCATGGCTTTTCAATTAGGACTCGACCTCAATCACGATGGTGATCTGTTCGATGAAGCCATTTCTATTCAAGAAGTCTCTGGGGTCGGCGGTTCGGTTTTTATTCCCATCCTGTCCATTGATGCTCTCTCAATGCACACCTCAAACAATGTCGACATCATGTTTAGAAACGTCGTAGTCGGAATGATCGACATCGATCCCGCGATCAGCGGCGTGCTGGGAATGAACATCCTCAACTCAGGCTGGGACACCTATGCGATCAACACATTTCTCGGCATCACGCCCCCAGGCCCGCCGGGAGTCTTCGACCGCATTGACTTCGATTTTCGCTCAGCCCTCCAGACCCTATCGGCCGAGATGCGTCTGACGATCGCGCCGTAGTTTGATGTGATCCTTGTGCCCGAACCGCATTCGCTGTGGAATGTGTGCGCGGCCCTCGGCACGATCACACTGCTGGGATCGAGTGGACTTTTCCCAAAAAGCCCTAGGATGCGGCAGGACTCTCTACCCTAGATGGAACACTAGGCGGCCTTGCCGCTCCTCAACCCGATAGGTTGCCAATGCCCGGCAAACGGGTGGACGTGCGGGCGATCCATCAACCAGATGAAACCGGCCATTGTGCTTAGGACACTCGATCGTTGACCCCTTCACGAACCCTCCAGAAAGGTGCGTGTTGCCGTGGGTGCAGAGGCCGTCGGTAGCAAAAAGTTTTCCTGCTTCATCGCGGTAAAGAGCATAGGTTTTGAGACCGTGATCAAAACGGATCACATCGGCTAATCCGAGATCCTCAGAGGCACAGACATCGATCCATGCATAGGCATCCGGCCCGGCTGTCGAAACAAACTTTGCTGATACATGCCCTTCGGCCATACAGACTTTCGCCTGGGGTATCTGCCGTGTTAGGCAGTGGGTTGGGTCTTTCATTTGTCGCACGAGGGTTGGAATGATTTCTTGATACGCGGCCAGCAAGCCCGGACAGGGTGGCGGACAGTCAGCCTTCACGCAGGCGTGCAACTGTGGCAACGCGTGGTAGGGCACCAATGGAAACATGTGGTGTTCCAGGTGAAAATTCATATTCCAGTAGAGATACCTGTTGACAAGATTCATGAGAACCGTCCGCGTGTTAAGCCTGTGATCGAGAACATTTTCGGCTAGGCCCGTATGTTGTGTGAGCCCGTAGAGGACCATCAGCCACGATCCAAACAGGTTTGCCAATCCGAAAAACAGCAATGGCAAGATGCTGCCCGTTGCAAGTGCCAAAGCCACAACTCCCAGATAGATGGCCAGCGATATGCGGGCCTTAAAATAAACTTTTGTAAATTCGCTCTCTGGAATGAATGTCTTCTCGGTTGCAGTCATGCGGCCGATGGCATGGATGATGGTGTGCTTCCAGTATTTCGGGTACACCGAGAGGTTGAACAACGAGAAAATGATGCCGACGATATCGGGCGGACGAGGCACGGCGATTTCCGGATCGCGTCCAACAACGATTGTGTCACTGTGATGACGCGCATGGCTCCATCGCCAGACAGTCGATTCCCGCATCACCATCCACGAAGCAACCTCATAAAGCGCATTGTTCATCCAGTCGGTTTTAAAGGCCGTGCCATGCCCCGATTCGTGCCAGCGAGAATCCGATGTGGAAGCATAAAGCACTGCATAGATCAGATAGGGAAACACCGCCAACCATCTGCCCCACAACATCCACGTCGCAGAGCCTGCCCCGAGAATCATGGCGAACCAGAGCACGGTGTCGCGAATCGCGGGGCCGTCGCGACGCTCCAAGAGCGATCGTAGGATTTCCCGAGGCACTGGACTTTGATACCACTCGGCCTCTGCGAGACCCTTTTCAATGGCGAGGCGAGCATTCGTGCCGGTCAGGCTGTAGTCGAGCGAGTGCTGCGGCGGCAGCGGGAACTCTGCGGCGAGGATGGATGGGTGGGTCATACAAACGCTCTTTCCAGTCAATGCTTGATCTTACCGGCCGCTTCTCGACAGAATGCCACCTAGGACATTCCAAAACAACGAGAAACGCTCCATGCATCGTATCGCCATGCTCGGAACTGGCCTGATTGGCCGATTTTACACGATGACTCTCCACGGCCAACGCCGAAGCGACCGCGTCAGTATCGCCTATTCTCGATCGCCTGAAAAAGCCAAACAGTTTGCGGCCGACTGGGATATTCCCCGGCATACGACGAATCTCAAAGAGGCGGTCTCAGACGCCGATGTCGATGTTGTCATCGTAGCTTTGCCTAACCATTTGCATGAAGAAGCCGTACTCGCGGCGGCGGCGGCCGGTAAGGCCGTGCTCGTCACCAAGCCGTTGGGCCGCAATGCCGACGAAGCACTTCGCATACTGAGGGCCTGCGAACAGGCGGGCGTCTTTCACGGCTATCTCGAAGACCTCTGCTACACCCCGAAAACGCTCAAGGCTCTCGAAGCCGTCGCTCAAGGGGCGCTGGGGAAAGTGCTCTGGGTTCGCTCCCGTGAGGCCCACTCCGGCCCGCATAGCGACTGGTTCTGGAATCCTGAACTTTCTGGCGGTGGGGCAATCGTTGATCTCGGCTGCCACTGCATTGAAATCGCTCGCAGTTTCATCGGTAAAGACGTCCGTCCGGTTGAAGTCATGTGCTGGGGCGACACTCAAGTGCATCCGATCCAAGCCGAGGATCACGCCATCGGTCTGGTGCGTTACGAGAGTGGCGCTATCGGCCAGTTTGAGGTGAGCTGGAACTTCCGGGGAGGGATGGATTTACGCGACGAGATTTCTGGCACCGAGGGCACGCTCTGGCTGAATCACTGGCTCCGCACCGGCCTGGAAATGTTCACCGCTGTGGGTCAATCCGGATATGTTTCAGAGAAAACAGAATCGAATACTGGCTGGCTCTTTCCGGTTGCCGACGAGTGCGCTGCCCTCGGCTACGCCGATATGTTTACCGACATGCTGGACGCAATCGACGACGGCCGCAGCCCTCGCGAAACGCTTTACGACGGCTATGTTGTCAACGCAATCGTCGACGCGGCCTACGCCTCGATCAAGGCAAAAGCATGGCAACCGGTGATGCTCAAAGACTGGCGAGGGGTTCAAGGCGAGACCAACACTGCGCTACTACGTGAGTACGACGCAAATCATTTGCTTGTCAAAGAGGAACGCATGCCTGACGGCAAGCTAAAACGAATCCTGCGACACAAAAAAACCGGCGTTATCAGCCAAGTTCCGGGCTAAAGCTACCAGACTTCTTCGCATCTGAATTTCCTACTGGATCGCCCCCTCAAACGGGTCCGGTTCCCCTCAACGGCAGCGGCATGGCGTTCGCTCAACCACGGATGAAAGTCCCCCTTGAAGGAGGGTTCGTGGCCACCGAAGATTGACGACTCATGCGTGCGGGGAAATATCTGGCTCTGGTCACAATTTTCAATTTGACTCTCGCCGCCGGTAGCAACTTAGGGTCTTGGCCGTTGCATCACCGATATCAAACACCTTCTCTCTTGTGGACTAGCAACAATGGCTGATCAATGGCACGTGGGCAAAAATGGCCAGACAACTGGCCCGTTCTTGACGGGGCAACTCAAAGAGATGGCGGCGGCCGGTCAGGTCGCCCCGAGCGATCTGCTCTGGAAGGCAGGCATGGAGAAGTGGGTGCCCTGCTCGTCTGTCAAAGGCTTGTTTCCTGTTGCCGGGCCGCCGCCCCTTGTGGAAGTCCAACGAGACGCCATGCCCTATCCGGCAACGAGACGCCATGCCCTATCCGGCAACGAGACTGCCCTTAGCCACGCCCGACTGGAACCCCTCTGCTACCCCCAATGACGACGAGAATATTTCGCTCCATGTGAATCCGTCGAGGAGACGCACGAACTACGCTGAGTTCCTTTCCCGCGTTGGAGCGGCTCTCCTCGATGGGATTTTTATGGCTGTCATCGGATTCGTTGCCGCGATCCCTGTGATGATCTTTACCATCGTGGCATTTGGCGAAGACGACGGGGCGGTGATTGGCTCGGGGCTGGGTCAGTTGATCAGCCTGATGATTCAGGCCGTTTACTCGATCGGACTCGATTCGTCTGTGCAACAAGGAACATGGGGTAAACAGATCCTGGGTATCGAAGTCACTGATGGGGCTGGTAATAGGCTGACAGTGGGACGGGCGACAGCGCGATTCTTTGCCAAGTGGCTGTCGGGTTGCACTTGCGGAATTGGTTTTTTAATGCCCCTTTTTACCGCGAAAAAACAGGCCCTTCACGATCTCCTCTGCGACACGCTTGTGCTCCAAAAATGATCCTCGGGAAAGGGATTCATCGCATGCTGCAAGGGCTGTTGCCGGCTGCAAACGCCGACCGAAAAGATTCCGGCCCGCCGCCGCTGCCTTTTTGTAGCTTTCGGTCTGCAGAACGCTGGACGGCGACTGGCTTCGGGCTGCTTGGCTGCACGGTCTTGATCGTGGCAGCTGGGCTCAATCCGTACGATGCTTCTGGCCAACCTCTAAGCCACGGAACACACCGCCAACTCGGCCTGCCGCCGTGCGTGCTACAGAGTGTCTTGAGCCTACCCTGTCCAGCATGCGGCATGACGACGAGCATGTCGTTACTGATTCATGGAGACGCTTTATCTGCGTGGCGAGTCAACTGGGCGGGCGTCATCATCGGAGTCCTCGGCGGGTCAACAACGCTGTGGATGCTCGCGGTAGCGGCGGGCGTCCACTCGGGGCACTGTACGGCGCACAAGACCATTCAGTGGCTGGTCGTTACGAGCGGTTTAACAGCCCTCGCACGATACCTGACACTCTGAACAATGGATCAGCCCAAGCGATTCTGGCGGAAGCTCACCGATGATACGGCCAGTCTGGGTATGGCCAGCCTAGCGGATAAAATGTGCATTTTCGGCTGCGGTATCCGTCTTTTAAAAATGGACAGGGCCGGGATTGAACCGGCGACACACGGATTTTCAGTCCGTTGCTCTACCAACTGAGCTACCTGTCCGCAGCCAAGAAGGAGTTTTTACGAGCTTTTTACGGCTCGCACATTGGTCCATTTTTAGCATTCTGACTCCCAATTGGTAGGTTCCGGCCAGCCCTCTGTCAACGCATGGAAGTTGCCTTCGGCAATGGCACGGTATTGAGAAAGGCCGAGTGCACTGCCGACCGCTGCAATCCAAGATCGACCACGGTCCCTAACGACGATTTTTTCGACCGCTCCCGGCAGTAACGCTCTGCAGCCCAAGTATCAACAAGAAAGCCAGCCCGCCAATCGCCACCGGTGAAACTCCAACTAATTGCCGGGGATTATCGCTTTGAATGATCCAAAGCAATATGCCGCAAGTAATCCCCGTAAAGGCCGGCACAATCACAACGCCCATCAACCGCTTGAGCGAGCGATCCAGTGGCACTCCCAAGAAGGGCCGTGAAGCTGACGACGATCGCCTTGGGCGAGTGAGCGACGATGCGGGCTCAAAGAACAAACCGTCACTCCCATTCTCAAGATCCTCTTGCAGTTGCGATCCTCCGAAATCATCCCCTGTCGAAGGTAGTTGAGGAAAGAGATTGATGTGCTCAAAGCCACCCCCTGAGTTTCGCGGAATCGGCTGCGGATTGAACTCTTTTGGTAAGGATTGTTTGCCATTGGCACGCTTTATTTCACGACGCGACATTGGCGCAGGAGACTTTGGCGTCCATCGTTTGAGCCGTTCAATGACCTCCGTCGCAGAGGCAATCCGATCGTCTGGTGATTTTTCCATCATTGCTTCCAAGACGCGGCAAAAGGCATTGCTCACCTGCGGGGCAAACTGCTGAACAGACGCCGGCTCCTCCATGAGTTGTCGCTTCGCCTTTTCCTGCCGTGTGCCACCCGGAAATGGCACCTGTCCGGCCAGCATGAAATAGAGCGTGCAGCCCAGACTGTAAACGTCAGCGGCTGGGCCTACCTTATCGGGCGAGCGAATCTGCTCCGGTGACATGTAGTCCATCGTGCCAACGACGCGGCCCAATCGGTTTGACTCAAGCTCGAGTACCGAGCCTGCCAACCCGAGATCGAGCACCTTGACGCGACCATCTTCCGTGACAAGCATATTCCCAGGCTTGACATCGCGGTGCACAACCCCCTGATCGTGTGCGTAAGCGAGGCCGCGAGCGGCCTGCGTAATCACAGACGCTGCCGTCACTTCGTCGAGCGTGCCATATTTGAGCACTTGCTTGCGCAGATCGACGCCCGAGACAAACTCCGTCACGAGGTAATAGACTTTCCCATCGTGGCCGGCATCGAGGGCCCGCACAAGATTGTCGTGGTCCAACCGACCAAGCATGCGAATTTCGCGTTGAAAGGCCGCCTCCGTTTCCGGCGTCGATTTGACGCGAGGCAACACCTTCACTGCAACCGTGCGGCCCATCATGGCGTGCTCCGCTTTGAACACCTGTCCCATTCCGCCCTGCCCGAGCATATCGGTAATGCGATACTGCCCCAGCGTGAGCTTACGATGGCCGGCCAGCATCTGCTCCGACTGAAAACGGGTCAGCGTGCCACGCTGCACAAGCACATCGGCCAGAGCTCTATCCCATCGCTTGGGATCGGCAGCAACATCGCCCAGCAGGCTCGTCGCCTCGATCTCAGCTCGGTCGAGGGTAGAGGCATCCACCAGTCCACTCAAAAGAGCCGTTTGCCGAAATCTAGCCCGGGATTGTCCGCCCGGATGGCCTCCGGAATCAGTCGGTCTGTTTGGTTGTTCAGGTGGTTGAGTCATAAAAAATCAATCCGACAGGAAGCGGACCCACCAACAGCTTTGAGCCAACAGCTTTGAGCAGAGCTCGGCAAATCGTGCCAAAGAAACCTTAACGATACCGCGTTCAAAAAAGTGACGGAAAACGAGTCTGCCAGAGTGTTGGGCAGGGCGATGTCAGACACAACCGCTCCCCGCTGACCGGATGATCCAAAGCCAGACTCTGGGCATGGAGAGCGATTTGGCCTGGGTCCAGAGGTAGACGGGCGTTATACCGACGATCGCCGACAATTGGGCAGCGGCGTCGAGAGAGTTGAATTCTGAGTTGGTGCCGCCGGCCCGTAGAGGGCACTAGCTCTACCAGCGAAACCTCTCCGGCTCGTTTCACCACGCGGGCTCGCACTTCTGCCGGTCGGCCTGGCTGCCCCTGCGCCTCCGGTTCATGGCGTTCAATCACATCGTGCCACTCGACCCACTCGTTGAGCGGTGCTGGAAAGCGCCCCTCGATGACGGCCGAGTACTTTTTTTCGACCGACCGCTCGCGAAACTGCCGAGAAAGATCGGCCGCCGCCGAGCGAGTTTTTGCCAGCACGACTACACCTGACACTGGCGCATCCAGACGGCTGACAACTCCGATAAAAGCCCCCGCCGGGCGACTGGCCTCCAAAAGCGTAAACACGCTGTCCACTCCCCGTGCGGCATTTGCCGTCGGTAAGCCGGCGGGCTTGACCAGTGCGATCAAGTGATCATCCTCATGGAGAACATCGAATGTGAAGGAGCGTCTGTGCATGGTGATCTTAGAGTCGCGTCGATCGATCGTGCTGGCAAGTCGGTCACCCAGAAGGCTGCAACTGGCCGAGGCTGAGGGCTGGCTCGTGAGGGTTGTGGCGCCACCCGAAGCGGCTGAGACCGATGCTGCCCCAAGGGGGTGCGACGAATCTCTCAAGGAGTATGTGCAGCGATTGGCTGGGGCGAAAGCCGAGGCCGTAGCAGCCCTTGGAACAACGGGCACAATTCTTTCCTGCGACACTCTGGGCGAAGTCGATGGCCGGACGCTGGGAAAGCCGACCGACCAAAAGGAGGCCCGGTCTATGCTCTTATCGCTCTCCGGAAAACGGCATCGAGTGCTGACTGGTGTTTGCCTCTGGCAATGCCCAGAACTCGATCCGCTTTTTAGCTGCATGGAAAGCGAACTCTCCATGGACCGGCTCTCCGAGGACTTTATTGATTGGTATCTGGCTAGCGATCTGTGGCAAGGAAAAGCCGGGGCGTGCGGTTTTCAAGACGAGCGACTGCCCCTCAAACTGGTAGCGGGCAGCCCATCGAATGTCGTTGGCCTGCCGCTGGAAGCCATCCGCACTCTGCTGGCCACGGTTACAGGTCAGTTGCGAGCCAGATCGGCCAGATGATTCCGATGAGCCACGCGGTATCAAGCCCAAGCAAAACAACGGGCGCATAAAAAATGCGCGCATAAAAAAACCGACCCCTGCAGCATCGTTTTTGACGCACCACAGGGGTCGGTCGAATAAAATTCCGGCGATACCTACTCTCACGCTTTTGGCACTACCATCGGCTCTGAAAGCTTAACTACCGTGTTCGGGATGGGAACGGGTGTGACCTTTCAGATATGGTCACCGGAAAATGTTGTTGGACCGCTTGCGCGGTCACAGTTTTCATAAAATGTTGTGGTAATTGGCATGGCTCCGAAGCGTCGATTGAATCGACATTTTCGCGAGCACGCGATTCTTTGATGCAAGCACTCGATACGAGTGGTCAAGCATTCGTCCGTTAGTACCGGTTAGCTAAGTGCATTACTGCACGTACACGTCCGGCCTATCAACCTGGTCGTCTTCCAGGGGACTTTCGGGTATCAACCCTTACGAAACCTGATCTTGGAGCGGGCTTCACGCTTATATGCTTTCAGCGTTTATCCGTTCCGTTCATAGCTATCCAGCCGTGCCGCTAGCGCGACAACTGGCACACCAGAGGAACGTCCTTCC
>Ga0194051_1000426_pt1 | contig 24090 bp, 20 predicted proteins | sample SepL2320m_MetaG_FD_161275 | JGI IMG/M metagenome (GOLD analysis project Ga0194051, IMG submission 161275) | Anoxic zone freshwater microbial communities from boreal shield lake in IISD Experimental Lakes Area, Ontario, Canada - Sep2016-L239-20m | ecosystem: Environmental > Aquatic > Freshwater >... | reverse complement strand
CCCAGAACCACCTCCGCCCAAGTCGGGAGATTCGCTGGGGTTGGACCAAGCAATCAGGACGGGTGCCCAGCGATCCCCATAACGCTCGGGCAGAAAGGAGTCGCGGTCTGAGCTAGGCGCCTCATCCGTTGCGCCGTCGTTGATAAAGACCAGGCCGGTGGCTAACGAAACCTTTGCTACGGCTTCTGCAATCAGCTGATCGGCGCCATTTGGTGCGCCATCTGGGCGAGTTACGTAGTGGATTGGCCTGCACGGATCGTAGGCAACGGGAGTCACCCCATCGGGCTGCGTCTGAATAAACGCGTGCGTTCCGCCACCGCCGGGAACTGCTGCAGGAGTCCCGAGCGGAGAACTCTTTTGCTCCGTTGACGCAGAGGGCCAACCCTCTGGCCGCAACAGGGCACCATCTGAACTCAGTGCAGTTTGCGGTGCGGAACTGACTCGAGAATCAGAAAACGTCATGTCTCCTGGAACGGTGGCATTGGCTGGTTGGTCCGGCGCACCGTTCAGACCAAGGAGCGACACCGACAGCGGGATGAACTGCGCCAGCACATACACCGCCAACACAGAAACGATCACGAGTGCGGCGCTGAGTTTGAGCCAAGTGCGCTTCTTGCGTGGCGCAGCGAAATCATCCCCGCCACTAGCCCAACTCAGATCCTCCTCAGTCGGGGCAAAGCGGCGGTTGGCGTTGAACTGGTTCTCTTGAGCGGCAGATTGATCGGCCAGCATGCGCTGCAAGTTGGCCTGACGTGCGGCGCGCTCCCGGTCCGCAGCGGTTTGCTCCACGACTTCGGCGGATTGAACAAAGGAATCATCCAGAACCCAGCTTTCGAAGGGGTCCTCACCGCCCGGGGGACTATTCCAAACCTCGTCTTCGTCCACCAGATAAGGCTAGTCCCCCAGTACCGGCGGGCCGTTGGGAATATCGGGAACTTCACCGCCTCGCTGCGAGCTGACCGAACTTGGACCGATGTCGCCGCAAGCCGCGAAGCGGGAATCCCTAGAGCGCGGTATCATCACGACTTGACTAGCCGGTCAAGTTTGCACTTCCCGCCACAATCGCACTCGTACCTCAGGGGGACACATGAAGGTTCATGACAAGATCTATATCAACGGTGAATGGGTTCCTTCTACAGGAAGCGTCTACGAAGACGTCATTGACTCAGCCACCGAAGAGATTATCGGTCGGGCCCCGATGGGAACTGCTGCAGATGTTGATAAAGCAGTAGCCGCAGCAAAAGCAGCGTTCGATTCTTGGGCTGCTACCCCAGTTGATATTCGTGCCAAGTATCTACGAGATATTGGCGCTGGACTGGCCGTTCGGTTCGAAGAGATTGCAGACACCATCTCTGCAGAGGTTGGCTCGCCTAAGTCATTCGCACAGATGGTGCAGTCGGGGTTGGCGCTTGGAGAGTGGGAGAACTTTGCCGCCCTGATCGAGACCTATGAGTGGGAAGAAACCGTCGGTAGCTCTCTGGTCATCTCTGAGCCGATCGGCGTGGTCGGTGCGATCACCCCGTGGAACTACCCGCTCTACCTGATCATCTGCAAGGTAGCTCCAGCACTCGCTGCAGGTTGCACCATTGTGCTGAAGCCCTCCGAGATCACTCCGCTCAATGCATACATTCTGGCCGAGGTTATTGCCGAGGCTGGCCTGCCGGCGGGCGTGTTCAACTTGGTGCCAGGTTCTGGCCCTGAGGTGGGCGCAGCGATTTCTGCTCACCCAGATGTTGACATGGTCTCGTTCACGGGATCAGGTCGCTCGGGCGCAGAAGTTATGCGTGAAGGTGCCGCAACGGTGAAGCGAATTGGCCTTGAGCTTGGTGGCAAGTCGGCCAACGTGATCCTGGACGATGCAGACCCAGCAGCCGTTGCAATGGGTGCGATGTTCGCAGCGTTCCTGAATAGCGGCCAGACCTGTTCGGCACTCAGTCGAATCCTCATCCCGGAGTCACGCAAGGACGAGTTCCTTGACGCAATCCTTGGCGAGGCGGCGCTCATGAAATTGGTCGACCCCAAAGCCGATGAGCCAGATATTTTCCATGCTCTTGGGCCAATGTCATCAAAGGCGCATCAAGACCGAGTGAACGCTTACATCCAAAAGGGTATCGATGAGGGAGCCACGCTGGCCCTCGGCGGCCCAGGGCAGCCGGAGGGCTTCGAGAAGGGCTTCTACGTCAACCCAACTGTGTTTGTTGACGTCACCCCAGATATGGCAATTGCCCAAGAAGAAATCTTCGGCCCTGTGCTTTCGATCATCACCTACACCGATGAAGAGAACGCCCTTGAGATTGCAAACGGCACCATCTATGGCCTGCACGGTGCAGTGCAGTCAGGCAGCGACGAGCGTGCGCTTGCCTTTGCGCGACGCATGCGTACTGGCTCGGTAGACATCAACAGCGGTGGCTTTAACGCCGTTGCACCATTTGGTGGCTACAAGCAGTCGGGCAATACCCGTGAGCGCGGCCGCTGGGGCCTTGAGGAGTTCCTCGAGACGAAGTCGTTGCAGCTCCCCGGGTGACAGCAATCTCACACTCGTCTGAAGCACCGCCTGAAGATGAGATCCCCCTAGTCAGTCCATCAAGGCCTGACGGGTCGGCGGCATCGCCCACTCGTCAAGGTTTGGCACTCATTGCCAGATTTGTGCGCATGCACCCGTCCTCGTTTTTTATGTCACTTGTTGGCGGGGTGTCTTGGGCGCTGCTTGTCGTTGGCAGTACCTATATTCTGGGCCGAATAACTGATGAAGTCATCACTCCTGCCTTCAAGGAGGGAGTCTCTGCCTCGACGGTGTGGATGGCAGTCGCGGCGCTATTTTTGGTAGCGGTTCTTCGCGGCGCCTCGGTGGGAGTCCGCCGTTGGTTTGGGTCTCTGACCGAAACCCGCGCGCAGGCCACTTTGCGAGCCGAGGTGACGGACCGCCTCCTCGTGATGCCAATGTCTGCCTATCGGCGTCACCCAACGGGTGAACTGCTTGCCAACGCCGATGTCGACATCACCACTGGCACTCAGTTGCTCATGCCGCTGCCGTTTTCTGTGGGCGTGATTGCCCTAGCAGCGTTCTCGCTGGTGAGTTTGTTTACTGCTGACCCTTCATTTGCTCTGGTGGCCCTCGTGCTGTTTCCGGCGTTGGCGTTTTTGAGTCGCTATTACACGAACAAGGTGAATGAGCCGGCCGCGCAAGTGCAGGGCACACTCGGCGAAGTTTCCTCCATTGCGCATGAAAGCTTCGATGGGGCCTTGGTCGTCAAAACCTTGGGACGCGAAGGCGATGAGGATCTGCGCTTTCAGGCGGCCTCGAACAAACTCCGCACGGAGCGACTCGTTGTGGCAAATATGACCTCGGTGTTCCAGCCGCTCATCGACTTGTTGCCAAATCTTGGCATCATCGCACTGCTGCTCGTGGGGTCTTGGCAGGTAGATCATGGCGAGGCCACCGTAGGCCAGCTCGTTCAGGCGGTTGCGCTGTTTGGCTGGTTAGCATTTCCCATGCGAATCGTTGGGTTCATGTTCGAGTCCATGCCCCGCTCGGTGGTTTCGATTCAGCGGGTGGATCAGCTACTTGCAGAGCCAGTCGACCCAGCAGCGCAGGCAGAAAATCAGAGTGAGGCCTCCAACATTTCGGCCACTCCCGATTCGCTGCACAGCGCATCGGTGCTGCCCGAAGGGCCGCTCTCGGTCGAGGTGAGCTCGGTCAACTTTGAGTACGGCGAGACTTCAGTGCTAGACGGGATTTCCTTCACCGCCGCGGCCGGTGAGACGGTAGCGCTCGTGGGCTCAACGGGTTCGGGCAGGTCCACGCTTACCAATCTCATGATGCGTCTAGATGAGCCCAGCTCGGGGCAGATTCTGCTTGGAGGAGTACCGATCACTCAACTGAATCCTGATGAGCTTCGCACTGCAGTCTCCGTTGCATTTCAAGAGAGTTTCTTGTTTGCTTCCACCATTGCCGAGAATGTTTCTATGGGACGTGGCCTCAGTCAGGAACAACTTGACGATGCACTTGATCGTTCGCGAGCCGGGCGGTTTGTGGCCAAACTTCCCAATGCCCAGCAGACAATTCTGGGGGAGCGCGGCGTGACGCTGTCGGGCGGCCAACGCCAGCGCGTGGCCCTTGCCCGCGCATTAGCGGGGGCTCCGCGAGTGCTGTTGCTCGATGATGCAACCTCGGCAGTTGACCCAGTGATTGAGGCCCAAATACTTGGTGGATTGCGCAACAGTGACACCACGATGCTGATCGTTGCGCATCGCCTCTCGACAATCATGTTGGCCGACAAGATTGTGCATCTTGAGCAGGGGAGGATTCGCGGAGAAGGCACCCATCAAGAACTCCTTGCTGATCCGGAGTACGCGGCGCTCGTAACCGCGTATGAGTCAGAAGAGTTCCTTGACCACGACTCGCACTTTGCAGAGGACCCTGATGCTGAGGTGGCCCAGTGAACGTCGTGACGAGCCTCCCTGGAGATGAGCTCGACCCATCCGAGATCAAAGCCCTTGACGTGCTCAAAGCGGGAGTAGCTGCAACACCCGAGCTGAAAGTGGGCTTGGGTGTGTCGATTGCGATGGCATTGGTCATGGCTGTGGGTCGGATGATCATCCCGATTGCCATTCAGCAGATCCTCGATAAGGGAATAGATAACGGAGACCCGAACTGGGGCTTCGTGCTCACGACTTGCGCCGTTGCGGGCCTTGCCATGGTGGGGTTTGCTGTGCTCAACAGGTTTACCTACATGCGGCTGATGGTCACGGCCGAGAATGTGATTTTTGGATTACGTACCCGGGCGTTTTCTCATGTGCACAAGTTGAGCGTTGCCAACCACAACGAGTCTCGACGTGGTGTGATGGTGGCCAGAGTGACCTCGGACATAGAGACCCTTGCGCAGTTTGCATCCTGGGGTGCGGTGTCGTGGATTGTGAACGTGACCATCATTGTGGTGGCAGTGGGAGTTATCGCTCTGTATAGCTGGCAGCTAGCAATCCTGACGGTGCTGGTGCTGATTCCCATCATCCCGATATTGAAAACGGTGCAGCGCAGGCAGCTCGTTTCTTATGACGCGCTCCGGTCCCGTGTCTCGGACACCCTTACCGAGATTTCAGAAACGGTGATGGGCATTCGTGTGATTCGAGCGTATGCAGATAGTCCTGCCGCACGCGGGCGACTCCACGCTGCGATTGACCGTCAGTACCGAGCGCAGCTCAAGGCGCGGTTCTTCTTTGCGATCATGTTCCCGATCTCTGACGTGTTTAGCGGTCTGACACTCGCTGCGATTGTGGGGGTTGGGGTCTGGTGGGGACCGAGTTGGGGATTGCAGGCCGGAACGCTGATTGCGGTGTTGTTTCTTGCCAACATGGTCGTGCAGCCAGTGGCAGAGATTGGCGAGGTGCTTGATCAAACTCAGACGGCTCTTGCCGGATGGCGCAAGGTGCTCAATCTTCTCGAAGAACCCATCGACGTAGTTGAGCCAATTCCTGGCATCGAGTTGCCCAGTGGAGCGTTAGCTGTTCGCGCTGTGGGCGTTCAGTTCGAGTACGAGCCCGGCCAGACTGTGCTTCATGGAATCGACCTCGAGCTCGCTGCCGGAGTCAACGCCGCAATTGTGGGCGAGACAGGTTCGGGTAAAACTTCGTTCGCCAAGCTCCTTGCGCGCCTTGCTGATCCAACGGCGGGGAAGATTCTTCTTGATGGGATCGATCTGCGTGAGGTGTCGCATGACTCTCGAGCGCGCTCAGTTCGCTTAGTGGCCCAAGATGGTTTCTTGTTCGAAACCACGATTCTGGAAAACGTTCGGTTTGGTCGCCCCGGAGCCACAGCGGATGATGTGCGTAACGCGTTTGCTTCGTTAGATCTTGATTGGTGGGTGGAGAGCCTCCCTATGGGTCTCGAGACCGAGGTGGGTGAGCGTGGAGACGCGCTGTCTGTTGGTGAACGCCAGCTCGTGGCACTAGCTCGGGCACAGCTTGCAGACCCCGGCCTGTTGATTCTTGATGAGGCAACCTCGGCAGTTGACCCTGAGACTGAACGTGCGGTGGCTCATGCGTTAGCAAAACTGTCTGAGGGACGAACCACGGTGAGCATTGCCCATCGCTTGTCTACCGCCGAGGCTGCGGATTTGGTGATCGTGGTTGATGACGGCCGCATCGTTCAGATCGGCACACATCACGAACTCGTGAAGGCAGGTGGGGTCTATGGCGGGTTGTACGAGTCGTGGATTGGTAATACTCGGGCGGCGTAGAGCGCTCGCAACATCTACATCCGGGGAGTTTTGATGACTGCGTTTCCATCCTTGCGTTCTGATCGCTAGCCTAAGGCTCGCCTGCGTGCTGTCATTGCGATCGCAGTGCCTCGAATCGGTCGATGATCTCGCCGACCGCCTACCTACAAGGAATCACTGTGGCAAAGACTCCAATCCGCGTAGCCGTTACTGGCGCAGCCGGCCAGATCGGTTATTCACTGCTTTTTCGCATTGCCAGCGGCGCAATGTTGGGCGAGGATCAGCCAGTCATTTTGCAGATGTTAGAAATCACTCCAGCGCTCGGAGCGCTCAAGGGTGTTGCCATGGAGCTTGAGGATTGTGCATTCCCTCTGCTTGAAGAGATTGTTCAAACCGATGATCCTGATGTTGCATTCGGCGATGTCGGTGCTGCGCTCCTCGTGGGTGCGATGCCCCGTAAGGCTGGAATGGAGCGCTCGGACTTGCTCACTGCAAATGGTGGCATCTTCAAGCCTCAGGGTGCAGCACTTGGGCGGTCGGCCTTGAAGGAGGTCAAAGTTCTCGTTGTCGGAAATCCGGCAAATACCAACTCGTTGATTGCTCGGAGTAATGCAGCAGGCCTTGAGCCGGGCCGGTTTACGGCAATGACGCGGCTTGACCATAACCGGGCCATTGCACAACTCTCGGCAAAGGTGCATGCACCCGTGACCGATATCCGCCGGATGACCATTTGGGGAAATCACTCCACCACGCAGTACCCCGACTTGTTCCACGCCGAGGTTGCCGGACGCAACGCGGCATCGATGGTCAATGATCAGGCTTGGATCGAGAATGATTTCATTCCCACAGTTGCTAAGCGTGGCGCAGCAGTGATCGAGGCACGGGGCTCATCCTCGGCCGCATCGGCTGCGAATGCGGCTATCGAGCACATTCACGACTGGCACTTTGGAACACCAGAGGGTGACTGGGTCTCGATGGCTGTTCCTTCTGATGGCTCCTATGGGGTGCCCGAAGGCCTGATGAGTTCGTTCCCCTGCATCTGCAAGGACGGGAAGTACGAGATTGTGCAAGGTCTAGAGATTGACGAGTTCTCTCGCGGTCGCATTGATGCCTCGGTAGGCGAACTCATCGAGGAACGCGACGCAGTGCGAGAGCTTGGCCTGATCTAAGTCCATCTGGCGATGACTGAGCGGGACCAACGGGGATGCTTCCCCGTTGTTTTCTTGTGGCTTGTTTTCTATGGTGGGCCGAGTGTCGTGCAGCGGACCCCAACAACTTTTAGGCGCTGACCCCGAAGCCTTAGAGCGCTGCGCAGATCAGATGGTCACTGCAGCCTGCTCCTTTGAGCGGATCAGCCTGAACCTTTCGCAGCAGGTGTCTGCAAGTACGTGGACGGGCAGCGCAGCTTCAAGGTTTCGATTCGATTGGCAGCGCGGCCACGCACCCGATTTGCGCCGGGCCGCAGCATCGTTGCGTGGCTGTGCGGATCGGGTTCGAACTCAAGCAGCGCAGCAAAGATGGGTGAGTCAGAGTCAGCCCGCGCGGGTCCCCCTTGGCCCACTGCGTGTTCGTACTGAGCTTGAGAGTCTGTATCGGGCAAACCGCGAGTCACTCAGTGCCGACTTGAAACTCCTCAGGGCCGAGCGTGAGCGTTGGTTGCAGATGCCGCTTCTTGGAGGACTGCTCTCAGGGATCCGGTTCTTGCCGTTCGATCCACTCGAAGAGATCGACAAAAAGGTGGGCTGGTTGGAACCTCTTGTCAGCAAAAATCGCAAGTTCATCTTTGTTGATACGCGCGGTGGTGGCCACGCTGTCGAGGTGTTTGGCGATCTTCAAACCGCCGATCATGTGGCGGTGCTCGTTCCGGGTGTCTCCACAGATCTTGGAGATTTTGCCCAGAGCGCGCAACTGCCCGCTGCACTGCTGCAACGCGGACGCGCCGATACAGCCGCTGTGCAATGGCTTGGCTATGACCCTCCTTCGAACCTTGTTCGGGCTGGTCAAGATGGCGGCCTGAACTCGCGTCAATCCGCACACGCAGGGGCAGTACTTCTGAGCAGATTTGTGGACTCGCTGCGCACACTCGGAGTGCAAGACATCACGGTTATCGGTCATAGCTTGGGTGCCTATCTGGTATCGGTTGCGGCCGGCTCGGGGCAGCGGTTCGACGCTGATCGGCTCGTACTTGTGGGCAGCCCTGGCTCGCTGCAGTCAAATGTTTCCCAGCTGCACCTGCATGGTGGTGCCGGATCAGACTCCACGGTGTTCAGCATGGAGGAGGGAGTTGACCCGATTGCAACCGGGGTTCTGGGGCATTCGATGCTCGGTTGGGATGTGGCTGATCCGAATTTCGGTGCAACGCAACTTGTTGATGGCGAGGTTTCTCTCGGTAACCCTCTCAGAAATCACAGCGCCTACTTCAGCGACGCCGTCTCGTTGCAGAGTCTGCAAGCGGTGATCTCGGGATCTGTTCCTGGGTAATCCTCGCCGGTGAGGATCCGCTGAACAGCCCTCTTGAGCCCGAGAGCGAACTAGTAAGTGGTGGCGTCTCGAAGCGGAGCAAGCGCGTCCGACAACCCGTCAATGCATGCATGTTGGCGGATCAAGACAGAGACATCGCCACCCAACTTCAGGCGACCCTGCATAAAGGCTGCCTGGGCCGAAAGCTCACCCTGAGCAATGACAGCCGCCGTGTCGTAGTCCATTCCAAAGCTCACCTGAGCGTCCTTTGCAGGCCCAATCCGAAGCGAGGTCCGGCCGTGATCCATTTGGATGCTGTACGTGGTTTTGCCTGTGGGTGAACCCGTCACCTCGTACAAGATGATCAGCTCAGATTCGGCAGTAGCTGTTGCTACTGCCGGATCGGCCGCTAGGGCCGTCGCTGCTAGGTCGAACCATTCTTCGCTCAAGTACTGCGCCACGTAGCCATCCTAGTTACCCCAACACGGTTGCTCCCTATGCAAGTTGCTGGGTAGGTCGGGACAGCGTTTGGCAGCGGCACCTGACAAACTCTGCAGATGAGCACTCCAGATCCTCGCGATGAACAGCGCCATCTTCCTGACTCGACGGAATTGTGGAATGAGTCCTATTACATGGACTGGTTCAATGATGATTTGACCTTGGGTGGGTACGCTCGAATCGGCTTTTACCCCAACTTGAACCGAGTCTGGTACTGGGCTTGCTTAGTTGGCCCTGACCGTCCCCTCGTGACGGTGATTGAGCATGAGGTTGCCATGCCCAAGTCTGCAAGTTCGCTTGAACTGCGCCATGAGGGGCTCTGGGCCGATCATGTGATTGAGGTGCCAAATGAGCACATGTCGATCAACTTAGAAGCCTTTGGATTGTCCCTTGATGACCCCGCAGAGGTGTATCACGATCCTCGAGGCGAGGTTGTGCCCTTCGGATTTGAACTGGACTTCATCACGGACCGGGGCGCCTATCAGTGGCCGCCGGTCACTCCGAGGTATGAGATTCCGTGCCGCGTGCAAGGGCAGATCCTTGTTGGCGATGAGCGCATCGAGTTTGATGGTTGGGGTCAGCGTGATCACTCTTGGGGCGCCGCTCGTGACTGGTGGGCCATGCCTTGGAGCTGGACTGCTGGCCGCCTAGAAGACGGCGAGCGTTGGCATAGCGCCGGGGGGTTTTCCCCCAACAACGAGTGGGGTGTGGGCTACGAGCTTGCAGCTGGATCCCAGGAGTTCATGGAGAGTGATCGCGTACAGATCGATATTGACGAAGGTCGGGAGGGAATGCCAACGGGCACTCGAACACGCTTTGGACAGTTCGATGTTCAGTTTGAGCCGATCGCGTTTTCACCTGTGCTCCTGGTGCATCCCGATGGCAGAGAGGCGCGCTTCCCTCGGGCAATGGCAAAGGTGACCCATGCAGATGGACGCACAGGTGGCGGGTGGATTGAATGGAACCAACCGCCCAAGGCCACTTGATGCCTCCGCACGCGAGCCAATGTCTGCGCGCTCGGTGGAGGTTTCTCTCCTTATCTCAGGCTTTCGTTGTAAGGCGGTTTTACAACGTTGTTGCCTCGGTACCAGAGAACTGGATTAGCCGCCGCACTGAGTGCTGATCCAGGTAATAATTGCTTGGTTTGCCGTTTTGAATTTTGGATCACTCAGTATTCCCGTTACCTCTAAGAAATCCCCGCCAGCGGCATCTTTCAGTGTCTGTGTAACCACCTGAAGCTCATCTTGAAGGTCCGCCGGAGCCTTGGCCTGTAGCTCGCCAAGCACCTGATCGATCTCTGCATCAGCGCTATCTGAGGTGTAGGCCACAGCGATGAGCTGACTGTAAGCAATGCCAAGGGCCGCGCAGTTTCCGACATCGCCGAGGCCGTTTGCGAAGTCTTGCAACTGATTACCCAGATCCCCCAGATCTCCCAACCCACCCGGACTGCTATTGGGATCCGAAGCTGGGGGAGCGGGTCGAAGCCCAGAGGTCATCTGAGCGCTTGCCTCTTGAGGGTTCGCGCTGCACCCGGGCAACAGAGCCAGAACCACCACCGCAGACACGGCTAGTGCCAGCGTCCCTACAGAAACCCTCCGAAGCGTGTGCATGCGAATCAGTCTTACCTATTTCCTGCTACGTGATCAGGTCGAAGAATGGTAATCCTGAGGTGTTACTGAGAATCACGGCTGCTTGATCGCCAGAGAATCCTTCGAGACGATGACCGAGGCCGGGTCGATTACCTCGAAATCATTTGCCGTGAGCTGTCCCAAGCTAGCTAAGTCGGTATCGTTCCACCGCCCATCCACCGTGCCGCGAAGCTTGAACCCCGGGCCAGTGTCAGACAGGATCACGCCATATTTTTGCGAAGCTAGCGCAACGATTTTTGCCTGCGGGCCAAGCCCGCTCAGGTCAGCATCAGCCTTGAGGCGCAACCAAGCTCCCATCGGTGGTGCGTTCGGGTCGGCAGAAACTCCGTCACCGCCTCGGGCTGGCCAGAGAAACTTGCCCGGAGCTGAGATGGCAGTGGAGCCCAAAATCACATGCTCAATCTGCCCTGCTTCAACCTCTGCAAAAGTGATCGTGCCCGGTAGTAGTGGCATCCGAGCCGCAATGGTGGAACCTGTCGGATAGTCCAACGAGTCCATGCTCCAGGTTGCTCCAGCCCCAGCCTGCCAGTGTCCAAACCAAGACCGGATAGCGATCAGTTCCCAAGCTTGGCGCTTTTGCAGGTCGACAGCTAAGTAGTGCTGATCAAAGTGATAGGTCGGCATGCCCTCGATATAGGCAGGGTCTGTAATCGGGTACGGCCCCGCAAACGAGGCAGCAGGGTACTGAGTGAGTTCCACTGATTTTACTGCTGTCTGAGCGTCCACCAGATTGAATGGCAAGCCAAAGGCAACCCCATCAGTCACCGTGCCGCGGAACCCGGCACTCAATTTGAGGCCCTGCTGTGAGGCAATCCACTGGTCGCTCTGAGCAGCAACGGGTAGGTCAGTAATCGGACGGTAAAACAGCGACTTTGCTGGAAGTAGGCGGGGAAGCGCCGGAAACTCGGGAACGAAAAACGGAGGTGGTCGATATGCGATAGCCAGAACAAGGCCAATCAGCAGCAGCGTCGAGGCACAGACCAAGGGCACCTTGCGCCCCAACTTTTTTCGGCGCAAGGCCAGCAGGAGTAGTACGCCAAGGGTGATCAGGCCGATCAGAACCAAGATGCGCCCAAGGCCAGAGAGTAAAAACTCAGAGCCTGGAATCATCACCTGCGGACCAATTATTTGTGGGTCCTGAGCCATCACAGGTGAGAGGCTATACGGCTCCGCTCAGGCGAACCGGTCTCGAGCTAGCCAAACTTCTTTTGACCCGAGCGCTTCCGGTTCGCCAGCTTCGCCTTCAGGAAGTCACGGTTCATCATCGCAATGAAGTCAACCGAGATTTCTTTCGGGCATGCCTCTTGGCACTCACCATGGTTGGTGCAAGACCCAAAGAATTCTTCCATCTTGTCAACCATTGCCTCGGTGCGGGCAAGCCGCTCAGGCTGGCCCTGTGGTAGCAGATTGAGGTGTTGAAGTTTTGCCGCTGTAAACAAGTTGCCAGCAGAGTTCGGACAGGCTGCTACGCAAGCCCCACAACCAATACAGGCTGCGGCATCCATTGCAGCATCTGCGGCCTCTTTGGGTACCAGGGTGATGTTGGCATCTGGGGCTGCACCAGTGTTGACCGAGATGTAGCCACCCGCCTCGATGATTCGGTCAAAGGCTGCCCGGTTCACCGCCAAGTCCTTGACGAGTGGGAAGCCGGCGGCACGCCATGGCTCCACGACGATCTCATCACCATCAGAGAACTTACGCATAAAGAGCTGGCAAGTTGCCGTGCCCTTCTGCGGTCCATGCGCTTGGCCGTCGATCATCAAACTGCAACTACCACAGATGCCTTCTCGGCAGTCATGGTCAAATGCAATCGGCTCGCGATCATCCAAGATCAGGCCTTCGTTGACGTAATCCAACATCTCCAAAAAGGAGGCGTCATCGGCAACTGCCACGTCGTAGTACTCAAATGCTCCAACGTCATCGGCAGATTCCTGCCGCCAGACTTTGAGCTTCAGATTCAAGGTGGTGCTCACAATTATTCTTCTTCCCTTATCCGGGCCAACTACTTGTAGCTGCGCTGAGACAACTTGACGTTGTCAAAGATCAGCGGTTCTTTGTTCAGGATTGCGTCCTTGTGAATATCGGGGCCGCCGTATTCCCAAGCTGCGACATAGGCGAAGTCCTCGTCATCGCGAAGAGCCTCGCCCTCGGGGGTCTGATGCTCCTCACGGAAGTGCCCGCCGCAGGACTCTTCGCGATGCAGAGCGTCACTCACTTTGAGCTCAGCCATCTCCATGAAGTCAGCGACTCGCAAGGCCTTCTCGAGAGACTGATTAAACCCGTTACCAGAGCCCAGCACCTTGACCTCTTTCCAGAACTCTTCGCGCAGCGCTGGAATCTCGCTCAAGGCTGTCTCAAGGCCAGCCCTGTTACGACTCATGCCGCAATAATCCCAGACCAATTTTCCGAGCTCGCGGTGGTAGTGATCAGGGGTCTTGGTGCCTTTGATAGCCACGAGTTGATCCACCATGTCTTGGGTCGAGGCAAGAGAACTTGTAAATGCATCATGTGAGGTCTCGACCGGAGCATCGCCGAGTAGCCCCGACAGGTACCCAGCCACTGTGCTTGGCGCCACAAAGTACCCATCAGCCAAGCCCTGCATGAGCGCAGAAGCACCCAAACGGTTTGCGCCATGGTCACTGAAGTTGGCCTCGCCCAACGCAAACAGCCCGGGCACAGTGGTCTGAAGGTTGTAATCAACCCAGAGTCCGCCCATGGTGTAGTGGGTTGCGGGGTAGATGCGCATCGGAACGCTGTAGGGGTCTTCGCCCGTGATGCGCTCATACATATCAAACAGGTTGCCGTAGCGGGCCTTGATGGTTTCTTTGCCAAGCCGTCCAATGGAATCAGCGAAGTCCAGGTACACGCCGTTCTTGAGCGATCCCACGCCGCGGCCCTCGTCCACCACAATCTTGGCGTTACGTGAAGCAACGTCACGAGGAACCAAGTTGCCAAAGGCCGGGTACTTGCGCTCTAGGAAATAGTCGCGGTCAGCATCTTGAATCTCGCCCGGCGCACGAGTTTCTTCTAGGGCCGAGGGCACCCAGATGCGCCCGTCGTTTCGCAGAGACTCAGACATCAGCGTGAGCTTGGACTGGAACTCATCAGCCGGCGGAATGCACGTGGGGTGAATCTGCGTAAAGCAAGGATTGGCGAAGGCCGCACCCTTCTTGTGCGCACGCCACGTGGCGGTCACGTTGCATGCCTTGGCGTTGGTCGACAAGAAGTACACGTTGCCGTAACCGCCAGTTGCCAGCAGGACGGCATGTGCGGAATGGGCGCTGATCTCGCCAGTGAGCAAATCGCGTGCAGTGATGCCCACTGCCCGGCCGTCATGCACCACCACGTCTTGCATGTCCATGCGGTTATACAGGGTGACGGTGCCCAACTGAATCTGCCGTGCTAGCGCCTGATAAGCCCCAAGGAGTAACTGTTGCCCCGTTTGACCACGGGCATAAAAGGTTCGAGATACCTGGGCCCCGCCAAAGGAACGGTTGTCCAAGAGTCCGCCGTACTCGCGAGCAAAGGGCACACCCTGCGCCGTTGCTTGATCGATAATGTTGACCGAGCTTTGAGCCAAGCGATACACGTTTGACTCACGCGAGCGGTAGTCGCCACCCTTGATGGTGTCGTAGAACAACCGCTGAATGCTGTCGCCGTCGTTCTTGTAGTTCTTCGCTCCATTGATACCGCCCTGAGCAGCAATTGAGTGCGCTCGTCGCGGAGAGTCGTGATAGGTAAACACGCTTACGTTGTATCCGGCCTCACCTAAAGATGCTGCAGCAGCCGCACCCGCTAGGCCAGAGCCAACCACGATTACTTCAAACTTGCGGCGGTTGTGCGGTGCGACGAGTTTTAGGTCGAACTTGTGCTTGTCCCACTTGTCAGCCAAGGGGCCTTCAGGTGTTTTGGAGTCGAGGGTCAGTGCCACGAGGGTGAACCTCCTGCAGTAGTAACGGGCATTGGGGCTTGAGCGGGCGAAGTAGGAGTCACGGTTTCAGTGCACCACGCCAGCAAGAACGGCAATAGGGAACAGGCAGTTGATTCCTGCAACCAGAATGGCAAACCCCGCCGCAAAACCTCGGCGAGCATTGTTGTAACGAGGGTTGTTCATGCCGGTGCTCTGAAAGATCGACCAACCGCCATGGAACAAGTGAATGCCCAATGCGATGTTGGCCAGAATGTAAATGATGGCTATTGGCCAACGCTCAAAGCTGGCTACCAAGTTGTCGTATGCGGCACCGCGCACATAGTCGGGGTTGGCAAACCCCCAAGTCAGATCCGCCAAGTGAAAGATCAGGTACAGGCCGATGATGATGCCCGTCCAGCGCATAGTGCGTGAAGCAAAGGTCACCGCCACATAATCACGTGGCGACTGGTACTTGATGGGACGCGCTCGGTGATTCATCCGGGTCAGCGTGTAGGCCGAATGGATATGGAAACCGAACATCACAATGAGCCCGATGCGGAACCCCCACAGCAACACTCCGTGCGGAAGGATCGGATATAACAGCGTCCGCAAGCTCTCGGCGTAGTGATCAAACTCGGTGCGGCCGAGGAACATCTTGAGGTTGCCCACCATGTGAACAAACACAAAGCCCATCAGGCCAATGCCCGTGAGAGCCATCACCCATTTTTTGCCAATGGCTGATGAGTAAAATTCCACAATCCAGAACCTGGATTGTTTGGGGGGGCCGTTCACTTCCGGGGCGTCAGCTCCCGGACGACTCTCCGTTGCTTGGGTCATGCATATCTCCTGGCCAGACCAGCACGCTCCGAACGCAGTGCTCAGTACTTCCGAAACTAGTGCGTCTGGGCTCTCGCGACTAACCGGCGCCAAGAAACTCTTGTCTCTTCGCCTCGCAGTACCCTTAGCTCGGTGTTTTATGTACCGGGAATCTTCGAACCTCGATTCACCGTCACGGTGCAGCTCCCGGCAAGCGAATCCGAGATAATGGCTGATCGGTTCTGGTCTGCTGGAGCGTCAGCAGTGGTTGAGCTAGCAGAGATCGATGGCCTCGTCAGGCTGGTTGGTGACCTGACCCCTTCGGGGATTCGAGGCCTCGAGGCTGGTTCTTTGGTGATCGGCATTGAGCCCATCGAAGCAGATTTCGAAATGAGCAATGAGTGGCGCAAGCACGCCCAGGCTTGGGTGTGTGGCAACCGAATTCTGCTGCGGCCCGAATGGGTCAGCAACGATACGCAACTTCAACAACAGGTAGATGACGGGTCACTGCTCGAGATTGTTCTGGAACCAGGCTCAGCATTTGGTTCCGGGAGTCATGCAACGACGAGACTCTGCGTTGGGCAGATCGCGCAGCTAGATCTGAGCGGGGCGAGTGTTCTGGACGTCGGCTGTGGCACCGGGGTTTTGAGCTTGGCGAGTGTTCTAGTCGGAGCGGAATCAGTGCTCGCCGTGGACAGTGACCCTGAGGCAATTCGAGTCACCGAACTCGTGGCCGCACTCAATGGTGTCTCGGAAAAGATTCAGACGTTGCCCGCTCAGGCCTTTGTGGGTGACTCAACCGAGTTTGATCTTGTCGTGGCAAATTTGTTGCTGCCGATCATCGAAGAGAGTGGACCAGAGTTGGCGAGCAGTGTGGCCCCCGGTGGGCTGATCATGGTGAGCGGCGTGCTGACCCATCAACAACAACGAGTTGAGGAGGTTCTCCGCGAACTTAACCTGACTCGAGTCGAGGAAGAAGAGGGCTGGCTGGTGCTCGTGTTTCAGCGGCCCCACTCAGCCGCGAGTGAGTAGGGGTGATGACACGGGTATCCTGCGCGGATGCCACAGACTCCACCTCCTTCAGATGTGTCCCCCTTGTTGCCAGATACCGACACCCCCGCTCCGGCGATTTCTACGCTCGCGGCATTGCGCGAGTCCGGCTGGGAGTCTGTTTCGGTCAAGGCTGAACTGCGCCGCAATGCAGTAGCGCGGATCCGCAACCGTGAGCCGCTGTTTGCCGAGATTCTTGGTTATCAAGACACCGTCTTTCCGCAGGTAGAAAACGCCCTCCTTGCGGGACATGACGTGATCTTCTTAGGGGAACGTGGTCAAGCAAAAACCCGCATCATTCGTTCACTCGTCGACCTGCTCGACGAGTGGTTACCCATCGTCGCGGGGTCTGAAATTAACGACGATCCCTATGCGCCAGTCTCGTTTCATGCCCGCTCGCTGATGGCCGAACATGGCGAAAACACGCCCATTTCTTGGGTTCACCGCTCCTTCCGCTTTGGCGAGAAACTAGCGACACCCGACACAGCAATTGCAGATTTGATCGGCGAGGTTGATCCCATCAAGGTCGCCGAAGGCCGTTACTTGTCCGATGAACTCACCCTGCACTACGGCTTAGTTCCTCGGACCAATCGCGGCATCTTTGCCATTAATGAACTTCCCGATCTTTCAGAGCGAATTCAAGTTGGCCTGCTCAACGTGCTCGAAGAGCGCGACGTTCAGATTCGTGGTTACAAGATTCGCCTACCGCTTGACGTCATGCTGGTGGCCTCTGCGAACCCCGAGGACTACACGAACCGTGGTCGGCTGATCACGCCACTGAAGGATCGTTTCGGTTCGCAGGTCCGCACGCATTACCCGCTCGATGTCGAGACAGAGGTTGCCATCATCTTGCAAGAGGCAGAGCCATTTTCTGCCGATGGGATTGCTGTCGAAGTTCCGGAATTCATGACCGACATCGTGGCCACGTTGTCTCAGCAAGCTCGACAGAGCCCGCACATCTCGCAGCGCTCTGGCGTGTCCGTGCGCTTGTCGGTGTCGAATTACGAGGTACTCGTCGCAAACGCCGCTCGGCGTGCCCTCATCGCTGGCGAAGACCAAGTCGTGCCTCGCATATGTGACCTTGAAGCGCTTCCGGCTGCCACCGCTGGAAAGATCGAGATTGAGACTCTTGAAGAGGGCCGTGATGGCCAGATTTTGGACCACTTGATTCGCGCAGCAATCCTGACCGTGTTCCGCGAGCGTGTGACTCCAGAGAATCTGACCGCAGTGATTGCAGGCCTTGAAGAGCGTGGCCCCATCGATACCGGCGAAGATGTGGCCGCGGCAAAGTACGCGGAGTTGCTTGAGAAAATGCCATCTTTGCATGCGCCGGTGGCTGAACTCGTGGGCGAGAACGCCAGTCCAGCTTTGGTGGCTTCGGCCGTTGAGTTGATTCTCGAAGGTCTCCATCTTGCCAAGCGCCTCAACAAAGATGCGTTAGGCGGCCGGGCTCAATACCGGTCCCGCAGCTAGCTGCCGAGCCCCACAACACGCTTGGGAGTACCCTCGGCTCATGTCTCGTCCTCGCTTTCGGTATTCCCCATGGGATGGAACCCAGCAGGGTTTCGAGGTTGACGCGTTCGATGTGATGGAGCAGCTCACTGATGATCTCCTGTATCACGGCGACATCAACGCTGCGTTGCGCCGCATGATGCAGCAAGGGTTCGAGGACCGAAATGGTGAACATATCCAGGGTGTTCGCGAGATGCTCGAAAAAATTCGCCAGCGTCGTGAGGAAACCCTTGATAACTACGATCTCGGCGGGGTGTTCAGCGAAATAGCCAAGGAGCTTCGAGAAGTTATCGATCAAGAGCGGTCAGAGTTGCAACGGCAACTCGATGAGGCCAATGCCTCAGGAGATGAACGCCGAAAAGAACTCACCGCTGAATCCATGCTCGGAAAGAACATGGATCTTGATATGTTGCCCCCCGATCTTGCCGGGCAGATGCAGGCGCTTGGCAATTACGAGTTCACCTCAGCTGAAGCCGAGGAGCACTTCCAAGAGTTGATGGAGAAACTGCGCGAACAGCTCATGCAGAACTACGTGAACCAGATGTCTGGCGCAGTCAATGAGATGACTCCGCAAGACTTAGCCCGCACCAAAGACATGATGGCGGCGCTCAATGAGATGTTGGAGCAGCGCGAGCGCGGTGAGGAATCGGACTTCGCTGGTTTTATGGAGGAGTTCGGAGACTTCTTCCCCGAGAATCCCCAGACGCTTGACGAACTGCTCGAGGTGATGGCTCGGCGAATGGCTGGAGCGCAGGCGATGCTCAATTCAATGACTCCTGAGCAGCGTGCACAGATGCAACAACTGAGCGAGCAACTGCTCGAAGATATGGATCTGCGCTGGCAGGTTGATCAGCTCAGCCAGAACCTGCAACAGGCTTTCCCAGATGCGGGTTGGGACTCCAGCTACGAGTTTGAGGGTTCTCAGCCACTCGACATGGGCAGTGCGGGGGAACTCATGCGAGAGCTTGGCGACCTCGATCAGTTGGAGCAACTCATGCGCGGTGCGTCCAACCCTGGAGCGCTCGCAGACGCAGACATCAACAAAATCCGAGAGTTACTCGGCGAGGATTCTGCCGAGAGCATGCAACGAATGGCAGAGATCACACGGCAACTGACCGAGGCCGGTTTGATTGAGCAGAGAGAGGGCCGGGCCGAACTCACGCCGCAAGGCATGCGCAAACTTGGCCAGAATGCGCTTGCCGAGTTATTCAAAAAGCTAGATCGTGATCAGCTTGGGCAGCATGAGATTGATAACAGCGGTATCGGTCACGAGCGGAACTTTCAGACCCGGCCGTATCAATGGGGAGACCCGTTCAACTTGCAGATCGAAAAGACGATTCGAAACGCAATCCTTCGAGGTGAAGGCGTGCCGGTTCATCTCAGCCCAGATGATTTCGAGGTGGAAGAGACCGAGCAAAGCGTGCGCTCCTCGACCGTGTTGATGTTGGACCTCTCGCTCTCGATGCCCATGCGGGATAATTTTTTGCCGGCCAAGAAAGTAGCGATGGCCTTGCATTCGCTGATCACGATGCAGTACCCGCGTGACTATCTAGGAATCGTTGGATTCTCAGAGGTTGCCCGGGTGCTGACTGCCGAGCAACTCCCCGAGGTGTCCTGGGACTTTGTCTACGGAACGAACATGCAGCACGGGTTGCAGCTTGCACGCCAACTTTTGTCTCGTCAGAGTGGAACAAAGCAGATCATCATGATCACCGATGGCGAACCAACTGCACATATCAACTCATACGGCGAACCAGAGTTCCACTATCCGCCGGTCAAAGCCACGGTTGACGCCACCCTGCTCGAGGTGGCTCGGTGCACAAAAGACCGAATTCTGATCAACACGTTCATGCTCGATCCAGACAGCAGCCTGCAGCATTTCATTGAGCAAATGAGCAAACTGAACGGTGGAAGAGCCTTCTTCACCACCCCCCAAACTCTGGGCGATTATGTGCTCGTTGACTTCCTTGAACAGCGACGCAAGTTGCTCACTCCTCGCCGCTGAGCGGCAGTTCAAGCCGAGATCACTCTGAGTGAGTAGCTAGTCTCTCGCGGTGTAAAAAAATTCCTTGCCTTTTCCTTGAGAAACAGGTAAGAATACCTACTTACACCAACGTAATTACACTGCCGTGAGACATATGACACCTTTCTGGGCGACGGGCCAGCCCACAAGGAGATCTGGGGAATCGTCATATGAGGATCGGTTTGGAGGATGAAATGGCATTTCCTGAAGACGCAACAGGCGCCGAGAGTTGGCAAATGTTCTCGAATTGTCTGGGTGTTGACCCCGACCTGTTTTTTCCAGAACGTGGGGCATCAACCAAAGAAGCGAAAGGCGTTTGCCAGGGCTGTGTTGTCCGGGAGGACTGCTTGGAGTACGCCCTAGCGAACGGTGAAAAGTTTGGCATCTGGGGAGGACTCAGCGAGCGTGAGCGTCGTCGAATTCGTCGCCAACGTGCACTTGCTCGAGCAGCGCAGCAACAGCAGCCCCGCACGGCCTGAAGCACCAGCTGTTCTGCTTGCGTGGTTGGGTTCAGCCCTAGTGATTCTGTCGGTTCACGCGCGTCAGCTTGGACTCGGTCAGGATGTAGTTCATCGGAACATCCCAAGGTTCTGAACCAAACTGATCAACAACTTGGAGATCAAAGGCACAACCCACCAGTACGGTCCTTGGCTCGCGGATGGGTTGTCCACTAGAAGCAAACTCCTGTGGGAGTTGCGTGGCAAACGCCCGGTCGTAGAAGCCGGCGCCAAAGCCCAGCCGATTTCCGGATTCGTCGACTGCCACGCATGGGACTAAGGCCAGATCCATCTGGTTAGGAGAGAGCAACTCCCGAGGCGAAGCAGGTTCTGGTATTCCAAACCGATTTGCCTCAAGATCCTCGCCTGGGATCCATTGTGCAAACTGCATCTGCTTGCTCTGACCAATCACCGGCAGAAAAATGCGCCAACCAAGACTGCGAAGCTCCATACTCCTTGCGTTCACATCGAGTTCGCCGTCGCTGGCCATATAGGTGCAGATACGCCCCGGGGATAGCCTGGCGGCGAATTCAACCACACGTTCGGATGCTGCTTGTTGAGCGGCGCTGCGTTGCTCGAAAGGAATCGAGCGACGAATTTCGCGCAGGGTTACCCGTAGTTTGCTTCTCAGCTCCGACTCGGTAGTCACAACAAGATGATGCCGGGATTGAGATCATGTTGTGGTGATGCCCCACTCTTTGGATGATGGCGCTAGCATAAAGGTATGTTCAGTGGAAACGAATGGCTCATCGTCGCAATCATTGCATTGGTGCTTTTCGGTGGGTCGCAACTCCCGAAGCTTGCCAAGAATCTTGGCTCCGCTCAGAAGGAGTTTAAGAAAGGCCTCGCAGAAGGCAAAGAAGACGACGAGACTCCTGCCGCCCCGAGTTCTGCTCCGGCCGCATCTGATACTCCGGCCGCATCTGAAACCCCAACGGAGAGTTAGCCGAGGGCTTTCTGGCTCATCGTTCACGAGGAGCGATGCCCGGTAATTCAGCGTTTGAACAGCAGTTTCCGAACCAGATAATCAGCCTGCATGAATTGCAATGACTGTTCTTCCTGATCTTGCTTTGTGGATGCGTCGTCGCTCACGCTCCGAGGTTCCTCCCCAGACACCGTGATCAATTCGGTGTGCGAGGGCATACTCAAGACACTCTGACTTGACGGGGCAGTCCACGCACACTCGACGAGCTGCGTCTACGCCCACACCATCAGAGGGAAAGAACTGGCTGGGGGGTTGATCAGCGCAGTTTCCGGTAGCCATCCATTGCGTATCTAGCGGTGAAGCCTTCATATGCTCATTCTGACCCTCTTCGCAGGAAAAGTGTTCCCGAATATTTCTGCGAACTGAGAACGAGCACAGAGCTCGTTGGCAGATCGAAGCGCCCCGATTCGTTACCTCAATTTGTTCCCTGAGTTACGAATGGCAGCAGTTACTCTGAGACCAAGCTCATGAGCCTCTGAGAACTCTCTTCGATCTGAGCAACTCGCGCTCGGAATTTTGCTGAACATGACGCATACTCGCAGTCATGGATCAGGCGAACACCCCCAATAACTCAAATATCAATCCTGCTTGGACTCCCCCCGCGGCGCCAGCAGCTCCAACCCGGCCCCCGCAGGCTGGCCCGCCTAGTGCGCCGCCACTCGCAGGCCCCGTGGCTGGCCCACCGACGGTTGCCCCCCAAGGGATGGCTGCTCCGGTTGCTCCTCTGCCGCCGGCATATACCGGGTGGTCAGTTCCTGCTGCTCAGTTAGCACCGGGGGCAGCAGCTAGCGGCCTTGGAGGTACTGCACCTTCGGCGCCACAGCCAGCACCCTCGGTTAAGCGAAAGGCTTCTTCGGGTGCTCGTCAGCCCAGCGGGGTGCGATCCGCACTCATTGGCGGGCTAGTCGGCGCAATCGTGGCCGGAGCATTAGTCGGAGCGGTGTTGTGGAACAAGGGTGGGTCGGCTGCGAATTCGGCTACCCCCGTAGCAACTTCTGAAAACGCTCGCCCCTCGGCCACCGTGCCAGGTGCCAACCTCGATGTTCGCTCGCTTCTCACAAAAGTGAGCCCCTCGGTAGTTGCGATCCACACCGGTACTCGAGATGGTCAGGCCGCTGGCTCCGGAGTGGTGATTAGCGAGGACGGTTTAGTGCTGACGAATGCTCATGTGGTGGAGGGCGCAACCTCGATCGAGATTGACTTCTCGGATGGCCGAACCGTGGATGCTCGTCTGGTTGGGGCGGTCCCAGAAAACGACGTTGCACTTATCAAGGCCGAGAACCTTGGCGACTCCGTCAAGCCCGCCGACCTGGGCAATTCCGGTGATCTGCAGGTAGGTGATGACGTGGTTGCAATCGGAAACGCACTGAACTTGGGCGAAGACCCCAGCGTGACCACTGGAATTGTCTCGGCGCTGGGCCGCTCGCTGGACTCCCCCTCGGGCGAGACCTTGACCGACCTGATCCAAACGGATGCGGCGATTAATCCTGGAAACTCTGGCGGTCCGCTCGTGAACAGCCAAGGTCAGGTTGTGGGTATCAACACCGCAATTCTTGCCGATGCGCAAAACATCGGATTCTCGCTGTCAATCGACTCCATCAAGAGCATCATCGACGATGTGAGTTCGGGCCGGACAGTCAAAACAGACCACCCGGTGCTTGGCGTTGAGACCCTTGATGTGGCCGGAGTCGATACTGCTGTGGTCGACCGATTCTCGATCACTGCAACCTCGGGCGCCTTTGTGCAGAAGGTCTCACCGGGAAGTGGTGCTGAAGCCGCCGGCATGCAGGCCGGTGACGTCATCGTCGCCGTTGACGGCCGACGAATTCGCACGGCATCAGATGTCGGGCAGGCCGTCAAGGCAAAGAACGCCGGTGATCAGATCAAGGTGACTCTTGAGCGCTCAGGAAAGAAGCTCGACTTCACCGCCACGCTGGGATCGAAGTAATCCTTCGGTGCATCCGTATCGCGGGTGCACCGAATCCTGCTTGTCGAGGCACAGCAGGTAAGGTCTCTGTCTATGTATAACCAGCCAGAGATTGATCCGGATGCCCCAGTAGAACCCCCGAAGGCGTATGTCACCATTGTGTACTTGGGAGCTGTAGCTCCGCATTGGGATATCCGTTCTGAATCTGGCGATCAGCAACTCGTCAGCGGCTTTCGCACCCGGGTGAATGCTCGATTGATGCTGCTTCCGCCACATGATCCGCAGTTCCGCCGAAATAAGGAACGGGTGAACCGCGATGCCGAGCGAGAGCTCATAGCGTTGGAATGGGACCTTGGTGATGATGAGTACGCCAACCGCTGAATCACTCGAAGATCATTACCTGAACCGTGAGTTGTCCTGGCTGGACTTCAACGCACGTGTTCTGGCGCTAGCAGAAAACCCCGCAACTCCGTTGCTGGAGCGGGCCAAATTTCTGGCCATCTTCAGTCGCAACTTGGACGAGTTCTTCCAAGTCCGCGTTGCTGGCC